>JAANCK010555606.1_pt1 | contig 26173 bp, 20 predicted proteins | sample 7277841 | NCBI WGS metagenome assembly JAANCK01 (sample SAMN14222788, study PRJNA588281) | permafrost metagenome | isolation source: Arctic cryosol methane SIP | place: Canada:Nunavut | collected 2015-07 | reverse complement strand
CCTTTTGGGCTACCGCGTGTTCGGTGACGCCGCGGGCAAAATGAATTTGAGCCTGCGCGACGTTCATGGCGGCCTGCTGCTGGTGCCGCAGTTCACGCTGGCCGCCGATACCCACAAGGGCATGCGCCCGAGCTTTACCCCGGCCGCGCCGCCGGCCGAGGGCGAGCGCCTGTTCGAATACTTGGCCGCCGGAGCGCGCGCGGCGCACGCTGCAGTCGAAACCGGACGCTTCGGCGCGCACATGCAGGTGAGCCTGACCAACGACGGCCCGGTGACCATCTGGCTGCGCGTGGCGCCCGGCCAGACACTATGAGGGGGACGAAATCATGGACGCAGGCCGCATCGAACGCGACAGCTTCGGCGAGATAGAAGTGCCGGCCGAACGCCTGTGGGGCGCGCAGACGCAGCGCTCGCTCGCGCATTTCCGCATTTCCGGCGAGCGCATGCCGCGCGAATTCCTGCTGGCGCTGGCACTGGTCAAACGCGCCTGCGCGACAGTGAACGCGGAACTGGGCGCGCTCACTGCGGCGAAGGCCGAGGCGATTGTCGCCGCGGCGGACGAAGTGCTTGCGGGCCGCTGGGACGAAGAATTCCCCCTGGTGGTGTGGCAGACGGGTTCGGGCACGCAGACCAATATGAACATGAACGAGGTGCTGGCGAACCGCGCCTCCGAGCTGATGGGAGGTGCGCGCGGCGAGGCGCGCCTGATCCATCCCAACGACGACGTCAATCACGGGCAGTCCTCGAACGACGTGTTTCCCACCGCCATGAGCGTGGCTGCGGTGCAGGCGATCAGCGCGGCGCTGGTGCCCGCGCTGCGCCGGTTGCGCGAAACCCTGGCGGCAAAATCGGCCGCCTTCGCGGACATCGTCAAGATCGGGCGCACCCACCTGCAGGATGCGACACCGTTGACGCTGGGGCAGGAATTCTCGGGCTATGTGGCGCAGCTCGACCACTGCACTGCGCACCTGCAGGCAGCACTGCCGCATCTGTGCGAGCTCGCGCTCGGGGGCACCGCGGTCGGCACCGGCCTGAACGCGCCTCCGGAATTCGGCCGCCGCGTGGCGCAGGAGCTCGCGCGGCGCAGCGGGCTGCCGTTCGTCACGGCCGGCAACAAGTTCGAGGCGCTGGCCGCACACGACGCGCTGGTGCATGCGCACGGCGCACTCAAGGCCATCGCCGCCGCGCTCAACAAGATCGCCAACGACGTGCGCTGGCTCGCCTCGGGCCCGCGCTGCGGCATCGGCGAGATCTCGATACCGGAGAACGAGCCGGGCAGCTCGATCATGCCGGGCAAGGTCAATCCGACGCAGGCCGAGGCGCTCACCATGCTGTGCGCGCAGGTCATGGGCAATGATGTCGCGATCAACATCGGCGGCGCCTCGGGCAATTTCGAACTGAATGTGTTCAAGCCGCTCATCATCCACAATTTCCTGCAAAGCGTGCGCCTGCTGGCCGACGGCGCCGCCGGCTTCGATGCGCATTGCGCGGCCGGCATCGAGCCCATGCGCGGGCGCATCGCCGAGTTGCTGGAGCATTCGCTGATGCTGGTGACCGCGCTGAATCCGCATATCGGCTACGACAAGGCGGCCGAAATCGCGAACAAGGCGCAGCGCGAGGGCACCAGCCTGCGGCAGGCGGCGCTGGCGCTGGGCCATGTCACGGCGGAGCAGTTCGACGCATGGGTGCGGCCGCAGGACATGACCGGGGGGAAATAGGCCGGCAACTTGCTACAATAACTACCTATGATCCATACGCCGCCAAACACCAAACCGGAGCCGGGCCCGGAATATCTGCAAAGCACGCGCTTCCTCGATTGCGACAACGCCGCCGTGCGCCGCTACGCCGAGCGGTCGGCTGGCGCAGAAACGAGCGACATCGGACGCGCGGTCAAGTTGTTCTATGCCGTGCGCGACGGCATCCGCTACGATCCGTTTTCAATGCGCCTGGACCCGGCCATATACGTCGCCAGCCATGTGCTCACGGCCAAATCGGCGTATTGCATTCCCAAGGCCATATTGCTCGCCGCCGCGGCGCGCGCGCTGGGCATACCCTGCGCCGTCGGACTGTCCGATGTGGTCAATCACCTGACCACGGAAAAGCTCAAGACGCTGATGGGCGGCACCACCTATTTCATGCATCACGGCTATGCGGTGATGTATCTCGAGGGCAAGTGGGTGAAGGCGGCACCGGCGTTCAACATCGAGCTGTGCAGGCGTTTCGGCGTGCTGCCGACCGAGTTCGACGGCCGCACCGACGCGATTTTCCAGCCCTACGACGCGCAGCAGCGCCGCCACATGGAATATGTGAAGGATCACGGCGTGTGGTCGGATTTTCCCTACGAAAAGGTGGACGCGGACTTTCGCGCGTTCTACCCGATGAGCGCGTTCGCGGAGTCCGACCCGGGCGAGAAATTCGAAGACGGCGTGCGCGTCACCTGAGCGCGCGCGGCCGCTTGCGGCAAACCATGCAACCGCCCCTGCAGCCGTTTCCCCCGGAGTCAGAGCAGCAAGACCTCACCCTGAACGTCGCCCAGGTGATGCTGCAGGGCTTCAACAAGCACTACCGCATCTTCCGCGACGCCTGCAAGGCGGCCAAGCGGCACTTCGAAACGGGCAACTGGTCGGCGGTGCAGCAGGCGGCGCGCGAGCGCATCGATTTCTACGACAAGCGCGTGATCGAGGCGGTCGAACATATCGAGCGCGGTGTTCCGGCCGAGTCGCGCGGCGATGCCGCCTGGCAGCGCATCAAGCTGCACTACATCGGCCTGCTCACCTATCACAAGCAGCCGGAGTGCGCCGAGACCTTCTTCAATTCGGTCAGCTGCCGGATCCTGCACCGGACCTATTTCAACAACAACTTCATTTTCGTGCGGCCGGCGGTATCGACCGAGCATATCGAAGCCGACCCGCCTTCGTACCGCTCCTATTACCCGCAGAAATACGGGCTGCGCCCGACGCTCGCGCGCATGCTGCAGGACATCGGCCTGGAGCGGCCGTTCGGCGACATCGGGCGCGACATGCGCAGCGTGCTGCGCATGTGGCGCCGGACGCTGCTGCGGCCGCTGCGCCTGGAGGCCAACCACCAGATTCAGATTCTGTCCTCGCTGTTCTACCGCAACAAGGGCGCGTATATCGTCGGCAAGCTGGTCAACGGCAATTTGGAATTTCCGTTTGTCATTCCGGTGCTGCACGACGACGACGGCAAGCTGTTTCTGGACGCGGTGCTGCTCGAGCGGCGGCAGCTCGACATCTTCTTCAGCACCAACCGCGCCTACTTCCTGGTGGACATGGAGGTGCCCTCGGCTTATGTGCAGTTCCTGCGCGGGCTGCTGCCGTACAAGCCGCAGTGGGAAATCTATACGCTGCTCGGGCTGCAAAAGCACGGCAAAAACCTCTTCTACCGCGATTTCCTGCACCACCTGCGCCATTCCAGCGACGATTTCGTCGTCGCCCCGGGCATCCGCGGACTGGTGATGGCGGTGTTTACGCTGCCTTCGTATCCCTACGTATTCAAGGTGATCAAGGACCTGATCGCGCCGCCGAAGGAGGTGAACCGGCAGCAGGTCAAGGAAAAATACTGGCTGGTGAAGCACCACGATCGCGTCGGACGCATGGCCGACACGCTGGAGTATTCGGACGTTGCGTTTCCGCGCAAGCGCTTCACGCCGGAACTGCTGGAAGAGCTGCGCACGCTCGCGCCCTCCTTGATCGAGGAGGAGGGCGACACCATCGTGATCAAGCACATGTACATCGAACGGCGCATGGTGCCGCTCAACATCTACCTCGACAGGGCGGACGAGGAACAGCGCGATCGTTCGATCGAGGACTACGGCCTGGCGATCAAGCAGCTGGCCGCGGCCAACATCTTTGCCGGCGACCTGCTGTTCAAGAACTTCGGCGTGACCCGCTATGGGCGGGTGGTGTTCTACGACTACGACGAAATCGACTATCTGACCAACATCAAATTCCGCCGCATGCCCCAGGCGCAGACCGACGAGCAGGAGATGGCAGCCGAGCCCTGGTATGCGGTCGGCCCGACCGATGTATTTCCAGAGGAGTTCGCCACCTTCCTGCTCACGGACGAGCGCGTGCGCAGCTGTTTTATGCAGCATCATGCGAACCTGCTCGACGGCGCGTTCTGGCAGGCGATGCAGCAGCGCATCGCCGCGGGCCAGATGCAGGACGTGTTCCCTTATTCCGAGGCGCTGCGCTTCTCCAACTTGTTCGCGCGGCGCTGAACGCGCGGCCGGGATCCGGTTCGAGGTCCGGCGGAAGGTCTTGAGGGAGACCTGCCCCCGGGCCGATCAGTCTTCGATATGGCACGGATCGGGGCGAAGGCGCCCCTCCTACTCCTCTTCGCGTGCCGCCTTGAATTGCGACATCAGCTGCTGCTGCATCTGCGCCGGTACCTGGGCGTAGTGGCTGAATTCGACCGAGTACGAGCCCTGACCCCCGGTGATCGAGCGCAGGCGGTTCTGGAAATCGGCGAGTTCGGCCAGCGGCACCTGGCCGCTGGTGCTGATGATGTCGGCCGAGCGCTGCTGCGTGCCGGTGATCTGGCCGCGCTTCGAGGCGATTTCGGAGGTCATGTCGCCGACATACGCCTCGGGCGCATCGATATCGATGTTGACGATCGGCTCGAGCATGATCGGTGCCGCCTTGGCGAAGGCATCAATCACCGCCTTGCGCCCGGCGGAAACGAAGGCGATCTCCTTCGAGTCCACCGCGTGGCTTTTGCCGTCGTACACGGTGACGCGCAGGTCCTCGACCGGATAGCCGGCGATCACGCCTGAATCGAGCGCCATGCGCACGCCTTTTTCCACCGCCGGGATGAACACCGTCGGGATGACGCCGCCCTTCACCTGATCGACGAACTCGTAGCCCGCGCCGCGCGGCAGCGGCTCGATGCGCAAATACACCTCGCCGAACTGCCCGGCGCCGCCGGTCTGCTTCTTGTGGCGGCAATGCCCCTCGGCCTTGCGGCTGATGGTTTCGCGATAGGCGATGCGTGGCGGCCTGGTGTCCAATTCGAGCTTATATTGCTGGGTGAGCTTCTCCAGCTTGGTGCGCAAGTGCAGCTCGCCCAGCGCGCGGATCACCGTTTCGTTGGTAGCCGGATGGCGCTCCATGCGAAAGCACGGGTCCTCGAGCTCCAGCTTGTGCAGCACCTCGAACAGCCGCTGCTCGTCGCCTTTCTTCCTGGTTTCGACCGCAAGGCCGTGCATGGGCGCCGGGAATTCCAGCGGCCGCAGGTGGATGTGGTCCTCATCGTGCGAATCGTGCAGCACTGCGTCGAATTCGATTTCCTCGACCTTGGATACCGCGCCGATGTCGCCGGGACGCAGCGCGTCGGTTTCCACATATTCTTTTCCCTGCAGCAGGTAAAGGTGCGCGACCTTGAATGGCCGGGTGCTGTTGCCGACGAACAGCTGCGAGTCGCGTTTCACCGTCCCCTGGTGCACGCGGAAGATGCCGAGCTTGCCCACATAAGGGTCCATGATCAACTTGAACACATGGGCGAGCACGTGTTTGCCCGGATCGGGTTCGGCATGGAACTCCGCCGCGTCCGCGCCTTCACCCCTGAGGAAGGGCGGCGGATTGCCCTCGGTCGGATTGGGCGCGAGCAGGGCAAGGATATCGAGCAGCTCGGGTACGCCTGCGCCGTTGCGGGCCGAGACGAAGCATACGGGAATCAGGTGGCCTTCACGCAACGCCTTCTCGAACGGCGCATGCAGTTGTTCGGGGTTGACTTCGCCCTGCTCGAGATAAATCGCCATCAGCGCTTCGTCGACCTCGACCACCTGGTCGACCAACGCTGCATGCGCCGCCTTGACCGAGGAGAAGTCGGAATCACCGTCCGGATTGAAGAAGCAGTCGACGATCTCCTTGCCCCCGTGCGCCGGAAGGTTGATCGGCAGGCATTCCTTGCCGAAGGTTTGCTGGATGCTGGAGAGCAGCTCCGGCAGATTGACATTCTCCGCATCGATCTTGTTGATTACGATCATGCGGCACAAGCGGCGCGCCTGCGCCCACTTCATCATGCGCCGCGTATTGAGCTCGATCCCGGTCTGCGCGTTGATCACGACCAGGGCGGTCTCGACCGCGGCAAGCGCGCCGATTGCCTGGCCGGCGAAATCCGGATAGCCCGGCGTATCGATCAGGTGGACGTGGGTGTCGCGCCAGGCAAAATTCACCAGCGCCGAATTGAGCGAATGGCCGTAGGTCCGTTCCAGCGGATCGTAGTCGCAGACGGTGTTGCCGCGCTCGACGCTGCCGGGCGTCTTGATCGCGCCGGCGCGCGCCAGCAGCGCTTCCGTCAGCGTGGTCTTGCCGGTTGCGCCATGGCCCACCAGGGCGGCGGTGCGGATGGCTTCTGTGCTGTAGTTCGGCATGATGCTTTCCCCTTTTTCCATGATGAATTTTAGCATCGCAGCGCGCGCCCGTACCCGGCGCCGGCTGCGCGCGCCCGGCTATTCGGGGTCGTCCAGCGCGTGCTCCAGATGTCCGATGTCGCCCCACCCGGTCAGCTGCCAGGCACCCTGGCGGCGGCAAAAGCGGTTGATGCCGGTATTCTGGAGATGGAAGTCGCGCGGCGCATCCAGCGGCATCGCCTTGGCGTGGCGGTAGAGCATGGCGAGCACGCCGCCGTGGCTGACCGCCGCCAGGGTCAGCCCCGTGTGGCGCTCGGCCAGTTCGGTGATGCAGGCGATGCTGCGCTGGTACAGCTGGCGCATGCTCTCGCCTTCCGGAATAGCGTAATCGGGGTCGCGCGACTTGAAGCGCGCGTATTCCTCCGGGTAGCGCTGCTCGACTTCCTGCGGGGTCAGCCCCTGGAAAATTCCCATGCGCCGCTCGCGCAGGCGCGGCTCGACCACGATCTCGTGCCCGGTGCGCATGGCAACGGCCCCCGCGGTCTGCAGCGCCCGCCCCAGATCGCTCGACAGCAGCAGGTCGAAGGGCTCGCGGCTCATGCGTTCGGCCAGGGCCTGCGCCTGCGCCAGGCCTTCGCGGTTGAGCGTGCTGTTGAGGTGCCCCTGGAAGCGGCCTTCGCTGTTCCATTCGGTTTCGCCGTGCCGTATGGCGATGAGCCAGGTGTCCGGTGGCGTGCTCATGGCGCCTCAGTCCCCGACGCGGAACGCGGGGTTTGGTCCACTCACGCTTTCGAAGGCCGGTCCGTCGCGGGAAATCATTTCGCAGCCGATGGCTACCGTTTCGCCGTGCCCAGTACGATCACCGCCCCGACCACGACCAGTGCGCCGACAATCTGGCGCGGCGCCACGCTCTGGCCGAGGATGGGCCAGGCGAGGAACAGCACCGCGATCGGCTCGAAGTTCAGCGCCGCCGAGTTGTTGAGCGCGTCCAGGCGCGGCAGCAGCACGAATAGCGCGGTGAAGGCGGTGCCGTAGAACAGCGTCAGCAGACCGAGACCGAGCCAGGCGCCCGGATTGGCGGGCAGCGCGAGACTGCCCGCGACGGAACCGGCCGCGAGCATGAGCACGGCCACCGTGCTCATGGTGAGAAAGGTGCGCAGCCTGCCGTCCACATCCTTGAGCCAGCGCGAGGTGAAATACAGCGCAGTGGCGAAGGACACCGCCGCCGCGAGCGCGAAGCTCACGCCGGCGCCGATCTCCGACCAGCGGCCGGCAATGTCGCCGTGCGCGCCGAGCACGTCGAGCGCAAGCGCCAGCCCGCACAGCGCGATGGGCATCGCGATCAGCGCGCGCCGCGCCGGCCGCTCGCCGTCTACGGCCCAGGTGATGAGCGAGAACATCATGGGAAAGGTGTTGAACGCCAGCAGGGCCAGCGCCACCGGAATGCGCGCCACCGCGGAGTAGATGCAGAAGCTTTGGAACGCGATGAGCACGCCGACGGCAATGGCGCGCCAGCGCGTAGCGGCCGGGAGCGCCAGCGGCGCGCGGCTGAACAGCAGCAGCATGCCCACGAACAGCGCCGCACCGATCGAGCGCGCGGCCACCGCCGTGGTGATGTTGACGCCATGGTCGATGGCGTAGCGGGCGGCAATGTGATTGCTGCCGAATGTGGTCGCGATGAGCAGCAGCGTCGCGATGGCCAGCGGCCGCGGAAACAGTTTGCCCTGCAACGCTAGCGTGCTCCTGCGCCGGATGATGCGAAGACGAGACCAGGGGCAGGCAAGCTCAGGCCACCGCAACCGGGATCTTGAATTCCCTGATCCGCTTTTCCCACTCCGCCGGACCGGTCTGGTGCACCGAGGCGCCGCTGGAGTCCACTGCCACTGTGACCGGCATGTCCTTGACCTCGAACTCGTAGATCGCTTCCATGCCGAGGTCGCCGAAGGCGAGCACGCGCGATTTCTTGATCGCCTTGGCCACCAGGTAGGCGGCGCCGCCGACGGCCATGAGGTAAGCGGCCTTGTGCTTCTTGATCGCCTCGATCGCCACCGGGCCGCGCTCGGATTTGCCTATCATGCCGATCAGGCCGGTCTGGGCCAGCATCATTTCAGTGAACTTGTCCATGCGCGTGGAGGTAGTGGGGCCGGCGGGGCCGACGACCTCGTCCCTCACCGGATCGACCGGGCCGACGTAATAAATGACGCGATTGGTGAAATCCACCGGCAGCTTCTCGCCCTTGGCGAGCATCTCCTGGATGCGCGCATGCGCGGCGTCGCGCCCGGTGAGCATCTTGCCCGATACCAGCAGGATATCGCCGCGCTTCCAGCCGGCGACTTCCGCCGGCGTGAGCGCATCGAGGTTGACGCGTTTGGCCGTGGAGGCGGGGGCCCAGGTGACTTTGGGCCAGTCCTCGAGCGCAGGCACTTCCAGCGACACCGGGCCGGTGCCGTCGAGCACGAAATGCGCGTGGCGCGTCGCGGCGCAGTTGGGGATCATCGCGATCGGCTTGTTCGCGGCATGCGTCGGATAGTCGGCGATCTTCACGTCGAGTACCGTGGACAGTCCGCCCAGTCCCTGCGCGCCGATGCCGAGGGCATTGATCCTGGTGTAGAGCTCGATGCGCAGCTCCTCGATCTTGTTCTTCGGCCCGCGCGCAAGCAGTTCGTGCATGTCGAGTGGCTCCATCAACACTTCCTTGGCCATCATCATGGCTTTCTCCGCGGTGCCGCCGACGCCGATTCCGATCAATCCGGGCGGGCACCAGCCGGCGCCCATGGTGGGCACGGTCTTCAACACCCATTCCACCACCGAGTCCGACGGGTTGAGCATGGCGAACTTGGATTTGGCTTCGGAGCCGCCGCCCTTGGCCGCGACCGTCACCTCGAGTTTGTTGCCCGGGACCACTTCCATGTGCACCACTGCCGGCGTGTTGTCCTTGGTGTTCTTGCGCGTGAACAGCGGATCGGCCAGCACCGAACTGCGCAGCGGATTGTCCGGATTGGTGTAGGCGCGGCGCACACCTTCGTTCACCGCGTCGTTGATCGAGCCCTTGAAGCCGTCCCAGCGCACATCCATGCCGATCTTGAGATAGACGTTGACGATGCCGGTGTCCTGGCAGATTGGGCGATGGCCTTCGGCGCACATGCGCGAGTTGGTCAGGATCTGCGCGATCGCGTCCTTGGCCGCCGGCGCCTGTTCGCGCTCGTAGGCACGCGCCAGGTGCGCCAGGTAATCCTTCGGATGGTAGTAGCTGATGAACTGCAGCGCGTCGGCGATGCTCTGGATCAGGTCTTCCTGCTTGATGGCGGTCATGATGGTCTCGATGAATTTAAGTGGCGAAAAGGATCGGGGATCGTTTTGCAATAGGTGCCGATAGTGCCGGTGTATCCGGCGCGGTCCGCTTGGCCGAAGGCCGCGTGACGCCAGATGGACCGGCAGACTTCGGGAAATCTTACCACCTTTGGCGCGCCGCAATCGGCGTGCGGCGGCGGCCGCTTGCGCTAGATCAAACCGCCTTCGCGCAGCGCCGAGATTTCGGATGCGTCGTAGCCCAGCCAGGCAAGCACGCTGTCGGTGTGCGCGCCCAGCGCCGGGATGTCGCCCATCGCCGGCGCGTAGGCGTCCGACAGCGGCGGCGTGCGCAGTGCCGGAAGCGGCCCGGCGGGAGAGCCGATTTCGGCCCAGCGATCGCGCGCCTGCAGCTGCGGGTGCCGGCGCAGGCCTTCGACCGTGTTGACCGAGGCATTGGCGATGCTGGCCGCGTCAAGCTGCGCAATCAGTTGGGCGGCATTCATCTGGGCGAGCCGTTGCTGCAGGATCGGCGCGAGCTGCTGCCGGTTGGCGCTGCGCGCGGCGTTGGAATCGAAGCGCGGATCGCGCGCAAGCTCCGGCGTCTCGAGCACCTTTTCGCAGAACAGCGCCCATTCGCGCTCGTTCTGGATCGCGATCATCACGGTGCCGCCGTCGCCTGCCTGGAACGGCCCGTAGGGATAGATGGTCGCATGCATGGCGCCGGTGCGCGCGGGCTGCGGGGCGCCGTCGAAGGCGTAGTAAAGCGGATAGCCCATCCATTCGGCCAGGCAATCGAGCAGCGACACTTCGATGCTGCTGCCCCGGCCGGTGCGCGCGCGCAGCAGCAGCGCATTGAGGATGCCGCTGTAGGCATACATGCCGCCCGCGATATCCGCGATGGATACGCCGGTCTTTGCCATGTCCGCGCCGCTGCCGGTAATCGACAGCAGGCCGGCCTCGGCCTGGATCAGCAGATCGTAGGCTTTCTTGTCGCGGTAGGGGCCGCCTTCGCCGTAGCCGGAAATGCCGCAAACGACGGTGCGCGGGTTGATGCGGCGAATGGCGTCCGCGCCCAGTCCCAGGCGGCCTGCGGCGCCCGGCGCCAGGTTCTGCACGAATACGTCGGCGCGTTCAAGCAGCCGCTCGAGCACCGGCAAGGCTTGCGCGTGCTTCAGGTCGAGGGTGACGCTTTCCTTGCCGCGGTTGGTCCAGACAAAATGCGAAGCGAGGCCGCGCGTGCGCTGATCGTAGGCGCGCGCAAAATCACCGCTCCCGGGGCGCTCGATCTTGATTACGCGCGCGCCGTTGTCGGCAAGATGCCGCGTTGCGAGCGGAGCGGCGACCGCGTGCTCCAAGGTGACGACGACTATGCCGTCCAGGGGTCGTATCATTATTGGTCCGGGCAGGGAAGATTAGCGGGGCATGATCTGAAACGACAGCGCCGCGCCAGCGGCGGCCCAAGTTACCATCACTGCGCGCGCCGCGTCAACGCGACCGGCGGCGGGCGTGCGATCTCCGCGCGGCCCTCCGCGGCCCGAGTACCCGGCTTTACAAAATAGCGGATTAGTGTTTTGATTTGATCGTTGCGGCCCCGGCGTAAGGGTGATGTAAGTCTGGTTTTTGATAATCACAAACGTCGTTTGCGTCAACGCGATTCGCCGCGATCCGATCCTGGTTTATCAAGCACAAGCACATTGAGGAGACCGTTGTCATGTCTGCGCAGATTGAATCGGTATTGAACGAAACCCGGGTATTTCCGCCGTCCGCGGAGTTCGTCAAGCAGGCCAATGTGCCCGGCATGGCCGCATACCAGGCCTTGTGCAATGAAGCTGAGCGCGACTTCGAGGGCTTCTGGGGGCGCCTGGCCAGGGAAAACCTGGACTGGCACAAGCCATTCACCAAGGTGCTGGATGAATCCAATGCGCCGTTCTTCAAGTGGTATCACGACGGCGAGCTGAACGCATCCTACAACTGCCTCGACCGGCACCTGAAGACGCAGCCGGACAAGATCGCGATCATCTTCGAGGCGGACGACGGCAAGGTCACGCGCATCAGCTACAAGCAGCTGTACCACAAGGTATGCCAGCTCGCCAACGCGCTCAAGGCGCACGGCGTGAAGAAGGGCGACCGCGTGCTCATCTACATGCCGATGTCGATCGAGGTGGTGGCGGCGATGCAGGCCTGCGCGCGCATCGGCGCGACCCACTCGGTGGTGTTCGGCGGCTTTTCCGCGAAGAGTCTGCAGGAGCGCATTGTCGACGCGGGCGCAACCGAGGTCATCACCGCCGACGGACAGTTCCGCGGCGGCAAGGAAATTCCGCTCAAGCCGGCGGTGGACGAAGCGCTGGCGATGGGTGGCTGCGAGAAGGTGAAGAACGTCATCGTCTACAAGCGCACCGGCACCACGGTCAACATGCAAGCGCCGCGCGACAAGTGGCTGCACGACGTGATCAAAGGCCAGGCGGAGGAGTGCGAGCCGACCTGGGTCAACGCGGAGCATCCGCTGTTCATCCTTTACACCTCGGGTTCGACCGGCAAGCCCAAGGGCGTGCAGCATTCCACCGGCGGCTATCTGCTGCAGACTGTCATGACGATGAAATGGGTGTTCGACTACAAGCCGACCGACGTGTTCTGGTGCACCGCCGACGTCGGCTGGGTGACCGGGCACAGCTACATTACATATGGCCCGCTCGCGGTGGGCGCGACCGAAATCATGTTCGAAGGCATTCCGACCTATCCCGACGCCGGCCGCTTCTGGAAAATCATCCAGGACCACAAGGTGAACGTGTTCTACACTGCGCCGACCGCGATCCGGTCGCTCATCAAGGCGGGGGGCGACCTGCCAAAGAAATACGACCTCAAGTCGCTGCGCATCCTCGGCACCGTGGGCGAGCCGATCAATCCCGAGGCGTGGATGTGGTATCACACCGTGGTGGGCGATTCGCGCTGCCCGATCGTCGACACCTGGTGGCAGACCGAGACCGGCGGCCACATGATCTCGCCCCTGCCGGGCGTCACGCCGACCAAGCCCGGTTCCTGCACCTTCCCGCTGCCCGGGATCATGGCAGCCATCGTCGACGAGACCGGGCAGGACGTGGAACGGGGCAAGGGCGGCATCCTGGTGATCAAGCGCCCCTGGCCGGGGATGATACGCACCATCTGGGGCGATCCCGAGCGCTACAAGAAGAGCTATTACCCCGAGGATTTCCACGGCAAGTATTACCTCGCGGGCGACGGCGCCAGCCGCGATATGGAAGGTTACTTCCGCATCATGGGCCGCATCGACGACGTGCTCAACGTCTCCGGCCATCGCCTGGGCACCATGGAAATCGAGTCGGCGCTGGTGGCGAACACCACGCTGGTGGCCGAGGCGGCGGTCGTGGGCCGCCCCGACGACATGACCGGCGAAGCCGTGTGCGCCTTCATCGTGCTCAAGGGCGCGCGCCCGAGCGGCGCGGATGCGAAGCGCATCGCACAGGAACTGCGCGACTGGGTGGGCAAGGAAATCGGCGCCATCGCCAAGCCCAAGGACATCCGCTTCGGCGATAACCTGCCCAAGACGCGCTCCGGCAAAATCATGCGGCGCCTGCTGCGCTCCATCGCCAAGGGCGAAGAGATCACGCAGGACGTATCCACCCTGGAAAATCCGGCCATACTGGAGCAGCTGAAGCAGCCTGTCGCTTAGTGGGGAAAAGCGCCTTTTGCCTTGCCTCGCAAAGGCTTGTCGCGTAAGCTGCGCAGCTTCTTGAATGCCGGATAGTCAGGAGAGGTGGCCGAGCGGTTGAAGGCGCACGCCTGGAAAGCGTGTATACGGGTTAAACCGTATCGCGGGTTCGAATCCCGCTCTCTCCGCCAATAAAAAACGGGCTCCTGGCCCGTTTTTTATTGGCGGGTGTGTGGGTACTCCGAGAACCCGCCGGTTCGACCAGCAACGTCCGGGGAACGCTGCGCAGGACTGTGGCATGACCACATGAGGCATACTGTGCGCATGAGCAACGCCGAGCTCAAGCGCCGCCTGCACCGCAGCTGCCTTGCGATTCTCGCGGCAAGCCTGTGCGCTGCGCTGCTGATCTACCTGTACGCCGACGCTGTCGTGGACGACTCGCTCGGCTATGTGATCGTCAACGGCGCCGTCTATCCCTCATCTACGCGGGATTCCAAGATCTACCGGCGTGAAGTGCAGCGCTTCGGCGGCAAGGCTGCGCTGGCAATCGACGACTTCAGCCGCTGGTTCGCGCGGCTCTGGCGGGGCAGGGCGCTTGCCGGAACGGTCGCCTCGCTCGGCGTCCTGCTGTCCCTGGGAATCTATCTGTTCGCCGCATGCCTCGTGCCGGATTCGTCGGTCGCCTCGGACGAGAACAACAGCGATACGCCCGGATAAGCCCGGCGGCGGGGCAAAAATGCGATTCAGTCGAAGGCCCCCAGCTGATATCTGGGGTCGGGGCCGTTCTGCAGCTTGCGCACGATGCCGGTTTGGTCGAAATACACCGCCATCAGCGAATCCCAGACGCCGTTATCCTTGAACGGATAGGACCACTCTTCCAGCCTTGAGGCGGCGTAGTAGCGCGTCTCGCTCGGCGCGCCTATCGTGCGCAGGACGGTGTTCTTGTCCGCTGCGCCAACCGTGATTTTGGCGAAGCTCCTCATTGTCAGAACTTGCTCATAGGTGACGAGTTTGCCGTCGGGGCCGATGCGCGCCATTTCTGTCGCCTGTCCCATGGGCCCGTGCATGTATTCGAGCAAGCGGCTGGCGCCATCGGCGTAGATGTGGGTCGGCTGGCCCAGGCGCGCGATCACTTCAGCTTCGCTCTGGCCGGGAACGACAGGCGCCGTTCCCAAAGTTGCGCACGCGCCCAGACCCGCGAGTAGCGCCAGTGCGACCGAAATCCGATACATGCGCCGCATGATCTTTGCCCTTTTGTTGACGAAGAAAATCCCACTGTATCCAAGGCGAAGGTCAAGAAAAAAGCCCGAGACGTAGATGCCGTCACCGGGCCCAAGCGTTCGCCAGCGGATGTCGTCTTGTTGGGCAGGAGAACCCCAAACATCCAAGGGCATCATGGCACGTTTCCGCGGTATGCCACTTGCGCCAGATCAAGCCCTGTTCGGTACCACCTTGGCGGAAAAATGCGCGACGAATGTATTAGTAATATAACGTATTATCAATGTGATATAGAATAAATATAAAGTGATACATTATTTATTTTCAAGTTCTTTGACCGGCATCAATCGGCGTCGGGCCGTGGAATTTATTATGGTTTGCAGGCGCCCCATCCGGCCGCGGCGCCCGGAATGTAATTCAGGCCATCGATCCGTAGCTCCCATGCAGGTCGACCGCGCCATCAGCTGCGATCCTCCCGGCTATCCGGCGCACCTGGTGCGCGAGCGCGCATTGCGCGACAGAACGCCCGTGACCATCCGGCCGATTCGCCCGGAGGACTCCGGCATGGAGCAGGAATTCGTGCGCCATCTGTCCGACGATTCCCGCTATTTTCGCTTCATGGGCGCGCTGCGCGAGCTGCCGGCGAAGAAGCTGCGGTCCTTCACTGAAATCGATTACCGGCGGCACATGGCCTTCATCGCGACCATTGTCAGCGAGGGAAAGGAACTGGAGATCGGCGCAGCACGCTATGTCGCCACAGATGAACCCGGTCACTGCGAATTCTCCATCGTGATCGACGATGCGCGGCAGGGCAGCGGCGTGGGCGGAATGTTGATGTACTCGCTGCAAAACGCCGCGCGCGAGCAGGGCTTCAAGACGATGGAAGGCATCGTGCTTGCGAGCAATCACCGCATGCTCAAGTTTGCCCGGCAGCTCGGCTTCCGCCGCTACCACGATCCGGGTGAACCCGACATCGTGCGCCTGGAATTGCGCCTGTGAGCGGACTGTTGATTTCGATCAAGACGGGACCAGGCCACCGGCATACCCTGAATTCATAAACAGCGTCGCGACCGTCGGACAATGCGACCAGCGCATCGGTCACGCCGCACGGAGCTTAGCCAGATGCTGGATACAGCGAAGCAGGGCACAGCAACAGCGACCGTCGAAAGCATACGCGGATATCCTGCGGGGCATGCGGTGGCGCCGAACGTCAGCGACTATGCCGCATTCCGCGCCGCCTTTTCCTGGGAATTTGCGCGACGCGACCTCGACGGCCTGCCCGCGGGCGGGCTCAACATCGCACACGAAGCGGTCGATCGCCACGCCGCCGGCGCGCGCGCAAACAAGGTGGCGTTGCGCTGGCTGGGCAGGAACAGCGCAGTGCAGGACTATTCCTATGCCAGGCTGAGGCGGCTATCGAACCGCTTCGCCAATGTGCTCAAAGGCCTCGGCGTCGGTGCGGGCGAGCGCGTCTTCATTCTTACCGGACGCGTTCCGGAACTGTACATCGCGGCTTTGGGCGCGTTGAAGAACCGCAGCGTGGTCTGCACCCTTTTTTCCGCCTTCGGCCCGGAACCGATCCGCGCGCGCATGGCGCACGGCGATGCGCGCATCCTGATCAGCACGCCGATCCTGTACCGGAGAAAGATCGTTCCAATCCTGGGCATGTTGCCGGGATTGCGCCATGTCTTGCTGGTGGCCGGGCCGGATGATGAAGCCGGCCCACCGGGCACGCTGGATTTCGCCAAGCTGCTGGCCGCGGCGGATGAGAATTTCAGCATCGAGGCCACCGATCCGGAAGCACCGGCACTGCTGCATTTCACCAGCGGCACCACCGGCACGCCAAAGGGCGCCGTGCATGTGCATCAGGCCGTGCTCACCCACCATGCAACAGGCAAACTGGTGCTCGACCTGCACCCGGAGGACGTATTCTGGTGCACCGCGGACCCGGGCTGGGTGACCGGCACGTCATACGGCATCATCGCGCCGCTGTCGAATGGGGTTACCAGCATCGTCGACGAAGCGGATTTCGACGCCGAACGCTGGTACCGGATACTCGAAGAGCACAAGGTGAGCGTCTGGTACACCGCGCCTACCGCGATCCGCATGATGATGAAGGCGGGGCTGGCGCCGCTTGCAGGGCGCAAACTGCCGGCGCTGCGCTACCTCGCCAGCGTGGGTGAGCCGCTCAATCCCGAAGCGGTGCGCTGGGGCGTCACCGCCTTCGGCCTGCCGTTCCACGACAACTGGTGGCAGACCGAGACTGGCGGCATCATGATCGCCAACTTTGCCGCGCTGGACGTGCGGCCCGGTTCGATGGGCATGCTCGTGCCTGGAATCGAGGCGGCCATCGTGCGCGTCCGCAGCAACGACGGCGCCGAGGCCAAGGTCACGGTGATAGAGGAGCCCGGCGTCGAGGGCGAACTTGCCCTGCGCGCCGGCTGGCCGTCGATGTTCCGCGACTATCTGAACGAACCCGAGCGCTACCGCGAGTGCTTCGCCGGCGGCTGGTACCTCAGCGGCGATCTGGCGCGCCGCGACGCCGACGGCTATTTCTGGTTTATCGGGCGCAAGGACGATGTGATCAAGACTTCCGGCCATCTGATCGGTCCGTTCGAAGTCGAGAGCGTGCTCATGGAGCATCCGGCGGTGGCCGAAGCCGGCGTCATCGGCAAGCCCGACCCGGTCGCGCTCGAAGTGGTGAAGGCGTTTGTGGCGCTGCGCACCGGTTACACCCCCAGCGAAGCGCTCAGGAAGGACATCCTCGCGCACGCAAGGAAGCGCCTTGGCGCAGTGGCGGCACCCAAGGAAATCGATTTTCAACAGTGTTTGCCCAAGACGCGCAGCGGCAAGATCATGCGCCGAATACTCCGGGCGCAAGAAATGCATCTACCCGAGGGCGACATCTCCACCCTGGAGAGCGCGTGAACACGGAACGGAGCTCATATGAATGAGGACATTCGCGCGCGCGTGCTCAGGACACTTTCCGGGATACTGCCCGAGCTCAATCCGCAGGATCTCAAACCGGCTTTGAATCTGCGCGATCAGTTCGACCTCGACTCCATCGACTTTCTCAATTTCCTGTTGGCGCTGCAGCAGGAATTCGCGGTGGACGTCCCCGAATCCGACGCAGGAAAACTCGGCAGCATCGATGCCTGCGTCGAATACCTGGCACAGGCACTGCAGCAGGGCGCCCAAGCCTGACGCGCGAGCGCAGCAAAGCGCGAAAAGAGACAGATTGAATCTCCCATCCCTCATCCAGACCCAGGTCCTCATCATCGGCGGCGGCGTAACCGGCACGGCGCTGGCGCGCGACCTGGCTTTGCGCGGCGTCGACTGCATCGTCGTGGAAAAAGGCGACATCAATGCCGGCGCGTCCGGGCGCAATCACGGGCTGCTCCACAGCGGCGCGCGCTACGTCGCGGGCGACCGCGCCGCCGCAATGGAGTGCCGCGCCGAGGGCGCCATCCTCAAGCGCACGGCAGCGCAGGCAATTCAGGATACGGGCGGCTACTTCGTCGCGGTGCAAGGGGACGACGAACGCTATGTCGCCGATTTTCCCGCCTGGTGCGGGCAGGCGGGCATCAGCGTGCGGCCGGTGGAGGTCGCGGCGGCGCGCGCGCTGGAACCGGCGCTGTCTCCGCGCGCGATCGCGGTGTTCGAGGTGCCCGACGCATCCATCGACCCGTTCCGGCTCTCCCTGGAAAGCATGGCGCAGGCGCAGAGCCTGGGGGCGCGCCTGATGCGGCGCACGCGCGTCCTTGGATTCGAGCGCGAGGGCCGGCACATCCGCGCCGTGCGCGTCCGGTCACAGTCCGAAGCGCAGGATCTGTGCATCGAGGCGACGCAGATCGTCAACGCCGCCGGCGCCTGGGCGCGCGAGGTGGCGCTGCTTGCCGGCGCGCCGATCGAGATGACGTATTCCAAGGGAACGCTGCTGGTCACGCATGGGCGCCTGGCCAGCCGCGTGATAAACCGCCTGCGCCCGCCCAGCAACGCCGACATCATGATGCCGGGGGGCACGGTCTCGATCGTCGGCACCACTTCGACGCGCATGGACACGCTGGAGAACATTCACCCCACGACGGCCGAGGCCGACCTGATCGTCGAGGATGCCATGCGCATGCTGCCGGCGCTCGCGAGCGCACGCTTCATTCGGGCTTACGCCGGCGTGCGGCCGCTGGTGGGTGCTGCCGGTGTCGCGGACGCGCGCGCGGTGTCGCGCGGCTACGCGCTGTTCGAGCACCAGGATCAAGGTCTGGAGAATTTTGCCACCATCACCGGCGGCAAGCTCACCACCTGCCGCCTGATGGCCGAACGCGCCGCAGATCTGGTGTGCAGGCGCCTCGGCGTGACCCGCCCCTGCCTCACGGCGACGTCGCCCCTGCCGCTGGCACCGGAGTGCGCCTGGACCGAGCCGGGCTACGCGCCGCGCGCGTGGATGCGTTCGCACGGGTTGAACGACCCGCTGCTGTGCGAGTGCGAACTGGTGTCGGCCAGCGCCGTCGACACGATCTACGCCGCGCTGCGTGCGAACGGCGACACGCCCACGCTGACGGACATCGGCCTGCGCAGCCGCGTCGGCAAAGGCGCGTGCCAGGGGGCGTTCTGCGCCGTGCGCACCGCAGCCCATCTGTATCAGCGGGGCGACTTCCGCTCGCGGCGCGGCGTCGCAGAAATTCTCGATTTCCTGCGCGAGCGCTGGCGCGGCCAACATGCCGTGCTGTGGGGCGAACAACTCGCCCAGGCGGAATTGATGGAGGCGCTGCATTGCGGTTTGTTCGGAGAGGAGCTGCGCGGCGAGGCACTGCATGCAGATGAACTGCACGACGCCGGAGCGCCGGGATGATGGACGCGCGCAGGGATCCCTATGACGTCGCCGTCATTGGCGCCGGAATGGCGGGCATGGCGGCTGCCCTGTTCGCCGCGGAACAAGGGCTGTCGTGCATCCAGATCGGAAACGGCGGCAGCCTCCTGTTCGCGAGCGGGCTGCTGGACCTGCTGGGCGTGCACCCCGTGGCCGAGGGCCGCCGTTGGCAATCGCCCTATGATGCTCTGGCGGCACTCGCACAGGACGAACCCGGCCATCCGCTGGCGCGCATCGATGTCGCTTCCATTCGTGCCGCGTTCGAGTGCTTCGTCACCGCCTTGGGCGGCGCAGGGCTGTCCTACGCGCCGCTGGGCGAGCGCAACCGGCAGCTGCTCACATCGATCGGGACGATCAAGACCAGCTTCGGCGTGCCGGGCTCGATGGTCGCTGGCGCCGATGCATTGGCGGCGCGGCCTCCGTGTCTGCTGGTGGATTTTCGCGGACTGCGCGAGTTCAGCGCCGCGCAGATTGCCGCGACGCTGGCCGGGCACTGGCCGGGGCTGCGACACCAGCGCATCGAGTTCCCGGGATACGAGGCTGCGACTGAACTCTACGCCGCACACCTTGCGCGCGCGCTCGAAACAGGGGAAACGCGTGGGCGGACGATTGCGCTGGTGAAACCCCTGCTGGGTGACGCCCAGGCGTTGGGCGTCCCGGCGCTCCTCGGACTCGCGCGCGCAAGCGCGGTGCACGCGGAGTTCGAGGCGGAGCTCGGCGTGCCGGTGTTCGAGATCCCCACCATGCCGACCTCGGTGCCCGGGCTGCGGCTGCTCGCGGCGCTGGAATCAGCCCTGGGCGGGCGCGGCGTCCACAGGCGCCAGCAGGCCACGGTGCACGCGCTGGCATTCGACGCAGACGCAGGCACGGCGGTGCTCGAATTAGGCGGTGTTCCGGGGCGCGAGCAGGTGAGCGCACGCGCGGTCGTGCTGGCCACGGGACGATTTACCGGCCGCGGGCTCAGGGCCGATCGGGATGCGGTCCGCGAAAGCATCCTCGGTATCCCGGTGCAGCAGCCGGATTCGCGCGCGGCATGGCACCAGCGCGACTTCCTCGATCCCGCCGGCCACGCGCTCAATCGCGCCGGGCTCAGGGTGGACGAGGCTTGGCGCCCGCTGGACGCGGGGGGAAAACCAGTGTGGCCGCGCCTGTTCGCGGTCGGTTCCATACTGGCGCAGCAGGACTGGATGCGCGCCAAGTGCGGCTCGGGCCTGGCCATCGGCACGGCCTGGGCGGCGATAGCCCAGGCGGGCGCCGCGCTGCGCGCTAGCGCGGCAGGGTAGGCAGGACATGCCGGCCGCATTGTTTCAGACCGCCCTCTACGCATCCCTCGTGCTGTGCGCGCTGGGCTTGATTTGGCGCGTTTCGGCATGGTTGCACGTGCGCGTCGGCCCCGATGTGCGTGCGCTGACGTTTTCCCGGCGCCTGTCTGCTGCGTACCGCGGCAGCGTCTCGGTGCTGTTCAGCCTGCGCATATTTCGCTTGCTCGGCGTATTTTTCCTGGACGTGCTGCTCCTGCGCCGTTTGTTCGCAAGCGAGAAGCTGCGCTGGTTCGGACACCTGCTGGTGGTGCTTGGCTTTACGCTGCTCGTGCTCATGCACGCGCTCGCGCCGCTGCTGAGCGCGAAGCTGTTTCAGGACTACCAACCCACGCTCGATCCCTATCTGTTCCTGCGCGATCTCTTCGGTTTGATGGTCGTGCTCGGTGTGGCGATGATCCTGCTCGGGCGGCGGCGACGGCGCACCGGTTTTGCGCCGGTGCGCGACCCGGCCGGCGCGAGTTTCGTCGCGCTGCTCGCGCTGGTGCTCGTCACGGGATTTTTGCTCGAAGCGGACAAGATCGCATCGGCGCGGGTGTTCTACCGCATGGCAGAGCAATATGCCGGCTTGATCGACACGCAGGAACTGAAGCCGCTGCGCGCGTACTGGGCGAGCGAGTTCGGCGTGGTATTCGACGACCTCAGGCGGCCGCAGGATCCGGAACTGGTGGCCCAGGGCCGCGCACTGCACGGCAACGCCTGTGCCGCCTGCCATAGCAAGCCGGCGTCCGCCTTTGTCGCCTATCCGCTCGCGCGCGCGCTTGCGCCCGCGATGGGTGTGCTGGAGCGGGCGCGGGCGGATGTCTGGCTGCTCTATCTGCACGTGTTCGCCTGCTTCATCGGCTTGGCCAGCCTGCCGTTTACGCGCTTCGTCCACGTGCTGGCGAATCCGCTGAGCCTGCTGGTCAACGGTGCCGGACCGGCCAGGGAATTCTCCCTCGCAGCTCGCGCCTCGCGCCGGGCCCTCGCCCTGGACGCCTGCGTTCGCTGCGGCATTTGCGATGTGCGCTGCTCGGTGGCGCCGCTGGCGCGCTACCTCGGCAACCCGCTGCTGCTGCCCTCGCACAAACTCGTCGCGACCGGCGCTCTCGCGGACGGCCGGCTGCTGCGCAGCGGCCGCGAAGACGAGGCGCTGCGCAGCGCAGACGGCGCCTTTCTCTGCACCGACTGCGGCCGCTGCACCAGCCGCTGCCCGGTCGGCCTGGACCTGGAGGATCTGTGGGAGGCTGGTCGCGGCGACCTGGCTGCCGCAGGGCTGCCGCGGCCGGCGCAATGGGTGCAGGCGCGCCCCGCGTTTGCATGGGCCGAGTCATTGGAGCAGCTCGCCGGGCAGGCGTTCTCCGCGCCGCCGCTCGCGGCTTACGCGCCGCTTGCAGCCGACCGCGGCAGTTTCTCCCGCTGCGTGCAATGCCAGACCTGCACCAATGTGTGTCCGGTGGTGGCGCACAGCAATGGAGCCGCCAATGGCGTCGACCTCACGCCGCAAAAGGTGATGAATCTGCTGCGGCTGGGCCTGTACGACCTGACGCTGGGTTCGCGCATGGTGTGGGATTGCGCCAGCTGCTATCAGTGCCAGCAGAGCTGTCCCGAAGGCATACGCGTGGCCGACATCATGTGCGAGCTGCGCGCGCTGTCGGTACAACGGCTGGGCTCGGTCCGCGGCCACAGGGAGCCCTCATGAAATACGCGCTGTTCCTCGGCTGCAAGATTCCGTCCAGGCTGCCAGCCTACGCAATGTCGACGCGCGCGGTGCTCGGACACCTCGGCGTCACGCTGGTCGACCTGGAGTTCGACTGCTGCGGCTATCCGGCGCGCAATTTCAGCCGCGACGCCTTCGTCGTGACCGCTGCGCGCAACCTGGCACTGGCCGAGGCTGCCGGCCTCGACCTGCTGGCACCTTGCGCATGTTGCTATGGCACACTGCGGCAGGCGATACGCTTCCTCGGTGAGGACGCGGAACTGCGCGCGCGCGTGACGCAGGCGCTTGCCGCTGAGGGCCTGGCCTGGTCGGGAAAGGCCAGAGTCGAGCATCTGCTGCCGCTGCTCGCGCGAGAATTCGGCGCAGACGTGCTTGCCGCCGCGGTGCGCAGCCCCCAAACCGGCCTGCGCGTTGCCGCCCAGTACGGCTGCCATGTGCTGCGCCCGGGCGAGGTGGCGCAAATCGACAATCCCGCCGCGCCGACGCTGTTCGAAACGCTGATCGGCGCGACCGGTGCGACCCCGGTGGACTGGCCGCGCCGGCTCGATTGCTGCGGTGATCCGCTGCACGAGGCAAATGCGTCCCTGTCCGAGGTCATGGCGCGGGTGAAAATCGCAGACGCGGTGGAGTCCGGCGCCCAGATGCTCTGCACCGCCTGCCCCCACTGTCACCTGCGCTTCGACGCGGCGCAGGCAGAAAGCCCCGATCCTTCCATTCGCACCTTGCTCTATACGCAGCTGCTCGGCCTGGCGCTGGGCCTGCCCGAGGTAGCGCTCGGGCTGTAGGCGCGCCGTCGCAAGTCCATTCCGGATTGACAAAAGTCAATAGGCAGGTCAATCACGCGACTACGCTGTGATTGTCTTATCCACAATCAGGAGGCCACCATGGCTCGCCGTCTGAATGCGCTTGCGCTCGCATTCGCCTCGATGTCCCTCGCCGCGGGTGTCGTAGTTGCCCAGCCGATCGAGGATGAACTGACTTTGATTACTCCGGTCGCGAAGACGCTGACCGATCCGACGCTTGCCGATTTCGCCAAGTATGCGAAAGAAACCTGGAATATCACACTCAAGGCCAGCGCTCTGGCCGCGGGCACTCCGGTAGCCTATGGGCGCATACTCGAATGGAAAGGCCGGCCCGAGGTCGATATCTTCTGGGGCGGCGAGAGCGCGTTGTTCGACAAACTGGCTGCGCAGAATCTGCTGGCGCGCCTCGATCTGCCCAAAGCCGTCCTGGACGCGATCCCTGCGACCATCGGCAAGCCGAGGCCGATCTATCTCAAGGATCCCAAAGGCTATTGGACCGGCACGGTGCTCGAGCCCTACGGCCTGGTCTATCACCCGAAGGTGCTCGCGCGGCTCGGCGTGCCCGAACCGAAGGACTGGGACGATCTGCTCAACCCGAAGCTGAAAGGCCATGTCGCACAGTGCGCGCCAAGCCGTTCCAGCAGCAGCCATGCCACCTACGAGGTGATTCTGCAGCGCGACGGCGACGACAAGGGATGGGAGTGGCTGAAGCGCCTGGGCGCGAATACCGGCATTTTCACCGCGCGCAGCCGCGACGTGCCTTCGGTAGTCGCGCGGGGTGAGTTTGCCGCCGGCTTTGCCGTGCCGAGCTACATGGCGTTCGAGGACCGGCTGGCCGGTTTCGAGCTCAAGTTCGTCGCGCCGAAAACCGCATGGATCACCCCCGAACCGATCGCCGTGCTGGCCGGGGCCAAGCATCCGAAGGCGGCGCTTGCATTCATCACCTACCTGCTGTCCGAGCGCGGGCAGAGGGTGGCGATGGAGCGGGGCGTGTTCCCGATCACGCCGAAATTCCGCGTGCAGGGTGCGCCTGGCTCGCGCGCGGAAATGGCGGTCGAGTTTACCGGCGGCATCCGCTCCTACTTCGACATCGACGTCACCAACATCTACGACGACGACAAGGCGCAGGGTCGCTATGAGCAGGTGAACGAGCGCTTCCGCAAGGATATCGAATCCAATTGGGAAACGCTCAAGAAATAGCGGCGCATCGGGAATAGGGGCGGAAGGCACGGGCACGCTGGTGCGTTCCGTCCCGGCAAAATAATCCAAGAAGAACGCGAGGGAGTCGTGCGCATCACCGTAAAAGGCCTCACCAAGCGCTTCGGCCCGCTGGAGGTGGTCAGCAACGTCAGTTTCTCTATCGAGGAAGGGGAGATGTTCACTCTCCTCGGGCCGTCGGGCTGCGGCAAGACAACGCTGCTGCGGCTGATTGCCGGCTTCTACGCGCCAGACGCAGGCGAGGTCCAGTTCGACGGCCGCAAGGTCAACGACCTGCCGCCGCACGAACGCGGCATCGGCATGGTATTCCAGAACTACGCGCTCTGGCCGCATATGACGGTGTACGAAAACGCAGCGTATGGGCTGAAACTGCGCAAGGTGGCGCCGGACGAAATTAGGGAGCGCATCCGTGCCGTCCTCGAAAATGTCAAGCTGAGCGGGATGGAGGATCGCTATCCGGGCCAGCTTTCCGGCGGGCAGCAGCAGCGCGTGGCGCTGGCGCGCGCGCTGGTGCTGAACCCGACAATGCTGCTGCTCGACGAGCCGTTATCCAATCTTGATGCCAAGATCCGCATCCAGGTGCGCGCCGAAATCCGCAAATTGCAGAAGGCATTGGGCATCACTACCGTCTATGTCACACACGATCAGGAAGAGGCGCTCACGCTGTCGGATCGCATCGCTGTATTGAACAAAGGCAAGGTGCTGCAGGTCGGTCCGCCCAAAGCGCTTTACGAGCGTCCGCAGAATCGTTTCGTCGCCGATTTCATCGGCATCAACAACCTCGTGGAGGGAACCGTCGAAGCGGCGGATGCATCGCAACCGTGGATGCGACTGAAAACCGGGCTCGGCCAAATCTCGGCGGTGAGGGATGAGCGCTTTCGCCCGGGCGACCGCTGCGTGGTGTCCATCCGTCCCGAGAACGCGTCCCTCGACGACGTGCCCGCACCCGGCTGCAACCTGGTGCGGGGACAAATCGTGTTCGCAGCGTACCTGGGCAATGCCTTGCGCTACGACGTCGATGTGGGCCAGGGTGTGCTGTTCAAGGTCGACATCCGCGACCCGTGGCACCATGAGCAGCGGCCCATGGGCACGCCGGTCACGGTCAGTTTCCCCCCCAGCAGCACCGTGGCGATGCCGGCGGAAGAATGAAGCTGCCGCGCGGATCCCTGGCGACCCTGGGATTCGTCCTGATCTGGGCGTTCCTGATCCTGTTTATCGTGTATCCGCTGATGCGGATCTTCTACGATGCCGTCACCAACGAGGCCGGGGAATTCACGCTCGTTTACTTCCGCGACTTCTTCACCGACTCGTTCTATCTGCGCTCGTTCTGGAGGTCGATGGTGCTCGGTGTGGCGGCGGTGTTCACCACCTCGGTAATCGGGATCGCGGTCGCACTTCTTATCGTGCGTTACGAATTTCCCTTCCGCATGACCTTTTCCTATCTCACCATGCTGCCGATGATCCTGCCGCCGCTGGTGGGCGTGCTCGGCTTCGTCTTCATCCTCGGCCGCGCGGGCACGGTGAACATCCTGCTGATGGACTGGTTCGGCCTGGAGGCGCCGGTCAATTTCATGTACGGGATGCACGGCGTGCTGCTGGTGGAAACGGTGCATCTGTTTCCGCTGATGACGCTGAGCATCCTGGATGCGCTTGCCAAGGTGGATCCCTCGCTCGAAGAGGCGGCGCAGGGCGTCGGCGCCACGGGCTGGCAGCGGCTCTGG
>JAANCK011074178.1_pt1 | contig 26260 bp, 15 predicted proteins | sample 7277841 | NCBI WGS metagenome assembly JAANCK01 (sample SAMN14222788, study PRJNA588281) | permafrost metagenome | isolation source: Arctic cryosol methane SIP | place: Canada:Nunavut | collected 2015-07 | reverse complement strand
CTGCTGCGCCCGCACCACCTTGCCGCCGAACGCCGCCCCCACGGCCTGATGGCCCAGGCAGACACCGAGGATCGGCAACTTGCCGGCGAAGTGGCGGATGGCCTCGACCGAAATCCCGGCTTCGGCCGGCGAACAGGGTCCTGGCGAAACGACCAGCCGGTCAGGGCGGCGCTGCGCGAGGCCTTCCACGGTGATCTCGTCGTTGCGAAACACCTCGACCTGCGCTCCGAGCTCGCCGAAGTACTGCACCAGGTTGTAGGTGAAGCTGTCGTAGTTGTCGATCATGAGAATTTTCATGTCGGCACCCCCGGAAAGCGGACAGCCGGACGCAGAAGACGCAAAAGTGCGCAGAAGACGCAAAAGAAAGGCAAATACGATTTCATAACCGGTTCACCACTCGGTGGATGCCACGCTTGACGATCGGGAACGTGTTGAAGTTGATCAGGAGGCCGAGCTTCAACCCCGAGAGGCGCAAATAGGAAAGTAGTTGGGCGCGATGCACTTCAGCAATGTCATCCACAGCCTTGAGTTCCACGATGACCGAGTCCTCGACCACGAAGTCGGCTCGATACACCACGCCAAGGTCGCGGCCTTTGTACGTCGCAGTCATGGGGACTTCTCGCTTGAAACCCAGCTCGCGCTCGGCCAATTCGATCGCCAGGGCCGCGCAATACGCGCTTTCGAGCAGCCCCACACCGAGTACGCGCTGCACTTCCACCGCGGCGCCGATGATGGCGTGCGAAAAATCGTTCTCAAGTTCCGGCTGTTCCTTTTGCGTCTTCTGCGCAACTTTTGCGTCTTCTGCGTCCGGCTGTTCAGGACGTTCACTCATTCCAACCCCTCCTCAACCAGTTCAGATGCGCGCAAGAGGGCGCGGGCCTTTGCCTCGGTCTCTTTCCACTCCAGCTCCGGCACGGAATCGGCGACGACGCCTGCCGCGGCCTGGACGTACAGGGTCTGGTCCTTGATGATCCCGGTGCGAATCGCGATCGCCACGTCCATGTCGCCCGCATAGCTCAGGTAACCGCAGGCGCCGCCGTAGAGACCCCGCTTGCTCGGCTCGAGCCGGTCGATCAACTCCATGGCATGGACCTTGGGCGCCCCGGTCAGCGTGCCGGCCGGGAAGGTCGCCTTCAGCACGTCGATGCTGGTCATGCCGTCGTTCAGGATGCCCTCGACGTTGCTGACGATGTGCATCACGTGGCTGTAGCGCTCCACCGCGAAAGCCTCGGTCACCTTGACGGTGCCGGTCTTGGCGATGCGACCGATGTCGTTGCGGGCCAGGTCGATCAGCATCACGTGCTCGGCGCGCTCCTTGGGGTCGTTGATCAACTCCTGCTCCACGGCCTTGTCGCGCTCGGGCGTGGCGCCGCGCGGCCGGGTTCCGGCCAGCGGTCGAATCGTGATCTTCTGGCCTTCGGGGGTCTGCTCCTGGCGCACCAGGATTTCCGGCGACGCACCGACGACGTGGAAATCGCCGAAGTGGTAGTAATACATGTAGGGGCTGGGATTGAGCGAACGCAGCGCCCGGTACAGCGACAGCGGCGACTCGGTGTAGCGCTTCTTGATGCGCTGGCCCACCTGGACCTGCATGAAATCGCCGGCCGCGATCAGTTCCTTGGCGCGCTCCACCGCGGCGATGTAATCGGCCTTGGCGAATTCGCGCTCGGCCGGAAAGCCCTGGGTCTGCCGGATCACCGGCGCGCTCACCGAGTACTTGAGCAGGTCCCGCAGCTCGCGCAGCCGCTTCTTGCCGTCGACGTAGGCCTCGCCCTGGGACGGGTCGGCGTAGACGATCAGGTACAGCTTGCCCGACAGGTTGTCGATGACGGCCAGCTCCTCGCATTGCAGCAGCAGGATGTCGGGGCAGCCCAGGGTGTCGGGCGGGCAACTTCTCTCCAGCTTCTTTTCGATGTGGCGCACCGTGTCGTAGCCGAAGTAACCGGCCAACCCGCCGCAAAAGCGCGGCAGCCCGGGGCGCAGCGCCACCTTGAAGCGCTGCTGGTACTGCGCGATGAACTCCAGCGGATTGCCGCGCGCGGTCTCGATGACCTGGCCGTCCCGCACGACCTCGGTCATCGCCTCGGCGCCGAATCCCCTGGCGCGCAGCAAGGTTCGGGCGGGCAGGCCGATGAAGCTGTAGCGGCCAAAGCGCTCGCCGCCGACGACGGATTCGAGCAGGAAGCTGTGCCTGCCGCCGTCGCGGGCATGCGCCAGCTTGAGGTAAAGGGACAGCGGTGTTTCGAGATCCGCGAACGCCTCGGCGATCAGCGGGATGCGGTTGTAGCCCTGCAACGCAAGGCTTTTGAATTCCAGTTCGGTGATCAAGGGGTGAGCCTCCACAAGCCCGGCGGCCGCGGCCGCGTTCATTCAATCAGAGAGGGGATGCCTCGGGTTGCGAGGCGCGGGGCACGGGCTGCCCCGTGCGGTCAGGAACGCAATTGGCGAGGCCGGCGCCAGGGCCAAGCTCCCCGGCGGGGGTGCCATGTGACTGCGTTGCGGTGGATGAACATGAGCAAAGTGTAGCAAACAGGGCGCCATCTTGCGCGAAGTCATCAAGCCCCGGCTCTTTGGCGGAAACCCTCTTGCCACGCAGCGCCGCCGTGCCGAAGAATGCCGCAATCCAAAGAACACACTACTTGCGGAGCACTCATGAATTTCCTCAGACCCTGCTTGTTGGCAACCGCCCTGCTGCTGGCACCGGCCGCCGGCTGGACCCAGGTGACAGTGGCGGGCGTCAAATATGAGCCCACCACCGAACTGCGCGGCAACAAGCTCCAGCTCAATGGTGCGGGCGTCCGCTACAAGGCCATCTTCAAGGTCTACACCGCCGGCCTGTACCTGTCGAAGAAGTCCGGCAGCACCGAGGAAGTGCTGGCGGCGCCCGGCGCCAAGCACATGCAAATCACCATGTTGCGCGAGATCGACTCGGCGGAACTGGGCAAGCTGTTTTCGCGCGGAATCGAGGACAACATGGACAAGACCGCGTTTTCCAAGCTGGTGCCGGGCGTGCTGCGCATGAGCCAGATCTTCTCGGAACACAAGAAACTGAGCAGCGGGGACACCTTCACCCTCGACTGGATTCCGGGCACCGGCACCGTGATCCTGGTCAAGGGCGTGCAGCAAGGCGAACCCTTCAAGGAGCCCGAGTTCTACAACGCGCTGCTGCGCATCTGGCTGGGGCCGAACCCGGCCGACTGGAAACTCAAGGACGCGCTGTTGGGCCGCCCCGCCTGAGCCGCTCAGCGGGCCGCCACAGAGGGCAACCAACCCGCCAGCTCGGCCATCGAATCCACGAACCCGTCGACCGGCACGGCGCGAATCGGATCGCCGTGGTTGTAGCCGTAGGTCACAAGCAGCACCGGGCAACCGGCGGCTCGCCCCGCCGCCGCGTCGTTGCTGGAGTCGCCGAGCATCAGCGTGCTGGCGGGCATCGATCCCAGCGCTTCGCAGGCCTTGAGCAGCGGCAAGGGGTCGGGTTTGCGCCGCTCGAAGGCGTCGCCGCCGAATACCACATCGAAATATCCCGCCAAGTCCTTGGCCGCCAGCAAAGTCTGGGCGAAGGCGGTGGGCTTGTTGGTCAGGCAGGCCAGCTTCAGGCCGGCCCCGCGCAGGATGCGCAGGCCTTCGACCACGCCCGGAAACACCGAGGCGTACTGGCCGTTGATTGCGCGGTAGTGCGCCTGGTAGGACTGCCACGCGGATTCATAAAACGATGGGGCGGCGCCGACTTGCGCCAGCACCGATCGGATCAGGTGCTCCGACCCTTTGCCCACCAGCCGCGCGATGGACGCCCGTTCGATGCCGGGCAACCTCAGCTGGTCGAGCATGCGATTCAATGCGACCGTGAAGTCGCCCAGCGTGTCGACCATGGTGCCGTCCAGGTCGATGATGGCAGCTTGCAGCGGCCCGATCATGAAATGCAACCTCCCAAAAGTGGTCGGACCATTATCGTCAGAGAGGGATGGCGCCCGGCCGGCGGGGCCCGAGAGCTCACTGGCCTGTCGGGTCCCGCTCTTCGTTCTCGACGTCCGCGGCGGCCATGGCCGCCAGCGCGAAACTGGACAGCGGGGCCGACTTGACGAGGGCCGCCAGCAGGCCGGCAATCGAAACCAGCCGCCAGCCTCGCGCAACAACCAGCACGGCGCCCGCTGCCGCCGCGATGCCCAGGAACTGGATCGGCTTTCGCGCCGCGTAGGCCGCCAAGGCCGGCTTGGCAAGCTCCAGGCCGGTATGGGCCGGGTGCTGGCGCCACCAGGTGCGGACCGCGCGTTCGAGCTTGCTCAACCCGCCACCTTTGCGGGAGCCCGGTTGGTCGGCTGGCGGGCCGTCCGGACGCCCGTCTCCTCCGCGCTCGCCGCGGTCTCGACGGCGCTCCGGACCCTGAAGTTGCAGCACGATGGCCCGTCGGGTGCGGGCCAGCTTGTCGGTTGCATCGCTCATCGAGTGGACCCTGGCCGCCAACGGGGATCTGCCCGCCCGGCGCTCATGGCGCGGGCTCCACGTCTCGTAAGGCCTGGACGTCGGCATCCAGCTGCGCCTTCAATTGCGTGAAGGGCCTCGCAGGAAGCCCCTGGCGCGCGACCGACCAGGCCAGCACCGACACCAGCAGCGCCGCTCCCGGCGTGAGCACCAGCGCCCAATGGAATTCGCCCAGCATCGCGCCCAGCATCACGGCGACACCGGCGAGGACCAGGAAAACCATCAGGCCCAGCAACGCGACGGCCCAGGCGATGGCCTGCCGGGCCACCGCCGTCCCGGCGTGGGTCGCCTCCTCCTGGACCAGCGCCACGTAGCCGCCGACGTGATCGATGACCAGGCCAGGACGGCTGATCAGCAGCGAAAAGATGGGATGCACCATGCGATGTTCGGCCCGCGCCGGCGTTATCAGTCCTGGCGGCGCTGGCTGCGCAGCAGGCCCATCACCAGCGCGGCCACGACGGCGCCGACAGCGGCGGCGATCAAAGCCGATTTCACCGGCTCTTCCGACACGTAGCGGCTGGTCGACTCGGCATAGCGGCCCAGCTGCCGCTGGGCGGCGGCGCTGGTCTCCTTGACGCTCTCGCGCAGGTCGCGCGCTCTCTCGCCGGCTCGCTCGATCGCCTGACTGGCGAGTTCCTTCGTCGTCTCCAGCGCCTGGCTGGTGGCTTCGAGTGCCTGTTCTGCAGCGCTCGTGACGTCGGCGCGCAATGACTTGCTGGTCTGATTGTTCATTTCGGTCTTTCTTGAGAAGTTGGGCAGACTTTCCTGCCTTGGGGGACTATCGTGCGGCCTGGCCAGCCGGCAATGCCTCGACATTGCGAAGCGACAGGCCCGGCGGCCGCGTTGGCAAAGCGCTCATTTCTTCTTCGGCGTCTCGAGGGCTTCCTTGACGTCGCCGTAGGCTTTCTGCACTTTGCCCTCGACTTGCCGCACCAGGCCCTTGGCTTGCTGGTCGGTGCTGCCAACGGCCTCGCCGGTCTTTTGCTGCAGCTTGCCCGCGGCGTCCTTGACGGCGCCCTTGACTTGATCTTTGTTCATTGAAATAACCTTTCAGTGGAGGGAATTGCTCAGGGTGAAATTATCAGGCCGGCGGCCGGCGGGGACAGTTTCTGACGGACTGCATTCGACCCGAATTCGGCGCTGGACGACCGGGTCTCGGGAAGCACATAGACGATGCCGCTGGTGCCGCGGAACACCGGGCTCACCACTTCCTTGAAGAACTTGACCGGGACGTTGATGCAGCCGTAGGTGATCCGGCGGTCCTGTGGCGTTGCGCTGCCCAGTCGCTCCAGCCTTCGCTCACTGGGGATCACGACAACCGGGTGCAGCGCCACGGCGGCGTCGTAATCGACCCAGAGGATTTCTTCGCCGTGCGGGCTGCGCTCCAGGGACGCCACGAAGCGGCCCGCCGGGGTGGTGCGCTCTTCCGGGCGGATGGTCGACATCTTGCGCTGGCCGATTCCCGGCACCGAGTCATCGCCGGATGCCAGGCCCACGAGCGCGGGGGATGCGCCCCGCAGCCGGCCCCGGGCGTCGAAGACAAAGACCTTGGAAGCTATCTTGTCGACGATGGCGAACGGGGTGCCGCGGTTGTCGCCTGAATCCATGATCCAGGCGGCGATGCGCCGTGCGTCGGGCGATGCTTCTTCATGCTCGAAGTCGGCGCGCGAGGTCCGGGTCGCCAGGACGGGCATTTCTGTCGTCGCGCCCGCAGACATCGGGCGGCCGGGGTCGGGCGGCGACGTGCCGACGCCCGTCGCAAACACCGGATGCAGCGTCAGGCTCGCAGCCACCAGCATCAGGCCGAGTCCCCTGGCCAGGGCGCGGGACGCGGAATGAGCGTTGTTCATCGGAACGACTGTGAACATATTTCGCGGCGGCCTGCGCTCAGTTACGGTAGGGCTTGAATACGCGTTGCGGCGGCACGTAGGGCACCGGGGGCACCTCGGGTGTCACAACCGGCGCCGGGACCACGACCGGTGGGACCGGCGCGGGTATGGGCTGGGGCACCTCGACCAGAGCGAGCGGGGTCGGCACCAGCGGCACGACCGTAGTTGTTACCGGCCACGCCACGATGGCCGGAACCAACGGCACCCAGACGAATGGGGGCACAAGGACGCCTTCGCTGATCACTGGCGGCACCACCGGTGGGACCACGGGCGGTATGAACGGCGGCACGACCGGTGGGACCACGGGCACCGGTGTTGGTACCGGCGTTGGCACCGGTGTTGGTATCGGAGTTGGCACCGGTGTTGGTATCGGAGTTGGCACCGGAGTTGGCACCGGAGTTGGCACCGGAGTTGGCACCGGCGTTGGCACCGGCGTTGGCACCGGCGTTGGCACCGGGGTTGGCACCGGGGTTGGCACCGGGGTTGGCGCCGGGGTTGGCGCCGGGGTTGGCGCCGGAGTTGGCGCCGGAGTTGGCGCCGGAGTTGGCGCCGGGGTTGGCGGTGGCGTTGGCGCTGGTGGCGCAGCCACGATAGTCCCGGATGTTCTTTGAACGGTAGAGCAGCAAGAAATCGGAAGGGCAAAGTTAGCGGCATTTGCACCAGCAAGGGTAAAGCCGGTAAACGTAACTGGCGTCGTCCCCAAGGTGGCCGTGGAATCGAAATTGCCTGTACCGGCACCAGCCAGCGTCACGCCGGCGGGGAGAACGCTGGCGGCGTCAGCCTTCAACAATCCTGTGAAGGCTGCCGTAGTCGGGCCGCCTTGGGTCTGGTCCACCACTCCGGGGAACACCAGCCGCTGGACAGTCAGCGGGGTGCCGGCGGTGAAGTTACCCGAAAAATCTGTCACCGGCGCCGTGTAGGAGAGCGGGTTGTAGATGATGGTGACTGGTGCGGCCGTGCCCGGCGCGCCACCTTGGGTAACGGTAATGGTGCCGCCGGGCGGGGCAATGGTCACCGCGCCGCCGCCGCCGGCCAGCCCCGGTCCGGTCGCAGCGGTGCCGGCGATCAGCGACATGCCTTGTCTCACGCCCAGGCTCGCGAGGGACTCGGTGACGACGGCGGTGCCCCGGGTCAGCGTCATGGCCGCGTTGATGTTGATGTCGCTACCGGCGCAAATCGCAACGTTTCCGTCGGTCGTCGTCATGGCCCCGTTCACGCTGACATTGCGCCCGGCGGCCAATAGAACGCTGCCATTGGTCGTCGTGATCTGCGAACCAACGAGAGGCGCCGCCACGGTGATATCTCGCCCGCAACACACCACCAGGTTTCCATGGGTGGCGGTGATGGCCGCATTGATGTTGACGTCCCCGGAGGCGTTCAACGTCAGCGTGGTGGGGGTCAGCGGCGGCACCCGCGTCCAGGTGATCGCTCCGTCCACGTTGATATTGCCGGCCCCGGTTCCGGTGCTCGTTGTGTTGATGGCGATGTCGGTTCCGGTCGCTCCGGTGAGGGCGGCACTGAGGTCGCCGGAATTGATGTTGGACGTGTTCGCGCCCGCGGTCGGCGTGTAAACGCCGCCGGCCAATGCTTCGTTCGACGTTACTGCGGCCGAGATCGTCACGTCGGCCGGGTCGAGCAGCCACGTGCCGATCTTGCCGTTCGTCGCACTGGCGTTGACCGTGATGCCGGCCACGTCCAGCCAGTGCCCGGAGGTTTCGATCAGTCCGCCACCGCCGCCCTGCGCGCCACCGCGCGCCGTAACTGTGCCGTAGGCGCGCGTCGAGTCGTTCGACCACAGCACGACCTTGCCGCCGCTGCCGCGGGTGATGGCGTCGGCGCTGATGGTGGAGTCCGCACTCATGTAAGCCGCGGAGGCGTTCTGCACCGACGAATCTTTGCCCTGGTAGCCGCCGCCGACCCGAACTGTCCCGCCGCCCGCGTCGCCGGAAGCATCGATGTGCGCGCCGAACAGGCCGACGTGCCCGCCGGTAGCCGTGACGGTACCGCCGGTTTGCCCCCCGCCACTGCCGGAAGCGTCCAGGGTGCCGCCCACGTTCACCGTGCCGCCCTGCATGTCGCCCAGCAGCTTGATCGTGCCGTTATGGCTCGAAATCGTCCGCGCCTGGATCACGCCGGTGTTGTTGACGACGGTGGAAAGCAGTCCGGCCGCGGCTTGCGCGGTCATCAGCACCTGTCCGCCGTCGGCCTGGATGAGCCCGCCGTTTTGCACCAGGGCGTTGACCGCACCCCGGTCCACTGTCACGTTGACCAGGTTGTCGCCCGCCACGTCCAGGGTGATCGCATTGCCCGCGGCAAGCGCCACGGTTCCCAGCCTTGCCGAAATGACACCCTGGTTGGCGACGTTGGCACCCAGCAGGGCGACATAGCCGCCATCAGCATTGATCGTTCCCTGGTTGATGACGGACCCGGTGCCGGGATCGGTGAAGTTGTAGCGACCCGCCATGAAATTGGCGTCGGAGATGGCCAGCGTGGATGCCACCAGGCCGCCTACGTTGACCGATGCGCCGTTGCCGAACAGGATGCCGTTCGGGTTCAGCAGGAACACCTTGCCGTTGGCTGAAAGGCTGCCGAAGATCGCGGATGGATCGGGCCCCAGCACCCGGTTGAGCGCCACCGAACTGCTGCCGGGCTGGACGAACTGCACGGCTTCACCGGCTGCGATGCCGAAGCTTTGCCAGTTGATGGCCGCGTTCTGGGTCGTCTGCGTGATCGTCGTCCTGGCGCCATTCACTGCGATGCCGGCACTGCCGGCAGTCACCACGCCACCGACCGGGCCGGCGTAGCCGCTGGCACCAAAGCACAGCATCAGGGACGCGACGAGGGCCTTGGCCGTGAAGGGCGCGCGTTGCACCAGCGTGCCCGCGCTGGAGGCTCGTTTGCCGCAACTCGCGAGCTCCGAGACTGCGACGCAAGTGCCGGTCTTTTCATTCCGGATCGTTCGGTAACTGTGATTCATGGTTCATTGCCAGGTTATTGAATGCATGGATTCGCGGCTTTACCGCGGCGCATCAGAAATACTTGATCGCCTGGATCCAGAAGCGGCCCGACTTGTCCGGCGACGAGAGCGCCTTCTCGTTTCCCAGCTTCCATGCGTAAGAGGTCCGCACCAGGAAATTGCCGGCTTCGCCCCAGTTGAGGCCCACACCCGCGCCGCTGAGGGTGCGGCGGTTGTCACCTGCAAACCACGGGTTCCTGTGCAGGGTCACCGTGCCGGTGTCGACAAACCCGACCAGCTCCAGGTGCCCCGGCAGTGCCGAGAACTTCGGCAGCTGCATTCGCGCTTCCAGGGTGGCCACGTAACCCTCGTCGGCAAAGCCTTCGCCCTCGGGATAGGCCCGCACCGCGTTCATGCCGCCCAGCTCCATCTGCTCGGAGATGTCGAGGTTCCTGGAGGCCATCTGGCCGTTGATCGCGCCGTAGATCGAAAATGGTCCGCCCAGGTTCTGCAGCCTGGCCGCATTGAACGACAGCTTGTTGAAATTGCCGTTGGTCTGCGCCGTGGCCGCGTCCAGTGCCAGCGCCGCGGGAGTCTGGATGTCCAGCTTGCCGGCCGACAAGGTGAGCCCGTAGGAGCTGAAGCCGCCGCCGCCCAGTTGGTCGCGGTGGTCGCCATAGACGCTGGCCATCAACACATCGGACTTCCGGTTGATGACCGACCCGGTGGCATCCACCTTGTCTTCGAAAATCTTGTGGTCGTAGGCCAGTTGGGCGTAGAGATTGTTGTCGCGCGAGCGGATCAGCGGATACCTGCCAAAGACGCTCGCGATCTCCGCCGTGCCATGCGCGTGCAGGCTTTCGAACTGCTTGCCGAGCGAATAGTCGAGCCAGCTGTAGGCCACGCCCACCTGGCCCTTGCCAACCTGCAGCTGGTAGGAGGCGCGGGCATATTTCAGCCCTTCGCCCGAAGTCAGCACGCGCAATTCGGCGACATCGCCCAGGCCCAGGGGGTTGTTGATGTCGATGGTGGCGCCGATGCGGTTCGCGCCGGTATACGGATTGCCGGCATTGTCGGCATCGACGCTGCCGCTGACGCGGCGTCCCGGTGCCAAGTCGATGATCAGGTCGGAGGTACCGACGGATGCGCCAGGCGCCAGGGTCGACGTGACCTGAACGCCCGGGATGTCGGACAGCAGCAGCAGGCGGCTTTCGAGCGGCAATTCCGTGATCGTGTCCCCGCTGCTCAAGCCTTCCATCCGGCTGCGCGCCAGGCTGTCGGAGAGATTCGACGTATTGCGCAGCGTGATGTTGCCGTACTGGCCCTCGCTGACGGCGATGGTGACGGCGTTGTCCTTGATTTCCTGCGCCGGCAGGTAGGCGCGCGCCACGAAGTACCCGTTGCGGTGATAGTGCCTGCTGATCTTCGCAGCCATGGCTTCGAGGTCGACGAGCGTCAATTCGCTGCCCGGCGTGAATCCGGTCTGCGCAAGCAGGTCCGATTCGGAAAAAGCACTGGCCCCGGTGATCCGCAGGCTGTTGACAATTACCTTGACCTGGTCGGCAGCGGCGGCAGGTGCGGCGGGTTCGGCGCGCTGCTCGATGCGAAATTCGGGCGCGGCCTTTGGCGCGACCGGCGCTGGCGGAATCTGCAGCAACTGTCCGCCCGCGCCCGGCGGCGGCTGCTGGGCAAAAGCGACGTGGCCCAGAGCCAGCAATGCGATGGGTAGTAGTTTTTTCTTCAAGATGCCCTCCTAGAGGACCTTGCGCCCGCTGATCACGCGCAGCAGCACCACGACAATGGCGATCACCAGCAATACATGGATGAAGCCGCCCATGGTCACGGAAGTGACCAGTCCGAGCAGCCAGAGGATCAGCAAAACGATGGCAATGGTGTAGAGCATGAAAGTTTCTCGATGTTGTCTAGAGGCCGGCGGACTGGACGCCGCCGATGAGCATGATCCGGTCGCCGACGCGCCAGCGCGCGGTGTTGGCGACGTTGCTGGTGCGCATGGAGCCGTCTCGCAGCCGCACGGTCAATTCATAGGATGCAGTCCGGTTCCCGGCCTGCTCGAGCGGCCTCACCGCCTGCACGATGCCGCAGTTGCTGCAATGGGATCGGCGGCCGGCGCGGCGCTCGCCTTCTGGCGCCGCCGGTGCAGCCACGGGTTGGACCGGCAGCGCAACCACCCCGTCGCCCGGCTGGTCCATCCAGCGCAGGAGCGGCGTGCTCGCCGCCGCGACCGTCGCCAAGGCGATCGCCGCGGTGAAGCACGCCAAGGCCATCGGCAGCCGCAAGCGGAACACCCCCGCTTTGCCCGCGGGGCTGCCGTTGACGGTCGCGAGCAGCGGAAGGGCGGAAATCATTGCGCTGGTGTGGCCGTGCGGCCGATCACTTGATCCGCATGTCGTTGGCGACGGATGCGACGCCGCTGACGCCTTGCGCGACGGCAACCGCGCGGTCGGCGTTGGCGCGCGAGGTGACGAAGCCGCTCAATTGCACCCGGCCCTTGAATGTTTCGACAATGATCTCGGCCGACTTCAGGGTGGGTTCTTCGAAGATGGCGGTCTTGACACGCGTGGTGATGGACGTGTCGTCGAGGTATTGGCCGGTGCTTTCGTGTTTCTGGGTCGAGGCGCAACCGGCCAGGGCGGTGAGGGCGATGGCGGCGACCAGGACGGAAACGCGGCTGAATGAGTTCATGAGGGAGGCTCCGGTAATTCGGTTTGCGGCCCGGCGAGCTCTCGCAGGGTCGGCTGACAACGTCAACAACGCAAGAGTGCGCCGCGGACCCGGCAACGTCTGTGCGCTGCCGCACCGATGGGCTTGAGGCTGTGTAGGACAAAGCCGCTTGTTGCACCTATGTGCGCGATCGCACAGACACAGGAGTCACGGCAGAGCACTGTGCAATTCGGGCCCCACTTCGGCGCATCTTGCGCATCCCTCGGGCCGGCAATCCAACTGGAGTCCGAAATGAAACGACAACTGAAAATCGCCCTGGTGGCTTCGACGCTGCTCCTGGCCACGCAGGCGATGGCCCAAATCACCTTCTACGAAGGCGAAGGATTTCGCGGACGTGCCTACTCCGCCAGCAACGCGGTGCCCAACTTCGACCGCACCGGCTTCAACGACCGCGCTTCATCGATCGTGGTGGACAAGGGCCGCTGGGAAGTCTGCGAGCACGCCAATTTCCAGGGCCGTTGCGTCGTGCTGCGTCAAGGCAGCTACAACACGCTGTCGGCGCTGGGCCTGAACGAGGCCATCTCCTCGGTGCGTCCGGCCGCCAACCGCAGAAACTATGACAACGAGGTCGCGGCGCCCATGCAGACGCCCGACTACGCCTGGCGCCGCCGTGCCAACGAACGCGTGTACGACGCGCCGGTAACATCCGTGCGCGCGGTGATGGGCGCGCCGACCGAGCGTTGCTGGGTGGAGCGCCAGCAAGTGAACAGCGGCGGTGACCGCAACGTCGGCGGCGCGATTGCGGGCGCCCTCATCGGCGGCGTGCTGGGGCATCAAGTCGGTGGCGGCACCGGCAAGGACCTTGCCACCGTGGGCGGCGCGGTCGCCGGCGGGGTCATTGGCTCCAATGTCGGGCGCAACGGCCAGACCACCAGCCAGGATGTGCGCAAGTGCGAAAACACCACCAGCGGAACGCCGGCCTATTGGGACGTGACCTACAACTTCCACGGGCAGGATCACCGCGTCCAGATGACCGCGCCACCGGGAAACACCGTTGCCGTCAACCGGGACGGCGAACCGAGGCAGTAGTTGCTTTCTGCGTCGAAAGGAAAAAGGCCCCGCGGGGCCTTTTTCCTTTCGACGCAGAAAGCAACTACTGCCTCGGTTCGCCGTCCCGGTTGACGGCAACGGTGTTTCCCGGTGGCGCGGTCATCTGGACGCGGTGATCCTGCCCGTGGAAGTTGTAGGTCACGTCCCAATAGGCCGGCGTTCCGCTGGTGGTGTTTTCGCACTTGCGCACATCCTGGCTGGTGGTCTGGCCGTTGCGCCCGACATTGGAGCCAATGACCCCGCCGGCGACCGCGCCGCCCACGGTGGCAAGGTCCTTGCCGGTGCCGCCACCGACTTGATGCCCCAGCACGCCGCCGATGAGGGCGCCCGCAATCGCGCCGCCGACGTTGCGGTCACCGCCGCTGTTCACTTGCTGGCGCTCCACCCAGCAACGCTCGGTCGGCGCGCCCATCACCGCGCGCACGGATGTTACCGGCGCGTCGTACACGCGTTCGTTGGCACGGCGGCGCCAGGCGTAGTCGGGCGTCTGCATGGGCGCCGCGACCTCGTTGTCATAGTTTCTGCGGTTGGCGGCCGGACGCACCGAGGAGATGGCCTCGTTCAGGCCCAGCGCCGACAGCGTGTTGTAGCTGCCTTGACGCAGCACGACGCAACGGCCCTGGAAATTGGCGTGCTCGCAGACTTCCCAGCGGCCCTTGTCCACCACGATCGATGAAGCGCGGTCGTTGAAGCCGGTGCGGTCGAAGTTGGGCACCGCGTTGCTGGCGGAGTAGGCACGTCCGCGAAATCCTTCGCCTTCGTAGAAGGTGATTTGGGCCATCGCCTGCGTGGCCAGGAGCAGCGTCGAAGCCACCAGGGCGATTTTCAGTTGTCGTTTCATTTCGGACTCCAGTTGGATTGCCGGCCCGAGGGATGCGCAAGATGCGCCGAAGTGGGGCCCGAATTGCACAGTGCTCTGCCGTGACTCCTGTGTCTGTGCGATCGCGCACATAGGTGCAACAAGCGGCTTTGTCCTACACAGCCTCAAGCCCATCGGTGCGGCAGCGCACAGACGTTGCCGGGTCCGCGGCGCACTCTTGCGTTGTTGACGTTGTCAGCCGACCCTGCGAGAGCTCGCCGGGCCGCAAACCGAATTACCGGAGCCTCCCTCATGAACTCATTCAGCCGCGTTTCCGTCCTGGTCGCCGCCATCGCCCTCACCGCCCTGGCCGGTTGCGCCTCGACCCAGAAACACGAAAGCACCGGCCAATACCTCGACGACACGTCCATCACCACGCGTGTCAAGACCGCCATCTTCGAAGAACCCACCCTGAAGTCGGCCGAGATCATTGTCGAAACATTCAAGGGCCGGGTGCAATTGAGCGGCTTCGTCACCTCGCGCGCCAACGCCGACCGCGCGGTTGCCGTCGCGCAAGGCGTCAGCGGCGTCGCATCCGTCGCCAACGACATGCGGATCAAGTGATCGGCCGCACGGCCACACCAGCGCAATGATTTCCGCCCTTCCGCTGCTCGCGACCGTCAACGGCAGCCCCGCGGGCAAAGCGGGGGTGTTCCGCTTGCGGCTGCCGATGGCCTTGGCGTGCTTCACCGCGGCGATCGCCTTGGCGACGGTCGCGGCGGCGAGCACGCCGCTCCTGCGCTGGATGGACCAGCCGGGCGACGGGGTGGTTGCGCTGCCGGTCCAACCCGTGGCTGCACCGGCGGCGCCAGAAGGCGAGCGCCGCGCCGGCCGCCGATCCCATTGCAGCAACTGCGGCATCGTGCAGGCGGTGAGGCCGCTCGAGCAGGCCGGGAACCGGACTGCATCCTATGAATTGACCGTGCGGCTGCGAGACGGCTCCATGCGCACCAGCAACGTCGCCAACACCGCGCGCTGGCGCGTCGGCGACCGGATCATGCTCATCGGCGGCGTCCAGTCCGCCGGCCTCTAGACAACATCGAGAAACTTTCATGCTCTACACCATTGCCATCGTTTTGCTGATCCTCTGGCTGCTCGGACTGGTCACTTCCGTGACCATGGGCGGCTTCATCCATGTATTGCTGGTGATCGCCATTGTCGTGGTGCTGCTGCGCGTGATCAGCGGGCGCAAGGTCCTCTAGGAGGGCATCTTGAAGAAAAAACTACTACCCATCGCATTGCTGGCTCTGGGCCACGTCGCTTTTGCCCAGCAGCCGCCGCCGGGCGCGGGCGGACAGTTGCTGCAGATTCCGCCAGCGCCGGTCGCGCCAAAGGCCGCGCCCGAATTTCGCATCGAGCAGCGCGCCGAACCCGCCGCACCTGCCGCCGCTGCCGACCAGGTCAAGGTAATTGTCAACAGCCTGCGGATCACCGGGGCCAGTGCTTTTTCCGAATCGGACCTGCTTGCGCAGACCGGATTCACGCCGGGCAGCGAATTGACGCTCGTCGACCTCGAAGCCATGGCTGCGAAGATCAGCAGGCACTATCACCGCAACGGGTACTTCGTGGCGCGCGCCTACCTGCCGGCGCAGGAAATCAAGGACAACGCCGTCACCATCGCCGTCAGCGAGGGCCAGTACGGCAACATCACGCTGCGCAATACGTCGAATCTCTCCGACAGCCTGGCGCGCAGCCGGATGGAAGGCTTGAGCAGCGGGGACACGATCACGGAATTGCCGCTCGAAAGCCGCCTGCTGCTGCTGTCCGACATCCCGGGCGTTCAGGTCACGTCGACCCTGGCGCCTGGCGCATCCGTCGGTACCTCCGACCTGATCATCGACTTGGCACCGGGACGCCGCGTCAGCGGCAGCGTCGATGCCGACAATGCCGGCAATCCGTATACCGGCGCGAACCGCATCGGCGCCACCATCGACATCAACAACCCCCTGGGCCTGGGCGATGTCGCCGAATTGCGCGTGCTGACTTCGGGCGAAGGGCTGAAATATGCCCGCGCCTCCTACCAGCTGCAGGTTGGCAAGGGCCAGGTGGGCGTGGCCTACAGCTGGCTCGACTATTCGCTCGGCAAGCAGTTCGAAAGCCTGCACGCGCATGGCACGGCGGAGATCGCGAGCGTCTTTGGCAGGTATCCGCTGATCCGCTCGCGCGACAACAATCTCTACGCCCAACTGGCCTACGACCACAAGATTTTCGAAGACAAGGTGGATGCCACCGGGTCGGTCATCAACCGGAAGTCCGATGTGTTGATGGCCAGCGTCTATGGCGACCACCGCGACCAACTGGGCGGCGGCGGCTTCAGCTCCTACGGGCTCACCTTGTCGGCCGGCAAGCTGGACATCCAGACTCCCGCGGCGCTGGCACTGGACGCGGCCACGGCGCAGACCAACGGCAATTTCAACAAGCTGTCGTTCAATGCGGCCAGGCTGCAGAACCTGGGCGGACCATTTTCGATCTACGGCGCGATCAACGGCCAGATGGCCTCCAGGAACCTCGACATCTCCGAGCAGATGGAGCTGGGCGGCATGAACGCGGTGCGGGCCTATCCCGAGGGCGAAGGCTTTGCCGACGAGGGTTACGTGGCCACCCTGGAAGCGCGAATGCAGCTGCCGAAGTTCTCGGCACTGCCGGGGCACCTGGAGCTGGTCGGGTTTGTCGACACCGGCACGGTGACCCTGCACAGGAACCCGTGGTTTGCAGGTGACAACCGCCGCACCCTCAGCGGCGCGGGTGTGGGCCTCAACTGGGGCGAAGCCGGCAATTTCCTGGTGCGGACCTCTTACGCATGGAAGCTGGGAAACGAGAAGGCGCTCTCGTCGCCGGACAAGTCGGGCCGCTTCTGGATCCAGGCGATCAAGTATTTCTGATGCGCCGCGGTAAAGCCGCGAATCCATGCATTCAATAACCTGGCAATGAACCATGAATCACAGTTACCGAACGATCCGGAATGAAAAGACCGGCACTTGCGTCGCAGTCTCGGAGCTCGCGAGTTGCGGCAAACGAGCCTCCAGCGCGGGCACGCTGGTGCAACGCGCGCCCTTCACGGCCAAGGCCCTCGTCGCGTCCCTGATGCTGTGCTTTGGTGCCAGCGGCTACGCCGGCCCGGTCGGTGGCGTGGTGACTGCCGGCAGTGCCGGCATCGCAGTGAATGGCGCCAGGACGACGATCACGCAGACGACCCAGAACGCGGCCATCAACTGGCAAAGCTTCGGCATCGCAGCCGGTGAAGCCGTGCAGTTCGTCCAGCCCGGCAGCAGTTCGGTGGCGCTCAACCGGGTGCTGGGGCCCGATCCATCCGCGATCTTCGGCAGCCTTTCAGCCAACGGCAAGGTGTTCCTGCTGAACCCGAACGGCATCCTGTTCGGCAACGGCGCATCGGTCAACGTAGGCGGCCTGGTGGCATCCACGCTGGCCATCTCCGACGCCAATTTCATGGCGGGTCGCTACAACTTCACCGATCCCGGCACCGGGTCCGTCATCAACCAGGGAACGATCAATGCTGATGGCGGCTATGTCGCCCTGCTGGGTGCCAACGTCGCCAACCAGGGTGTCATTTCGGCAAGGCTGGGAACCGTGGCGCTTGCCGCGGGCAATGCGATCACCCTGGACGTGGCGGGCGACAACCTGGTCAACGTGACAGTGGACCGGGGTGCGGTCAACGCCCTGGTGCAAAACGGCGGGCTCATCCAGGCCGACGGCGGACAGGTGCTGATGACCGCGCAAGCCGCGGCCGGACTGCTTTCCACCGTCGTCAACAACACCGGCGTGATCCAGGCGCGGACGATTTCGAGCCATAACGGCACGATCAAGCTGCTGGGCGACATGCAGGGCGGCACGGTGAACGTGGGCGGCACCCTGGACGCTTCCGGCAGTGGCGGGGGGCAAACCGGCGGTACCGTCACGGCTACCGGCGGGCACGTCGGCCTGTTCGGCGCGCACATCGATGCTTCCGGCGACGCGGGCGGCGGGACAGTTCGGGTCGGCGGCGGCTACCAGGGCAAAGATTCGTCGGTGCAGAACGCCTCCGCGGCTTACATGAGTGCGGACTCCACCATCAGCGCCGACGCCATCACCCGCGGCAGCGGCGGCAAGGTCGTGCTGTGGTCGAACGACTCGACGCGCGCCTACGGCACAGTTACGGCGCGCGGTGGCGCGCAGGGCGGCGGTGGCGGACTGATCGAAACCTCCGGGCACTGGCTGGACGTGGCCGGCATCACGGTCAACGCCAGTGCGACGAACGGCAAGATCGGCACGTGGCTGCTCGACCCGGCCGACGTGACGATCTCGGCCGCAGTAACGTCGAACGAAGCATTGGCCGGCGGCGTTTACACGCCGACCGCGGGCGCGAACACGTCCAACATCAATTCCGGCGACCTCAGTGCCGCCCTCACCGGAGCGACCGGAACCGACATCGCCATCAACACAACGAGCACCGGAACCGGGGCCGGCAATATCAACGTGGACGGAGCGATCACCTGGACGCGGGTGCCGCCGCTGACCCCCACCACGCTGACGTTGAACGCCTCCGGGGACGTCAACATCAATGCGGCCATCACCGCCACCCATGGAAACCTGGTGGTGTGTTGCGGGCGAGATATCACCGTGGCGGCGCCTCTCGTTGGTTCGCAGATCACGACGACCAATGGCAGCGTTCTATTGGCCGCCGGGCGCAATGTCAGCGTGAACGGGGCCATGACGACGACCGACGGAAACGTTGCGATTTGCGCCGGTAGCGACATCAACATCAACGCGGCCATGACGCTGACCCGGGGCACCGCCGTCGTCACCGAGTCCCTCGCGAGCCTGGGCGTGAGACAAGGCATGTCGCTGATCGCCGGCACCGCTGCGACCGGACCGGGGCTGGCCGGCGGCGGCGGCGCGGTGACCATTGCCCCGCCCGGCGGCACCATTACCGTTACCCAAGGTGGCGCGCCGGGCACGGCCGCACCAGTCACCATCATCTACAACCCGCTCTCCTACACGGCGCCGGTGACAGATTTTTCGGGTAACTTCACCGCCGGCACCCCGCTGACTGTCCAGCGGCTGGTGTTCCCCGGAGTGGTGGACCAGACCCAAGGCGGCCCGACTACGGCAGCCTTCACAGGATTGTTGAAGGCTGACGCCGCCAGCGTTCTCCCCGCCGGCGTGACGCTGGCTGGTGCCGGTACAGGCAATTTCGATTCCACGGCCACCTTGGGGACGACGCCAGTTACGTTTACCGGCTTTACCCTTGCTGGTGCAAATGCCGCTAACTTTGCCCTTCCGATTTCTTGCTGCTCTACCGTTCAAAGAACATCCGGGACTATCGTGGCTGCGCCACCAGCGCCAACGCCACCGCCAACCCCGGCGCCAACTCCGGCGCCAACTCCGGCGCCAACTCCGGCGCCAACCCCGGCGCCAACCCCGGCGCCAACCCCGGTGCCAACCCCGGTGCCAACCCCGGTGCCAACGCCGGTGCCAACGCCGGTGCCAACGCCGGTGCCAACTCCGGTGCCAACTCCGGTGCCAACTCCGGTGCCAACTCCGATACCAACACCGGTGCCAACTCCGATACCAACACCGGTGCCAACGCCGGTACCAACACCGGTGCCCGTGGTCCCACCGGTCGTGCCGCCGTTCATACCGCCCGTGGTCCCACCGGTGGTGCCGCCAGTGATCAGCGAAGGCGTCCTTGTGCCCCCATTCGTCTGGGTGCCGTTGGTTCCGGCCATCGTGGCGTGGCCGGTAACAACTACGGTCGTGCCGCTGGTGCCGACCCCGCTCGCTCTGGTCGAGGTGCCCCAGCCCATACCCGCGCCGGTCCCACCGGTCGTGGTCCCGGCGCCGGTTGTGACACCCGAGGTGCCCCCGGTGCCCTACGTGCCGCCGCAACGCGTATTCAAGCCCTACCGTAACTGAGCGCAGGCCGCCGCGAAATATGTTCACAGTCGTTCCGATGAACAACGCTCATTCCGCGTCCCGCGCCCTGGCCAGGGGACTCGGCCTGATGCTGGTGGCTGCGAGCCTGACGCTGCATCCGGTGTTTGCGACGGGCGTCGGCACGTCGCCGCCCGACCCCGGCCGCCCGATGTCTGCGGGCGCGACGACAGAAATGCCCGTCCTGGCGACCCGGACCTCGCGCGCCGACTTCGAGCATGAAGAAGCATCGCCCGACGCACGGCGCATCGCCGCCTGGATCATGGATTCAGGCGACAACCGCGGCACCCCGTTCGCCATCGTCGACAAGATAGCTTCCAAGGTCTTTGTCTTCGACGCCCGGGGCCGGCTGCGGGGCGCATCCCCCGCGCTCGTGGGCCTGGCATCCGGCGATGACTCGGTGCCGGGAATCGGCCAGCGCAAGATGTCGACCATCCGCCCGGAAGAGCGCACCACCCCGGCGGGCCGCTTCGTGGCGTCCCTGGAGCGCAGCCCGCACGGCGAAGAAATCCTCTGGGTCGATTACGACGCCGCCGTGGCGCTGCACCCGGTTGTCGTGATCCCCAGTGAGCGAAGGCTGGAGCGACTGGGCAGCGCAACGCCACAGGACCGCCGGATCACCTACGGCTGCATCAACGTCCCGGTCAAGTTCTTCAAGGAAGTGGTGAGCCCGGTGTTCCGCGGCACCAGCGGCATCGTCTATGTGCTTCCCGAGACCCGGTCGTCCAGCGCCGAATTCGGGTCGAATGCAGTCCGTCAGAAACTGTCCCCGCCGGCCGCCGGCCTGATAATTTCACCCTGAGCAATTCCCTCCACTGAAAGGTTATTTCAATGAACAAAGATCAAGTCAAGGGCGCCGTCAAGGACGCCGCGGGCAAGCTGCAGCAAAAGACCGGCGAGGCCGTTGGCAGCACCGACCAGCAAGCCAAGGGCCTGGTGCGGCAAGTCGAGGGCAAAGTGCAGAAAGCCTACGGCGACGTCAAGGAAGCCCTCGAGACGCCGAAGAAGAAATGAGCGCTTTGCCAACGCGGCCGCCGGGCCTGTCGCTTCGCAATGTCGAGGCATTGCCGGCTGGCCAGGCCGCACGATAGTCCCCCAAGGCAGGAAAGTCTGCCCAACTTCTCAAGAAAGACCGAAATGAACAATCAGACCAGCAAGTCATTGCGCGCCGACGTCACGAGCGCTGCAGAACAGGCACTCGAAGCCACCAGCCAGGCGCTGGAGACGACGAAGGAACTCGCCAGTCAGGCGATCGAGCGAGCCGGCGAGAGAGCGCGCGACCTGCGCGAGAGCGTCAAGGAGACCAGCGCCGCCGCCCAGCGGCAGCTGGGCCGCTATGCCGAGTCGACCAGCCGCTACGTGTCGGAAGAGCCGGTGAAATCGGCTTTGATCGCCGCCGCTGTCGGCGCCGTCGTGGCCGCGCTGGTGATGGGCCTGCTGCGCAGCCAGCGCCGCCAGGACTGATAACGCCGGCGCGGGCCGAACATCGCATGGTGCATCCCATCTTTTCGCTGCTGATCAGCCGTCCTGGCCTGGTCATCGATCACGTCGGCGGCTACGTGGCGCTGGTCCAGGAGGAGGCGACCCACGCCGGGACGGCGGTGGCCCGGCAGGCCATCGCCTGGGCCGTCGCGTTGCTGGGCCTGATGGTTTTCCTGGTCCTCGCCGGTGTCGCCGTGATGCTGGGCGCGATGCTGGGCGAATTCCATTGGGCGCTGGTGCTCACGCCGGGAGCGGCGCTGCTGGTGTCGGTGCTGGCCTGGTCGGTCGCGCGCCAGGGGCTTCCTGCGAGGCCCTTCACGCAATTGAAGGCGCAGCTGGATGCCGACGTCCAGGCCTTACGAGACGTGGAGCCCGCGCCATGAGCGCCGGGCGGGCAGATCCCCGTTGGCGGCCAGGGTCCACTCGATGAGCGATGCAACCGACAAGCTGGCCCGCACCCGACGGGCCATCGTGCTGCAACTTCAGGGTCCGGAGCGCCGTCGAGACCGCGGCGAGCGCGGAGGAGACGGGCGTCCGGACGGCCCGCCAGCCGACCAACCGGGCTCCCGCAAAGGTGGCGGGTTGAGCAAGCTCGAACGCGCGGTCCGCACCTGGTGGCGCCAGCACCCGGCCCATACCGGCCTGGAGCTTGCCAAGCCGGCCTTGGCGGCCTACGCGGCGCGAAAGCCGATCCAGTTCCTGGGCATCGCGGCGGCAGCGGGCGCCGTGCTGGTTGTTGCGCGAGGCTGGCGGCTGGTTTCGATTGCCGGCCTGCTGGCGGCCCTCGTCAAGTCGGCCCCGCTGTCCAGTTTCGCGCTGGCGGCCATGGCCGCCGCGGACGTCGAGAACGAAGAGCGGGACCCGACAGGCCAGTGAGCTCTCGGGCCCCGCCGGCCGGGCGCCATCCCTCTCTGACGATAATGGTCCGACCACTTTTGGGAGGTTGCATTTCATGATCGGGCCGCTGCAAGCTGCCATCATCGACCTGGACGGCACCATGGTCGACACGCTGGGCGACTTCACGGTCGCATTGAATCGCATGCTCGACCAGCTGAGGTTGCCCGGCATCGAACGGGCGTCCATCGCGCGGCTGGTGGGCAAAGGGTCGGAGCACCTGATCCGATCGGTGCTGGCGCAAGTCGGCGCCGCCCCATCGTTTTATGAATCCGCGTGGCAGTCCTACCAGGCGCACTACCGCGCAATCAACGGCCAGTACGCCTCGGTGTTTCCGGGCGTGGTCGAAGGCCTGCGCATCCTGCGCGGGGCCGGCCTGAAGCTGGCCTGCCTGACCAACAAGCCCACCGCCTTCGCCCAGACTTTGCTGGCGGCCAAGGACTTGGCGGGATATTTCGATGTGGTATTCGGCGGCGACGCCTTCGAGCGGCGCAAACCCGACCCCTTGCCGCTGCTCAAGGCCTGCGAAGCGCTGGGATCGATGCCCGCCAGCACGCTGATGCTCGGCGACTCCAGCAACGACGCGGCGGCGGGGCGAGCCGCCGGTTGCCCGGTGCTGCTTGTGACCTACGGCTACAACCACGGCGATCCGATTCGCGCCGTGCCGGTCGACGGGTTCGTGGATTCGATGGCCGAGCTGGCGGGTTGGTTGCCCTCTGTGGCGGCCCGCTGAGCGGCTCAGGCGGGGCGGCCCAACAGCGCGTCCTTGAGTTTCCAGTCGGCCGGGTTCGGCCCCAGCCAGATGCGCAGCAGCGCGTTGTAGAACTCGGGCTCCTTGAAGGGTTCGCCTTGCTGCACGCCCTTGACCAGGATCACGGTGCCGGTGCCCGGAATCCAGTCGAGGGTGAAGGTGTCCCCGCTGCTCAGTTTCTTGTGTTCCGAGAAGATCTGGCTCATGCGCAGCACGCCCGGCACCAGCTTGGAAAACGCGGTCTTGTCCATGTTGTCCTCGATTCCGCGCGAAAACAGCTTGCCCAGTTCCGCCGAGTCGATCTCGCGCAACATGGTGATTTGCATGTGCTTGGCGCCGGGCGCCGCCAGCACTTCCTCGGTGCTGCCGGACTTCTTCGACAGGTACAGGCCGGCGGTGTAGACCTTGAAGATGGCCTTGTAGCGGACGCCCGCACCATTGAGCTGGAGCTTGTTGCCGCGCAGTTCGGTGGTGGGCTCATATTTGACGCCCGCCACTGTCACCTGGGTCCAGCCGGCGGCCGGTGCCAGCAGCAGGGCGGTTGCCAACAAGCAGGGTCTGAGGAAATTCATGAGTGCTCCGCAAGTAGTGTGTTCTTTGGATTGCGGCATTCTTCGGCACGGCGGCGCTGCGTGGCAAGAGGGTTTCCGCCAAAGAGCCGGGGCTTGATGACTTCGCGCAAGATGGCGCCCTGTTTGCTACACTTTGCTCATGTTCATCCACCGCAACGCAGTCACATGGCACCCCCGCCGGGGAGCTTGGCCCTGGCGCCGGCCTCGCCAATTGCGTTCCTGACCGCACGGGGCAGCCCGTGCCCCGCGCCTCGCAACCCGAGGCATCCCCTCTCTGATTGAATGAACGCGGCCGCGGCCGCCGGGCTTGTGGAGGCTCACCCCTTGATCACCGAACTGGAATTCAAAAGCCTTGCGTTGCAGGGCTACAACCGCATCCCGCTGATCGCCGAGGCGTTCGCGGATCTCGAAACACCGCTGTCCCTTTACCTCAAGCTGGCGCATGCCCGCGACGGCGGCAGGCACAGCTTCCTGCTCGAATCCGTCGTCGGCGGCGAGCGCTTTGGCCGCTACAGCTTCATCGGCCTGCCCGCCCGAACCTTGCTGCGCGCCAGGGGATTCGGCGCCGAGGCGATGACCGAGGTCGTGCGGGACGGCCAGGTCATCGAGACCGCGCGCGGCAATCCGCTGGAGTTCATCGCGCAGTACCAGCAGCGCTTCAAGGTGGCGCTGCGCCCCGGGCTGCCGCGCTTTTGCGGCGGGTTGGCCGGTTACTTCGGCTACGACACGGTGCGCCACATCGAAAAGAAGCTGGAGAGAAGTTGCCCGCCCGACACCCTGGGCTGCCCCGACATCCTGCTGCTGCAATGCGAGGAGCTGGCCGTCATCGACAACCTGTCGGGCAAGCTGTACCTGATCGTCTACGCCGACCCGTCCCAGGGCGAGGCCTACGTCGACGGCAAGAAGCGGCTGCGCGAGCTGCGGGACCTGCTCAAGTACTCGGTGAGCGCGCCGGTGATCCGGCAGACCCAGGGCTTTCCGGCCGAGCGCGAATTCGCCAAGGCCGATTACATCGCCGCGGTGGAGCGCGCCAAGGAACTGATCGCGGCCGGCGATTTCATGCAGGTCCAGGTGGGCCAGCGCATCAAGAAGCGCTACACCGAGTCGCCGCTGTCGCTGTACCGGGCGCTGCGTTCGCTCAATCCCAGCCCCTACATGTATTACTACCACTTCGGCGATTTCCACGTCGTCGGTGCGTCGCCGGAAATCCTGGTGCGCCAGGAGCAGACCCCCGAAGGCCAGAAGATCACGATTCGACCGCTGGCCGGAACCCGGCCGCGCGGCGCCACGCCCGAGCGCGACAAGGCCGTGGAGCAGGAGTTGATCAACGACCCCAAGGAGCGCGCCGAGCACGTGATGCTGATCGACCTGGCCCGCAACGACATCGGTCGCATCGCCAAGACCGGCACCGTCAAGGTGACCGAGGCTTTCGCGGTGGAGCGCTACAGCCACGTGATGCACATCGTCAGCAACGTCGAGGGCATCCTGAACGACGGCATGACCAGCATCGACGTGCTGAAGGCGACCTTCCCGGCCGGCACGCTGACCGGGGCGCCCAAGGTCCATGCCATGGAGTTGATCGACCGGCTCGAGCCGAGCAAGCGGGGTCTCTACGGCGGCGCCTGCGGTTACCTGAGCTATGCGGGCGACATGGACGTGGCGATCGCGATTCGCACCGGGATCATCAAGGACCAGACCCTGTACGTCCAGGCCGCGGCAGGCGTCGTCGCCGATTCCGTGCCGGAGCTGGAGTGGAAAGAGACCGAGGCAAAGGCCCGCGCCCTCTTGCGCGCATCTGAACTGGTTGAGGAGGGGTTGGAATGAGTGAACGTCCTGAACAGCCGGACGCAGAAGACGCAAAAGTTGCGCAGAAGACGCAAAAGGAACAGCCGGAACTTGAGAACGATTTTTCGCACGCCATCATCGGCGCCGCGGTGGAAGTGCAGCGCGTACTCGGTGTGGGGCTGCTCGAAAGCGCGTATTGCGCGGCCCTGGCGATCGAATTGGCCGAGCGCGAGCTGGGTTTCAAGCGAGAAGTCCCCATGACTGCGACGTACAAAGGCCGCGACCTTGGCGTGGTGTATCGAGCCGACTTCGTGGTCGAGGACTCGGTCATCGTGGAACTCAAGGCTGTGGATGACATTGCTGAAGTGCATCGCGCCCAACTACTTTCCTATTTGCGCCTCTCGGGGTTGAAGCTCGGCCTCCTGATCAACTTCAACACGTTCCCGATCGTCAAGCGTGGCATCCACCGAGTGGTGAACCGGTTATGAAATCGTATTTGCCTTTCTTTTGCGTCTTCTGCGCACTTTTGCGTCTTCTGCGTCCGGCTGTCCGCTTTCCGGGGGTGCCGACATGAAAATTCTCATGATCGACAACTACGACAGCTTCACCTACAACCTGGTGCAGTACTTCGGCGAGCTCGGAGCGCAGGTCGAGGTGTTTCGCAACGACGAGATCACCGTGGAAGGCCTCGCGCAGCGCCGCCCTGACCGGCTGGTCGTTTCGCCAGGACCCTGTTCGCCGGCCGAAGCCGGGATTTCGGTCGAGGCCATCCGCCACTTCGCCGGCAAGTTGCCGATCCTCGGTGTCTGCCTGGGCCATCAGGCCGTGGGGGCGGCGTTCGGCGGCAAGGTGGTGCGGGCGCAGCAG
>JAANCK011201778.1_pt1 | contig 26791 bp, 22 predicted proteins | sample 7277841 | NCBI WGS metagenome assembly JAANCK01 (sample SAMN14222788, study PRJNA588281) | permafrost metagenome | isolation source: Arctic cryosol methane SIP | place: Canada:Nunavut | collected 2015-07 | reverse complement strand
GTCGTCGACGATGAAGCCCATCGGATGGCCGACTTCGACCACGCTGCCGACATCGGCAATCGGGCCGGAGAGAAAACCCTCCTGGAACACCTCGACGTCCATGATGGCCTTGTCGGTTTCCACCGTGGCGACGATGTCGCCGCGGCGGATGACATCGCCCGGCTGTTTTTCCCAGGTGACGACAACGCCTTCGGTCATGGTGTCGGACAGTTGCGGCATCACGATCGGCGTGCCGGCGTGGTGCGGAATCATTTCAGTCTGGGCTTTGTCCGCCACCACTTCGCCGGCGGCAATCGCCACGTCGCCTGCGGTGTCGGTGATGTAGCCGAGTGACGCGCCGACTGCAATGGTCGCGCCGAGATCAGCCAGCGGGCCAGCCAGATAACCGGCCTTGAAGACTTCGACGTCCATGATGGCCTTGTCGGTCTCCACCGTGGCGACAATATCGCCGCGCTCGACGCGGTCGCCGGCTTGCTTTTCCCAGGTGACGACCACACCCTCGGTCATGGTGTCCGAGAGCTGCGGCATCGTGATGGCGTAATGGTTCATAGGATTCAGGGGTCAGGATTCAGGGGTCAGGGAGTAGGCGACAATTTCGCGGTCAACGCGCTTCGCAGACCGTGCAACATGCGACCTAATTCGTTGGTCTGCTCTTGCAGACAAAGCAACGCGGCTTGAGGGATATAACCCAGCCGGTGTGCGAGTTCGAGCTGTGTTTCTGCTTCAGCCAGCGAACCCTGTGAAATCGAAATAAAACGCAAGTAATCTTTTGTCGAACTTCTTGCATGGCCTTCAGCAATATTTGAGGGGATGGAAACCGCTGCGCGCTGGAGTTGATTGGCCAGGGCATAGGTTTCCCGGGAAGGGAAGGATTCGGTGGTTCGGTAGATATCTTCAGTCAGCTTCATAGCCATCTGCCAGACTTTCAGATCGCGGTAGTTATTCACTCCCTGACCCCTGAATCCTGACCCCTGATCCCTGATCCCTCAAGCCTTACCAAACAACTTCAAAACCGCACGCACCACATCCTCGTGATCGGGGATCGCCGCTTTTTCCAGCGTGTGGTTGTAAGGTTGCGGTACCAGCGCCGAGTGCACGCGCACCGGGGCGGCATCCAGCTCGAAGAAGCATTCTTCGTTGATGATGGCGATGATTTCGGAGCCGACGCCAACCGGCGCTTCGTCCTCTTCCGCGATCACCACGCGATGGGTTTTGCTGACCGATTGCTTGATGCCGGCGCGATCCAGCGGCGCCAGCGAATAGAGGTCGACGACTTCAGCCGAAATGCCGTATTGCTTGTCGAGGATTTCGGCGGCCTTGAGGCACCAGTGCACCGAGATGTTGTAGCCGAACAGAGTGACGTCGGTGCCGGAGCGCGCGATGTCGGAGCCTTCCAGCGGATGGAAGTATTCGCTGTCCGGCACTTCGCCCTTCATGTTGTACATGAGTTCGTGTTCGTTGATGAACACCGGGTCGTTGCTGCGGATCGCCGACTTCAGCAGGCCGTAAGCCTGTTTGGGATTGGATGGCGTGACGACGCGCAAACCGGCGACGCCCATGAACACTTTTTCCATCCGCGCCGAATGCTGCGCGCCGAGCTGGTGCGCAGCACCGCCCGCCGAGCGGAACACGCAGGGCGCTTCCAGTTGGCCGCCCGACATGTAGCGAATTTTGGCGGCGGAGTTGAACATCTGGTCCATCGCCAGCCAGGCGAAGTTGACCGACATGATCTCGACGATGGGACGTATGCCCAAGAACGACGCGCCGATCGCCAGGCCGGTGAAACCGCCCTCTGAAATTGGCGTGTCCATCACCCGCAGCGGGCCGTATTTTTCGTACAGACCTTTGGTTGCCTTGTAGGTGCCACCGGCCACGCCGATGTCTTCGCCCATACAGATGACCAGTGGGTCACGCGCCATTTCTTCGTCGTGAGCGCGCTGGATCGCTTCCCACAGCATGATTTGAGCCATTTTGTTTCCTTTAATTCAGTGTCGCGTCAGCGCCGTGATTGAACAGTCCGCGCTTCAGGCGGCTTTGCCGGTAAGCCATTGCTGCTGGCTTGCGCGGTCGGCGAGAACGTATTTTTCGAGATCTTCGACGCGCGGTTCGGGCGATTCTTCGGAGAACTTGATGACTTCGTTTTCGATGTAGGCGTCGGTTTCTTTTTCGATCGCTTCATACGCGGCCATTGTCAGCTCACCCGCCGCAATCAGGCGGTCGCGCAGCATGAAGATGGGGTCGCGCAGCTTCCATTCCTCTTCTTCTTCGCGCGAGCGATAGCCGCGCGAGTCCGACATCGAGTGGCCGCGATAGCGGTAGGTCATCAGCTCCAGGAAGTAGGGGCCGTTGCCGGCGCGCACGTGGTCAACCGCCTTGCGGGCATGCTCGTACACGATGTCGATGTCCTGGCCGTCGCATTCGGCGGACGGGATGTTGTAGGCCGCGACGCGCTTGTGCTGATGGATCACGGCGGTGGAACGCTCGATCGAGGTACCGATGCCGTACAGGTTGTTTTCGCACACGAACAGCACCGGCAGTTTCCACAGTGCGGCCATGTTCAGCGTCTCGTGGAACACGCCCTGGTTGTTGGCAGCGTCGCCCAGAAAGCAGATGGCGATTTCGTCGCCGCCCTTGAGCTGGATCGCCTTGGCGATGCCGGCCGCCAGCGGGAAGGGGCCGCCGACCAGGGCGTAGCCGCCCATGACGTGGTGCGCCGCATCGAAGATGTGCATCGAGCCGCCGCGTCCCTTGGAGGAACCGGTTTCCTTGCCGTACAGCTCGGCCATCACTTCCTTGGGATCGGCGCCGCACTTGATCGCATGGACGTGGTCGCGGTAGCCGGTGATCACGTAATCGTGGCCGGGGCGCGCCGCTTCCATCACGCCATTGCAGCAGGCTTCCTGGCCGGGATAGAGGTGGAGGAAGCCGCCAATCTTGCGTTCGATATAGGCCTGGTAGCAGCGTTCTTCAAAGCGACGGTGCAATACCATTTCGCGCAGCACGCGTTTCTTGTCTTCAATCTTCATTCGGTTACCCTTGTGGGATGGGGTCGGAAAGGCAAACCCCGGATTATCCGGGAAACCCTGCCGGCCATCAAGAAAAACGCCACCCCCAAGGATCCGCCATGCTGCCTAAACTCGCTGATAACAAACAGGAAATCACCGCAAAATCGCTGGAAATGGCGGCTTACGCCCTGATCCTGCTGCCGGTATCGAAAACCTTGCCCGACCTGCCGGGCGCCGCCGAGCTCAAGGCCGTGATGAAACGGCGAGACCTCAAGCTGGATGCACTGGCCAAGTCGCCGGTGGCGGTTCAGCTGCCCGGCGGCACGCTGGCGGTGTATGCCATGCTCAAGGCCGATGCGACTACGTTCGAGGCGCATGAGTTGGTGCGCAAGGGCCTGGCGCTGCTGCTGGGCGAGCATCCCAAGTCGCTGACGCTGGCGGTGTTTGGCGAAACTGAATTCAAGGCGCGCGCGGCCGACGCGGCGGTCTATGCGGCACTGGTCAACGCGGTGCAACTGCCGTCGAGAAAGTCCAAGCCCGATGCCGCGCTGAAATCCGTGCAACTGTTTGGGCATCAATCGGCCGACGGCTTTGCCCGCGTCAAGGCGCTGGCTGAAGGCAACAGCCTCACCCGCAGCCTCACCGTGCAGGGGCCGGATGAATTGACGCCCGGCGTGTACCGCAAGCGCATCAAGGCGCTGGCCAAGCACTACGGCTGGACGGTCGAGGAATACAGTTTCGACAAGCTGAAAAAAATGGGCGCGGGTGCGTTCTGCGCCACGGCGCAGGGCTCGCCGGCGAAGGACGCTGCCATCGTGCGCGTCAGCTACAAAGGGTCGAAAGGCAAGGGGTCAGGAGTCAGGAGTCAGGGGTCAGGGAAACCCGTTGCGTTCGTCGGCAAAGGCATCTGCTTCGATACCGGCGGCCATAATCTGAAACCGGCCAAATACATGCAGGGCATGCACGAGGACATGAACGGCTCGGCGGTGGTGCTCGGCATTCTGGCGGCCGCCTCGAAGCTGAAACTGCCGGTTGCACTGGACGGCTGGGTGGCGCTGGCCGAAAACCACATCAGCCCCGAAGCCTATCGCCAGAACGAAGTGGTGAAAGCGCTCAACGGCACCACCATCGAAATCGTCCACACCGATGCCGAAGGCCGCATGGTGCTGGCCGACACGCTGACGCTGGCGGCGCGCGCCAAGCCGCAACTGATTGCCGACTTCGCGACCCTGACCGGCTCCATGCATTACGCGCTGGGCAGCCGCATGTCGGGCGTGTTCGCCACCTCCAGCGCGCTTGCGCACCAGGCTTCGCGCGCTGCCATTGCCAGCGGCGAACGCATCGTTGTGTTCCCCTATCCCGAGGATTACGACACTCAGCTCGATTCGACCGTGGCCGACGTCAAGCAGTGCAGCATGGAAGGCGAAGCGGATCACATTTTGGCCACGCGCTTTTTGTCGCGCTTCGTCGGCGACACGCCGTGGCTGCACATGGACCTGTCGGGTCACAACTGCAAGGGCGGGCTGGGTGCGGTGATGAGCGATGCCAACGGATTTGGCGTGGCATGGGGGATTGCGCTGCTGGAGGGATTGCAAGCTTAAAGGGATTTTATGGCGGTGATCTTGATGCCAGATGCTGCCATCGAGCTCCTCTACGCCGACGATACTCTGCTGGTATTCGACAAGCCCAGCGGCCTGCTGGCGGTGCCGGGGCGCGGCGCCGACAAGCAGGATTGCCTCGCCGCACGGGCGCAGGCCCGTTACCCCGACGCCATGATCGTGCATCGCCTCGACATGGCCACCTCCGGGCTGATGGTGATGGCGCGCGGCGCAGCCGCCCAGCGCGCACTGAGCCAGGCCTTTGCCGCGCGCGAGGTTCACAAGCGCTACATCGCTGTCGTCGCCGGTCGGCTCGAAGCGCCGCTGGAAGCCTGGGGTCTCATCGACCTGCCCATCATCGTCGACTGGCCGAACCGGCCCCTGCGCATCGTCGATCACCAGCTCGGCAAGCCCAGCCTCACCCGCTGGCGTGTGCTGGATCACGACGCAGCCGGAACCCGCACCCGCGTCGAACTCGAACCCGTCACCGGCCGTTCGCACCAGTTGCGCGTTCACCTGCGCGCACTGGGCCACCCGATTCTGGGCGATGCCCTGTATGCGCCGCCGGAGGTGCACGCGCAGGCGAGTCGCTTGTTGCTGCATGCGGGGTCGCTGGGTTTCGCCCATCCGATGACGGGGGAGCGCATGGCGTTCGAGTGTCCGGCGCCGTTTTGATGCGACGGTTGTTGCCCGTTTGAGCTTATGCTTCGCAGCCGCGCCCGCTTTTAAACACCTTGCCTGATGAAAACCGAACCTTCCATCCTGACCCGGATCAACATGGACTGCGCGCCCGCCGGCATCGAATTGCTGACGCCGGGCAGCAGCCTGCGCTGGGGGAACTGCCGTTTCGACGTCAACCCCGGGCCCGGCGGGCGGGCGGATTTTTGCGTGGTGCTGGGCAACGCGCGACCGCGCGACCGCTTTGTCGCCGCGCCGCAAAACACGCTGTTCATCGCGGGCGAGCCGCTGTCCAAAAAGCTCTATCCGCAGTCCTTCTACCGGCAGTTTGGCCACATGGTCGACAGCCACGCAGGGTCACGCCATCCGCACCTGCACGTGAGCGCGCTTGGACTCAACTGGCACGTCGGACTCGACCGCAGCAGCGGCAGCTACCGCTACGGTTACGATCACCTGTCTGCGCTGGCCTGTCCGGACAAGGAAAACCGCATCGCCGTGGTGTGCTCGAACGCCAGCAAAACTGAAGGCCAGCGTCAGCGGCTGGCTTTGCTCGAAGGCTTGAAACAGCGTCTGGGTGACCGCTTGGTGCATTTCGGGCGCGGTTTCCAGCCCATTGACGACAAGATGGATGCGATCCTGCCCTACCGTTTTCAGCTGGTGCTGGAAAACGGCGTGGAGCCGAACTACTGGACTGAAAAGCTCGCCGATGCGTATCTGGGCTGGGCTTACCCGGTTTATCTGGGCTGCCCCAATGTGGGCGATTACCTGCCTGCTGATGCGCTGGTTTCGGTCAACGGCCAGAGTGTGGACGCCGTCGCTGCCCGCATCGCCGGGCTGCTCGAGCAACCCCTGGGCGCGCCACAACAAGCGGCGATGGCTGAAGCCAGAAACCGCGTGCTGAACGTCTACAACCCCTTTGCCTGGGCGGCGCACTGGACCGAACGCCTGTATCAGCCGGGCCTGCCTGAGAAGTCCTTGACCCTGCGTTCGCACAAGGCGTTTCGCAGCTTTCCGCGTGGGTACTTATTCCGCTTGCGTCAGGCATTCGCCTGAAGTCGTACGAGTCGCTGCGCTTAATCGCCCGCCCAGCGGTGGCGGTTGCGCACGTAAAACTTTTCCAGACCGTAGCGCAGGCCGGGCAGCAGTTGCTGGTGCAGGCGGCGGCGGCTCTGGATGGTAACCGGCGACGCTGGCAGGGCGCGATGGGCAGCGTGCCGTTCGTTGACCAGGCGCACGATGGTGGCAATCGGCCCGTACTGCTCCAGCACCCGACGGCGGCTTTCCAGAATGGCCGGCAGGTTCTTTTCCCATAGCTTGTCGCGGATGGCGCGCTGGATGGTCTCGGCGGCCGCGTCGACATTGGCGATGTCGATGCGGATGAAGCTCTCGGGCGGGAAATAGTCTTCGGCATTCGGACAGCCGTAGTAAACCGGCATGCAGGCGCCGATGAACGGGTCGGCGAGCTTTTCCGTCCAGTGGTGCTGCCCCAGATGGTTCTCGATCGCCAGGTGATACCGATAGGGGTCGAGGGCGTCGGCCTTGTCGAGCATCGGGCGCACGCCGTGGCCGTAGATTTCCATGAATGGCAGTTTCACCTTGAGTGCCTGGGTGAAATCGTAGCGCTGGCGGTGCAGGGTATGCCCCTGGCGTTTGCTCGAGCACACCGTCGACAGGTCTGCTGTTTTAGTCAGCGGAACGTGATTCACCAGGCTGTCGTAGTCGCCGCGCGGCGAACTGGTTGCGTAAAACCAGATCAGCGCGGGCTGCTGAAAAATCAGGCCCGGGTGTTTTCCCGTTGCCCATGGTTCCTGTGTGCTCAGCAGCCAGCGGAACTGGCGCAGGTAAGTTCTGCCATAGGTCTTGATCGAAGACGGCTCGACCGTGATCAAGAGGGTGTTTTCTGGCGGGCAGGCCAGTTCTTCCACCCACAGCGGGTGGCGCTCGCCGGCCAGCGAAGGCAGGTCGTCGTAGACTACCAGCCAGTCGTAATCGCGGCAGTCGCGGTCGAAAATGAAGTCGCAGTTGCCCCAGCGCGGCTGCCGGCCGGGAAAGCATTTCAGCCAGCCGTCGCCGTCCAGGCCGGGTTTGAATTTGCCGAGAAACTTGATGCGCAGCCGGGGCGACGCAGTCTGCAGATCGCTCATCGATATTCAGAATCCACGCATGTGCTTGATGCGCCCGCGCAGCCAGTCGCGCGGCTCGGCCAGCCGGTAGCCGAGCCAGCGCAGCGTGCCCAATAGCCGAAAAGCCAGCGCGCCTTGCTGGTCTTCGGGCACGAGGGTGGTGTGCACCTTTTCGTGCAGGCGTTGGGTAATGTCGGAAAATCCGCCCAACTGATTGATGACCGCAGGCGACACCGCCACTACATCGAAATAGCGCGCCAGATTGCGGTAATACCAGCGGTCGATAGCACGGTGGCGACTGATCCAGTGCCAGATGGTGTCGGCGGCAGGCAGTTTGTCGAGTAACAGGTCGAAGCTGCTGTGCCTGAGCAGATAGGCATGGGTGGTGCTGCAGCCGGATACGGCGCACAGACTGTGCGCGGCAGGCAGTGTGGCGAGCGTTCGATAGGGTGAAACCGGGTCGGTAAACCCCAGGTAGCACACATCCCAGTGACTGCCGCGCAAGGCTGCGGGCAATCCTGCCAGTACCTCGGCCAGCGCCGGTTCAAGCTCGATGTCGTCTTCCAGGATCAGCACCGTGCGCCAGCCTTGTTGTTTGGCATGGGCAATCGCCGCGCGGTGCGACAGCGTGCAACCGGCGCGTCCGGCCCAGGTCTTGTCGCGCTTGCGACCACGAAACCAGGGTGGCGCGCCGAAACCCGGTAGCGTCGCACCCAGCGTGGCGGGAAGTCGGTGCAGTTTGTCGGCGGGAATGACACTGGCGGTTACTGCTTGCAGGTCCTGCCAGCGATCGGGGCGGTTGTCGAGATTGACCACCAGCACGCCGTCGACCATGTTCCAGAAAGCATCCAGTTGCGGCTGCGACATTACAGTTTCCAGTAATCGGCGATCCACGGCGCGGGCAGCGTGCGGTGGTGGATCTTGCGCCCTGGATAGCCGCGTATGGCCTCGTCCGGGTCGGGGCGGCCATGAAACACCAGGATCCGGCAGCCTTCCGGCAGTTGTGGCGTACGGAACAGGTTGAGCGGAAACGTCGGACGGCAATTCCACTTGTAGCTCTTGACCCATTCTTCCGGCCACCACTGCGGATTGCCCAGGGCATAGGTCAGGAAAGCCTGCTCGGTGTTGAACTGGGCGCGATCCTCCGCGCGGTGCATTTCGCGCAGGAAGGTTTTGTAGGCGTAATTTGATTGCCCCGCTTCGAAGCGGAAAACCGACGAATTTCCCACCGCCGGGCGCCGTCCCATCAAGGCTTTGCGCCGGTTCACCCAGTTGTGAATGATGCAGAACTCACCCGGCTTGTAGTCGAAGAAGCAGTCGATCGAACCGGTGATCGCCACGTCCAGATCGAGAAACAGCGTGGGTCCCTGCAAGCCGCCAAAACCGTCCTGCAGGATCGCCAACTTGACCAGAATGTCCGGCCAGCCGCGTTTGACGCCGGGGTTGGCCGGGAACGGGATGATTTCCACCCTCGCGTCCAGTCCGCTGGCGTCGTCCGTGCAGCAGAAAAACCGGAATGGCCGTTTCAGGTTGCGGCCCACGCCGCGATACAACATGTTGACGTAATGCGGGCCGTAGCGGGTGCCCCATTTGAGGCAAAGAATGTTTACGTGTGGCATGGGTTGAGACGGGGTCTCTCCGGAAGATCCAAAGGGTGGGCGGAGCGAGCGCACCCTGTGTTGAGCAAGACACGTAGCAGGGCTGTTCGTACGCAGTTCATTTGCCGGCTCAGGACTTTCCGAGCCGCCTGGAGAGCCTGCGGTCTGACAGCAAAGTGCCGAACCAGACGTATTTTATCAACACATTGCTGTACGTCTTCCAAGCGCCGCGCGTCAGGGGATAGACCAGTTTTCTCCACCCGGAAAGCTGGACGGATTTATCCCAGCGCAAATTCGCGTCCTGCTCGTCTATGCAGGAAGGCACCTGATCGTTTGGCAGAACCGGCGAGGGGATCACCGAAACGGTGTTGAGTTTCGTCAGCCATGAAACACCGTGCAAGGTATCGATCGCCAGCCAGTTTTTTTCCATCATGGAAAGCAATCGTTTGGCGGCCTGATTGCTGATGACGTATCCATACGCGCCGCCGGGCACACCGTGGGGCCGGGCCAGATCGCTTTGCGTTCCAGGCAAGCGCGCGATTTTTCGCGAAGCCCGATAGTTTTTATCGCGCCCGAGAAACCTGACGAGATCCCAGGTTTCCGGGTTTTGCGTGAGCGCGCTGACCACTGCCGGCAGCTCGTCGCACAGAATCGCATCGTCTTCCAGAATCAGTGCCGTCTCGATATGGTTGTCGACGATATGTTGATAGATAGCTTTGTGGGCGAGGACGCAGCCGAACTCTCCCTTGCTGAGATCGCGTCCGAAGAACATCCGCCTTTGCCATTTTGAATAGTTCGGATGGGAGAGGAGATCGACTTTTCGTCCATCCACCCCCGGATAGAACTCGAACGGAATTTGAAGCTCACCCAGCCTGGCCGCAATGAGATCCCGGCGGTCCTGGGAGTGCGCGAGGGTGATGACGTAGCAGTGAAATGGCTGGCTGGGGTTCATTGATTCAAATGGGCGCAGGCGTCGCGCGCTGGGCGGTGTTGCATGTGCTTAGCGTTATGCATGCAAGCGCGGTGACGACGACCCAGATGCCGCGGAAATGGGTGGAGATCAGGATGGAGTATTCGAGCGATCCGGCCAGCACGCTGGCTGCGAACACGGCAAGCGCCAGCTGCGCGGCAGGGTGGTCGCAGCGATACAGGCGATAAGCCAGCAGCGCGGTTGATACCAATGCGCCCGCCAGCGCCACCAGGCCACTGCTCACGGCGATGTCGAGCCACATGTTGTGGGGTGCGTTCGGGCCGATCCGGTCCGGGAAGTATTCGTAGGATTCGAGTCCCCAGCCTGTCCAGGGCGCCAGGCGGATCTTTTCCAGCGAAAACGCAAAGGCCTGCATGCGTTCGGTGTCGCTACCGCTATACAGCGAAGGTGTGTGCAGCGCGACATACCAATACACAGCCGCCATCAGCACGCCGCACCCGAGATAGACAAACAGGCGTGTGCGGGTTTTAGGCGGGAACAAAACGGCAAATCCCGTGGCTACAGTGAGAATCGCGCCGCGCGATCCCGATGCCCACACGCAGAGCAGCGCTGCGATCAACACCGTCCAGAGCAGCGGGTGGCGCAGTCTATCGCGCAGCAGACCGGCTGAAAGTACGGCCGTCAGCGCCATGAACATGCCGAAAGGATTGGGGTTGAACACCAGCCCGTTGATGCGCAGTTGACGCCAGGCCGCCAGGCTGGTGGCCGGTTCGGCAAGCAGCTGGAGCAGGCCGGCGCCGACATGGATAGCTAACGCGCAGAGCAGTGCCACGACCGCAGACTGCAGGGTCAGCCATCCGCGCTGGATCAGGATGATGAGGCCAACACCGACGCCGAGCATGCGCAGGACGAGCTTCAGCAACTCCAGCCAGTTCGGCGCGCTGGCAAGGCCCTGTGCATGTTGCAAACAGGCCGCCAGCAGAACCGGTACCAGCCACAGTGAAGTGAAGAACAGAAAGGCTCGCATCGCGGGGGTGTGCCAGTCCACGCGGCGCGCGAACCCCGCCGAGGCGGCCAGGCCCAGCCCAGCAATATGCAAAGTCGCCCACTTGGGGGGCAGGCTCAGGGCAAAAACGAATAGCAGGAAAAAAGCCGTGACGGAGGCTTGGGTCGCGCCGATTGAGGCCATGAGGGATGCGGGTAACAGAGGGGCTCGCACTTTATACAGATCCTGAATTGCGCCGGTGCCCCGGTCTTTGTCGCTGGGCAGGCGCTTTTGAAGTCGCTCATAGTAGCCCAGTGTTTGTTCCGGGCGAATACATGGGGTGAGGTTTCGCCGGTTCGGGCTTCAGGTTTTGTGGCCGTTGCCGGGTACTGCCGCCATGCCGATCACAAACCGGTGCTTGCCCGAAACCGTCCGCGGGATGTCGTCGAGGTAGTTCACTTCCAGCATGAGCTGTTCATCGACCTCGCGGCGAATGCGCGCTTGCAACGATGCCAGCGTTCCGGCATCCAGCGGGCGGGCCGCGACCAGGTTCAGCGCGAGCCGGTCAAGGTCGTGTTGCACCCACTGGTATTGCCGGATCTGCGTTTGACCATCGAGCAGATGGTTGAAGTAGGACGGGTAGAGAGTTTTTCCGCGGCGGGTGCGGATGAGGTCGTTTTGCCGGCACATACCCATTTCCATCAGCGGGAAGGGCAGGCCGCAGGCGCATTCGCCGTCGAGCAGCCGGCCGCTGTCGCCGATGTCGTAACGGATCATCGGCATCAGGCGATTGGTCAGCGAGGTGACCAGTAGCCGGTTGTCGGGTTCGCCCGTTGTATGTTCAAGCGGCACCGATTCGAGATAGACCATGTCGGTGAAGACGTGCATGTTGCCGTGCCGGCATTCGCAGGCGATGTTGGGGATTTCGCGGCTGCCGTACTGGTTGAATACCTTGCAGCCGAAGGCCCGTTGCATGAGTTGACGCTGGCTGTCGGTGAGCACTTCGGCGGTGGAGTACACGCCGAGCAGGGTCTGCGGCATCGGCATGCGCTGGTCGATCGCCACGCGCGCGACTTCACTCAATACCGACGCGTAGCCCTGCAGCAGAACCGGGCGGTAAGACTGGATGAAACGCGCCCATTCGACGAGTTGCGCTTCGGTGTACTCAAACGCGGCGAGGGTGTGCTCGGCGGCGATGAAATCGAACAGCCCGCTACCGAACACGCCGCCGGGGACAACGTCCTGTCGCGCCCCCCAGAAATTAAGGATTTTTTGCCCCGGCCGCCAGCCGGACAACCTATAGCTGCGCATCATGCCTGCGCGCATCAGCTCGTGTTTGGCATCGTCGTAGTAAAACGCCAGAGGTTTTCCGGTCGATCCGCCAGTGTGGCCGCTTTTAACCTGGCTGCGGTCAGCGGTGTGCGCGAGCAAGTCGTCAAGTCGGCATATGACGTCGTCTTTTTTCAGGATCGGCAGGACGTTGAAGGCGGGCAGGCGGCCGCTGCCGAGCAGCGGGCCGAACGTCTCGGCGTAATAGGGGGTGTGGGAGGCGGCGAAGGCGACGATGTTGGCGAGGTCGCGCTGTTGCTTGGCAAGCAGTTGCGTGCGGTCGAGTGCCTGGGTTTTCAGCAGGTGGTCGAGGTGGGCGTAACGCTGCGGATAGCGCCAGTGGTGCAGCGCGTGGCGCAGGCGCTCGATCATGCCTGTCTGAGGGTGGCGAGCGCCTCATCCCAGGCGCGCAGGTCGGTGTGATAACTGGCGATGGCGTCGAGCTGGCGCTGGCGCCAGGCGGCGCGGTTGGCAGCCGAGTCGATGCGTGCATGGCACGGCGAATCGCTGCCGAAGTTGTGCGCGAGGTTGTCGGCGAATGCTTCAAAGTTTGCGTGGGCACAGGCCAGTGCCTCGTTATGGTCCAGGCAGACGCGCGCTTTGTTCAGCAGTGCTTGTAGCTGAGCGTACTTGTCGACGGTGGCCTGATGCTTCGCGCGGTATTGCTCCAGCATGTCGGCCTGCACGTTTTTCAGCGTGGTGATGATCTGTTCAGACGAAACAGGCTGCTGGGGAAATCCATGCTCGGTGAGTCGCTCAATGGAAAACAGCATGACATCGCCGTGAAACTGACGCTCGTATTCATCGCAGAGGTCGACGCGCTCGCGTTGCGACACCACGCCGGGGCGAAATTCTGCTTCGCCCGTGGTGTCGACCGTGCGCTTGTGCAGCATCGGCAGGTTGGCCGAGACGAAGCGAGTGCCCAGCCCAGCTTTCATCAGCCGCCCGAGCGTAGGGCCGGACATCCGCAGGCGCAGGGGTGCGAAGGGGATGAACCAGTTCAAAGCCGTGGGACGGAAGACGGCGTTGCCGGTGTAGACGGTACGCGCGGGCTGCACGCTTTGCATGACGTTGGCATGCCGATACCAGGTGACGCGGGTGGGATGCTCGCCGTGGAAAAAGCGCTTCAGGTGTCGAGAGAAGTCGACGAAGCAGTCGGCATTGCTGGGGGTCCCGGGCAACGGACAGCGGTAGCGATAGGCCTTATCCGCCTGCTCGAAACCGAACAGTCCTGCCATGTCGTGATACGCGGCCTCACCCGATCCCTGCGTGCTGGCGGCAGGCTGCCGGTAGGCGGCATCGGGGTCGCAGTCGGCCATCTCGCGCAGAAATCCGGTCACGTCTTCGAGGAAATTGCCCGCCATCACGGCAGGCGAGACAGGCGGGTCGCCGACCACCTTGCCGGTCAGCACTTCGGCGTCGGTGGCGCTGAAAATGGCGTCGAGTTGCGCAAAAAAATTCACCGCGTAGACGTCGCGGTCGCCGTCCGCAGTGGCGATATTCACCTTGAAGGTCTGATCGGCATCAAGGGTGTAAAAGAGCAGGGGAACGTCCGCCGCCTGCATCTGTGCCAGTTTCAACCAGGCGATGTTGCGCATGATGGCCTGGCCCTTGTGGCTGAAAGCCTCAGGGTGGAATTTACCAATGATGCGCGAGAGCGATGTCGAATCGGGTAGCAAGTCCAGCAGCGCGCGCTGCTCGTCGAGGCCGAAGTAGTCCACGGCCAGCCCCTTAGCCTCGAACTCGCGGGCGATGGCTTGGTGCGCAGCGATGCAGCTGGGGTCCAGCGTGTCATCGGCAATCATTACCGAGACTTTTTTCCAGCGACTGCCCTGGGTGTCATTGAAGGAACCGCCGTGCTGTCCGCCGTAGCCAAACAGCTTGCAAAGGTCGAGCAGGCTGTCGAGGCAGGCATGCAGTTGCTGCGGGCTATCGGCAACCGGGATAACGAGGAGGAAGCGATGGCGGCGGTCGTCGCCGCGCGCTGCGATCAGCGTTTCGAGCCGCCGCCAGGCCGATTGATACGACGCCAGCAGCGATGCGTTGAAACCGTTTTCCCACAGCAGGGCTTCAAATTTCGCGATGACGGCCTGTTGCGCCGCGATCTGTTCGTCTGGGCTAGCGAGCCGACAGGTAGCGGGGGAAGGCATGTTTGTCGAGCAGGATTTCGATGAGGTTGATGGCGCCGGTCAGGTCGGCTCGTACAAACAGGGCGTCGAGTTCGGCCTCGGTTTCGATGCGATGGTGCTGCACGCCAAACGACTGCGCGAGCAGGCCGAAGTCGGGGTTCACAAAGTCGCAATCGATATAGCGTTCGCCGTACAGCTGGAACTGGTTCTTGCGGATCAGGCTCATGGTGCCGTTGTTGATGACGACGACATTGAGCGGGATGCCGTAGTTCACCGCCGTCATCATTTCCATGCAGCACATCTGGAAACCGCCGTCGCCGAGGATGGCGAAAGTGGGGCTGTCCGGCGCAAAGCAGCGCGCACCGATGGCGGCGGGAATCGCGTGTCCCAGCGACGAGATGCCGGAATTCGGGAAGTAATGGTTGTGGTCGGAGACGTCGAAATAACTTTGCGCAAAGACGATGTTGTCGTCGAACACCAGCGCGTTGTGCGGGAAACGATGGGCGAGCTGGTTGTAAAAAGCCTGCATCAGGCGAAATGCCTGGTTCGCGCTGTCGTCGCCGGCGGGTTGTGCGGCGCTGGCCTGGTGACTGTCGAGTAAGGCGCGCGCCTTGGGCGGCGTGGCGTCGGCCTCCAGCGTGGCAAAAACGTCTTCCATCACCGCGCGGATGTCGCCGCAAATCGCCACATCGGGCTGGAACACGCGGCCCAACTGGGTGGCGTCGCAATCCACCTGGGCGATTTTCTTGCCGGCCAGCAACTTCGCATCCCATAGATAACTGGTGCGTTCGTTAAAGCTTGCGCCGAGAAACACCAGCAGGTCGGCGTGATCGACCAGATAGCGATACGCGTCGCCGTTCGACGTGACGCCGAGGCAGCCCAGCGACAAGGCGGTGCCCTCGGCCACCACGCCCTTGGCCTTGAGGCTGGTGGTCACCGGAATGTTGAAGCGTTCGGCGAATGCCGCAACCACGTCGCGCCCGCCCGCCTGGATGCAGCCATAGCCCGCGATGATGACCGGGGTGTGTGCGGTGCGCAGCAGGTCGGTGAGTTCAGCCGTCGGCGTAGTGTGGTGCGTGGTCGAGCGACTGGGGAAATGCACCGAGTCGAGCACGCTGTCGTCGACCATTTCCTTCTGCACGTTGTACGGAATCGACAGCAGCACCGGTCCCGGCTCGCGCCCAAGCAAGGCGTGCGTGGCCTGGTTCAGCACCTGTCCGAGATAGTCGGTGCGCTCGATCAGCTTGTGATAGCGCGTGATGCTGGCAAACAGCGCGCCCTGGTCGATGGCGCCGCCTTCGCCCGAGCTTTCCTGCAGGCCGCCCTTGCCGAAAATATAGGTCGAGGTTTCGCCGGTGATCGCCAGCACCGGCAGTCGCTCGGCGTAGGCATTGGCAATCCCGGTAATCAGATTGGTCGCGCCCGGCCCGGCGGTGGTGATGCACGCGCCCGGCCGGTGCGCCACCCGTGCGTAACCGCCCGCCATGAAGGCCGCACCCTGCTCGTGTTTGACCAGCACGCTCTTGATGCCGGAGTCATGCAGGCGGTCGTAAATGGGCAGCACGTGCGCGCCCGGCATGCCGAAGATGTGGTCAATCCCCAGGCGCTCCAGATACCGGACGATCAGTTCGCTGACGGAAATATTCATGTGTTGTGCTTGTTGTTGTGTCCTGCGTTTCGCTCCCGTCCGGTGCACCCTGTCGATGCACCCGGAAGTCCGCGATTTGAGCACAAGACGCCGTGCGGGAAAACCTTGGGTGTTGCGTGGGATCGCATGTGAGTCCCAATCGGGTTGCGCAGTCGCTTGGGATCGCGGCCGTTTTTGGACGCGCGGGCCACCCGTTTTTCATGCACAACGCACGGCTGGAGCACGGGTTTTGCAGCGCGATAGGGATTCACTCAAGCCGCACCTGTTGCCGCCACACCCTGCGCGATGCAGGTGTAGCGACGCGGTGGCTCAGGCGTGCGCGAGGTGCTGCTCGATTTCGATGAAGCTGTGCGCAACTTCGGTGGTTTCAATGGTGACGCCCAGCTGTTTGCATAACTGCGACAGGGACAGCAGGCCGCGCACCAACTGCCGGCCGTTCGTGTTTTCGATCACCAGCGCGTGCTGGCGACCGCGCGACTTGAGCGTTTCCAGCACGTGGCCGACGCGGGCGTGGGCAATGTCGTCGAAGTCGACTGCTTCCAGCAGGTCCACCGGGGTCATGATGTCGCCCACCAGCACTTCGTCCCGGCGGATACCGTGGCTTTGCACCACTTGCATGGGTTTTTCGCCATGAATGTCGGTGCTGGTGACCAGCCCGGCCACGCGATCCTCGCCGTCCATGACGAACAGCAGGCGCACCTTGCGGCGAAGCATGCGCTCTTCCGCCTGTTTGATGGTGTCGCCGGGCGTGGCGATGAAGGCGGTGAGGCGGCGGAAATCGGTCATCACGTCGAGCGCCGGGTTCTCCAGCCCCACGCGTTCGGGCAACACACAGGCGGGACGCAGCAGGCCTGCGGTTTTGTCGAGATTGCGGGTAGGCAAACGGGTATAGGTCATGGCGAGTCTCCTTCTATGATCGGGTGGATTCCATGTGAGCACGGTGCATGTGCAGGACTGGAAGCGATGATCCTGTTCCCGACAAGCCCGGCTGTCCATTCAAGAATTTTTTGCCCGACATAAATTGTGCTTGGCCGACGCTGAGAGCAGGGTCGGCGCCTTAATCCGCCATCGCGCGTGCATGAAACGCCAGATGTTCGCCGATGAAGGTGGCGATGAAGTGGTAGCTGTGGTCGTAGCTGTCCTGCATCCGCAGGGTGAGCGGGATGCCGCGCGCGGTGCAGGCGGCCTGCAGGTTCTGCGGGAAGAGCTGTTCGGCCAGAAATTCGTCGGCGGTGCCGTGGTCGATCAGCGCGGACGGAAGCGGTGCGCCCGCTTGAATCAGGCAGGTGGCATCCCAAGCTTCCCAAGCCTGCTTGTCGTTGCCGAGATAGGCGCCGAAGCAGCCTTGCCCCCACGGGCTGAGCACTGGGTTGCAGATCGGCGAAAAGGCCGAGACGGAGGCATACCTGCCGGGATTTTTCAGCGCGCAGATGAGTGCGCCGTGGCCGCCCATCGAATGGCCGCTGATGGCGCGCTTGCCGGGGATCGCAGGAAAATGGGTCTCGACCAGCGTGGGCAGTTCGTGGGTGACGTAGTCGTACATCTGGTAGTGCGTCGCCCACGGCGGCTGCGTGGCGTTGACGTAGAAGCCCGCGCCCTGGCCGAGGTCGTAGCGCTCAGGCACGTCGGGCACAGCATCGCCGCGCGGACTGGTGTCGGGCATGACGAGGATCAGACCGAGTTCGGCCGCGTAGCGCTGCGCGCCGGCCTTCACGCGCACGTTGTCGTCGGTGCAGGTGAGCCCTGACAGCCAGTACACCACCGGCAGTTTTTGCGAGGCTGCCTGTGGCGGCAGGTAGACCGAGAAGGTCATCATGCAATGGCAGGTGGACGACTCGTGCTGCCAGCGTTCGAGCCAGCCGCCGAATTCCTTGATGCGTTCAACTTGTTTCATTGCGGCCTCAGAAAATGATGACCGAGCGGATGCTCTTGCCTGCGTGCATCAGGTCGAAGGCGCGGTTGATGTCTTCCAGCGGCATGGTGTGGGTGACCAGTTTATCCAGTTCGATTTTGCCGGCCATATAGTTGTCGACGTAGCCCGGCAGCTGGCTGCGGCCCTTGACGCCGCCGAATGCGGTGCCTTTCCAGGTGCGCCCCACCACCAGGTTGAACGGCCGGGTGCAGATTTCCTGCCCGGAACCGGCGACGCCGATGACGGTAGCCACGCCCCAACCCATGTGCGTGCATTCGAGTGCGTCGCGCATGACGTTAACGTTGCCGATGCACTCGAACGAGTAGTCGACACCGCCACGGGTCAGGTCGCGGATGTATTCGACCAGCGAGCCGTTGACCTCGCGCGGGTTGATGAAGTCGGTCGCGCCGAGTGCCTTCGCCATCTCGAACTTGTCCGGGTTGAGGTCGATGGCGAGGATGCGGCCGGCCTTGGCCATCACCGCACCCTGGATGCAGGACAGGCCAATGCCGCCGAGGCCGAACACGGCGACGGTGGAACCCGGTTCAACCTTGGCGGTGTTCAGAACCGCCCCAATGCCGGTGGTGACGCCGCAGCCCAGCAGGCACACTTTATCCAGCGGCGCTGCAGGGTTGATTTTGGCGAGCGCGATTTCCGGTACGACAGTGTATTCGGAAAAGGTCGAACACCCCATGTAGTGGAAGATCGGCTTGCCGTTCTTCGAGAAGCGCCGCGTGCCATCGGGCATGTAGCCAGTCCAAACGGTGGACGCAATCGACTGGCACAGGTTGGTCTTGGGCGAGGCGCAATATGCGCAGTGGCCGCACTCGGGAATGTAGAGCGGGATGACGTGGTCGCCTGGCTTCAGCGTTTTCACGCCGGGGCCGCACTCGAGCACGATGCAGCCGCCTTCGTGGCCGAGGATGCAGGGGAACGCGCCCTCCGGGTCGTCGCCCGACAGGGTGAAGGCGTCGGTGTGGCAGACGCCGCTGGCGACGACCTGCAACAGCACCTCGCCCTCGCGCGGGCCTTCGACATCGACCTCTTCAATCGACAGCGGTTTCTTGGGTTCCCAGGCTACGGCGGCGCGTGCTTTCATGGATGGCTTCCTCGTTTGAATGGACCGGAGTGGCGTGATGGCTCAGGCTGTTTGCTGGAGCAGCTTCTGGAAGGACGCTTCAAACAACTTGACGCCATCGCCCTGCAGGGTCTGGCCAACCTGGTCCATGTCGATGCCCAGTCGTTCCAGCTGGATGAGTTGTACTTCGGCTTCGGTGACCCCTGCTTCGACACGCAGTGCCGGTTTACCGTGGTCGGCCAATGCGGCGAGGGTTTTGTCGGGCAGCGTGTTGATGGTTTCCTTGCCGATCAGCGGTTCGACATACAGCAGATCGGAATAGTCCGGATTTTTAACGCCGGTGCTCGCCCACAGCAGAAATTGTGGCGCCGCACCGTGTTGTGCGAGTGCAGCAAACGCCTCGCCGTGAAAAATGGCCACATAGCGCTGATAGGCGAGCTTGGCCATGGCCACCGCCGCCTTGCCGCGCAGCGACAGCGCTTCCGGCGTGCCGATTGCAGTCAGCTGCGTATCGACCAGGGTGTCGACGCGCGACAGGAACAGACTGGCGACCGCCTTGCTGTGATGGATGTCAGCACCCGCCTGAACGCGAGCCGTGAGGCCGCGAATATAGGCGCTGAACACCGCTTCGGTTTGCGCAACCGAAAACAGCAGGGTGACATTGACGTTGATGCCGAGTGCGGTCAGCGTTTCGAAAGCGCGCGCGCCCTCGATTGTGCCGGGCACCTTCACCAGCAGGTTGCGGCGACCGACTGCCGCGGACAACCGCTGCGCTTCTTCAACCGTGCGCGTGGCGTCATCCGCCCAGCGCGGCGCGACTTCCAGGCTGACGTAGCCGTCGTTGCCGCCGCTGCGTTCGAACACCGGCAGCAGCAAATCACAGGCGGCCTGGATGTCGGGGATCATCAGGGCTTCGTAGCGGCGCTCAGTGTCTGGTTCGCTGGCCTTGAGCTGCGCCAGGTCGTCGGCGTAATACGGACTGGTGGCGAGGGCATTCTGGAATATCGACGGGTTCGAGGTCACGCCCGACACGCCGTCTTCGGCGATCAATCGAGCCAGCGTGCCGTCGCGGATCAGGCTGCGTGACAGGTTGTCGAGCCAAAGGCTCTGGCCGAGCGTGGTGACATGCAGTGCTGCGTTCATGGGCGATCCTCCGTTGAGAAGTTCAGCATAGCTGACAAGAATAGAGTCGCCATCCGGCAGGACGTTCAACGAAGCCTGGCGGCGGCCGGCCGAAGCCGCGCCTGTGCTAGACTTCGCGGCATTATTTCGGCCCTGCCGGCTTCATTTTTTTCCAGGTTATCTTCATGTCAGGCAGCACACTCGGCAAGCTTTTTTGTGTCACCGTTTTCGGCGAATCGCACGGCCCCGCCATCGGCTGCGTGGTGGATGGCTGTCCTCCCGGTATGGCGTTGGCTGAGGCCGACATCCAGCATGACCTGGACCGGCGCAAACCCGGCACCTCGCGTCATGTCACCCAGCGCCGCGAATCCGACAGCGTGGAAATTCTCTCCGGCTTGTACGAAGGCAAGACCACCGGCACGCCGATTGCGCTCTTGATCCGCAACGAAGACCAGCGCAGCAAGGACTACGGCAATATCAGCGAGACCTTCCGCCCCGGCCACGCCGACTACACGTATACGCAGAAATACGGCTTTCGCGACCCGCGCGGCGGCGGACGCTCGTCGGCACGGCTGACGGCGCCCATTGTCGGTGCCGGCGCCATCGCCAAGAAATGGCTGGCGGAAAAATACGGCATCGTGATTCGCGGCTACATGAGCGCGCTGGGGCCGCTTGAGATTCCCTTCGAATCATGGGACGCAATCGGCAACAACGCCTTCTTTTCGCCGAATGCGGCCATCGTGCCGCAGCTTGAAACCTACATGGACGAACTGCGCAAATCGGGCGACTCGGTCGGCGCCAGGATCAGCGTGGTTGCCGAAAACGTACCGCCCGGCTGGGGCGAACCGCTGTACGATAAGCTCGACGCCGACCTCGCTCACGCGCTGATGGGGCTCAACGCCGTCAAGGGCGTGGAAATCGGCGACGGCATGGACGCTGCCAGGCAATTGGGCACCGAGCATCGCGACGAAATCACCCCCGAGGGCTTTCTCTCCAACCACGCCGGCGGCGTGCTCGGCGGCATTTCGTCCGGTCAGGCCATCGTCGCGCACATCGCGATCAAGCCCACTTCGTCGATACGCCTGCCGGGCCGCTCGATCAACCTGCACGGCCAGCCGATCGAGGTCGTCACCCACGGCCGGCACGACCCCTGCGTCGGCATCCGCGCCACCCCGATCGCTGAAGCGCTGATGGCGATTGTGCTGATGGATCACGCGCTGCGCCATCGCGCGCAATGCGGCGATGTCACCAGCGGGACGCCGGTGGTGGCGGGCCGCACCACCTGAGTGCTGCGCTAGGCCGCAGGCTTTTGCGCAATCACCGTCTGAAAATAGCGCGGACCGCCCGGAAACAGGCGATGGCGCGCCACCTCGCTGACGCTGAGGCCATGGCGCGACAGGATCGTTGAATAATCGTAAATCGGGTGCAGGTCGCTGTTCGAAATCACCCAATACAACACATTGGCGATCCGGTAATAAAACGCGTGGGTCGCGCGCAGCAGCGCGTTGCCCTGTGGCACGGCAAAGTCGGCCACCAGCAGCAGCCCGCCTGGCTTGAGCAGGCTGATCAGTTGGCCCAGCATTTTCTGCATGACATCGGTGGTGAACACGTTCAGGAAATAGTTGGCGCAAATCACGTCGTAGTGCCCGGTGCGGTTATGCAGCAGCAGATCGCCACAAATCAGTTCTCCACTGACCCCCGCGTCCGCCAGTTTTTGATCGACGTGCGCCAGCATGGCTGGGGCCAGATCGATGCAGGTAATCTGCGCGCCTTTTTCAGCCGCGCGTACCGCGTCTTCGCCGCCGCCCACGCCGGCGTACAGCACGTTCTGTCCGGGCTGCATGTATTGCAGTTCATGCAGCTTCGACGCACGGATCTTGCCGAATGAATACACGGCGGCCAGCGGCTCATAGAACCAGGCCGTGTGGTTGTAGCGATTTTTCGCGGTGGCGGTGAGTGTGCTCATGCTGATTCCTTTTGATGGTTGAGTGCTGCATACGAGCGGGCGCCGAAAATGGCTGTACCGATGCGCACCATGGTCGATCCTTCGGCGATGGCGGATTCGAAGTCGCCGGACATGCCCATCGACAGCGTGTCGACATTGAGTCCGTGGGCATTCAGTGTGTTGAACAATGTGCGCACCTGGTAAAACGCCGAGCGCTGCTGCACCATGTCGGGGGTGGGCGCGGGAATCGCCATCAGACCGCGCAGATGTACGCGCGGCAGCCTGGCGATCTGTTCGGCCAGTTGCAGGACCGTGTCGGGTGTCGCGCCGCCCTTGCTGGCCTCGCCGCTGATGTTCACTTCGATGCACAGGTTGAGCGGCGGCATGCCGTCCGGGCGCTGGGCCGACAGCCGCTCGGCAATTTTCAGGCGGTCGACGCTGTGCGCCCAGGCAAAGTTTTCGGCAATGCCGCGCGTCTTGTTGCTCTGGATCGGGCCGATGAAGTGCCAGACCAGGTTCGGATTGGCGACGGCCTTTTGCTTGTCCAGCGCTTCCTGCAGATAATTTTCGCCGAAATCCCGCTGTCCCGTCCGCGCGGCCGCGCGTACCGCCCTGTGGTCGTAGGTTTTGCTGACCGCCAGCAGGGTGATGTCGCCCGGATTGCGGCTGAAGGCGAGCGCGGCGCGGGCAAGCCGGTTGTGTACAGCCATGACCCGGCCGGGAATGTGTTCAATCACAGCGTGTTCAGACATCGCGCGCCCCGCTCAGTGGATCAGACCCATCGCGCGACCATGCCGCTCACACGACTCGATCACGCGGTCCATGTCAGCTATCGTGTGTTCGGAACTCAGACTGATGCGTACGCGCGGCTTGTTGCGCGGACAGGCCGGAAAAATCACCGGGCTGGCAAAAATGTCGTCGGCATCCAGCCGCGCCACCAGTTCGAACATCGTGGTTTCCTCGCTGAGGATGATGGGAATGATCGGCGTTTCGCTGACGCCGGTATTGAAGCCCACGGCTTTCAGGCCGCGCAGCAGGTGATGGGTGCAGGCCCACAGGTTGATGCGCTTGTCCTGTTCGTTTTCGATGATGTCGACTGCCTTGATCAGGGCGGAGGTCACCGCGGGACTCATGCTGGTCGAATAGATAAAGGCGCGCGAGTTGTACTTGATGAATTCCATCACGTCTTTTTTGGCACCGACGAAGCCGCCGATGCAGCCGAATGCCTTGGAGAGGGTGCCGGTGACGATGTCGGGCTCGTCGATGCCGAAATGGTCGGCCGTACCACGGCCGTGCGGACCGGCCACGCCGGTGGCATGGGCGTCGTCGACCATGACGCGCGCGCCGTAGCGCCTGGCCAGCGCCATGATTTCCGGCAGCCTGGCGAAGTCGCCGTCCATGCTGTAGATGCCATCCACGACGATCAGCTTGCATGCCTTGTAGCCGACTTCCTGCAGCACCCGTTCCAGCGATTTCATGTCCTGGTGCTTGAAGCTGCGCACCTGCGCCCCGGCCAGGGTGCAGCCATCCAGAATGCTGGCATGCACCAGCTTGTCGACGATGGCGACGTCGTCCTTCGACAGCAGTGCGCTGATCGCGCCCAGGTTGGCCATGTAGCCGCTCTGGAACGCAACCACCGATTCCAGCTGCTTGAACTTCGCCAGCTTGCGCTCCAGTTCTTCGTGCAGCTCGTTGGTGCCGTTGAGCAGGCGGCTGCCGCTGGTGCTGTTGCCCCATGCCTGAATGGCCTGGATGCCGGCGCCGGACAGGCGCGGATCGCTGGCCAGCCCGAGATAGTTGTTGGACGACAGCATCAGCATCCTGCGGCCGTCGAACACCACTTCGCGCTCGCTGACCGCGTCGATCTTGCGCATGCCCAGCGCGATATGCTCAGGCTTGACCCGGTTCAGCGCACTGCCCTTTTTGGCGAAAAACGCCTTGGCGAACAGATCGCCGTAGACCATGGCGCCGGAGATCGATCCGGCTTGCTCAAGCGGGTCGATTGCAGGGTCCATTACATTCAGGGTGGTTTGTACGGTGTCGAGAACGGGGGCGCTGGCAAAATCATTCATCGGTGTCTCTCCTTAAGGTGCTGTTTTTTTGAGCGTTATTGGGTAGTGGGCTCAGCAACGGGGCAACGCAAAACCTCACTGCTTGTGACAGCCAATGTATCGAGAGCGCGGTGTTGCAACAATCTGGACATGTAGCTATTTCTTGCAGGCAAAAACCCATACATTTGGTACAGATGTACCAGCCTGTCACCCATGGCAAAGGGTTAGGTGGACTCGCCGAAAACCTGTCCAAATGGCCAGGATATATATTTAAATTATTGATTGAGTTGAAAAATTTGATGTTTTTGACGGGTTGATGATGGTGCAGGAGGGGCATAATCGACCGGCGGCATGCATAGAAGAACCCGGAGGAGACGCATCAATAAAATGGATAACGGCACTGAACAGGCACAGCCGACCGCGCTGGCCAACGCGACGACCCGGGTATTTGTCCTGGCCAATCCGGACTTTTATCTTGAGGGGCTGCTGGCCGTGCTGGCACGTTCGGCCGAGAGCGAAGTGGTGGCGTGCGTCAAGCCCGGAGAAGGATGCTGGGATGCTTTTACCGCACAGCCTGCCGATGTGCTGCTGGTTCACCGGCAGGCGGTGCAGGACGCACCCGATGGCTTCAGCCGTTTTCTGCAGCACGCGCCCAATCTCAAGATCATCGTTTTCGGCCACGACATGCCAGACGAGTTTCTGCTGAAAATCGTGCGTTCAGGCGCGGCCGGCTACATCAACGAAAAGATGAGCGGCGATCATTTGCTGAAAGCGATCCGCACCGTGCTGGAAGGCGAGCTGTGGGTGGAGCGGCATATCCTGCAAAGGCTGATCCTGCGGGTGGTTGAAATCGAGGGCATCATCAATCAGGCGATCGAGCTGATCCGCAGCGTGCTGACCAGGCGCGAGGCGGAGATTTATCGCCATGTGCTGGGTGGCTTGTCGACCAAGGAAATCGCGGGCGAAATGAACTTGTCGGAGCAAAGCGTCAAACTGCACCTGCGCAATATCTTCAAGAAATTCGACGTCAGCAACAAACAGCAGCTGATCCTGCTGACCTTCCAGAAGGTGTGCCCCGTCTCCAATGTGTTGCGCCTGTTCCGCATCGTGATGGACCGTAACCAGATCGCGCAGGGCAAGCCGCCGCTGATCGCGGATCCGCTGGCAGAGCTGACCGTGCTCACGGACAAGCGCGAGGGCGCATAACTCAACCGCTTTCTGCAGACGATTGACGAATCCGCTGCGTGCGATCAGGCTGTGCGGTATCGCGCACTTCCCGGTCTGGCGCCATGCGACTCCCCATCAGTCTGAAAATCTTCAGCATCACCACCACATTGCTGGCAATGATGGTGGTGGTCACCTGGCTCTCTGTTCTTAATTTCCGCCAGCTCAACAACCAGGTGCGCGCGCTTGCCGACTACTACCTGCCGCTGCAGCAGCAAGTGGCCAGCGTGGAAATCCTCATTCGCGACCAGATGGTGCACCTGGAGCGGGTGATGGCAGGCATGGAGGTGGCCACGCCCGATCCCGAATACCTGGCGAAGGAGTCGAACGCCTTCGACATGCGCGGGATCAACGCCGACCAGATCGTCGATTCCTCGTTGCGCATGCTGAACGATGCCGAAGCGGAAAAGGGCATCGAACTCGACCGCGTCACGCTCGCCATACTGGGCAGGGAACTGCCCGCCATCCAGACCACCCGCCAGCATTTTCACGCCACCTTCCGCCAGTTTCAGATCGAGGCGCAGGAAGGCACCCCGCGTTCGCAGAAGATCGTGCGCGACGCCCTGCTGCGCGAGAAGGACGCCATCGACGTCGAGATCCAGAAGACCACCGACCTGCTCAACAAATTGACCCAGGACACCGCCAAACAGGCCAAGGCGGAGGAGTCGCGCGCCACCACGCTCAACTGGATCATCACTGCCATCGCTACCACGCTCGGCCTGATCTTCGCTGGCTTCGTCACGCGCTCGCTGGTCGATCCGGTCAAGCGTCTGCTGGGCGGCACGCAAGCGGTCGAGGCGGGCGATCTGGAGGTGGAAATCCTGGTCAGGACGCATGATGAGCTGGCCACGCTGGCCACTTCTTTCAACCACATGGTGATCGGGCTGCGCGAGAAGGAGCGCATCCGCGCAACCTTCGGCCAGTACGTCGATCCGCGCATCGTGAAGAGCCTGCTGGAAAGCCGTATCCCGGCGGATCGCGGCGAGCGCCAGGTGATGACGGTGTTCTTCTCCGACCTGCAGGATTTCACCCGCCTGTGCGAGGGACTGACACCGGATGCCGCGGTGCGCTTCCTCAACCGCTATTTTTCGCTGATGTCCGAGGTGATTCGCGGCCAGCAGGGCATCGTCGACAAATACATCGGCGACTCGGTCATGGCCTTCTGGGGCCCGCCCTTCACCGAGCCTGCCGACCACGCGCGGCTGGGCTGCATCGCTGCGCTGGAGCAGCTGGCACGCATGGAGGCCTTCCGCACCTGGCTGCCCGAGATGTTCGGCACTCGCCAGGGCCTGCCCGTGGTCAACGTGCGCATGGGCATTGCCAGCGGCGAGGTGACGGTGGGCAACATCGGTTCAGAAACCTCGCGCGGCTACACCGTCATCGGCGACATCGTGAATCTCGCGTCCAGGCTGGAGCAGGCCAACAAGTTCTACGG
>JAANCK010351959.1_pt1 | contig 27220 bp, 16 predicted proteins | sample 7277841 | NCBI WGS metagenome assembly JAANCK01 (sample SAMN14222788, study PRJNA588281) | permafrost metagenome | isolation source: Arctic cryosol methane SIP | place: Canada:Nunavut | collected 2015-07 | reverse complement strand
CTATTGAGCATGCCTGCAAGCTTGGTGGCGAAGATGCCGTTGGCGGTCTCGGGCTGGAAATCGAGCGACACCATCGCGCCCTCGAACACCGTCTGCCCCGGCGTGCCGCCCTCGAACAGCAGGTGCTCGGCGTCCACCGCCACCGGCTGTTCGCCGATGTGGCGCAATTGCGCCAGCAGCGGCAGGTCGTTTTGATATTGCGCAGGCGTTTTCAGGCGCCGCGCCAGGGTTTCGATGTCGCCGAGCGGGCCGGTGGAAAATTCCCAGTGGGTGTACACCGGCAGCTCGGTGTCGATGGGGTTGGCGTGATCCCATGCCGGGATCAGCGCGTCGCCCTGCAGCGGCTGGCCCAGGCCGCGACGCCGCCCGGCGTCAAACGCCGGTACCACACACGCCAGGTAATTTGTGCGCGGTTCCAGTCGGCGCGGGCACACCAGCCGCGAGATGTTTTGTGCCGGTTGCTGCGGCAACTCGGTGGCCAGATCGGCGGCGGTCTGGGTTTGCGACACCGCCTGCGCGTGGGCCCACAGCCAGGATTCGTCGAGATTCGGCAGTTGCGTCGCCACCTGTGCAGCAGTCAGTGTGATCGACGGCAGCGGCGCGCCCGGCTTCAGGCTCGGCAGCGCGACCTGGCTGCGCTCCACCACCACGAGCACCAGCCACGGGCGCAACTGATTGTTGACGTTGGCGTGCGCCGGGGTCAGCAGCCAGGGAAAATCAGGCGGGTCGAAGTCGATGATGGCGAGATAATTCGGCTCGAAATTGGTGCCGTTGGGCTTGGGGTCGGTGCGCACCACCAGACGTGGGTCAATGCCGATAATGTCACCCGGCCCGTACAGGCTGAGGTCGATGCCACCCGTCACCTCGGCGGCGGGGTTGCCGTCCTGCCTGGCCTGCAGGGTCAGCCCGACCTTGACCTTGGGGCGCGCGGCGAGCGCCGCGTTGAGGTCGGGATTGGTATGCGAACGCGCCAGGCCGCTGCGCGCCCAAGGCATGAAACGGTAAGGGATGCTCATACTGTCAACTCCGATAACTCGGCCACCTGCGTGCGCGCCGGATTGCGGTCGGGGGTGTAGCGGCGTACCTGCTCGGCCTGCCACACGCTGGTTTGCAGCGCCATGGCGGGCGCCGCGTTGAGGCTGGCTTTGATCGCCACGACCTGTGGCGGCGGATTGATCTTGAGCGCGGTGTTCTGCGCCGGTTGCAGGCGCGCCTTGTCGCGCAGGCCGGACAGCCCGGCGGAACCAAACTGCATCAGGGCGCCGTGGTTTTTGTCGAAGAATGCCACGTCGCTCAGCAGGCGCTGGTGGCGCGGCACCGGTTCGGGTGCGCCCAGATCGGCTTCTTCATAACCCATCGCCACTTCGACGACGGTTTCGATTTCGTAGCCGTCGTCGCGCAGTTCGTAGCCGGCCGGATAGGCTTCGAACGAGGGTTTGGACAGGCGCTCGTCCTGCGACATGTCGAGGAATTGCGCGGCGGCGAAGTAGTCGCGGCGCAATGTGGACGCCTTCTTGGCCGGGGCGGCTGCACCCTGCACCAGTTGCAGCGCCGCGTCGCGGAATTCATTGGCGCCGTCGATCAGGCTGCCGCTGGCCTTGCTCATGCGCAGCTCCAGCGGCACCAGTTTTTGCTGGAATGCCAGGCTGCCGAGCGGATGCGCGAGCAGCGCACCGTCGGCCTTGACGTCGGTCAGCGTGAGGAAGGCCTCGCCGCTGGCCGGCAGTTGCGCGCTCCAGTTGGCGATGTTGTTGATTTCCTCTGTCAGCTTGTCGGCGATTTTTACCGTGATCGCCGGAGTATCGCGGTCGGTGCCCCAGGCCTGGTCGATGTTGATGGAAAAATCCGGCAGCGGCCACGGCGTTTCGACCTCGGCGCGCCCGGCGATGTGCCAGCGTCCGGGCCCGGCGAGCTGGCCGCTGAGGCGGATCGAGGCGAAATCGAGGCCGAACACCTGCACCACCAGATAGGCGTACAGGTCAATCTGGAAATAGAACTTCGGCTGCAGATAGCAGATGGCGTCAAAGCCGAAGCCGCCTTCGATGCTGGCGATGCCGATGTCGGCCCAGGCGCGCACTTCGGAACCGGCCTGCACGGTGGCCGAGGTGATGGCGAAATAGCCCTTGTACGAGATGCCGACGAAGCCGATGTCGAAGCTGGCACCAACGCGCTCGAACGGCATCGGAATGTCGGAAGGGATTTCCTTGAACGCCGGGTGGAAGCCGCCCGCGCTGATGAGGAAGGTCGGATGGCTGCCGAACTCGGCGCGGAACGCGAACTGGCCGGTGATCGAGATGAAGGCGACGCGCGAATTCACCAGCTTGGCGTCAAATGCGATGCGCAGCGGGTCGAATACCACCGAGCCGACGAAATCCAGCCGCAGATAGAGCAGCGCCAGATCGGCGCTGACCAGTGGCGGCAGCTGTACGATGGCCTGACCGAGGATGACGAACTGGTTGGCTTCGATCAGGAGGCCGAGGCGCACCGTCACCAGGCTGGGCGTGCTCCAGCCCAGCTCCAGCATCGGGCCGATGACGAAGCCGCCCGCCTTGACCGGAAACAGCGTGCGCAGGGTGTTGATGATTTTCGGCGCATCGCCGACCGGGTTGGCCGGGAACAGCACTGCGTCGAGCGCGCCATTCGATATGCCTTGCGACAGCGCAGTCGGACTGGCGGTGTGCTGCACCCCGATCAGCCCGCCTATTCCTGTGAGCGTAAAACCGAACGACAGCTGGATCGCCGGAAACTGGCCGTAGATCAGCAGCAGCAACGAATAGCCCGCGGGCGTCTTGGTGCTGATGAGGGCGATGGCCTTGACGCCGATGGCCATCAGTTTCAGTTCCAGCGCGCCGCCGTATTCGCCGCTGGCGGGGTCGAAGAACAGATAACCGCCGCCCTTGACAATGCCCGCGTCGAGGGAGAGACCGACGCCGTTGGGCGGCTTGAATTCGAATCCCAGACTGGGGGCGCTGGCGTCCACATCGAGCAGCACGCCGAGCCGGTCAATCGACGCCTGGAACGGGCCGAGCGCCACGCCGAACGACGCCGACAGCTCGATTTGCAGCTTCAGAAAGCTGCCGTTGTCGGGCGTGATGCCGAAATTGATAAGCTGCAACTGGAACGGCCCGGTCGGCAGCGTCGGCACGGGCAGGCTGGCTTTGAGGCCGCTACCGTTTTTCAGGCGCAGCTTGCCGAATTTGTCGGCCTCGGCCTCGACCGCGAAATCCAGCGCGATACCCTCGCCCAGGATCAGCTTGAGAAAACCGTCCTTTGGCTTCAGCGTGGCCTTGCCCTGGCGCGCGAACACGCTGATGGCGGGCGCGGCGTTGCTCAGCGTCAGCGCCATGCCGAGTTCGCCGATGCTGAGTTTCGCGCCCAACTCATCGCTGCCGATCACCAGCGCGCCGTTGGGCTCGACATGCGACAGCCTCAGATTGAAGTCGAAATCGCCGCTGACCTGCACCTGGCCCGGCGGCAGAACCGGCACGAACACGCTGACATTGTTGGTGGATGTGAGGCTCATCTTGAAACCGCCGACACTGGCTGCCGGATTGATGTTCAGGTTCAGCGCAGCCTTGATGCCGACTGGCGCGGCGCTGCTGAATTCGAGCGTGCCGCCGAGGCCGGGCAACACGGGCAGGACGAGCGTGGGCAGGGGCGGCAGCGCAGGCAGCCCCTGCGGTGGAAAACCGAGGCTGGGCGCGCCACCGCTGGGCGCGGTGAAACTGCGGTCGAGCATGCCGCCGCCCAGCAGCGTGACCAGTCCGAGTACGGTCTGCGTATCGTGGTTCTGGGCCGCACCCGCACCGAGCAGGGTGGCGAGTTTTTGCGCGCGTTGCCCGGCGGCGTCGGCCGCCGCCGCATCGCCGCTCAGCGTGATCAGGATTTTGCCGAGACTGAACGCGCTCGGATAACGCCCGCCCGCGGCGCTGCGCAATTGGTCAAGCTGGCGCAAGATCGGCGCAATGATGCCCAGCGCCGCCGCCGGATTGCCGCCATGGATCGTGTCCACGCCTTGCTTGATGTTATCGAGCGCCGCCAGCGTTTCGGCCACGATCTGCGCCGCCAGCGCCAGCGATTCGGCCGCTGCGCCGGTGTCGGAGAAGTCATTGATGTCCGGGTTGGCGGGCAGGGGCTGATTGAAATTGACCAGCCCCACCATCTGCCAGATGAGTTTTTCGGCATCGGCCCGTTGCGCGGCGGGCAGAGCGGAGACCGCCTGACCAACTGCATCGCGGAACCAGCCGTAGCATTTCTGAAATACCGCATCTGGCTGTGCCATGCGTCTATCTCCCTTGCCGGTTGTCACGGGCGCTGGTGTGGCATATGCCCGTGCAACGTTGATGAATGTGCCGCGTCGTTATAGACGACTGTGCGGCCGCTTGCTGGCTTGGGCGAATTGACCAAGCCATCTGGTTTGCGCTGAATTCGACGCGCATGTTCGGAAACATTGGGCGATGTGGAACCAACGATCAGAGGGTTTTCAGGTATTCCAGCAATGCGGCCTTGTCCTGGGCCGGCAAGGTGGTGCCGAAGTCATGTCCGCCATTGCCGTTGCCGCGCAAGCGCGTGTCGAGTGGCGTGCCCGCGCGTTGTGCTGCCGGGCCCTGGACGACGAAGCCGACGTGCACCGGGTCGTACACGTCGTAGCCGCGCCAGAATAATTGCGGACGTTGCGCGGGCGGCGTCAGCAGATCGGCGAGGGTCGGCACCGAGCCGTTGTGCAGGTAGGGCGCGCGCAGCCAGATGCCATCGAGGAACTGCGCGACATACCCGGTCAGCGGGGCTTCGACCAGCCCTGTGCGCTGGATGCCCATGTCGCTGACCACCTTGTTGGCCTCGATCGCCGCCTGTTTGCCCCAGGTGTCGATGCGGCCGCGGTCAGTGCCGATTTCGTTCAATGGAATCACGGTGCCGGTGCGCGCGCTGGCATGGCAGGCAACGCAGTTCGTGTCGAACACGCTTTTGCCCTGCGCGGCGCGGGTGGCATCGATGGGGAAGGGATACTTCGGCGCCGGCTTGTTCTTCAGGTAGTCGACCAGCCAGTCGACCTGGCCGAGGAATTCGGTCTTGTCCTTCGGTTCTGCGCCCATCAGCCCAAGCGCCGAATCGATGACGACCGAATAGGGGTCGTGGGAGTCGCCGGCGAAGTTCATGCGCTGGCCTTTCTCCGGCTGGTACTTTTTCAGGTTCCAGATCGACGGCATGTCGGTCGGGCCAAAGGTGTCGTCCATCGGCCAGCGGATCATGAAGTACTTGGTCAGGTTCATCGCGTCGTCGCGTCCGCGTCCCCACTCGGGAAAGTCGTGGCGGTAAATCCACTTGAACTGGCCTTCGCGGTCGATGAGCCGTTTTTTGGTGATCGGGATGATGAGATAGCGGTAGGCCAGGCGATCGATGAAGTCGAGCTTGGCGGAGAGATTGATCTCGGCCATCAGGGTGTCGGCGTTGAAGCGCGGGTCCTTGGCGCAGTCGACCAGGAAGCGGAAAAATGCTTCGAGGTCGAGCGTGTGGTTGGGGCCGGTAACCACCAGGGTCGGCGTTTCGTCGGGCTGGCTGCGATAGCTCGCGACATGGCAGGAGGCGCAGGTGTTGGCGACGCGATCAAAGCCGATGCGGCGTTTGGAAAACCCCACCGGCAGTTCGTGCCCCTGTTCCCACACCACGCCGAAGCTGGCGTAGCCGATGCCCGGCTTGGGCAGCTTGTCGGGAAACACGCGCGGCAGCACATAGAAAATCCAGTAGGGGATGCCGGCGTCGTTCTCGGCACCGATCGAGCCGTACTTGAAGCGGTCGTCCGGGTTGTCGAACTGCGTCGCGCCGTAATCGCGCAGGAAGCGGTCCCAGCCGATGTAAGCGAGCAGCGCGCCGAGGACGAGCACGATGAGGGCGGCGATTTTCAGCCAGCGCGGACAGTGGCACAGCGTCTTCATAGCGGCTCCTAAAACGTCTTCAGATATTCGAGCAAGGCCCACTTGTCGGCGTCGGGCAGGGTCGTACCGTAGGCCGCACCCTCGTGCCCGGCGTTGTGGTTGCCGGGGATGGCGGTGTCGTAGGCAAATAGGCGACGGCCCTGGCTGACGGGCTGGTCGGCGACGAAACCGAGGTGCTGCGGGTCGTACAGATCGTTGCCGCGGTAGAAGGATTGGGGGCGTTGGGCAGCGGGTTGCAGCAGATCCCACAGCGTCGGCACCGAGCCGTTGTGCAGGTAGGGTGCACGCAGCCAGATGCCGTCGAGCGGCGCGTTGGCGTAACCGTATGTCTTGCGGAAGTGAGTGAAACGGTATTCGGGGTCGGCCGAATACAGCATGCCCTGGTTCTGCGCGAGCTGCAGCGTGTAGGAATCGAGCCGTCCGCGATCGGTGCCGATCTGATTGATCGGGGTGACTTTGCCGACGTACTCGCCGGAAAAATCGCTGCCGCTCTTGCCGTGGCAGGCGGCACAACGCTGCGCATAAATCCGCGCGCCGCGTGCGGAGAGCGCCGGATCGATGGGGTAGACCTTGCCGAATGCAGGAGGGGTGGCGGTGGCGATCCACGCCTCGATGCGGGCAATGGCAGCGTGATCGATCAGCTTCGGCGTGGCGCCGGTGCCGAAGGCTGCCGACAGGTTGCGTTCCTCGACGCGGTCGTTGTTGCCATCCCAGTGCAGATGCATGCCCTGTTTCTTGCCCTGGTTCCAGATCGCCGGGAAGTCGGCCACGCCGACCAGTTCTTCCTTCGGCAACTGCTCGAACGGCGCGCCGAAAATCGCCTTGGCCGAGTTGAAGGTGTCGACCCGCCCCGGCCCCCAGTCGGCCTGCTGATGGATGAAGCGCAGCCGGCCCAGCAGGCCGGCGACGCCGTCACGCATCAGATAAATCCCGAGCGGATAGATCAGCTGCTTGTCGAGCAGGCTCAGGCCGCCGGCTTTTTCCTCGATGCGCGGCACCACCTGGGCGGGGGTGAAGCGGCGGTCGTTGACGCAGGCCTGGACGAATTTCTGGAAGCCCATCAAATCCAGCTGGTTGGCGGGCATGCCGGCGACCAGCATCGGCTGGGCATTGGGTGCGGTGCGCACGGTGGCGGTGTGGCAGACCGCGCAATTGAGGAATACGCGGTCGATGCCCATGTGCCGGCGCTTCGACATGCCCACCGGCAGGTCGTGCCCCTGCTCGTAAATGAAGCCGAGCGACGCATAGCCCTTGCCCGGCAGCATTTCGGGGCAGACCTCGGGCAGCACCTGCCATAGCCAGTAGGGGAAGCCCATGTTGCGCTCGCCGCCGGTGGAACCGTATTTGAAGTGTTCGACCGGGTCGGCATAGGTAACCGGGCGATCGGGCAGGAAGCGGATCGCGGCGCCCAGCACGCCGAGTGCGAGCAGCACCAGCACCGCCCACAGGAAGAAGCGGCAGCCTGAGCAGCGGGCTTCCGGCGTACTCATGGTGTGCGCTCCGCATAGCTAGATGGGGGCAGGCTGGACGGCGGCAGGCAGGGTGGCAGTTGCGCGTAGGGTTGCCGCAGCAGGCTGGCCGGATCCTGGCCGCGCAGGCGGCTGGTGACGAGGCGTGTCAGCACGGCAAGTTCGGGCGAAGCAGCCCAGTGCACGGGGTCGATACCCCGGCTGGCAAGCGCAGCAGCCGGCGGCATCGGCGGCTTGCTGCGCGCCGCTTCCGGAATGCCGGCCATGCTCAGGCGCACGAACATGCGTGGCGCGCACTGCTCGAGCTTGGCTTCGATTTCGGGCGGACTGCCGTGCAGGAAATTGGGTGGGTGCGGCAGCGTGGTGTCGTGGCAACTGGCGCAATTTGCACGGAAAGGCGCGACGAGCGGGCCGGCTTCACGCAGGGTGGACGCCGGCTCCGTGCGTGCGGGAGGCAGGCTGACAGGGCGGGTCCGGCGTGGCTTGCCGAGTTCTGCCAGCAGCTCGTCGAGCAGATCGTGGCTGAACGGGCGCGCGGCAAAGGCACCGCGTGCACGCAGGCGCTCAAGCGGGGCGGACAGGTCGGCCGGTTTCAACTGCTGTGCGACGTTGGCATCGAGCATCCCGGCCAGCCCGACGATGAAGGCGGTCTTGTCTGGCGTTTTCCAGGTTTCAAGCGGTGGCCGCAGCAGCAGGGGGTCGCTGGCCGGGTCGGCCAGCGCGGCCAGCGGGTCGCGGTTGGGCAGGTCGGGATTGGGAATGGCCAGGCCATGCGGCCAGCGGCTGGTCCAGTTGCGATCCAGCGCCGTCAGGATGGCGGGCGCGGGCAGCGTGCGCTTGCGGGCGTAGTCCAGCGCAGCGGCGAAGGCTTCCATGCGGCAGCGTTCACCGGATTCCCCGGCGCCACAGCCTTGCTGCCACAGCGTCTGCCAGACCGAAAACAGATTGGCGCGATCCGCTGCGCTGTCGATGAAATAGGCAACGTCGGTGCCGGTCAGCTTGACACCATAAAAGTCGCGGTGCTCTGCCCGCAGGCGCCGCGCAATTTCGGGATTGGCTGGCGTCTCGTCCCACAGCGGGCGTGCGAACATCGGCGCGGCGTTCTGGTGGCAGGCGAGGCACAGGCTGCGCCGGGCGTAGAACACCTGCGGCGTTTTGCCGGGCGCATAGTCGCGCACGACCTGGAATTCGAAGCGGCCCGCCGTATCGTTGTAGCTGATGACTTCGATGACCTGGCCTTTCTCGTGAAAGCCGAGAAACAGCCTGTCCTTCAATGGCTCAATGCCAGCGACATTGTTGCCATCGGCTGCCGCCACCACGCGCGGAAAGCGGAAGAAATCGGGGGCGCCGGCGTTGCGCTGCAGCGAGCGGCCCAAGGGAATCAGCGTGATCTTCAGTGGCGGCAGGCCGCTTCGGTCAGGCTGCATCTGCGCATTGATTGTCTTCACCAGGCGGGAAAACGGATAGGGCACCGGGGCGTTGCCGATCAGCTGGTCGAAGCGCGAATGGCCGACAGGCGGCAGATCGTCCTGCGCCTGCGCCGGGTTCATTGCGTACAAAGCAGCGGCGAACATGAGGGTGAGCCTGCCCAGTCTGATCCAGCGAACCATGGCGCTAGCGTGTCGCCAGCACCCGTTTTTGCGTGCCACTCCAGCACTCGTCCTTGATCTGGCCGGCCTCGAATTCGGCGCGGCCGGCTTGATCGAGGTCCTTGCTGTAGAGCACGAAGTTGAGGATGAAGGCGTGATCCATGTAGGCGCGGCCGAGATAGAGGCCGGGCCGCACCATGCGGATTTCGTCGCGCACCTTGAGGCCGCGCCGCCCGGCGAGGAAATCGGGCTTTTCGCGGTAGCCGCGGATGTCGTCGGTGAAGGCGTAGTCGATGATGATCGACTCGCGGCGCGAGTCGATCAGGCTTTGTCCGCAGTAGAGCTTGGCGGGAAACAGCAACCAGGCATCCTTGCCGTCGACGTCGATTTTTGGAATGTCGCCTGGGCCAATGACCGGCCGCAATACGGCGAGGTCTTCGATGCGGTTGCGCAGGACTTTTTCGCTGCGGTAGAACACCTTGCCTTTCCACAAGGCTTCGCCCGCGGTTTCCAGCATCTTGCCCTTGAAGTTCACGCCCAGGCCCTTGAGGCCGCCGATGATTTCGGCGGCGCGCAGCTTGCCCGAGCTGCCGTGCGGAAACACGATTTCGCCGTCGAACGGACCATCGGGAATCGGCCCGGAGCCGAGCCGCGCATAGAGCTGGTCGAGTTGTTCCTGATTGAGGCCGGCAAGATATTTGGGCGTGACCTTGACGAGCTCCTTTAGCGGAATCGGGTATTCATATTCGACCTGGGCGAAATCGGGCTTGCTGGCGTATTCGTCGCCGTAGGGCGCGAAGGCGATGTCGGGCTTGCCGGCGAACCAGCTTTTGATCCGGTCGCAGCCGCCGAGCGTTGCGGTCAGGGTCAGCAGAATGAAAACGGCAGCGATGCGTGACATGGGAATCCTCCCTGAAGCAGAGAAAGCGGCGGGGAAATGCAATGGGGTCAGTCTCATGGTTTGTCCTTTTGCCGCACATAAAACGCGCCGAGTGCCGTGGTGGCGAGCGCCTGGAGAAAGGACAGGGCAAAGCGGGAATTCTTCAGGTCGTCATCCATCGACGCCTCGGTGAAAGGCGAGAGCAGCGGGGTGGCAAACAGCACCAGCAAATAGATGACGGACAGCCACAGCGCCACCCGGTAATAAAAACAATCAACCTGGTCGCTGCGGGCGGATTTGTACTTGATGTCATTGAACATCACGCCCACGATCAGCGAGAGATTGGGGGTGACTGCGGGCAGATACCAATCCCACAGGCTTTCCACGCGCTCGCTCTCGCCGAAGGTGGTGATGAGGTAAAGCGCCAGAAAACTGATCCCGGCACCGATGAACCAGACCAGTGCCAGCGTTTTGCGGGAGGTGCTCATCGACTTGAGCATCTCAGCCCCCCAGCGCCTGAAGAATCCGCGCAGCGCGCAGATGTTCCTGCCCGTTGTGCTCGGACGGTTTGCGTTGATGCCCGGGCGCGCCATGCGTCGGGATCTCGAACTCGTAGATGAGGGCGGTACAGACCATGTCGGCGCTGAAAGGCTGCGCGGCATAGGAACCCGGCAGGGATTTGCCGCCTTGTTCCACCCAGTTCTTGGCTTCGTCCATGACCGGCGTGACGTTGTCGCTGACGATGGGCACGGCGGTGAACACGAACGCGATCACGCGAAACTCCCCCGCGTCTTTTCCCAGCAAGGCTTTCAGGTAGGCGGACAAATTGAAGCTCGACAGGCTGGCGGGATCGACCTTGATTTTCCAGCGCTGATCGGGCGGAAACGGGGTGGCGTCGGGACGGATGCGCTCCAGTTGGGTGAGCATGGCGAAGCCGCCGGGAACGGCGTAGTAACCCGGGCTGGAATAGCCGGCGCGGGCGAGGGCCTTTTCCATTTTTGCCGCCAGCGCCGCCAGCGTTGCGGGCCTGGTCGATCCATCGACCAGCAATTCGCGCGGGATGACCTGATGGGTCGAGGTGTCCGGCGGCGGCCAGAACGTCGGCAACGGTAACGGCGCCGCGCCGCCAGCGCCCAGTTTTGCCGTCCAGGCAGTTGGACGCTTCGTGTCCAGGGCTTCCGGCTTGGTGCATTTTTTACCCTGAACCGCGTAGCTCACGGTGGATGGCTTGATCGGGCAGGTGCCGAACGCGGTGCCGAACGGCACTACGCCATCGATGACGCTCAACATGCTGTTGCCGTCGTCGAGCGTCGCGATCATGAACTCGATCTTGCCGCCTGCTTCGATAATGGGCGCGGCGCTGGCAACCGGTGTTTCCACTTCCAGCGGCCTGGCGTTGCTGCCGGTTTTGATCCACAGGGTGCCGATCTCGAGGCGCAGGATGCGGGTGTCGCCCTTGTCTTTTTCCCAGCGCGAGAGGAGGCGCGCGCGGGTTGCCCGATCGAAGCCGACCTGGGTGCCGTCGCGCAATTCGATCAGTGCCCGGCTGTCGGCGCCGGTGCTCAATACGTCGCCTTCGTACACCGCCAATGCGCCCTGGCCGCGCAAGCGTTCCTCGATGCCGTCGCTGTGGATGACGAGCAGCGTGCCGATGGCGTTTTTGGCGGTGCCGACAGTGGGTGCGGTGGTGGCCGACTCGGCAGACGGCAGCCAGGCCAGCAGCACGGCCAGCAGCACGCCAGGGACGATGCCGACCCAGCGTCTGTGCGCGTCAAACCAGGTGCTTGCCATGATCGAGTTCCTTTGCATTCGGTTTTCTGAGCACTCAGCGCGACACCAGCACCCGGATCGGCTTTTTCCCCACCGGCACGGTGCTCAACAGCGCATTGGTGCCGCTGTCGTAGACGCGTATTTCATTGCCGGCTTCCTGGCCGACATAAAGGCGCGTGCCCTCGGGGTTGGCCCAAATGCCGTTCGGCTTTGCGCCAGTCGGGATACGCTCCAGCACGCGCAGGCTGCCGGGTTCGCCGCTGACCACGGCGATTTGATCGGCGACGGAAAGCGTGACGTAAGCGTTCGGACCCAGCATGCCCTTGTAGGCGAAAGCGATCTGCTGCGGGTTGGCGCCGACTTCGAGGGTGGCGACCTTGGTCTGGGTGGCAGGGTCGATGACGTAGATATCCTTGCCGCCCGAATTGCCCCCCCAGATGCGGCCGTCGGGGCCGAGGGTCAGAAAGTGCGGGTTCTCGCCCACCGGGATGGTTTTGATGACCTTGAGGCTGGCCGTGTCGACCACGGCGACGGCCTTGTCGCCCTGATTACTGACGTAGGCAAAACGGCCATCACGCGAAAAAGCCAGGCCGGTTGGCCCCTTGCCGGTCGCGATGGTGCCGACCACGCGGTAGCTGGTGGTATCGACGATGGACACGGTGTTGTCGCCGATATTGGCCACCCAGGCTTGGTGATTGTCGTTGGTGAGCGCAACCACATGGCAGCGTTTGCCCGTATAGATCGATGCGATGGTCTCCAGCCCGCGGGTGTCGATGACAGCGAGCCGGCCCGATCCCATGTTGGTCGCATAGAGGCGGCTGCCATCGCGCGACAGCGCCAGATCATGGGTAGAGACATTTTTGGTATCGATTGTGGCGACAGGTTTAAACGTCTGCGCATCGATTACCGAAACCGTATTGGAGCTCTCGTTGGCGGCGTAGATGCGCGGCGCCAAAGGCTGCGGCTGGCCCTTCAAGCCCAAGCCATCCGCGAAATGTGTCAGCTCGGCACAGCCTGCCAGGATCAGCAGGGGGGCAAGCAGGTGGAGGGGCAAGGCACGCATGAACGTCTCCTTACAGCGTGGCCAGAAAGGCGATCAGCGCGTTCTTGTCGGCATCGCTGAGGTCTTCGCCGAAGCGATGACCGTCGTTCTCGATTTCGGAAGTGCACGACGAATAGACCTGCCACAGCGCGGGGGTGCGGGCGCGTGCCTCCTTCACCACCTCGACCAGCCGGCCCGGGTCGGCGACGATGGCCTGGCCGATGCGCTGCATTTCGGCCACAAGCTGTTTCGCCTCGGCGGCGGGCAACACTTTGGCCAGCCGCGCTTCGAGTTCCGCGGGGTCCAGCTTGGCGCGTACCAGATCGTCGATGAAGTCCTTGTGGAGGAAGTTGCCGACGTTGCCTGCCGTGGCGCCCGCCGGCACCGTCACGGTGAAGCCGGCCAGGCGCTTTTCTTCCTTGCCGTCGAAAATGCGCGGGCCGATGTCGAGCACGATGTCCTCGTCGACCTTGGTCTGTTTGGGGATGCGCTGCGCCGGGTTCAACAGATCCCGCATCGACGCGACATACAGCTTGAAGCGGCCTTCGACCGAGGGGTCGTAGGCCCAGCATGCCGGCTGCTTGTCCCTGGCCAGCAACGGATTGCCAGGCTTCGTCGTGTCGACGTAGCTTGTGCGGTACAGCTCGTAGGGATTGGTCTTGTCGCCGCCCCAGCCGCACAGTTCCGGGCCGACCGAATTGTTGTGGAGGAAGGGCGCGTGCGCCCACAGGTTGACCAGCGATACGTTGCGGTAATAGCCGCGTCCGCCGTCATGCGGCTCGAGGATGCCGGACACCACCGGACGCGCGTGGTAATCCTCGTCGGCAAACTGATCCCAGACATGGCCGCGCATGTGGTTGGAATGCAGCGCGCGGCAGCGGTCGGTTCCGATCTCGGTGACCGGCGTCGGCACGTCGTTGCCGAGCCAGTCGGCGCGCAGGCCGGTCTTGCTGTCGATGGCGTGGAAGTCCACGGTCTCGAAGGGCGGCTTGTTGCTCGAATGGCAGCGCGCGCAGTTGGCGACAAAGACCTGCTGCCCGCGCATCACCGAACCCTTGCCGAAGGTTTTTTCCAGATCGCTCACCAGGCTGGCCTGGGCATAGATCTGCCCCGGATGACCCGCCTCAAGCTGGTTCTGGCGGGCTTCGCGCAGGTCCCTGGCGTGGCCTTCCGGTGCGGTCAGGAAGAAATCGAGGATGTTCTGCAGGCGGTCCTCGACCGCGCGGAAGTTGGGGCAGTCGCGCCGGCACTGGCCGATGTCGAACGGCGTCTGGCCAAAGTTGCGCGCCTGCGGATCGAGCTGGCGCAGGTCGGTGAGGTGGTTGACCCAGCATTGCTCGGCGCACGAGCCGATGTTGAAGTACACGCGCTGGATGGCACCGAGCGCGCCGATCGAGTCGCTGCCGTCCTTGAGGATGTGGTGCACGGTCTCGGTCTGCAGGCTTTTTTCCCAGCATTTGCCGGGCTTGCCGGGTTCGCACCAGCAGGTGAATTCTTTCGCGCCCGCAGGGCAGGCTGCCGCCTTGCGCCAGCGGTTGACCTTCTCCCCGGCAAAGGTGGGACGCTCGGCGATGTTGACGAGGGCGTTGATGGTGCCCGCGTTGTTGACCTGGTCGTTTGGGATCGCCGAGGTGTCGGAGGTGCCGGGACGCGCATGGGAGAAGACCTGCCACAGCAGGTCGTTTTTCGACATGCCCGAAACCAGCACTTCGGAAATCCGGATGTACTGGTTGCCGACCAGTCCGGAGAGGTTTTCCCATTTCGGGTGGGCGGGGTCGAGCGGCGGTCTGGCCGGATTGAAGGCGACGTGACACGAGGCGCATGCGGTGCCGATCAGGAACGGCGGTTCGATCGAGCCGTCGGCGAGCCTGCGCACGTTGAAGTCGGAACGCGCAGGATCGTTCGACAACTTGCGGTCGTAACCCTGCCAGGTGCCGAGGCTGCCGTTGAGTTTTTTCCACGCCACCGGATCGAAGCGCGGATTGGGAAACTTGCGGAAGCCGAGCGCGCCAGTGGAGGTGCCGAAGGCCAGGTTGCAGCTGTCTTCGCGGCCGTTGCGATGGCCCTCGGGCTCGCCGGGCGTGGCTGCGGCATCCTTGAAGTCGCACGCCGGGTCGCGGTAGCCGGACTTGCCGACAAATTTCAGCAGGGTGTCGTCGCCCGGGCACCAGTCGAAGCCGTAGGTTTCCTCATAGCTTTTGGCAGGGCAGCCGGCCGACCCCGGCGTGCAGCAGCCGGGGTCGTTGATCAGCCCCCAGGACTTGAAGCGCTGGCCGCGCTGGTCGCCGCGCAGTACGCCGTACCAGTCGGGCAGCGCAGTGATGCGCTGCTGGAAGGTGTAGGTGTGGAAGCGCGCATTGCCCGCGGTGGCCTTGAACCAGATTTCGCGCCCGGCGCGCGCCGAGGGCGTGAGGCCGGCTTCACCTTCGTGGAAACCGGCGTCGCTGTAGGACGGGATGGCTGTGACTGGCGGCGCGACGGCCGCGTGCTGTTCGACAACGGGTACGGCAGGCGTGGTGGCACGCGCAGTTTCTGGCTGGTGCTCAAACCAGGCCAGCGCGGCGATGGCGGACATTAAGCCTATCCAGATCGATGATTTCATGGCGCGTTCCCTTCCTCCGGTCAGCGATGCTGCTCTTGAAAATAGTCAATGTTTCTCGCCACTCAAGCCGCCGCAGCGCGCTGCTCGTGGATGATTTCGCAGATCAACGGCAGCTCCGGCGCCGTGTCACCCGCCACGGCCTGGCGTTGCCTGGCTTCCATCAGCGGCGCTTGCATCACTGCGTGCGCGATCCAGTAACCCAGCTTGCGATAGCTTTCGAACTGCGATTCGTCGAAACACTGGTCGCTGGTCGACTCGTGCGGAAATCCCGGATGCGTGCACTTGTAGTTGAGCAGGTCGGCCGGCTCGGTGCCGGTCAGGCGCGGCTTGATATAGAGCAGCGTGGCCGGTGGCGCGTCGGGGTAGGTGATGCGTCCGACAGCGGAATAGCCGTTCTGCAGGTCTTCGGCGTGGATGTCGATCACCACGCCAAAGTCTGCGTAGCACTTGCGGATGGCATTGCCCAGGTCGTCGAACTGGCTGTTGCTGTCCTGACCGGCGTCGATGGCGACGATGCACGCGCAACGCCGCCGCACCAGTTCGTAAATGCCGAGGTTTTCGAAGTGGCCGCCATCGGACAGGTAGACGAAGGGTGAGGTGTACTCGGTTTCGCCGAACAGTTCCTTCAACAGATAGGTGCCGCCAAACGGCGGGTCGTGTCTGGTCCAGTTTTTTTCGTCCGCCGGATTGGGGCTCCAGTGGCCGAGGCGGACGTTGAATACGGTCATCAGAAAGGTGAGCGCGGGCGAGCTGTGATAGCCCATGTTGGGCGAAGCGGCCGCGCCGGAAATCGCCATGGCAGAGCCCATCCAGACGCCTTCCATGTACTGCGCCGTGGGGCGGTAATGGCTGACGAGCAGGCCTTTTTCGTCCGGCAGGGTGAAGCTGTAGCCGGACGCCATCGGGGTGAAGGCAAAGGCGGCGGCGCGGCGTTCCTGCCAGGCGAGCTGCTTGCCGGCCACCATGTTCATCGCGGTGTTGTGGATGGGATAGGGGCGCTGGCACTGCGGTTTGCCCTCAAACTCGTAGTAGAGCTCAGCCAGCTTGAGATCGTCGCGCGGATCGAAGCCGGTAAAGGGATGCGGAACGCGCTGTTTGCAGCGCGACGCGCCGAGATAGCAGCGCACCAGACGCTGGCGGTAGAAGTGGTAGATCGAGAACAGGTTGACGTCGATGCGCCAGGCGAGGGCGGCGGCGGTGGCCAGGCTGCCGACGCACAAGGCCGCCACCCAGGCGATGCCGACGCGCTGAAAGTTGGGCGCTTCCTGGTACAGCACCTGCAGGAATGTGTCTTGGGGGGTGACGGCATGCCGCACGCATTCGCTGCAAAACGCCGGCAGCATCAGCAGCTGGTGCAGCCCCAGCGACAGCAAACCCAGCAGGCCGACAACGAAAACATAAGGCATGACCTGGGCGGCAAGGTCGCGCCAGGTCTTGCAGACGTCGCCCGCGGTTTTGGCGCTGCGTCCGAGCAATACGCCGGTTGCGGTGGACACCATCCAGGTCACGCCGCCGGCTGCGACGAATGCTTGAGGCGCCCAGCGGAAGAAAGCCGGAGCCACGTAGACGATGCTGAACACGGCGGCCCACACCAGCGCGACCAGCAATACCCAGCCGCCGAGACGAGCCCACCATTCGCGCGACTCGTGCGAGAAATCACGCCCCATCAGGCCGATATGACTCACCACGGTAAGCGAATAAAACTTCAGCAGCACGGCAGTCGAGAAGGCTGACGCGATCCACGAACCGCTGTAGCGATGTTCGCCACGCGGGATGAGTTGCGTGATCTCGAAAAACACCGCCAGCAACAAGCCCCCGAGCGCGCCTGCGAGCACGGTGTAGAGCGCCATTTCGGCGTGGTGGCCGACGCTGGCACGCGGCTGCGGCTGTTTGAGATGGCTGCGCAGAAGATGTCCCAGCCCCCACCCCAGCAGCCAGGGGGAAGCATAGACCAGCACGCCCCACATGACCCATGCGGGCAGCGACAGGTTTTGCAGCCGCGGCTCACCGACATAAAAACCATAGGCAATCAGCCACGCGGACAGTAGTGCGGGCAGAACCACCAGGAGCAGGACGCCGCTCTGCCTGGTGAAGAAAGGCGGACGCTCCGTGAACGCGTCGCGGCAAACCAGATTGAGGCCGGTGAATACGATGGCGATGACGATGAACATGATGCCGCCGCCGAACAGGGGCAGCAGACTGGCGTTCTCGGGGTGGGCGCCTTCCCAGCCGACCAGCCAGCGCGCAAACCACACCAGCAGCCGCGGCAGCAGGAGTAATCCGCCGAGCGTCAGCAACAGCAGGACGAGGTCCAGGTACAGGTTGCGGATATAGGTGGCCACCGCGGTCAGCGTGTCGGCGGAAAAGAAGCTGGCCTTGGGTGTGAGGTAATTGCTGTAGCTGCGCAGGAAGCGGATCGCGGAGGTTTCCGCACCACCGGTATGCAGCGTCTGCTCGGCGTCTTCGACCCGGCCATTGTGTTTACGATGAATGATGGCAGACAGCCAGCCGCCGATGTAACCGCCGCCTGACACGCACGACAGGTAATCGAATTGCCGCAGCAATTTGAGTTCGGCCAGCGCCTGGGTGACGCCCAGATTGAAGGTGGCGCTGCGGATGCCGCCGCCGGAAAATGCCAGCCCGGTCAGCGGTCGATTGGGTCCGTCGTGGCGGCCGTCGGCTTCGCGGATGGCGGCGCGCTCCTGCGCAAGGACGTGTTCCCAGTCGAGCGAAGTCGGTGCGTCAGTCATCAGCGTTTCACCAGACCATGATCGAGGTTTCGGCAGCTGTTTCCGCGTAATACAGGCGGATGCCGATCTGATAGCGTCGTCCGTTGATCAGGCGTATGTCGATGCGGGCGTTCAGATCGGTGCCGCTGTCGTCGTTGCCCGCAATTTGCACGTTGCCGGCGGGCGTGATTTCGAACAGCACCATGACGGTGTCCGAGGTGCCAAAGGTGCCGATGCGGTAGGTGCGGGTGCGTTTGGGCGTGAAGTCGAACACGCGGGTTTGCCCTGCCTTGATGGCCAGCTTTTGCGACAGGCCGACTTCCAGTGCGGGAGTGGTTTCCCTGGGTTTGGTCCCGGGATAGGATTCGACGATCCAGGATTTGTCCGCCCGGGACAGTCCGCCTTGTGGCGTCAGGCCCTTGCGGTAGGCCGCAGGCTCGATGATCAGCCCGGGGCCGAATTCATATTCCATGACCGAGTCGGGATCCCAGCGTGTTCCCTTGACTTCCGCGACCGGAATCTTCCGCAGGATGTTCCATTCGATTTGTTGCGCCCCCCAATTATTGGGTGGGCCTTTGAAGTAATGATTGACCGCGTCGGTGTCCCAGGTGATGCCGGCGTAGGGATTCTGATGCTCATGCTCCAGGCCTGTCGCATGGCCGATTTCATGCAGGGCGGTGTCGTGACCATAGGGTGTGGTGAGCGCCCAGCCATAGTTCATGGTGCGTTGATGCGGGTCGCGAACATTCAGGATGTCGCGCCCGACGTAAGACCATGAGCCGTCTTCCGGATCGAATCCGATGCGGACCGTCGCATCCTCGGGCCGGCTGACTTGCCTGAAACTGATGCCGATGCCCAGTTTGAACCAGGTCTGGAACGCGTTGCCGACTTCCTTGATGTCGGCCGCCTTGCCGTGCCAGGCAGCAGGGACGGCATCGCCCGCCTTGTAGCAGTAATAGGTCAGCTGCGTGCCATTCACCCATTTCTTGCCGCTGCTGATGATGGCACGGGCGCGCAGCGCATCCACGGCCGGGTCGAATTGCCTGGGATGCTGGATCGGCTGCGAGCAATAGCGCAGCGCGGCAGTATCGGCCTTGCTGGAGGAAGACTTCGCGGTTTTGGGTGATTTCGCCATTTCGTTCTCCTGTCCGGACGGATGAATTCGCAAGTTGAAGCGAGCCTATGCACTGACGGGCGCGAGATATTTGCTGTGGCACCAGCCCACGATATCCATCACGCCGTTGACCTCGCCGATCACGTCGACCTGCCACCACAGGCCGCGTTTGGACAGCACCTCGACCTCGGTGCCGAGCGGCAGCGGCGTACCCGGCAGCGACGCGAATTCGGCACCGGCGCCGCTTCGCACATACAGGCGCCCGGTAGTGCGATAGCGTTCGGGATGATCATCCCCGCGGCCCTGCAGGCGGGCGCGTACCGACTCCATCGGAAAGTCCGGCCCCGGATCGCGCTTGCGGCCCGGGGCAATGTCGTCGTGGCCGAGAATGTCGGCGAGCTGGTATTGACTGAACAGGGCCAGCCCGCATGCCAGCGTGGATTCGATTTGCGCGGAGGTGTATGCGTGCCAGCCGGATGGCGCCGTGCCGGGCGGATCGTTTTTGTGAATGGCGACGGTGACTTCGCTGTCGGGATAGCTGCGGCGGGTGAGCGGCGAGACCCATTTGCCGCCGCTCCTGACCAGACAGCCGGCGTTGTCGAGTTCGATGCCGATGCTGTAGCGGTTGAGGCCGGACAGATTGCCCCAGCTTGAGCGGCCGGCGTGCCAGGCTTCGCGGTTGAACGGCACCATCTGGATCGGGGTGCCGTCGCGCGCGATCACCAGGTGCGCAGACACGCGCGATTCGCGGTTTTGAAACCAGGCAACCGTGCTCGCGGCACTGCTGCTGGCGGTGTAGTGAATGACGAGGAAACGTGGCGCGATCACACCCCCGCTGTTGGGGCTGGCAGCATAGCGTGCTGCCTGACCATCATCCCGAAGCAACAGGTGATTGCGGATTTGCATGATGCTGTCTCCCTGGTTGGCTTACCGCAGGGCGAGACAGACTTTATTGGAATTTAGTAGGGTGTCCGCAACGCGGTAACTGGCATAACCATAGGTCAAAGACAGACCGATTGATATACAACTTTAGTTGTAGGCGCGAGGCCAGGGGCGGGGTTTACTCAAAGCGCCGCGCGCCATCGCGCGCCAGCAAGGCCGATCCATAGGCCGCCTCGGTGTGGGCGGCGCGACTCACGGGCACGCCCAGCAGGCGTTGACGGATACGTGTCCAGGCCGGGTTGTGTGCGCCGCCGCCGGCGGTTTCGACGCGTTTCAATTGGCTGGCGCCGAGTTCGGCCAGCAGGCCATAGCCTTGTGCTTCGATGCGTCCGATGCTTTCCAGCAGACCATGCAGGAACGCGGCATCGTCCGCCGGGCGCGGCGTTAAACGCGGCGCCAGCGTGGGATCGTTGACCGGAAAGCGCTCGCCGTTGCGCGGCAGTGGAATGTAATTGAGTGGGCTGGCAACAGTGGGATCGATGGTTTCGCTGAGTGCGGCAAGCTGGCGGTCATCGAAAAACTGCTGCAGCACCGCGCCGCCCGCATTGCTGGCGCCGCCCGCCAGCCAGCGCGTGCCGAACCAGTGCGAATAGACGCCGTGTTCGGTCGATTCAACCCGGGTGTCCGACAGCAGTTTCAGCACCAGCGTGCTGCCGAGCGAGGTGACGGCGTCGCCGCTGTGGGTCACACCGGCCGCCAGAAACGCAGCGATGGAATCGGTGGTGCCGGCGCGCACCCTGCAGCCGGGATTGACCCCCAGATAGCGTGCGCGTGTGCGCGATACGGTGGCCAATTCGGCGCCGGGCGCAACCGGCGCCGGCAGGTAATGCGTGTCAGCCAGCTGATTCACCCAGGCTGGCCATTGCAGGGTGTCGAGGTCGAGCCCCATTTTCAGGGCGTTGTGATAGTCGGCAAACCCTGCCTCTTCAGTCAGCAGGCCCGACAGCCAGTCGGCCTGGTTGAGATAGAGCCGCGCGCCGGTGAACCCCAGGTACTTTTTCAGCCACAGCACCTTGGCCAGGCCCGAGGTGACCGCTGCGGCGGGATGGCCCGGCGGCGCGAGCGTTGCAATCAGCCGGGCTTCATCGACTGCGCGGTCGTCGTTGTATAGCAGCGGCGGGTGGCGCGGTGTCAGCGCCTCGTCGCAGGCGAGCACAGTGCCCGAGGTGCCGTCGAGCGCGATGCCCGACAATTGCGCGCGCATCGCGGAAGGCAGCGCTGCGATCAGATCCCACAGTGCTTCGCGCCAGATGTCGGCGCGCTCGTGTTCCGCCAGCGTGCCGAAGTCGCGCTGGTCTGCGGCGAGGATCGCGCCATCGGCACCGATGACACAGCTGCGTGCGCCGGAGGTGCCGAAGTCGATCCCTAAAAAGTACAAGTGATTAACCGCGCGTGTTCGAATTGTGATCGAACTGCGTGAGGTCGACGCGCGGCGCCGGTTGCCAGCCTTTCTTGCGATGCTCGGCGACCACATTGGTGAAGATGCCGCCGCGTACATAGAACTTGGCGGTGAGCCGCATGAAGCGCGGCTTGGTCGCTTTCACCAGATCGTCGAGCACCCGGTTGGTGACGTCTTCGTGGAAATGGCCTTCTTCGCGGAAGCTCCACATGTAGAGCTTCAGGCTCTTGAGTTCGACGCAGGTCTTGTCGGGGATGTAATCGAGAATCAGCGTGGCGAAATCCGGCTGCCCGGTCTTGGGACACAGGCAGGTGAATTCGGGGATTTCCATGTGAATGTGAAAGTCACGTTCAGGCTTGGGATTGGGGAAGGTTTCCAGGGCTTTGACGGGGGTGGAAGGCATAAAAAGGGCTCGGTGTAGAATGGCGGTCAAAAATACGCCCAATAACAAGGCGCTTACTGACTCCATTATAAAACCCAAGGTCACACTGTCTTGCGTTTAACCCACATCAAACTGGCTGGTTTCAAGAGTTTCGTCGATCCCACCGTGATTCCCGTGCCCGCCCAGCTCACCGGCGTGGTGGGGCCGAACGGCTGCGGCAAGTCGAACGTGATCGACGCGGTGCGCTGGGTGCTCGGCGAATCGTCGGCCAAGAATCTGCGCGGCGGCTCGATGCAGGACGTGATCTTCAACGGTTCGGCGTCGCGCAAGCCGGCGTCGCGCGCGTCGGTCGAGCTGGCGTTCAACAACGAACTCGGACGTGCCGCCGGACAGTGGTCGCAGTACGCCGAGATTGCGATCAAGCGCGTGCTCGAACGCAGCGGCGACTCCACTTTCTACATCAACAATTTAAGAGTGCGCCGCCGCGACGTGGCCGACCTGTTCCTCGGCACCGGCGTTGGCGCGCGCGCCTACGCCATCATCGAGCAGGGCATGATTTCGCGGCTGATCGAGGCCAAGCCGGAAGAGCTGCGCGGCTATCTGGAAGAAGCGGCGGGCGTGTCCAAATACAAGGAACGCCGCAAGGAAACCGAATCCCGCCTGAAGGATGCGCGCGACAACATGAACCGAGTCGAGGACATCCAGCGCGAACTTAAATCCCAGGTCGAAAAGCTCGCCGCGCAGGCCGAAGTCGCCAAGCACTACAAACAGCTGCAGGCCGACCTGACGTTTTCCCAGCATCGCCTGTGGTACGCCAGAAAGCACGACGCCTCGCAGCAGCGCGCGCGCATCGACAAGGACCTGAGCGCCGCGCAAATCAAACTCGAAGCCGAAACCGCGCGCCTGCGCCACATCGAATCGGAACTGGAAACCGCGCGCCAGACCCAGTTTGCCGGACAGGACACGCTGAACACCCAGCAGGCGGCGTATTACCAGGCGCAGGCCGAGGTCGCGCGCATCGAGCAAAGCATGGCGCACCAGAACGCCACCCGTGAGCGGCTGGTGCGGCAGGTGCAGGAAGGCAGCGCCCGGCTTGAGGCGCAGCAGGCACGTCGCGTGTCGACCGCCGATGCGCTGCACGAGGTGACCGCGCAACAGCCCGGCCTGGAGGCCGCGCAGATGGAGGCCGAAGCCGCCGCGCGGGAGGCCACCGACAGCACCTTGCCGCAAAAGGAAGCCGCCCTGCGCGAGGCGCAGCAGGCGGTGGGCGAGGCGCAGCGCGTGGTGTCGCAATCCGAACAGGCGCGCCAGGTCGACGAAAACAGCCTCGGCCACACCAAGCGTCAGCTCGAACAACTGGACGCACGCCAGCGCCGGCTGGCGCAGGAACAGGCGCAACTGCCGCGTGCGGATGCCGCCGGGCTGGCGCACAAGCAGGTCGAACTGGAGGCGCTGGCGCAGACCCTGGCCACCGCGCAGGACGGGCTCAAGGTCGCTGAAACCTCGTTGCCCGAACTTGACGCCGCGCGCGCCCAGCTCATGCGCGAACTCGAAGCGGCCCGCAAGGCGCTGCACCAGACCGAAGCCGAGCTCGCCGCGCTGAAAAAACTGCAGGAAAGCCTGAAGGCAGACGAGAAGCTCGGCGCCTGGCTGCAACAGCGCGGTCTCGATCGAGCCCCGCGCCTGTGGGAACAATTGCGCGTGACACCCGGTTGGGAGGCCGCGGTCGAAGCCGTGCTGCGTGAACGCCTGCAAGCGGTCGCCGCCGACACCCCGCCCGACTGGTTTACCGATGCGCCGCCGGCGCGGCTGACGCTTTGGGGCGGGCAGGGCACGACTGCAGCCAGCCCGCCGGAAACGTATCTGGCCAGCAAGATTGCCTGTGATGACCCGGCCGCTCACGCTGCGCTCGCCGACTGGCTGGCCGGCGTGTACTGGGCCGACGATGCCGAGTCCGCCCGTTCGCGTGCTACCCATCTGGTCGCCGGTGAATGCGTGGTGACGCCGCAGGGTCATGTGTTCACCCCGCACAGCGTCACCTTCCACGGCCCGCATACGGCGGTCGAAGGCATCCTCGCGCGCGGCCGCGAGCTCGAACGGCTGACCACCGATGCGGCGCAGTTGCACGAAACGGTAAGCGGGCTGGACGCTGCTTATGCCGAGGCGCAACACAGCTACGCCGACCGCCAGCGCGAGATTCAGGCCTTGCGCGCGCAAACCGCGCAGACGCAGAGCCGCCATCACACCGCGCAAATGGAACTGCTGCGCCTGCAGCAGGCGGTCGAGCGGGTGCAAAGCCGGGCGACGCAAATCGCCCAGGAACTGGAAGAAGTCGCCCACCTGCAGACCAGCGAGCACGCCACGCTCGACATGCTGGAGACCCGCCTCAAGGATTACCGCGCGCAAGGCGACGCCGCGCGCGATGCGCTCAACGCCGCACGCCAGAAGCGCGACCAGGCCGACCGCGCCGTGTATGAAGCGCGCGAGCTGCAACGCGCAGCCGAGCGGCGGCATCAGGAAGCCGGTTTTGCGCTCACCACCTGCACCAACAAAATCGCCGAACTCGCCGCCACGCTCGCCCGCATCGAACAGGAAATCGCCGCCGACGAAATCCGGCTGGCGCACACCCGCGACGAACTGGCCAAGATGCCGGCCGACGCGCTCGACCTTGAACTGCAGGCGGCGCTGACCACGCGCACCGCGCGCGAAGCCGAGCTCGCTAGCGCGCGCGACGCGCTCGAAGGCCTTACCGCGCAACTGCGCAGCCACGACGAAGCGCGCCTGGGCTGTGAGCAGGGGCTCGATCCGCTGCGCCGCACCATCGAGCAGCTCAAGCTGAAAGACCAGGAAGCCATGCTGATGCAGTCGCAGTTCGAACTGCAATTGCGCGAAGCGGCAGCCGACGAAGCCCAGCTGGAATCAAACCTGGCCGACAGCCCCAAGCCGGCGCAGCTGCAATCCGAAATCACCCGCCTGCAGAACGAAGTCGCGGCGCTCGGCGCAGTCAACCTCGCCTCGCTGGACGAACTGACCCAGGCACAGGAGCGCGCCGACTAGCTGGCTGCGCAGTGCGCCGACCTGCTCGAAGCCGTCACCACACTGGAAGACGCGATCCGCCGCATCGACCAGGAATCGCGCGCCAAGCTCAAGGAAACCTTCGACACCGTCAACCACCACATGGGCGAACTGTTCCCGCAGCTGTTCGGCGGCGGACAGGCGCGCCTGATCCTCACCGGCGACGAATTGCTCGATTCCGGCGTGCAGGTGTTCGCCCAGCCGCCCGGCAAGAAGAACACCTCGATCCACCTGCTGTCCGGCGGCGAAAAGACCCTCACCGCGCTGTCGCTGGTGTTCGCCATGTTCAAGCTCAACCCGGCGCCGTTCTGCCTGCTCGACGAAGTCGACGCGCCGCTTGACGACGCCAACACCGACCGCTACTGCAAGCTGGTCAAGGCGATGTCCGACCATACCCAGTTCCTCTTCATCACCCACAACCGCGTCACCATGGAAATGGCGCAGCACCTGGCCGGCGTCACCATGCAGGAGCCAGGCGTGTCGCGGATTGTGGCGGTGGATGTGGAACAGGCGGTGGGGATGGTCGAGGCGGCCTGATACCCCTGCGAAGCTCCGATTAAACATTAAGCATCTCCGGCGCACGCAATCTGCGCTGATTTCCTCTCCGCAAACCTCCATCCCCCGCATTCACTGGCATTGCCCGCCGTTTTGCCCCGCCAGCCCTGATTCTCTCGTTGCCTGTTCACGTTTTAGGCAGGCTGTCGGCCAAAAACCTTGATTTGGTTTGAGTTTTTTTGGCACGCTTTTTGACTGCAAATAATTGCCTGCAAGTTGGTTGACAAGCTCAGCGCGGACACTAGAATTTGTACTCGAGTTCCCGCCGCACCACTATATGTTGTGAATAATCCTGTGTGCGGGGGCTGGGCAAGTTGTGGATAAGTTGGTTGAACCCGCACCATATCTATTAACCGGCTTTATTCATAAAGCGTTGCCCATTCATTTTTGTTGCGCCACCCAAGGAGAGTTAGATGTTGTCTGTCGCCACCGAATCCACCCCGACCCAACCCATTCCGCCGCAGCCTGCCAGCGAAGGTGTGGTGATCGACACGCGTTATGTCGATTACAAGATCATCCGCCGCAATGGCGCGGTGGTCGGTTTTGCCCCGAACAAGATTGCGGTCGCGGTGACCAAGGCGTTCATCGCGGTGCAGGGTGGACAGGCGGCAGCGTCGGCGCGGATTCGTGAACTGGTCGAGGCGATCACCGGCCAGGTGACGGCAGCGCTGCTGCGCCGCGCGCCCAACGGCGGCACCTTCCACATCGAAGACATCCAGGACCAGGTCGAACTGGCGCTGATGCGTTCGGGCGAGCATGAAGTCGCGCGCTCCTACGTGCTCTACCGTGAAAAGCGCACGCAGGAACGCGCTGCGCAAAAAGCCGCTGGCGTGCCCGAAATCACCCTGCACGTGATCGAGGACGGCGTCAAAAAGCCGCTCGACACCGCGCGACTGAACACCTTGCTGGCCGATGCCTGCTCCGGCCTGGGCGACGGCGTGCGCGCCGAGCCGATCATGCACACCGTGCTGCGCGACCTCTACGACGGCGTGCCGATGGCCGAAGTCGAAAAGGCGCTGGTGCTGGCCGCGCGCTCGATGATCGAACAGGACCCGGCGTATTCGTTCGTCACCGCGCGCCTGCTGCTCAACTCGATCCGCCACGAAGTGCTGGGCGAAGCCGTGCTGCAGGCCGACATGGCCACCCGCTACGCCGAGTATTTCCCCGCCTACATCAAGAAGGGCATCGCCGCCGAACTGCTCGACGAAAAGCTCGCCCAGTTCGACCTGGCGCGTCTGGCCAAGATCCTCGATTCCAGCCGCGACTACCAGTTCGGCTACCTCGGCCTGCAAACCCTGTACGACCGCTATTTCCTGCACATCGAAGAGTCGCGCATCGAACTGCCGCAGGCTTTCTTCATGCGCGTGGCGATGGGCCTCGCGATCAACGAAGTCGACCGCGAAGCGCGCGCCATCGAGTTCTATCAGGTGCTGTCCTCGTTCGACTTCATGAGCTCGACGCCGACCCTGTTCAACGCCGGCACCCGCCACAGCCAGTTGTCTTCCTGCTACCTGACCACCGTCACCGACGACCTCGACGGCATTTATCAGGCGATCAAGGAAAACGCCATGCTGCAGAAATACGCTGGCGGCCTCGGCAACGACTGGACCCCGGTGCGCGCCATGGGCGCCCGCATCAAGGGCACCAACGGCAAATCGCAGGGCGTGGTTCCGTTCCTCAAAGTGGTCAACGACACCGCCGTCGCGGTTAACCAGGGCGGCAAGCGCAAGGGCGCGGTG
>JAANCK010555961.1_pt1 | contig 27260 bp, 28 predicted proteins | sample 7277841 | NCBI WGS metagenome assembly JAANCK01 (sample SAMN14222788, study PRJNA588281) | permafrost metagenome | isolation source: Arctic cryosol methane SIP | place: Canada:Nunavut | collected 2015-07 | reverse complement strand
GCGCAGCTGCTTCCAGAGCGATCAGGGAGCCCCAGCTATGGCCCACCAGCGCGGCGCGCGCCACGCCGGCGGCATCGAGCAGGGTGCCAATGAAGTCGGCGGCTTCCTCGACGGTGGCCGGCGCCTCGCCCTCGCTGCGGCAATGGCCCGGCAGGTCCACGGCCAGGACGTTCCAGCCGTGATTGGCCAGGAAGCGGCTTTGCAGGATCCAGACGCTGTGGTCGTTCAGCACACCATGGATGAAGACCACGGTCGGCTGGGCCGCGTCGAAAGGCTTGCCGCCGGTGTAGCAATAGGTCCGGTGGCCGTTGACGGTCAGGTACATTGCGTCCTCCTCAGGCTTTCTCGGCGGCCTTGAGGGCCCGCTTCAAGTCGTCGATCAGGTCGTCCGGATCCTCCAGGCCGATCGACAGCCGGATCGTGCCCTGGGTGATGCCGCCGGCCGCGAGGGCTTCGTCGGTCATCCGGAAATGCGTCGTGCTGGCCGGATGGATGACCAGCGAACGGCAGTCACCGACGTTGGCCAGGTGGCTGAAAACCTTGAGGGCCTCGATGAACTTCTTGCCTTGCTCGCGGCTGCCCTTGAGGTCGAAACGGAAGACCGAGCCGGCGCCCTTGGGCAGGAGCTTTTCTGCCAGCGCGTGGCTGGGATGCGAGGGCAGCATCGGATGCCCGACGCCGGCCACGAACGGCTGGGATGCCAGGAACTCCACCACCTTGCGGGTGTTGCTCATGTGTCGCTCCATGCGCAGCGGCAGTGTCTCGATACCTTGCAGGATCAACCAGGCGGTGTGCGGGCTCATGCAGGCGCCGAAGTCGCGCAGCCCCTCTCGGCGCGCTCGCAGCAGGAAGGCGCCCACCGTCGATTCTTCGCTGAACACCATGTCGTGGAAACCCGCGTAGGGCGCCGTCAGTTCGGTGAACTTGCCGGCTGCCGCGGGTTGGTCCCAGTCGAAGCTGCCGCCGTCCACCACGATCCCGCCGATCACCGTGCCGTGCCCCGAGAGGAACTTGGTGGCCGAGTGGTAGACCAGGTCGGCGCCCAGTTCCAGCGGACGCATCAGGTAGGGCGAAGTCAGGGTCGAATCGACCAGCAAGGGCACGCCGGCCTGATGGGCGATGTCGGCGACCACTGGAATATCCAGCACCTCCAGGGCGGGGTTGCCGACGGTCTCCCCGAACAGCAGCCGGGTTTCGGGCCGGATCGCGGCGCGCCAGCCGGCTACGTCGCCGGGTTTGACGAAGGTGGTCGCTATCCCGAAACGCCGCAGTGTGTAGTGCAGCAGGTTCTGCGAACCGCCGTACAGCGCGGTGCTTGCGACGATGTGCGAGCCCGAGCCCATCAGCGTCGCAATACTCAGATGCAAGGCGGCCTGGCCACTGGCGGTCGAAATCGCGCCGATGCCCCCTTCCAACGCCGCCACTCGCTGCTCCAGTACCGCATTGGTCGGATTGCTGATTCGGGAGTAGACGTGGCCGGCGCGTTCCAGGTTGAACAGCGCCGCCGCATGATCGCTCGACTCGAAGACGAAGGAGGTGGTCAGGTAGATGGGAACGGCCCGCGCGCCGGTCACCGGATCCGGAGCGGCGCCGGCATGCAGTGCCAGAGTGTCAAAGCCTGGGTCGGAGTAACCGGGCATTGCAATTTCTCCTCGAAAATGGGGTGGCTGGAACTGGCTTGGATTGTGGGCTATATTGTTCCAACCGGAGGTTACCCGGGCAACAGAGGACACCAGCATGAAAGTCAGCGACATCCTGCGCGTCAAGGGGAACACCCTCTACACCGTCACGCCCGACGAGCCACTGTCCCGCGCCATCGAGGTCATGGCGGACAAGGACATCGGTTCCCTGGTGGTCATGGACAATGGCGAACTGGTGGGCATGCTCACCTTCCGCGAAGTGATTCTGTGCATCACCAAGCGGGGCGGCATGGTCTCCGACAGCAAGGTGCGCGCGGCGATGGACGAGCGTCCGCGCACCTGCAGCTCCGACACCGAACTGGACGAAGTGCGCCACCTGATGCTGGAGAGCCACGCACGCTACCTGCCGGTCCTCGACCGGCGCGTGCTGGCGGGCGTGATCAGTTTCTACGACGTGGCCAAGGCCATAGTGGAAAGCCAGAACTTCGAGAACCGCATGCTCAAGGCCTATATCAGCGACTCGCGCGGCGACGAGCCGGCCTCGGGTCCGCAACTCTGATATTCGTCCGCTCGGGGATAATCCACTGGCTCTTGCGCTGATTGTGAGAGCGGTTCGGGAGATCTCCAGGCATGAGCGGCAACACCTTCGGCACCCTGTTCGCGGTCACCAATTTCGGTGAGTCGCACGGACCGGCCATCGGCTGCGTGATCGACGGCTGTCCGCCCGGGATGGAATTGTCCGAGGCCGATATCCAGCCCGATCTGGACCGGCGGCGACCGGGCACCAGCCGCCACGTCACCCAGCGCCAGGAAGCGGATCGCGTGGAAATCCTCTCGGGTGTTTACGAGGGCCGGACCACCGGCACGCCGATCGGCCTGCTCATTCGCAACACCGACCAGCGCAGCAAGGACTACAGCGAGATCGCGCAGACCTTCCGACCGGGCCATGCGGATTACACCTACCTGCAGAAGTACGGCCTGCGCGATCCCCGCGGCGGCGGCCGTGCTTCGGCTCGTCTCACGGCTCCCATGGTGGCGGCCGGCGCGGTGGCCAAGAAATGGCTGGCGCGTCAGTACGGGACCGTCTTTCGCGGCTGCATGCAGCAGATCGGTGACATCGTCATTCCGTTCGAGAGCTGGGACCATGTTCCGGACAATCCGTTCTTCGCGCCGATCGGCGACGTGGCGCACCTCGAAAGCTACATGGACAGCCTGCGCAAGGCCGGCGACTCGTGCGGCGCGCGCATCCGGGTCAGCGCTTCGGCCATGCCGGTGGGGCTGGGCGAGCCGCTGTTCGACAAGCTCGACGCCGACATCGCCTACGCGATGATGGGCATCAACGCCGTGAAGGGCGTGGAGATCGGCGCAGGTTTCGCCAGCGTGACCCAGCGCGGCAGCACGCACGGCGATTCGCCGACGCCGCGCGGTTTCCTCACCAACAATGCCGGCGGTGTGCTGGGCGGCATCAGCACCGGACAAGACCTGGAGGTGTCGATCGCGATCAAGCCCACCAGTTCGATCCTCACCCCGCGCGAGACCATCGACCTGAGCGGCCAGGCGACGCAGGTCGTGACCAAGGGCCGGCACGACCCCTGCGTTGGCATCCGCGCCGCCCCCATTGCCGAGGCCATGCTGGCACTGGTGGTGATGGAGCACGCCCTGCGCCATCGCGCGCAGAACGCCGACGTGGAGCCGGCCCTGGCGCCGATCGCCGGCTCGGTCCCGGATCGGGCCGACATCCATGTTTCACAGCGCATCGACCTGACCCATGAGACCGACGTGGCGTACTGGTGCCGGATCTTCAATGTCAGCATCGAGGAATTGCGCGCGGCCGTGCAGCACGCAGGGCCTCAGGTCGAGCGGGTCCGCCGCTACCTGGACGGCCAGGCCTCGGCGTAGCGCCCCGCGACGGCCAGTCGGACGCGTCCTACGGACCGCATCCAGCCCTTTCGACAAAGCCTTGCCTCTGCCCGGCGCGATAGTGAGCCTTTTCGAAGAGGAAAGGCCAATGGAAAAGCGAGTGCCAGGAATTCGCGGTTGCTGGACTACTCCGCCACCAAGGGCGCGATCCATGCGTTCACTATGTCGCTGGCCAGCAACCTGATCGAAAAGGGCATCCGCGTCAACGCGGTGGCGCCCGGTCCGGTGGGGACCCCGCTGAATCCGGCCGACTCCCCGCCCGACAAGGTCGTGAAATTCGGATCGGACACCGACATGAAGCGACCGGCCCAGCCTGAGGAACTCTCGCCGGCCTATGTGTTCCTGGCCTCCCTGGTTTGTTCCAGCTACATCACCGGCATCGTCCTGCCAGTTACCGGAGAGGTCGGATCCCGCTGAGGAGTCCGCAGTGCGCGGCGAGCCTCCCGCCGGCCCGGGTGGAACTCCAGTACGATGACCCCATGAGCAGCGAACTGAAGATCGATTTCGTCTCCGACGTCTCCTGTCCCTGGTGTGCCATCGGGCTCGCCTCGCTGGAACAGGCGCTGCAGCGCCTGGACGGGGAGATCAAGCCGCAACTGCACTTCCAGCCTTTTGAGCTGAATCCGGCCATGCCCCCGGGCGGCCAGGACATCGGTGAGCACCTGACCGGCAAGTACGGCACCACGCCGGAACAGCAGGCCGCTTCGCGCGAAGCCATCCGCGAACGCGGCGCTGCCCTCGGCTTCGAGTTCCGAAAGGAAGGGCGGGGCCGCGTCTACAACACCTTCAATGCGCACCGGCTGCTGCACTGGGCCGGCCTGGACAGCGGCGAGCGCCAGCATGCGCTGAAGAAGGCTCTGCTCAAGGCGTACTTCACCGCTGGACTCAGCCCCGATTCAGCCGAAGTGCTGGTCCAGGCGGCGACCGATGCCGGCCTGGATCCGGCGCGCGCTCTGCAGATCCTGGAAACGGATGAGTATGCGGACGAGGTTCGTGCGGAAGAGCGACGCTTTCAGGAGTTGGGCATCCATGCGGTGCCGTCCGTGATCGTCAACGACCGCCATCTGATCCAGGGCGGGCAGCCGCCGGAAGTGTTCGAGCAGGCGCTCAGGCGGATCGCTGCCGGCCGCTGAGCAGGTTCGGACGGATTGGGTCCCGCTGCAACGAGCAACCTGCCGACACACCCCGATGGCGCCGCGTCGCGGTCACGCTCGCGCAGCTCTCGCGAGCGCAAGGCAACAGTCCATCAGCGCATCGGTCTCCATGGCTTTGTCGAACATGCCATCACTGCTAGGGCTTCGCAGCGCCGGCGCACGTCCGGGTTGGCGGTGGCGGTGAGCACCACCACCTTCTGGCCGGCCTTGCGGTCACGGCAGGCGAGCAGCACGCCGAAGCCGCTGCCGCCCGGCTCGAAGATCAGGTCGACGATGGCGAGGTCCCAGGCATTGGCTGGGTCGGTCGGCCCGCCGCGGTCCGCTAATTCACCTGCACTTCGATGCGCCGGGGCTTGGCCTCTTCCAGCTTCGGAATCGACAGCTTCAGCACACCGTCCTTCAGGATGGCCTCGATGCGCGACGCGTCGAGCTCGCGGCTGAGCGTGAATTGCCGGCGGTACGACGGGTACTGGGCTTCGCCGTAAACCGGCTGCATGTCCGGCGGCCCTACGGTGGCTGCCGTGGCCTCGATCAGCAGGCTTTCGCCGTCGACGCGCACACCGAGCCGGTCGCGCGAGACCCCGGGCAGGTCGGCCAGCAAGGTGATGCCCGATTCGTTTTCGAACACGTCCACCGGCGGGACGACGAAAGGCTTGTCGCGCGCCTGATCCGCGCCGGATTGCTGCGCTGCTGTTTCGGGCAGATTGCCTTCGCGGTTCTGGGTCTGGATGTTGGTATTCATGGCTTGCTCCTTTGGCTCATGGACCTTCAACTGACGTCGATGCGACGCGGCTTGGACGACTCGCGCTTGGCGACCGTCACCCGCAAGACGCCGTCCCGGTAGCTGGCCTGTACCTTGGCCGGATCGGCGTCTTCCGGCAGGCTGACGACGCGCCGGAAGCTTCCGGCAAAGCGTTCCTGCGCATACACGCTGGTGCTGTCGCCGGCCTCGGGCACCTGGCTCTTGCGTTCGCCCGAAATCACCAGGAGCCCGCGGTCAACGGTCAGTTGCAACGACTCGGGCTGCAGCCCGGGCGCCAGCGCCATCACTTCGATGGCGTCGGGCGTGGCGCCGACGTTGATGACCGGAAAGCTCGAACCGGTCAAGCCCCGAATGCTCGACCGTTCCGATGGCCGGAACATCTGGTCAAGCACGCTCTGCAAGCGGTTCAACTCGGAATAGACGTCCGCGCCAGGCCTGAAGGATGCATTCATCATCACAGCTCTCCTTTATGACGGTACCAAGATAAGCAGACAGTTGGGCGGCGCGACGCTGCGCCGCGCCAAACTGAATTAGCGGCGGATGTCCGGAATTTCAAGAGCCGGGCGGTGGCGGCCCGGGCCGAGTCACGAGCGCCGCGCCAGCACCGGCAGCGCGGCCGTCAGCAGGGCAACGCCGGACGCCGTGAGCAGGCCCAGCACGATCTGGCGAAACCCGGTTTCGCTGATCGCGGCATACAGCCGGGCACCGAGCGGCGATGGGATCAACATCGCGGGCGCCACCATCTCCCGGGTGACGGTCCCGTTGACGAGGTAGGTCGTGAAGGCCACTGCCAGCATGGCGAGATTGAAGTTCTGGATCACCACGCGCTGCACGTCCCTGTCGAACCCGCGCAGGGTGCACCAGAGCGTGGGAGCTACACCGGTGAAGCCGCCCCGGCGCGCCATCGCGCCGCCTGCGGCCCCGGCCAGCGCATTGCCGAAACGCCCGCCACGCCGGATCCGCGGCAGCCGGGCCGAGAAGAACAACAGCGGGCACATCACGACGAGCAACAGGCCCAGCAGTGCCTTGAACAGCGGCACGTCCAGGCGCGGCAATCATTGGATGCCCAGCGGCAGGCCGGCCATCCCGCCGGCGATGAAGGGCAGCTGGCTGCGCCAGCCTGAAGCCGCGGCGCACCGTCACGGCGGCAATGATCTGGCCGGTGAGGGCGCCGAACACGCCCAGCACCGCTGCCAGTTTCGGCTCCAGGGTCCAGGCCCACAGCGACATGGCCGTCAGGCCGAAACCGAAGCCCGACAGGCCCTGCACGAAGCCGGGCAGGGCGGCTCCGATGACGACGACGAGGGTCAGCGAGGCTATGGCGACCCGCCGGTCATTCGGAGTCCGACTCCGGAATGCAGCTGCAGAACAGGTTGCGATCGCCCCAGACGTTGTCGACGCGGCCGACCGGCGGCCAGTACTTGGCGTGATGCCTGGCGTCCAGCACGGCCGCGCCGGTCTCGCGCGAATACGCATGCTGCCACTCGGCCTGCAACAAACTGGCCGCGGTGTGCGGTGCGTGCTTCAGCGGGTTGTCGTCCTGCGGCCAGTCGCCGCGCTCGATGCGGCGGATCTCCTCGCGGATCGCGATCATCGCGGCGATGAAGCGGTCCAGCTCCACCAGCGTTTCGCTCTCGGTCGGCTCGACCATCAGCGTTCCCGGCACGGGGAAGCTCAGGGTCGGGGCGTGGAAGCCGTAGTCGACCAGCCGCTTGGCCACGTCCTCGGCCGTCACCCCGCTGGACTCCTTCAGAGGCCGCAGGTCCAGGATGCATTCATGCGCCACGTAGCCCTTCGGGCCCGCATACAGCGTGGGATAGTGGTCCTTCAGGCGCGCACTGACGTAGTTGGCATTGAGGATCGCGATTTCCGTCGCCTGCTTCAAACCGTCCGGTCCCATCATGCGGCAATACATCCAGCTGATCGGCAGCACGGAGGCATTGCCCAGCGGCGCCGCGGCAACAGCGCCCGGGCCGGTGACGGGGTCGCCGGCGCGCCGGGCCGGTGCCGTGGCGGCCGTGCCCGCGGAACTGACGTAGGCCCCGGCCGCGGCAGCGGTGCGGTGGCCGGGCAGGAAGGGCACCAGGTCGGCGACCACGCAGACCGGCCCAACGCCGGGACCGCCGCCGCCGTGCGGGATGCAGAAGGTCTTGTGCAGGTTCAGGTGGCTGACGTCGCCGCCAAACTGGCCGGGCGCGGCCAGTCCCACCAGCGCGTTCATGTTGGCGCCGTCCACATAGACGCGCCCGCCGTGCTGGTGCACCAGCTGGCAGAGTTCCTTTACCTGCATTTCGAACACGCCATGGGTGCTCGGGTACGTGATCATCACGGCGGCCAGGTTGGCGCTGTGCTGTTCGCATTTGGCCCTGAGGTCTGCCAGGTCGACATTGCCATTGGCGTCGCAGGCCGTCACCACCACCTGCATACCGGCCATCTGGGCGCTGGCCGGGTTGGTGCCGTGGGCCGAGGAGGGGATGAGGCAGATTGTGCGCTGGCCCTGGCCGCGGCTTTCGTGGAAGGCACGGATCGCCAGCAGGCCGGAGTATTCGCCCTGGGATCCGGCATTGGGCTGCAGACTGATGCCCGCATAACCGGTGGCCTGGCACAGCCAGGCGCGCAATTGCTCGTCCAGTTCCGCGTAGCCCTGCAGCTGGTCGCGCGGGGCGAACGGATGGATCTGCGCGAACTCGGGCCAGGTGATCGGCAGCATCTCGCTGGTCGCGTTCAGCTTCATGGTGCAGCTGCCCAATGGAATCATGCTGCGGTCCAGCGCCAGGTCCTTGTCGGCAAGCGCCCGCAGGTAGCGCAGCATCGCGGTCTCGCAGTGATGGCTGTTGAACACCGGGTGGGTCAGGAATTCGCTGGTGCGCCGCAGCTCCCCCGGGATCAGCGGCTCCTCGCCTTTGCTGAAAGCCGTCCAAGCCCGCGCAGCCTGGCCTGGCTTGGCGAAGAACGACCACAGCAGTTGCACGTCCTGCGGCGTCGTGGTCTCGTCCAGCGAGATGCCCAGGTAGCCCGGCAGGCTGCGGCGCAGGTTGGCGCGCGCGGTGTGAGCCCGGCCCGCGATCAGATCGGTGGCGTCGCCGGTCCGCACCGTGACGGTGTCGAAGGCGGTGTCGGACGCGAGCGCATAGCCCATCTCGCGCAGGCCCTTGGCCAGCACGGCGGTGTAGGCGGCCACCCGGGTGGCGATCCGCTTCAGCCCCTCGGGGCCGTGATAGACCGCGTACATGCTGGCGATGACCGCAGGCAACACCTGCGCCGTGCAGATGTTCGAGGTGGCCTTCTCGCGGCGGATGTGCTGCTCACGCGTCTGCAACGCGAGCCGGTAGGCCGGATTGCCGTGGTTGTCGACACTGACGCCCACCAGCCGTCCCGGCAGCGAGCGCTTGAACTCGTCGCGGCAGGCGAGGTAGGCCGCGTGCGGGCCGCCGGCGCCCATCGGCGTGCCGAAGCGCTGGGTGGTTCCCAGCACGATGTCGGCGCCCCATTCGCCGGGCGGCACCAGCAACGTCAAGGCCAGCAGGTCGGCGGCCACGCAGAAGGCCGCGTCCTTCGCATGGGCCAGTGGCACGAGCGGGCGCAAGTCATGGATGGTGCCGTTGGTGGCGGGGTATTGCATCAGCACGCCGAAGCAGTCGTGCTGCTGCAGCAGCGCCGCGACCGGGCCCACCTGCACTTCGATGCCCAGGGGCCGCGCCCGCGTGCGCACCACTTCGATGGTCTGCGGATGGCAGTCGTCGGCGACGATGAAGGTGTTGGAGCGGCTCTTGACGCTGCGCCGGGCCAGGGTCATGGCCTCGGCTGCCGCCGTCGCCTCGTCGAGCATGGACGCGTTGGCAATGGGCATGCCGGTGAGGTCGCACACCATGGTCTGGAAATTCACCAGCGCCTCCATCCGGCCCTGGCTGATCTCGGCCTGGTACGGGGTGTATGCGGTGTACCAGGCCGGGTTTTCGAGCACGTTGCGCAGGATGACGCCCGGGATGTGGGTGTCGTAATAGCCCTGGCCGATGAAGCTGCGGAACACCTGGTTGCGCCCGGCGATGGCCTTGAGCTCGGCCAGCGCCGCCGCCTCGGTCACCGCGGGCGGCAGTTTCATCGCGTCGCTGCGCGCGATCGACGCCGGCACGATGTTGTCGATGAGCGCGCGCAGCGAACTTTCGCCCACCGCCGCCAGCATCTTGCGCTCATCGGTGCAGCCGACGCCGATGTGGCGCGAGATGAATTCGGTGGAATTTTCGAGTTCGCCGAGCGGGCGGGCGGATTGCATCAGCATGGTTGCTCCGGGTGGTGGGTGTGGCCCCTGTGGGAGCCACGGCCGGGCCGGTGTTCGGCCCAGGGCGACATTCAGCCTTTGGTGGAATCCTTGGTGAACCGCCGGTAGGCCGGCTCGTCCATCAGGACGTCGAATTCAGCCATGTCCTTGATCAGGATCTTGAAAAACCAGCCGTTGCCCATCGGGTCCTTGTTCGCCAGCGCGGGGTCGGCGCGCAACTCCTCATTCACTTCGGTGATTTCGCCGGCCACCGGCATGAAGACGTCGGCGGCGGCTTTCACCGACTCGACCACGCCGGCCACTTCGCCTTTCGCGAAACTGCGGCCCACCTCGGGCAGGTCCACGAACACCACGTCGCCCAGCGCTTCCTGGGCATGCAGCGTGATGCCGACGACGGCGGCCTCGTGGTCTTCGAGCTGGATCCATTCGTGATCTTCGGTGTACTTGACAGTCATGGTGGCTTGCTCCTGGTGGTGGGGTCGTGGGTTGGGAAATCGGATCAGCCGCGGTAATAGCGGGTCGGAACGAACGGCATGCGGCTCACTTCCATGGGCACCGGCTTGCCGCGGACGATGGCGTTGACGCGGGTTCCGGGCGCAGCCAGTTGCGGGGGCAAATAGCCCATCGCCACCGGCTTGGCTATGGTCGGCCCGAGCAGGCCGCTGGTCACTTCGCCGACGCGGCGCCCCGCCGCATCGCGCAGTTCGACGTGCTCGCGAACCGGGATCCGCTCGAGGGCGACCAGGCCGACGCGCTGGCGCTGCAGGGGAACCGTGCCTTGCAGTTGCCCCAGCACTTTGTCCGCGCCCGGAAATCCGCCCGCGCGGGCGCCGCCAGTGCGGCGCACCTTCTGGATCGCCCAGTTCAACGCGGCCTCCACCGGTGTGGTCGTGGTGTCGATGTCCTGGCCGTAGAGGCACAGCCCCGCTTCGAGGCGCAGCGAATTACGCGCACCCAGTCCGACCGGTTTGACCTGCGGCTGGGCCAGCAGGGCCCTTGCCAGAGCCTGGGCTTGCGATTCGTGCACCGAAAGCTCGAAGCCGTCCTCGCCGGTGTAGCCGCTGCGTGTCACGAACAGCTCGCCGCCGTTCCAGTCGAAGCGGCGGCCGGTCATGAAGACCAGCTGCTCCACGCCCGGCAGCAACTGGGCCAACGCATCGACCGCCCGGGGCCCCTGCAGGGCCAGCAGAGCGCGCTCGGGCATGGTGATCACCTCGCAGCGCGAAGCGATGCGCTCGCGGATGTGCGCGATGTCGCCCACCTTGCACGCGCCATTGACGATGACAAAGATGTCCTCGCCCCGATTGACGAACATCAGGTCGTCGATGATGGTGCCTTGCTCGGTCAGCAGCAGACCGTAGCGCTGCTTGCCGGGCGCCAGGTCGATCACGTCGACCGGCATGAGGCTTTCAAAGGCGGCGGCAGCTTGCGGCCCCGCCAAGCGCAACTGGCCCATGTGCGAGACATCGAACAGTCCCGCCGCGGTGCGTGTGTGGTGGTGCTCGGCCATCAGGCCGGACGGGTACTGAACCGGCATGCTGTACCCGGCGAAGGGGACCATGCGGGCCCCCAGTTCCAGGTGCAGGCTGTTGAGCGGGGTCTTGAGGAGATTCTGTTCTTCGGGCACGCGGGCTCTCCAGAGGGGCTGACAAATCCATGGTAATCACCATGGCCGGCCCCTGCTGTCCGCTTTACCTGAGAGATTCACCCCGTTACGGGGTTTGCTCCTTCGGTGGGCCGCGGTTGCGGCCTCTCTCCAGCAAGGCAACACCCCCGGGAAGGGGCGCTTCGTCAGTCCTTTTGCCTGAGCGTTCGGGTTGGCCCTGCGCCTTCGGCGGCTCCGCGGGGGAGCTCTCTCCTGACGTCTGTATTGTACGCCGCGACCCAGCGGATCGGATCACGGGGCGGGCCGGGACGACGCGCCCTCATGCGCCCGTCACTTCGAATGGACCAGGTCGCGCAAGGTCAGCGACAGCGGCGGGAAGTTCTGCCAGAAGTCTCCACGGTGTCTACAACCTGGGCTCTCACATGTTGGCGTAGTTGGGGCCGCCGCCACCTTCGGGGGTGACCCAGACGATGTTCTGCGTCGGGTCCTTGATGTCGCAGGTCTTGCAGTGCACGCAGTTCGAAGCGTTGATCTGCAGCCGGTCGCTGTTGTCTTCGTTCTTGACGAACTCGTATACGCCGGCCGGGCAATAGCGGCCCTCCGGCCCGGCGAATTTGGCCAGGTTGACCTGTACCGGCACCGAGGCATCCCTGAGCGTCAGGTGCGCCGGCTGGTCCTCCGAATGGTTGGTGTTGGAAATGAACACCGACGACATGCGGTCGAACGTGAGCTTGCCGTCCGGCTTCGGATACTCGATCGGCTTGCACTCGGAGGCCGGCTTCAGGTACACATGATCGGGGTGCTCCCGGTGGAACGTCCATGGCACATGGCCGCGCAGCACGAACTGCTCGATGCCGGTCATCACCGTGGCGACGGAGCGTCCCTTCTTGAACCAGTACTTGAAGTTGCGCGACTGGTTCAGCTCGTCGTGCAGCCACGACTTCTCGAAGGCCTCCGGATACGCCTCGAGCTCATCGTGTTGCCGGCCCTGCCCGATGGCGTCGTAGGCCGCCTCGGCGGCGAGCACGCCGGTCTTGATGGCGCCGTGGCTGCCCTTGATGCGCGCCGCATTCAGATAGCCGGCTTCGCAGCCCACCAGCGCGCCGCCCGGAAACACCGTCTTGGGCAGCGATAACAGGCCGCCCACCGTCAGGGCCCGGGCCCCGTAGCTGACCCGCTTCGCACCCCCGGGACCCTCGAAATACCAGCGGATGTTCGGATGCGTCTTCCAGCGCTGGAATTCCTCGAAGGGGCTCAGCCACGGGTTCTTGTAGTCCAGCCCGACCACGTAGCCGCAGGCCACCTGGTTGCCTTCCATGTGGTACATGAACGAGCCGCCGTAGGTGTCGTCGTCCAGCGGCCAGCCGGCACTGTGCAGCACCAGCCCGGGCTTGTGCCGCGACGGGTCGATCTCCCAGAGTTCCTTGATGCCGATGCTGTAGGTCTGCGGGTCGCGCCCATCGTCCAGCTTGAACCGGGCGATCAACTGCTTGCCCAGGTGGCCGCGCGAGCCCTCCGCGAAGATGGTGTACTTCGCATGGAGTTCCATGCCCAGCTGGAAATTGTCGGTCGGCTCGCCGTCCTTGCCGATGCCCATATTGCCGGTGGCCACGCCCTTGACGGAGCCGTCCTCGTTGTAGAGGACCTCAGCGGCGGCGAAACCCGGGAAAATTTCAACGCCCATGCCTTCGGCCTGCTGGGCCAGCCAGCGTGTGAAGTTGGCGAGGCTGAGGACATAGCAGCCGTCGTTGTGAAAGCACTTGGGCAGCAGGAAATTGGGCGTGCGGCTGGCGCCCTTCTCGCTGGTGAAGAGGAAGATGTCCTCGGTCACCGGGACCGTTAGCGGCGCGCCCAGTTCCTTCCAGTCGGGGAACAGCTCGTTGAGCGCACGCGGGTCCATGATGGCGCCCGACAGGATGTGCGCGCCCGGCTCGGAGCCTTTCTCCAGCACCACCACCGACACATCCTTGCCCTTCTCGGCAGCGAGCTGCTTGAGCCGGATCGCCGCGGACAGTCCGGCCGGCCCGCCGCCCACCACCACCACGTCGTACTCCATGGCTTCACGCGGTCCGAACTGCGCCAATATCTGATCGTTGGTCATAGGGCTCTCGCTGATAATGTTCGTGACAACGGGGCGCGATGGGCGCATCGCGATGCATTGCATTCTATGCGGCCAGCGCACAGAATCGAACGCCCGTTCTATTTCGCCAGCGCGTATTTTCGCAGGAGATCATCTTGAGTTACAGCATCGATTTGTCAGGCCGCGTCGCCTTCGTGACCGGCGCCTCCAGCGGGCTGGGCGCGCAGTTCGCGCGCGCCCTGGCCCGGGCCGGGGCGGGCGTGGTGCTCGCGAGCCGGCGCATGGAGCGGCTCAAGGATCTGCGGGCCCAGATCGAAGCGGAGGGCGAGGACGCGCACGTGGTCAGCCTGGACGTCACCTCGATCGACAGCATCAAGGCCGCTGTCGCGCACGCCGAGACCGAGATGGGGTCGATCGACATCCTGGTGAACAACTCCGGCGTCAGCACCACGCAGCGCATCCAGGACGTCACCGAAGAGGATTACGACTACATCTTCGACACCAACGCCAAAGGTGCGTTCTTCGTGGCGCAGGAGGTTGGCAAGCGGATGCTGGCGCGAGCGCGCGGGGCGGCGCCGGGGACTTACACCGGCGGGCGCATCATCAACATTGCCTCGATGGCGGGGCTGAAGGTACTGCCGCAGATCGGGGCCTACGCGATGAGCAAGGCCGCCGTCGTGCAGATGACCAAGGCGATGGCGCTTGAATGGGGCCGATTCGGCATCAACGTCAATGCGATCTGCCCCGGCTACATCGACACCGAGATCAACCACCACCACTGGCAGACCGAGCAGGGCCAGAAGCTGATCCAGATGCTCCCGCGCAAGCGGGTCGGGCAGCCCGAGGACCTGGACGCGCTGGTCGTGCTGCTGGCCAGCAACCAGAGCCATTTCATCAATGGCGCAGTGATCGCGGCCGACGACGGTTTCGGGGTCTGACGGCGTGCGGATCCAGATCCCGGAGGCCAAGAAGCTGGTGCACCAGATGCGGATCCCGATCCGCTGGGGCGACATGGACGGGATGAACCATGTCAACAACACCGTCTACTTCCGCTTCCTGGAGATCGCACGCATCGACTGGGCCCGATCGATCGGCTGCCAGCCGAATCCGCAAGGCGAAGGCATCGTCATCGTCAATGCCTTCTGCAATTTCTTCCGGCAGCTGGAGTACCCGGGCGACGTGCTGGTGAAGATGTACGTGAGCGACCCGGGCCGCAGTTCGTTCGAGAGCTGGGGCACGATGGAACGTCCCGAAGAGCCGGGCGTGATCTACGCGAGCGGCGGCGCCACCACGGTCTGGGTGAACTTTCCGACGCAGAAATCGATGCCGCTGCCCGACTGGGTGCGCCGGCATCTGGCGTAAGGGCGCTGGCGCTGTCGGCGGCTACTTCTGCCGTGGCACGCGGCCCATCATGTAGAACTCGGGGTTCGGCTGCATGTTGGAGAAGCTCGCCATCCGGTTCGACAGTCCGAAGAAAGCCGTGATCGCGGCGATGTCCCAGATGTCCTCATCCGAGAACCCGTGCGCGTGCAGAGATTCGAAATCGGGATCGGCGATCTCGCTCGAATGCAGGCACACCTTCATCGCGAAGTCGAGCATCGCACGCTGGCGCGCCGAGATGTCGGCCTTGCGGTAATTCACCGCCACCTGGTCGGCGACCAGCGGCTTCTTCTCGTAGATGCGCAGGATCGCGCCGTGTGCCACCACGCAATACAGGCAGCCGTTGGCGGCGCTGGTGGTCGTGACGATCATTTCCCGGTCGCCCTTGGTGAGCGATCCTTCCTGCTTCAGCATCAGCGCATCGTGGTAGGCGAAGAAGGCGCGCCATTCGGCTGGCCGCCGCGCCAGGGCCAGGAAGACGTTGGGCACGAAGCCGGATTTCTCCTGCACTTCCAGCACCCGCGCCTTGATGTCGTCGGGCAAATCCTTGAGTTCGGGCGTGGGGTAGCGGTTGGCGCTCATGTCTCTCTCCTTGGTGAACGGCAAGCGTACACCCGGGCAAAGGCCGAGGCAGTCAAAGCCGAGACTTACCCCCCGCGCAGCGGCACGTCGACTGCGCGGAATAACATGCAGCGCAGTCGCTCCTGCGATGAGGATCCGGCTTCGCCGGTCCTCATCGCGCTGACCAAACCACTCTGAAATCGCCAAGGCGATTTCAGAGTGTCAACTACGCGCCTGCCATCAGCTTGTGGACCAGATCCGCGGTGGTATTGGCCTTGTACTTGCGCATCAGGCGTGCCCGGTAGATCTCCACGGTGCGGTGGCTGATGGCCAGGGTCTTGCCGATTTCCTTGGAGGTCATGCCGTCCAGCAGGCGGGCGGCTACCTCGCGCTCGCGCGCCGTCAGTTCGGCCTTGACCGGCCGTTGCGCGCTCAGGTCCTCGAAAGCCCAGATGCCGGACTCGTGCGGGGCGTCCCGGTTCAGTGCGCGGCCGGTCACGTGGCACCAGAAGACCTCGCCGCTGGCGCGCTTCATGATCCGGTCGTCGGCGTAATGGCCCTTGGCGTTCAGGATGGGTGCCATCCGCGCGCCCAGCCGTTCGTATTCGTCTGCGCTCGGATAGAGAACCTGGAACGATTGCCCGATCAGCAAATCCCTGGTCGACCCGAACATTTCGCACAGCTGCTCGTTGCAGTCCACGATGGACCGGTTGCGCGACAGGCACAATCCCACCGGGGCCAAGTTGAATGCCAAGCGGTAATCGACGTCCATGGGACTAACCTTTACGGGGAACTACGTAACTAATTAGGTAGTATCGTACCGTCATTCCGGCGCATGTTTCCGGAGTTTTGTTGCTGCAGGAGACTCATTCGTGAACAAGCTCTTTCCCTCCGCCGCCGCGGCCCTTGCCGGCGTGGTCAAGGACAACCAGTTGCTGGCTGTCGGCGGCTTCGGCCTGTGCGGCATTCCCGAGGCGCTGATCGATGCATTGCGCGACACCGGCGTCAAGAATCTCACCGTCATTTCCAACAACGCCGGCGTCGACGGCTTCGGGCTGGGCAAGCTGCTCGATACCCGGCAGATCAAGAAGATGATCTCCAGCTACGTCGGCGAGAACAAGGAGTTCGAGCGGCAGTACCTCGCCGGCGAGCTAGAGCTGGAGTTCACCCCGCAGGGCACGCTGGCAGAGCGCCTGCGCGCGGGCGGTGCCGGCATCCCGGCGTTCTTCACCAAGACCGGCGTCGGCACCATTGTGGCGGACGGCAAGGAGTTGCGCGAGTTCGACGGCGAGACCTACGTGATGGAGCGCGCCCTGCTGCCCGACGTGGCGCTGGTCAAGGCCCACGTGGCGGACAAGTCCGGCAACCTGCAGTTCCGCCTCACCGCCCGAAATTTCAATCCCGCCGCCGCCATGGCCGGCAAGATCTGCATCGTCGAGGTCGAGCATCTGGTCGAAACCGGCACGCTGGTGCCCGACCAGATCCACCTGCCCGGGATCTACGTGCACCGCATCGTCGTCAATGCGCATCCCGAGAAGCGCATCGAGAAACGGACTCTGTCCGAGAAAGCTGGAGCCTGATATGCGTTGGACTCAAGAGCAGATGGCCGCTCGCGCGGCGCAGGAACTGGAAGACGGTTTCTACGTGAACCTCGGGATCGGCATTCCCACGCTGGTTGCCAATTACGTGCCGGCCGACAAGGAGGTCTGGCTGCAGTCCGAGAACGGCATGCTGGGGATCGGCCCGTTCCCGACCGAGGAAGAGGTCGACGCCGACCTGATCAACGCGGGCAAGCAGACCGTCACCACGCTGCCCGGCTCGTCCATCTTCGGCAGCCATGACAGTTTCGCGATGATCCGCGGCGGCAAGATCAACCTGTCGATCCTGGGCGCCATGCAGGTCAGCGAAAAAGGCGACCTGGCCAACTGGATGATCCCGGGCAAGATGGTCAAGGGCATGGGCGGCGCGATGGACCTGGTGGCCGGCGTCAAGCGGGTGATCGTGCTGATGGAGCACGTGGCGAAAAAGAAGGACGGCACCGAGGACCTCAAGATCCTGGAGAAATGCACCTTGCCGTTGACGGGGGTCGGCGTGGTGGACCGCATCATCACCGACCTGGCCGTGATGGACGTGACGCCGCAGGGCCTCAAGGTGATCGAGATGGCGCCTGGGGTGACGATGGAAATCCTGCAGGCCAAGACCGGCTGCAAGCTGCGCTGACCCGTTCACTCGGCCGTTGCCGCGCGGCTGTTGCCTCTTGCTGACAGCGCGCGGCGGCGGCGGCCTGCATCCGGCCCGGCTGCCGGCGAGCAGGATGTCGCATGGACGCGGTTTGCGTCCGGAAACGGGAGACCGCCTTGAAACGTCTGAAATGCTTGCTGCTTGGCTCGCTGCTCGCCACTGCTTCACTGCAAGCCGGCGCCGCCTGCTACACGGTCTTCGATCGTTACAGCCGTGTCATCTTTCAGGAGGCCACGCCGCCGGTCGACATGGCGCGGCCGCTGCATGAGACCGTGCCGCACCGCTTTCCGGGTGGCCACATGATCGTGAGCAACGATGCATGCGGACCGTTGCCGATCGTGACACCGGCTGTGCCGACCTGGCGCGCCCCGCCGCTGCTGACGGACCGCAAGACCGCGCAGGCGATGGGTGTGGATTACAAGGTCCTCTCGGGCGACGTGGTGTTGGTGGAGCCGGGCCAGGCACCCCCCCTGCGGCCGTCCCTGTCGGTGATTCCCTCCCAGAGCCGTGCCGACGGGAAGGCGCGGGCCGAAGTCGTGATAACCGAACTGCGCGATCCGCCCCTGACGATCGTGCAGACCAGCCAGCAGGTGGCTTCCAGTGAGCTGAAGGCTGAAGCGCCGCTGCGACGCAACTAGTGCCGCCGCCCACGATGGGTGTGGCTGTCGAAGCCGGAGGGCTCGACGGTGGGTGTCAGCGGGGCGGGGTCGGTCGGGATGTCGCCGGAGCCAACCATTTCGGCGATGTCCTTGCGGGCCTTGCGTTCGGCGGCAACGATGGCCTCGAGTTCGGTGCGAAAGCCGGTGGCGCTGGTGAGCTTCTCGACCGGGTCTGCGCTCCAGACACTGTCTGGCTCCATCAGGCAGACCTTGGCGTACCCCACGTAGCCGGAGTCGGTCTCGACCGTATAAGCGGCGATGAAGAACCCTTTGTAGGGGCCACTGATTCTTTCCATAGGACAAATCCTACGCCGTGCATGAGCTAGTGGCGTAAGTGAATCCAATCGGAAACATGTTATACAAATTGGAATGTGTTGCGGCAGTACCGTAACGAAGTTGGGGACGAGGCTCGGCGCTGACCGAGCTGAGACGACGCACCGGACACTTTCGGTAACCGTGACTCATCTCACCCAAAGCGCTGGCTGAGAAAGGCAGACCCCGCAAGTCCGAAGCGCCAGTGCACCTCTGTCGCCTTGGAAATGCCGATGCGAGGCCCCTTCACCACCGGCACAGGCTCGGCAGTTGCAAGCACCTGGAAAGGAGGCTGGTCGAGCCGCCTGCCGTTCAGGTCGGCCGTGATTCCCAGGGCCTGACCCACGCGGCCCGGTCCCGAGCACAGCAGGCGCACGTCTTCGAGGCCCCGGCGTTTGCGCATCACATCCAGGCCCAGCAGCGGTTCCAACGCGCGGATCAACACCCCGGCACCGTGGCCTTCTTCGCGGCAAACGAAATTCAGGCACCAGTGAATCCCGTAGGAGCGGTAGACATAGGCGCGGCCCGGCGGACCGAACATCGATTGATTGCGCAAAGTGGGGCCGGAGAAGCTGTGGGAGGCGGGATCGAGCCGGTCGTAAGCCTCGGTCTCCACGATCCGCCCGCCCACGCCGTCGACCAGCAGCAGGGCGCCGATCAAGGTGCGGGCCACTTCATGCGACTGCGCCATGAAGTCGGCGGGCGTCATCTTGCGCCCGGTTTTCGATGAAAAGTTCATGTTCGAGAGGACCCTTCGGCAGCCTGATATGCTGTATAAATAACCAGTATTGAATGACTGCCGTGTCCCGGATTTCTTCCCTTCCCATCGTAGACCCCGCCGGCCTGCGCCATGTCTGGCGGGTGGCCGATCTCGCCTGCGAACAACCCGGAATTCCCACCGGCCATCCCGAATTGGAGGCCGCACTTCCGGGCGGCGGCTGGCCGGTCGGCAGCCTGATCGAAGTGTTGCAACAAAGGCCGGCCCAGCATGTGTGGCAGTTGCTGCTGCCGGGTTTGGTGCGAGCTCTGGAAAATTCAGTGGGTCCCGTGATCCTGGTGGGCGCACCTTACCAACCCTTCGGCCCCAGTTTGAAAGCCCAGGGACTGGCAGCCGAGCGCCTGCTGTGCATCCACGCGGACAAGCCCTCGGCCCGGCTGTGGGCCGCCGAACAGGCCTTGCGCTGCGTCGAAGTCACGGCGGTGATGGCCTGGCTGCCGCAAGCCCGGCCCGAGCAGTTGCGAAGACTGCACATGGCGGCCCAGCAGCAGTCGCGCCTGCTGTTCGTGTTTCGCGGCTGGGATGCCCGGCACCAGGCCTCACCCGCGCCGTTGCGTTTGCTGGTGGAGGGTGGGGACAGCCTGGCCCTGCACATCCTCAAGCGCAGGGGGCCGCCGCTGCTGGCCCCGCTGCAATTGCCGGCTCGGGGGGTCCGGCTGGCCGCCTTGCTGCAGGCCAGGAAGAGTCGGCCTGGCAGTGAATCCGCGGCCACCCCGGCGGATGCATCGGACCGGAGATCGCATGTACTGGATCGCACTCCATCCCTCGCATGAAGACGAGCGCTGCGCCTGGGGCTGGAGGGCGTTGCGCTTCACCCCCCGCGTGGCCCCGGTCGAGGAAGCCCTGGTGCTGGAGGCATCGGCGGCGCTGCGTCTGTGGGGCGGGCGGGAAGCGCTGGCGGGCAAGTTGTTCCATGAATGCCGGCCGCTGCAACCCGCGCAATGGGCTCACGCGCGAACGGCCCTGGTTGCATTGGGAAAGCTGCGCGTGCGCTTGCTCGGAAAAACCGTACCCGCCCGGCCGCACGACTTGCCCCTGGAGGTTCTGAGCGCGGCGCGCGATCATGTTCCTACGCTGGAGCGGATCGGCTGCCGCAATTGGGGCGACTTGAAGGCCTTGCCGCGCGCCGGCGTGGCCAGGCGCTTCGGTGCCGGCTTGCTCCAGGCGCTGGATTGCGCATTTGGAGCGAGCCCTGAAAGCTTCCCCTGGCTGGAACTGCCGGAGGTGTTCGACCGGAATGTAGAACTGGTTGCGCTGGCAACCACGGCGCCCGAGCTCATGTGGAGTGCCCAGCGCCTCCTGACCGATTTGCAGGCCTGGTTGCAGGCCCGCCACCGCGGTGTGCTGGCCCTCGAACTGGAATGGAAGCTGGACTTGCGGCGGCTGAACGGTGCCATCCTGCCGAGTCATCAGCAATGTACCGTGCGCACCGCTCAGCCCACCCAGGATGTCTTCCACCTGCGCCGGCTGGTGGGCGAACACCTGGCGCGCGCCAGCCTGGCGGCTCCGGCCAATCACCTGCGGCTGCGTACGCTCGAAACCCTGCCCCTGGATGGCGGCAGCAAGAGCCTGTTGCCCGACGAGAAGGTCCACGGCGAGCGCCTGCACCAGCTGATCGAAAGACTGAGCGTACGGCTGGGTGCCGACAACATCGTGGTGCCGCTGGCGCAGCCCGATCACCGTCCCGAGCGCATGCAGGTCTGGCAATCCGCTGCCGGCGCCATGAGGCAGCCCCAGCGCTCGCGTCAGGCTTCGGGGGCTTCGCACGTTGCCATGCCGTGCGACGGCATCTATCCGTCATGGCTGCTGTCCCATCCGCTACGGCTGGAAGTGCAAGGGGAGAAGCCTCACTACCACGGCCCTTTGCGCTTGCTCGCCGGTCCCCAGCGACTCGAAACCGGCTGGTGGGACGAGAAAGCCGGCCCGGCCTTGCGCGACTACTTCATTGCCCGCAGCGAGGAGGCCGGTTTGCTGTGGGTGTTCCGCGAACGACTGAATTCCCGCGGCAGTGAATGGGACCCGGTTGCGCCGGTGCGCTGGTACCTGCACGGCGTTTTCGCCTGAAGCCGATTTAACGCGAGCTGCCATGACCCATGCCTTGCCGGGTTACGCCGAGCTTCATTGCCTCACCAACTTCAGCTTCCAGCGCGGGGCCTCGCATCCCGCGGAACTGGTGGCCCGGGCTCATCAACTCGGTTATCGCGCCCTGGCGATCACCGACGAATGTTCGGTGGCCGGCGTGGTGCGGGCCTATGCGGCGTGGAAAGAGTTGCCGGTTTCCAATCCGCCTTTCCAGCTGATCCTGGGAAGTGAATTTCACCTGGATGGTTTCCGGCTGGTGGCGCTGGCTCGCAACCCGGAAGGCTGGGGCAACCTCTGCGAATTCATCACGGCAGCGCGGCGGGATGCCAGGAAAGGCCAGTACCTCGTCAGCCGGGAAAGAACCGATTTCAGTCTGCTGGCCGAATGCGAAATCCTGATCGCTCCCGACCGCGATGAACCGGTTCACATGGAGCGCGGCCAGGAGGAACAACTGATCGAACGGGTTGACTGGGCGAAAGGCCTGTTCGGTGCCGGCACCTGGCTGGCAGTCGAGCAATCCCAGAAGCTGGACGATGCCCTCTGGCTGCAAACGCTGCAGCGTGTGAGCGAACGCACCGGGGTTCCCCCGGTGGCCACCGGCAATGTGCACATGCACATCCGATCGCGCAAGGCCCTGCAGGATGTCATCACCGCGGTGAAAGAGGGAAAAGCCGTCCATGAATGCGGGATGGCCCTGCAATCGAATGCGGAGCGCTACCTGCGCCCGAGAGTGAGGCTGGGCAATCTCTACCCACCTGAATTGCTGGCCAACACCCTGGTCGTGGCGGGCCGCTGCCGGTTCAGCCTGGAATCCATTCGCTACCAGTACCCTCTGGAAACGGTTCCACCCGGCATGACGCCGGGCCAGGCGCTGCGGCAATTCACGATCGCGGGCGCCCGGAAACGATATCCGTCCGGCGTCCCCTGGAAAGTGCGCCGGCAGCTGGTGCACGAATTGCGATTGATTGCCGACTGCCGGTACGAGATGTATTTCCTCACGGTGCACGACATCGTCCGTCATGCACGCGAGCAGAAGATCCTGTGCCAGGGCCGCGGTTCGGCCGCCAATTCGGCCGTCTGCTATTGCCTGCATGTGACCGAAGTGGACCCGGCCCGGGCCAACCTGCTGTTCGAGCGCTTCATCAGCAAGGAGCGCAAGGAACCGCCCGACATCGATGTCGACTTCGAGCACGAGCGGCGCGAAGAGGTGATCCAGTACATCTACGCCAAATACGGCCGCGACCGGGCCGCCATCGCCGCCGTGGTGGCGAGCTACCGCTCCCGCAGCGCCATCCGCGATGTGGGCAAGGCCCTGGCCATTCCCATCGAACTGGTCGACTCATTCGCCAAGTCGCATTACTGGTTCGATGATGCGGCGCTCCAGGCCGACAGCCTGAGCGCCATGGCGGCGGAAACCGGTGTGAAGATCGACTCGCTGCGCCTGCGTCAATGGCTGGACCTGACGGAAACTTTGCGCGGTTTTCCCCGGCACCTGAGCCAGCACGTGGGCGGTTTCGTCCTGACCCAGGGCAAGCTCACCCGGCTGGTGCCGGTGGAGAACGCGGCCATGCCGGAGCGTTCGATCATCCAGTGGGACAAGGACGACCTGGAAGACATGGGCCTGCTCAAGGTGGACGTGCTGGCCCTGGGCATGCTGACGGCGCTGCGTCGCTGCCTCGACTTCGTCAGCCAGCGGCGTGGCATACCTTTCGTGTTGCAGGACATCGAGGACAAGGACCCTGCCACCTACGAGATGATCCGCCGGGCCGACACGGTGGGGGTGTTCCAGATCGAGAGCCGGGCCCAGATGTCGATGCTGCCGCGGCTGCAGCCCGATCGCTTCTACGACCTGGTGATCGAGGTGGCCATCGTGCGTCCGGGTCCGATCCAGGGCGGCATGGTGCATCCCTACCTCAAGAGCCGGGATCGGGTGCGCCAGGGACTGCCGATCCACTATGAAAGTGACGCGCTCAAGCCGGCCCTGGAGCGCACGCTGGGCGTGCCGATCTTCCAGGAGCAGGTGATGCAGATCGCGATGATCGCTGCCGACTTCAGCGCCGACGAAGCCGATCGGTTGCGCCGTTCGATGGCAGCCTGGAAACGCCGGGGTGGCGTGCACCAGTTCCAGGACCGGCTGATCTCCGGCATGGTGAAGAAAGGCTACCGCCAGGAATTCGCCGAAGGCATCTTCAAGCAGATCCTGGGCTTCGGCGAATACGGTTTCCCGGAGAGCCATGCCGCCAGCTTTGCCCTGTTGGCCTACGACAGCAGCTGGCTCAAATGCCACGAGCCTGAGTGTTTCCTGGCCGCCATGCTCAATTCCCAGCCCATGGGTTTCTATTCGCCGTCGCAACTGGTGCAGGACGCGCGGCGCCATGGCGTGCAGGTCTTCCCGCCCGATGTCGCCTTCAGCGATTGGGATTGCACCCTGGAGGCGGGATCCGATACCAAACAATCGGGGTCAGATTCCAATTCTTCCCGTCCCGCGGTCCGGCTCGGCCTGCGCATGGTCGGCCAATTGAGCCAGGCCGGTGCGCAAAGGATTGTGGATGCACGCAAGGCAGCATCGTTTTCAAGCACGGAAGACATGGCCTTGCGGTCCCAGCTCGATGTGAAGGTCCTCAATGCCCTGGCGGCCGGCGATGCGCTGCTTTCGCTCTCGGGACATCGCCGCCAGCAAGTGTGGGATGCGTCGGCGTTGCGGCGCGCGCCCGAGTTGCTGCGCGGCACGCCCGTGAATGAGATCCCTCTGGAACTTCCGCCCGCTCGCGAAGGTGAGGAAATCGTGTTCGACTACGCTTCGCTGGGCCTGACGCTGCGCCGGCATCCCCTGGCATTGCTGCGTCCCCGGCTGGCGCGCATGAAGCTGCTCAGCGCGCAGCAGTTGCACGACCTGCCCAGCGGACAGCGGGTGCGGGCTTGCGGCATCGTCACCGTGCGCCAGCAGCCGCAGACCGCCAATGGCACGATCTTTCTCACGCTGGAAGACGAGACCGGCCCGGTCAACGTGATCGTCTGGAAGCTGCTTCGCGAGCAGCAGCGGGACGACTTGCTGAAAGCGCGTCTGCTGGCGGTGGAAGGAACCTGGCAGCGCGACGTGGACAGCGGCGGACAGGTGCGAAACCTGATCGCCAGCCGGCTGAAGGACCTGACGCCGCTGCTCGGTCGGCTGGGACAACTGGCCAACAGCAGCCGCGATTTTCACTAGCGCGGGCAACGCCTTTTCATCCTGCCGAAATCCGGCCCCGCAATCGGGCTTCGCGCCCTGCCGCCCCGGTGTTAAGAAATCGCTAAGTCCAGGACACGAACATCACCGGCATCGATGGAGGACATCATGTCGAAATTCATACTCGCTGGCCTGGCACTGCTAATGAGCGCGGCGCTCAACGCTGCCCGGGCCGAGACACCGCAGGCCATCCTGCAAAGCTACAGCGCCCAGGCCGGCGGCCCTGCGATCCCCCAGCGCGGTCGCGATCTCTTCACCTCGACCCACGGCAAGGAGTGGAGCTGCTCCACCTGCCATGGCGCCATGCCGATCCAGCCCGGCAAGCACGCAGCCACGGGCAAGGCGATTGCCCCGCTGGCGCCTGCGTTCGATGCCCGCCGCTTCACCGATGCCGCCAAGGTCGAGAAATGGTTCGGCCGCAACTGCAACGACGTCCTGGGCCGGACCTGTTCGGCCGCCGAGAAAGCCGACGTCCTGGCCTGGCTGATCTCCCTGAAATCCTGAAATCCTGAAATCCCATGAACCAACTCACGCGTACCTTCACCGCCTGGAGCGCTCTCGCGGCGCTCGCTTGCGGGTTCGGTCTTCCGCTGGTCGCCCATGCCGACGGGAAACACGGCCGTGGGCTGCCCTTGCTGCCTGCCTACCAGCAGGAATGTTCATCCTGCCACGTTGCCTATCCGCCTGGCATGTTGCCGGCGGCATCCTGGCAGGCGCTGATGAACAACCTTCCGCGCCATTTCGGCGCCGACGCGTCGGTCGACGCCGCGACGCTCAAGCAGCTTTCAGCCTGGCTGACAGCAAATGGATCCACGCGCTCTTTTAACGGCAATCGTCCGCCCGAAGACCGGATCACCCACAGCGACTGGTTCGTCCGAGAGCACCGGGAGGTCCCGGCGCCGACCTGGAAGTCGACATCCGTGCGCAGCGCGTCCAACTGCGCCGCCTGCCACACCACCGCCGAACAAGGAGAGTTCAATGAACGAAACGTCCGCCTTCCCCGCTGAACGCAGCTCGCGACAGTCCGCCCGCGGCGTATTGGTCTGGGATTTTCCGGTCCGCGTTTTTCACTGGTTGCTGGCGCTCAATTTCGCCATTGCCTGGATCACCGCCGAAAGCGAGACCTGGCGGCTGGTGCACGTCATCGCCGGCTACTCCGTTGCCGCACTGGTGGCCTTCCGGCTGCTGTGGGGGCTGGTGGGCACCCGCCATGCGCGCTTTGGCAATTTCGTGCGCGGCCCGCGGGCCGCATTGGCGTACCTCAAGGATTCGTTGCGCGGACAGCACCCGCGCCACGCCGGCCACAATCCCGCCGGGGCGCTCGCGATCGTCGGCCTGCTGGCGCTGGCGGCGCTGACGGCTGCCTCCGGATGGGCCTTCTACAATGAATTGGGTGGCGAATGGCTGGGAGAGTTGCACGAGGTGCTCGCCAACGCGATGCTGGGCCTGGTGCTGCTGCATCTGGCGGCCGTACTGGTGACCAGCGTGCTGGCCCGCGACAACCTGGTCAAGGCCATGTGGACCGGCCGCAAGCAAGCCGTGGAGCGACAGGATGGAATCAAGCGGCCGTGGCGGGGGATCGGTGTCGTGCTGCTGGTCGCCGTGCTGGGCTTGTGGTGGTTCCAGTGGACCGATGCCGGCAACACGGTGGGCTTGCCATCGGCCTCGCGGCTGGCCGGCGAGCGTCATCATCACGACGAGGATTGAAGGCGAGGACATTGAAAGCAGGGCATGCGCATCCTGATTGCTGAAGATGATCTCCTGCTGGGTGACGGCCTGCGCAGCGGCTTGCGACAATTGGGGTTCCAGGTCGATTGGGTGCGCGACGGCGAGGCCGCGGGTCGCGAGCTGCGATCCAACGAGTACGCGGCCGCGGTGCTCGACCTGGGACTGCCGCGCTGCGACGGCCTCGAAGTCCTGCGGCGGGTGCGGCAAGCGGGGGTGAAGGTGCCCGTCCTGGTGCTCACGGCGCGCGATGCGGTGCCCGACCGCATCCTCGGCCTCGATGCCGGCGCCGACGACTATGTGGTCAAGCCGGTCGATCTGCAGGAACTGGCCGCGCGATTGCGAGCCCTGGTGCGCCGGTCGCACGGTCAGCCCCAGGATGCGCTGACCGCGCAGGACGTGGTGTTGGATCCGGCGGCGCGCTCGGTACGCAAGGGCGGATCGGACGTGGTGCTGCCGCCGCGCGAGTTCGACGTACTGCATGCGCTGATGCTCAGCCAGGGCCGGGTGCTGTCGCGCGTCCAGCTGGAGCAGCAGCTCTACAGCTGGGGACGCGAAGTCGAAAGCAATGCGGTTGAGGTCCACATCCATCACCTGCGCCGCAAATTGGGCCCCGGTGTGATCCAGACCGTGCGCGGCGTCGGCTACCTGATTGCGCGCAACACCGCGACATGAAGGCCGCCACCCGGTCCCTGCAAGGTCGGCTGATCCTGATCACGCTGGCGACGACCGCGGTGCTCTGGCTGGCGGTGGGGCTGGCCACTTGGGCCGATGCCCGGCACGAGCTGGACGAATTGCTGGACGGACACCTGGCGCAGGCGGCGGCCTTGCTGGTGGCCCAGCAAACCGCGGCG
>JAANCK010764434.1_pt1 | contig 27522 bp, 24 predicted proteins | sample 7277841 | NCBI WGS metagenome assembly JAANCK01 (sample SAMN14222788, study PRJNA588281) | permafrost metagenome | isolation source: Arctic cryosol methane SIP | place: Canada:Nunavut | collected 2015-07 | reverse complement strand
GAAGGGCACCCGCGGGTGCCCTTCGATTCTGCCTTAGCCCGGGTCAGGCCGTGGGACTGTTGCGCAGCCGGATGTGCAACTCGCGCAATTGCTTCTCGTCGACCGGGCTCGGCGCCTGGGTCAGCAGGCACTGGGCCCGTTGCGTCTTCGGGAAGGCGATGACGTCGCGCAGTGACTCGGCGCCTGTCATCAGCATCACGAAGCGGTCCAGGCCGATGGCGATGCCGCCGTGCGGGGGCGCGCCATATTGCAGCGCATCCAGCAGGAAGCCGAACTTTTGCTGTGCTTCCTCGGCGCCGATCTTCAGCGCGCGGAACACCTTGCTCTGGACGTCCTCGCGGTGGATCCGTACCGACCCGCCGCCGAGCTCGACGCCGTTGAGGACCGCGTCGTAGGCTTTCGCCACGCAGCGGCCCGGGTCGGTCTCCAGCCAGTCTTCGTGACCGTCCTTGGGCGAGGTGAAGGGATGGTGCACGGCGTTCCAGCGCTGGCCTTCCTCGTCGAACTCGAACATCGGGAAGTCGACCACCCACAGCGGCTTCCATTGGCCCTCGACCAGGCCGTTGGCCTTGCCGAACTCGCTGTGGCCGACCTTGACCCGCAGTGCGCCGATCGCATCGTTGACCACCTTGGCCTTGTCCGCGCCGAAAAAGATCAGGTCGCCGCTGGCGGCGCCGGTGCGCTTGAGGATCTCGGCGATCGCGGTGTCGTGCAGGTTCTTCACCACCGGCGACTGCAGGCCGTCGCGACCCTTGGCCGCGTCGTTGACCTTGATCCAGGCCAGTCCCTTGGCGCCGTAGATCTTGACGAACTCGCCGTAGCCGTCGATCTCGCCGCGGCTCATCGCGGCACCGCCCGGGATGCGCAGCGCCACCACCCGTCCGTCCTCGGCATTGGCCGGGCCGGAGAACACCTTGAAATCCACGTCCTTCATCGCGTCGGTGACATCGGTGAACACGAGCTTGACCCGCAGGTCGGGCTTGTCCGAGCCGTACAGCCGCATGGCCTCGTCGTACTTCATCACCGGGAAGGCGGGCAGCTCGACGCCGATGGCTTTCTCGAACACCGTGCGGATCATGTTCTCGAACATCGCACGGATTTCCTCTTCCACCATGAACGACGTCTCGACGTCGATCTGGGTGAATTCGGGCTGCCGATCGGCGCGCAGGTCCTCGTCGCGGAAGCACTTGGTGATCTGGTAGTAACGGTCGAAGCCGGCCATCATCAGCAGCTGCTTGAACAGCTGCGGCGACTGCGGCAGCGCGAAGAACATCCCGTCGTGCACCCGGCTGGGCACCAGGTAGTCGCGCGCGCCTTCCGGTGTCGACTTGGTCAGCATCGGCGTCTCGATGTCGATGAAGCCGTTGGCGTCCAGGAACTTGCGCACCTCCATCGTCACCTTGTAGCGCAGCATCAGGTTGTTCTGCATGTACGGACGGCGCAGATCCAGCACCCGGTGCACCAGCCGGGTGGTTTCCGACAGGCTTTCGTCATCCAGCTGGAACGGCGGCGTGACCGACGGATTGAGCACGGTGAGCTCATGGCACAGCACTTCGATCTTGCCACTCTTCAAGTTGTCGTTGGTGGTGCCGGACGGACGGGCCCGCACCAGGCCCTTGACCTGGATGCAGAACTCGTTGCGCAGGCCCTCGGCCACCTTGAACATCTCGGCGCGGTCCGGGTCGCAGACCACCTGGACGTAGCCTTCGCGGTCCCGCAGGTCGACGAAGATCACCCCGCCATGGTCGCGCCGGCGGTTCACCCAGCCGCACAGGGTCACGCTCTGGCCCAGGAGGGCCTCCGTCACAAGACCGCAATAGGTCGTACGCATTTTCTGGGTTGACATGGCTCTCGGCTTCCGGGCGTCCGCTGCGGACGCGTTACTTGTTCAGGTAGTTGGTGGCGCCGCCGGGGACGACGACGCCCATGGAAATGACGTACTTGAGCGCATCGTCCACGCTCATCTTCAGCTCGACGCAGTCGTTCTTGCGCAGCATCACGAAATAGCCGCCGGTTGGATTGGGGGTGGTCGGCACGTACACGCTGAGATACTCGCCCGGCAGGTAGTTGGTGACCTCGCCGCCGGGTGCGCCGGTGACGAAGCCGATGGTCCAGACGTCGGGCCGGGGCCACTGCACCAGCACCGCCTTGCGAAAGGCGTTGCCACCGGGGGAAAACAACGTGTCGGAGACCTGCTTGACGCTGGAGTAGATCGATCGCACCACCGGAATGCGGCTGACCACCGTGTCGCCCCAGATCACCAGCTTCTTGCCCATGAAATTGCTGACGACCGCGCCGACGGCCAGCAGGATGGCCAGGGTGAGCAGAACCCCGAAGCCGGGAATGTGCACGCCGATCAGTCGGTCCGGTTGCCAGGCCTCGGGCAGGATCAGGAGGGTGCGATCCAGGGTGCCGATGATCCATTGCAGCACGCCGATGGTGATGGCCACCGGGACGATGACCAGCAGTCCAGCCAGCAGCCATTTGCGTACAGCGGACATCCGGTCCTGCTTTCAGTGGCAGCCGCTGTCGCTGGCACAGCCATCTGCCGAGGCTTTCGGCGCGTCGGACTTGGACGCGCCCGAGCTGCTGTCAGCCGGCTTGGAAGCACCCTCCGACGGCTTGGCTGCGCTGTCGGCCGGCTTGGCGGCGCCGTCGGCGGGCTTGGCGCCCTCCGCGTCCTTCGAAGCACCTTCGGACGGGGCCGGCGCGCTGGAACCACCGCGGAAGTCGGTGGCGTACCAGCCCGAACCCTTCAGCTGGAAGCCGGCGGCAGTGACCTGCTTGTTGAATGCGGCGGCCCCACAGGCCGGGCAAACGGTCAGCGGAGCATCGGAAAGTTTCTGCAACACGTCCTTGGCATGGCCACAGGAGCCGCATTTGTACGCGTAGATGGGCATTGCTCTTGGAGGGGGTTGGTCAGCTGCAAAGCCTTCAATTATAGGCGGCAGGGTAGAGATCAACCGCTGCCGGGTCGGTGGCGGCCCGGCCAACGCTCCGACGACCGCCGCTCACCGGCATTATCGTAAGAATCTGCTGCCGGCCTGCACGGCCGGCGACCAAACTCAACGGTATGCCGCGCCTCAGAACAACCGGATTCGAACGATCATCTGCATCACGATCAGCCCCAGCACGAAGCCGAAACCGCCGTAGACAATGCCTTGCAGCAGCTTGTTGGTCCTCTTCTGCTCCGCCAGCAGTTGCGCCAGCTCGCGCCGGTGGTCGGTGGGCTTCTGGGCCAGGTAGTCGTGCAGCAGACGCGGCAGATCCGGCAGCATCTTGGCGTAGCGCGGCGCCTGATCGCGCAGCTCCTTGATCAGCCCCTGCGGGCCGACCTGCTCCATCATCCATTTCTCCAGGAACGGCTTGGCGGTGCTCCACAGGTCCAGCTCGGGGTCGAGCTGGCGGCCCAGGCCTTCGATGTTGAGCAGCGTCTTTTGCAGCAGCACCAGCTGCGGCTGGATCTCCACCTGGAACCGGCGCGAGGTCTGGAACAGCCGCATCAACAGCAGGCCCAACGATATCTCCTTGAGCGGGCGGTCGAAATAGGGTTCGCACACGGTGCGCACCGCGGCTTCCAGTTCGTCGACGCGCGTGGCCGCGGGCACCCAGCCCGACTCGATGTGCAACTGGGCCACCCGCTTGTAGTCGCGCCGGAAGAACGCGGTGAAGTTCTGCGCCAGGTATTCCTTGTCGTGCTCGGTGAGGGTTCCGATGATGCCGAAGTCCAGCGAGATGTAGCGCCCGAAGGTGGCCGGCTGGATGCTCACCTGGATGTTGCCGGGGTGCATATCGGCATGGAAGAAGCCGTCGCGGAACACCTGGGTGAAGAAGATGGTCACGCCATCGCGCGCGAGTTGCGGAATGTTCACGCCGGCCTCGCGCAACCTGGCGACCTGGCTGATTGGCACCCCGATCATGCGCTCCATCACGATCACGTCGGGGTGGCAGAAGTCCCAGAACATCTCCGGGATCAGCACCAGGTTCAGCCCGGCCATGTTGCGGCGCAACTGGGCGGCGCAAGCGGCCTCGCGCACCAGGTCCAGTTCGTCGTGCAGGTACTTGTCGAACTCGGCCACCACCTCGCGCGGCTTGAGGCGACGTGCTTCCTTCGACACCGTCTCCAGCCAGCCGGCCATCATCCGCAGCAGGCTCAGGTCCTTTTCAATGACCGTGAGCATGCCCGGGCGCAGCACCTTGACGGCCACGTCGCGGGTCTGCCCATAGCGGTCCTTCAGGGTGGCGAAATGGACCTGGGCGATTGAGGCGCTCGCCACAGGCACCCGCTCGAAGCTGGCGAAGATGCTGTCCACCGGCCGGCGAAAGGCGCGCTCGACGGTGGCGATGGCGACGGCGGAGTCGAACGGCGGAACCCGGTCCTGCAGCCGCGCCAGTTCGTCTGCGACGTCGGCCGGCAACAGGTCGCGGCGGGTCGACAGCACCTGTCCGAACTTCACGAAGATCGGCCCCAGGTGCTCCAGGGCCTGCCGCAGCCGCTGGCCGCGCGGGGCGCTCAGATCGCGGCCGAATGAAAGCACCCGTGCGGTGGAACTGAGCCAGGGCCGCTGGAAGCTGTTGAGCACCAGCTCGTCCAGGCCGTACCGCAGCGCCACCCAGATGATGGCGATACCGCGCAGATACCGTGTCATGCCCCGGCCTGCCCCGGCCCGGAGGAGGCGCTGCCGGCGAACTGGCGCAGAGCCTTGACCATCCGGCGGACGGCCTCGCCCATGGCATGGGCCGGCGCATCGCCGATCACCCGCGACAGGTCCTCCTCGAGGTCCCAGCGGACATGCTCGACCAGCCAGTTGATGTCGGCAGCCAGTTGCACGTCGCCCGCGATGCGCACTGGCGGCTTGTCGCCGCGCAACGCGGCCTGCGCCAGTTGCCATGGCGACTCTTCGGTCAGGGTGAGGGTGAGGTCGGGTTGGCCGCCGGCCGGCGCCAGGTCGAGCAGTCCCGCCGGCGTGATCCGCAGCCGCATCAGGAAAATCCGCCAGCGTGCCTCCACCACCCGGCCGGCCTGACCGGCCAGCCGCGCCTGGGCCTCGGGCTCCTGCATCAGAACGTGATTGACCAGCAGGATCTGGCGCCGCTGGATTTCTTCCAGCATCCACGCCGGCGGCTGCAAGCCGCTGGCCAGCCGCGAAAACAGGTCGTCCAGGAACGGAAAGGGGGACTGTGTTGCCATAGTCCCCCGATTCTCTCCCGAAACTCCGCCGCTCAGCGGTCGTCCGGGCGCGATCTCACTGCAGGGCCTGGACGCCCGCCACCAGCCAGCCGCTGCCGCCGCCTTTGGCCTTGGTCATGTTCCAGACTTCGCGGAACGAGCTGGGGCCGGCCGAGGGTTCCTCGCGGATCATTCCGGAGAACTCCACGCTGGCCATGTAGTCTCCGTTGGTGTCCTCGATGCCAAGCAGCTTGGCGTCGAGCATCACGACCTCGGTCCTGTTGGGCTGGTTGCCGGTCTGCTGCTCGCGATCGGCCAGCTGGGTCTTGATCTCGCCCAGCATTTCGTCGGTCATCATCGAGCGCAGGGTGGCGATGTCCGCCCGGTCCCAGGCATCCTGCAGCGTCACGAAGTTGCGCTTGGCCGCGGACACGAAGCCTTCGGTGTCAAAGTCCGCCGGGATGCCCCAGGTCTGTGAGCCCGCGAGGCCCGAGCCGATCTGCACGCCACCGGCCGGCGCGTACTTGCCGGCCTCGAAGGCCATGCTGCTGCGCTCCCAGGGCCGGGCCGAGGCGTCATTGCCGACCTTGTCGGGGCTGTACTGGGGCGGCGGCATGGCCGAGTCGGCGCCGCCGCCGGCTCCCTGGAATGCATAGGGGCGCTCCGGCGGCGCCTGGCGCCGCCGCATGATCGCGCCGATCACGGCCATGACGACCATGACCAGCAATGCGATGAGCAGGAACTGGCCGAACGCGGCGCCCAGTCCCAGCGAATTGGCCAGCCAAGCCAAGCCCAGGCCCGCCGCCAAGCCGCCGAGCATGGCGCCCCAGGGCCGGCGCGGCGCCGCCGCGCCGGGCTGCGCGCCGGGCTGGCTGCCCGGGCTGGCCTGATTGTTCGCAGGCGCTGCCGGGGCCGGGCGGCCGGCTTCGCGCTGAGTCACGTTGCCGGATTGCCGGCCGATCGAGCCGCCGCCGCCCATTCGCCGCGCCGCTTCTGAATCGAAGCTGGCCAGCGCCAGAACCGCCACCAATACCCAGGACCACAGTTTCATATTGCCTCCACGGCCCGCAGGGCTCAACACTTGATTCCCACATGCAGGGCGACCACGCCGCCCGTCAGGTTGTGATAGTCCACATGGCCGAAGCCACCTGCTTGCATCAGCGCTTTCAGCTCCTGCTGGTCGGGATGCACGCGGATCGATTCGGCCAGGTAACGATAGCTGGCGCTGTCGCCGGCCACCAGTTTGCCCAGTTGCGGCAGGATGTTGAACGAATACCAGTCGTAGGCCTTGCGCAGGGGCTGGGCGACCTTCGAGAATTCCAGCACCATCAGCCTGCCGCGCGGCTTGAGCACCCGGTTCATCTCGGCCAGCGCCAGGTTCTTGTGGGTCATGTTGCGCAGGCCGAAGGCCACGCTCACCAGGTCGAAGCTCTCGCTCGCGAACGGCAGCTTCTCGGCGTCGCACACCACGGTGGGCAGGGCCACGCCGGCATCGAGCAGGCGGTCGCGCCCGGTGCGCAGCATTGCCTCGTTGATGTCGGTATGTACCACCCGGCCGGCCGGTCCCACCTTGGGGGCGAACGCCAGGGCGAGGTCGCCGGTTCCCCCGGCGATGTCGAGCACCCGGTCGCCGGGCTGGACGTTCGCCGTGAGCACGGTGTAGGCCTTCCAGGCGCGATGCAGGCCCATCGACATCAGGTCGTTCATCAGGTCGTAGCGCGGCGCGACCGAATCGAACACGCCGCGCACACGGCGTGCCTTTTCGCGCTCGTCGACCGATTCATAGCCGAAATGGGTGCTGCTCATGTCAGTTGGGACGGATGTGCTGGAGAAAGTTCCTCATGCCCCGATGCTAGGGCAATCGCGCGCATCGTGCCGGCGAGACCGCGGCAGTCTGTGACAAACGGCCGGTGCAAGCGGTCAGTGGCTGCAGCCGGGCGCGCCCTTGGGCGGCATGGCGGCATCGCGCTCCACGCCCGCCTCGCGCAGGCGCCGCTCGTAGTCGGCCCACAGCTTGTCCTGCTGGGCGCCGAGGAAGTAAAGGTAGTCCCAGGAATAGATGCCGCTGTCGTGGCCGTCCGAAAAACGCGGCTGCACTGCGTAGTTGCCAATCGGCTCCAGCGCTTCGAGCTCGACCTCGCGCTTGCCGGTCTGCAGCACTTCCTGGCCCGGGCCGTGGCCCGCCACTTCGGCGGAGGGCGAATAGACGCGCATCAGCTCGAAGGGGATGCGGAACTGCGCCCCGTCGGAAAATAACACCTCGAGCACACGTGATTGGCCGTGCACGGTCAGCGATTGCGGGGTGGGAGTGTCGGAAGTGAGGCCTGCCATGGGCCGATTCTAGGGAAACTCTGGATCGATCGCTGAGCGATTTGGGGCCACTGGGCGATTTCAGAGTGTCCCTCGTCGGCCCATGCGCCTAGAAGCGCCAAGTCACGTTGACGTAAAGGCGATCGTCACCGCCCTGCGGCGCCGCGGAATTGGCGCTCAGCGGAACCTTGCTGCCGTTCAGAAGGCGGCCGTATTCGAGCGAAGCCGCGAACGGCCCGTTGGCGTAGCGCAGGCCCATTCCGATGCTGGCCAGGGTGTCATTGCCCGGCTTGGTGGTCTCATTGGGATGGTTGTTGCCCAGCCAGCCCGCGTCGACGAAGCCGATCGCCCGCAGTCCCGCCGCCAGCTCCGGCGCGGTGATTTCCAGCGAAGCGAACGCACCCTTGTCGCCGGTGATCGGCCGGTCTTCACTGGTCCCGCGCACCGAGCCCAGGCCGCCCAGGCCGAATTGCTCGCCGGAGATCAGCACCTGGGAGCTGTACTGGAACTGACCCCGGGCCGACCACAGCCAGTTGGTGGCAAAGGATGCGGCATAGCTGATCCCGCCGCGCAAGGCCTGCCAGCGGGTGGTGGTGATGCGCGGATCCTCGTTCTGGTAGGACGCCAGGTCGTTGTGGGCGCCACTGCCGGTGTTGGCGGCCAGGTCGAGGTTGTAGCCCCACACGCGGTTGTCGGCCTCGATGCGGGCGGCATAGCCCAGTGTGAGCGGCCGGCTGCGGCGGTCGACACCGATCGGGATGCCGTCGATCACGGTGGCATCGAAGACCTTGTCATCGAGGCTCAGCGTCACGTAACTGCGGCGGCCGCCCTGCGGATGGAGGTACCAGGTGGCGCTCAGGCCATAGGTATCGCCCGCGCCGGTGCTGCTGAAGCTGCCGAAATTGCCCACCACGTCGGAGTGCGTGTAGGAGCCCCCGAGCACCATGCCCATGCCGTAGAGCGGCACCTTGTACTGCAGCCCCAGCTGCTTGACATCTTCGGTGCGCTGGATCGACGTGGTGTAAGCGCCGACGAACTGATGGTCGAGGTTGAACACGTTCGTGTGGGCCGCCGACACCGTCAGCCGATCGCGCCCGGTCGACTCCGAGCCGGCATTCGACAGGCCCACGGCCAGCGACCAGGGCCGGCTGTCCTTCACGTCGACGGTCGCATCGATGCGGTCGGGCTGGTCGGCCTCCCGCAGCCCCACCTGCACCTGCTTGTTCGGGTTCTCGTTGGCAATCGCCGTCTGGACCGCGAGCCGCTTGAAATTGGGACTGGTGCCTTCACGCAGCTCGGGCAGGCTGCGCCGGATATTGGCGTCGTCGTAAATGCCCTTGCTCTGGATGATCACCTTGCCGAGCGTGAAGTTCACCACGTTCAACCTGACGGTTGTCCCGACCTCCTGCGGCGGCAACGCGACCCGGTGCAGCCCGAAGCCCTTGTCGCGCAGCGCCTTCTCCAATGCCACGGTGGCCTGTTGCAGGGTCTCCAGAGTGGCGTCGCTGCGCACGTAGGGCTCCAGCACACGGCGTGTTTCGTCCGGCCCGAGCGGGTTTTCGCCCGTCACCTCGAACCCGTTGATGGCAAAAACCGGCGCAGAAGCGGGTGCTGCCATGGCCGGCAACGCGGGCGGGACGGGGGCAGTGGCCGGTGCCTGGGCCCGCGCCAGCGGGCTGATGGTCAGCGCCGCCGACACGGCCAGCGTCCACCGGGGCTGCGCCAGCGCGCGCCAACGTGGCAAACGAATACCTGTGGCCATAGTGTCTTGCCCTCTTTTTTTCAGGTGCCGGCGCACGGGAAACCGCACGCGGCGGCGCCACGCTGCTGCCGCATTACCTCGGACATGTGTTGTTGGGCGGGATACCCGACTCCGCGAATAGAATCGCCGCCGCCGGATTGTGGGAAGTGGGCAGCGGCAACCGGTCGAAATCGAGGAACTTCGGAATCGTGATCGGCCGGCGGGTCTCGCCGTCGTTGCCGGCGAATCCGGCCTCGCCCTGGCCCAGGTGCAGGATCTGGCTGGCGGTCAGCAGCTCGATGTGCCCGTCGCGGACATAGACGAACAGCCCCTCCTCGGAATCGGAAACGGGCGCGCCGGAAAAAAGATTGGACGGAACGTCGACGCCATCCGGCCGCGGGCCGTCGATGGTCGGCTGGTTGATGATCAACTGGATTCCGCTGGGCGAAATGAACAGGCCCTGCCCTTCCTGCAATGCCTCCAGGGCGGTCATCCCGTTCGGAGTCACGATGACCGAGCCCAGCCAGTCCCATACGGTGAGGCCGGAATCGGCGTCGCCGGCTTCGCCGGCACAGGACCCGGTGCAGACAATATCCACCCCCGTGCCGCGGACCCCGATGGTGGCGGTGGCGGTGGTGAAGCCGACGTTGCTGTGGTTGGCCTTGCCGATCAATCCGGTCAGGGCCCGAACGCTGCCTCTGAGCAGGGAGACCAGGAAGCGGCCTTCGCCGGCGTTGTGTTCGTCATAGACAAAATTGTCGATCCGGAACCTGGTCGAGGGCCCCAGCGTGACGCGGCTGTTATCGCGAAACGCCAATATGGCGCGGGTGCCAGCGAGGGTTTCGACCATGTCGCCCGGATAGACCGGTCCGCCGTCGACCAGCCGCCGGCGCTGGTTCGAGGCATCGATCGCATAGAGCTCGCCTTGCGACGTGACCACCTTGGCGCTGGCCATCACGGCATTGGGCCGCGCGCTTGCATTGATCCGTGCCGATTCGATGCCGCAGTCGCGAGCGCACAGCCGGGCGTCGAAGTCGGTGCCGCGAATTCCGATGGTGGCGGTGTAGGTCTGCACCTTGGCCGCATTGGGCGCGTTCTTGCTGATCAGGCCGGTGACCGCCCGGAAGCCGCCGCGCACCAATTGCATGAGCATGCTGTTGTCGGGAGCGTTTTCCTTGAAGCGGTATTGCTGCAGTACCAGCTCGGAGTTGGGCCGCACCGTCATCCGCGTGCCGTCTTCCAGCTTGATGATGGCCAGGGCATTCTCGGCAGTGGTCAGCCGGTCGCCTTCCTTGAGGGACAGGCCTTTGCCGAGGATGCGGGCGGTCTGGCCCGGCGCCTGCGCGAAACCGACGCCGCGGGAAAACTCCACTTCGCCGCCGGACTGGGCGCTGGCGGACGCGGCCGTCAACAGGAGGCAGGCCGTTAGCGCGGCGCGAGCCCAGGGCGATCCATCTCGTTGCGCGTTGGCCATTGAGAAACCTCCAAGGTCCGTGTGCTGCTCGACTCCTCAACCGAACAGTGGTTATACACGGTTATCTCATCAATGCCCACTGGCCACGCTCGGGTCAAACCCCGAGCGTGCGTTAAGCGAAATCGGCGGACAGGCGGTGCGCAATATCGGCTTCCAGGGCCGGCCGCAGCGCGGCAATACGGGCCACCTCGTGATCCGGCGACTGGCGCTGCGCCTGGCCCCAGACCGGCGCGGGAAAGTGGCTGTCCCACTGGAAGCGCGCGACGATGTGCCAGTGCAGATGCGGGACCGCATTGCCCAGGCTGGCCAGGTTGACCTTTGCCGGCGCAAGGTGCGAACGCAGGCAGTGTTCCACCAGGACCACCGCATCCAGGCAGGTGCGCTGGTCCGCGACCGGGAGGTCGGAAAATTCGGCCACGTGCTCGGACCATACCAGGCGATAGAACGCCGGGAAACCCCCTTCATCGGTGCGGATGACGCGGAACTTCGCACCTTCGAAGACCACGTCGGCGCCGCCACCCTCGCACAGCGGGCAGCCCGGCGCGCGCATCAGACCAGCACCCGCTCGATGCCGCCGCTGTTGGCTGCGTGCACGTAGTCCGGCATCCAGTTCTCGCCAAGGACCTGGTTGGCCATCTCGACCACGATGTAGTCGGCCTCGAGCAGCCCGCTCTGCAGATCCTTGCCGTAGCGCGACAGGCCCTGCAGGCAGCTCGGACAGCTGGTGAGGATCTTGATGTTGCCCTTTTCGGCCGCGCCGCCAGCGACGCCCGCAGTGCGCTTGATGGCTTCGCGCAGCGCCGCTTCGTCCTTGCGCAATTCCTCTTCCTTGCGAAAGCGCACCTGGGTCGCGATGTCGGGCCGGGACACACCGAAGGTTCCCGACTCGCCGCAGCACCGTTCGGACTTGCGCACGTTGTCTCCCAGCAGGGCTTTGACGGTTTTCATCGAGTCCCCGAGCTTCATCGGGTTGTGGCAGGGTTCGTGGTACAGGAAACCACCCTGCCGGTCCGGCAAGGTGATTCCCTTTTCAAGCAGGTACTCGTGGATGTCGATGATCCGGCAGCCCGGGAAGATCTGGTCGAATTCGTAGCCCTGCAACTGGTCGTAGCAGGTACCGCAACTCACCACCACCGTCTTGATGTCCAGGTAGTTCAAGGTGTTGGCTACGCGGTGGAACAGCACCCGGTTGTCGGTGATCATCTTCTCGGCCTTGTCGAACTGCCCGGCCCCGCGCTGCGGATAGCCGCAGCACAGGTAGCCCGGCGGCAGCACCGTCTGCACCCCGGCGTGCCAGAGCATGGCCTGGGTGGCGAGGCCCACCTGAGAGAACAGGCGCTCCGAGCCGCAACCGGGGAAGTAGAAGACGGCCTCGGTCTCCGAAGTGGTCGCCTTCGGGTCGCGGATGATGGGAACGTAGTCCCTGTCCTCGATGTCCAGCAGGGCGCGGGCGGTCTTCTTGGGCAGGCCGCCCGGCAGCTTCTTGTTGATGAAGTGGATCACCTGTTCCCTGACCGGCGCCATTTCGTGCGTCGATGGCGGCTTGGCGGTCTGCTTGCGGGCCAGCCCGCGCAGCAGATCGTTGGCCAGCCGCTGGGCCTTGAAGCCCACGCCCACCACCGCGCCGCGCAACAGCTTGATGATTTCGGGGCTGGTCGCGTTGAGCATCAACATCGCCGCGGCATTGCCGGGGCGGAAGCTCTTCCGGCCCATCTTGCGCAGCAGGTTGCGCATGTTCATCGAGACGTCGCCGAAATCGATGTTGACCGGGCAAGGCGGCTCGCACTTGTGGCAGACCGTGCAGTGGTCCGCCACGTCCTCGAACTCCTCCCAGTGCTTGACGGAGACGCCGCGGCGTGTCTGCTCTTCATACAGGAACGCCTCGACCAGCAGCGAGGTGGCCAGGATCTTGTTGCGCGGGCTGTACAGCAGGTTGGCCCGCGGCACGTGGGTGGCGCACACCGGCTTGCACTTGCCACAGCGCAGGCAATCCTTGACGCTGTCGGAAATTGCGCCAATGTCCGATTGCTGCATGATCAGCGACTCGTGGCCCATCAGCCCGAAGCTGGGGGTGTAGGCGTTGGTCAGGTCGGCGTAGACCGCCAGCAGCGGCGCGCCCTCCGAGGTACTGTCCGTTGGCCCTGAGCTGGTCGAGGGGCCTTCTGTTGAAGCGGCCTGCCCGTGTCGCAACAGCTTGCCCTTGTTGAACCGGCCCTCCGGGTCCACCCTCTGCTTGTAGTCGGCGAACGGCTGCAGCTCCGCGTCGGTGAGGAACTCGAGCTTGGTGATGCCGATGCCGTGCTCGCCCGAAATCACGCCGTTGAGCGCGCGCGCCAGCACCATGATGCGTCTGACGGCCGCGTGCGCCGACTGGAGCATGTCGTAGTCGTCGCTGTTGACGGGGATGTTGGTGTGCACGTTGCCGTCGCCAGCATGCATGTGCAGCGCCACCCAGACCCGGCCCTTCAGCACCCGCTGGTGGATGGCATTGGCCTCGGCCAGGATGCCGGCAAAGGGCTGTCCGGCGAAGAGCGCCTGCAGCGGCGCGCGGATCTGCGCCTTCCAGCTGGCGCGGAGCGTGTGATCCTGCAGTTGCGCAAACAGCGGCCCGACATTGGCCAGCCAGTCGCGCCAGAGCGCCCGCACTTCGCGCACCAGGGCCAGCGCCTGCGCGACCCGATCCTCCAGCAGTTCGGCCGAGGGGATCTCGCTGGCGTCGTCGTGCCGCCCCAGCGGCAGGTTGCCGCGCTCGAAAAACGCCTCCAATTCGTCGGCCAGGCGGATCTTGTTGGCCAGCGACAGTTCGATGTTGATGCGCTCGATGCCGTCGGTGTATTCGGCCATACGGGGCAGCGGAATCACCACATCCTCGTTGATCTTGAAGGCGTTGGTGTGGCGGCTGATGGCGGCGGTGCGCTTGCGGTCCAGCCAGAATTTCTTGCGCGCTTCGGGACTGATGGCGACGAAGCCCTCGCCGCTGCGCGAGTTGGCGATGCGCACCACTTCGGAGGCGGCCCGCGCGACGTCGTCGGCGTTGTCGCCGGCGATGTCGCCGACCAAGACCATCTTGGGCAAGCCCGAGGAAGGGCCGCCATTGGCGCCCGTGGCGCGCTTGGACTTGGTTGTGTAGCCGACCGCCTTCAGGTAGCGGTCGTCCAGGTGCTCCAGGCCGGCCAGCAGCACGCCGCTGCGCTTCTGTTCGGCGAACATGAAGTCCTTGATCTCGACGATGCTGGGCACCGCGTCGCGGGCATTGCCGAAGAACTCCAGGCACACCGTGCGGGTGTGCTGTGGCATGCGATGCACGATCCAGCGCGCGCTGGTGATCAAGCCGTCGCAACCTTCCTTCTGGATGCCGGGCAGGCCGGAGAGGAACTTGTCGGTGACGTCCTTGCCCAGCCCCTCCTTGCGGAAGGTGTGGCCCGGAATCGCCAGTTGCTCGGTGCGCACCAGCGTCTTGCCGTCGGCCTGGAGATAGCGCAGTTCGAACCGCGCCATTTCGGCGTCGTGGATCTTGCCCAGGTTATGGTCCAGGCGCGTGATCTCCAGCCACTGGGCTTGCGGCGTGACCATGCGCCACGACACCAGGTTGTCCAGCGCGGTGCCCCACAACACGGCTTTCTTGCCGCCCGCGTTCATGGCGATGTTGCCGCCGATGCAGGAAGCCTCGGCCGAGGTCGGGTCGACCGCGAACACGTAGCCGGCGCGTTCGGCCGCGTCCGCCACCCGCTGCGTCACCACGCCGGCTTCGGTCCACACCGTGGGCAGCGGCTGGTCGTGGCCGGGCACGGCGACCCTCTCCACCTCGGTCATCGCCTCGAGCTTCTCGGTGTTGATCACCGCGCTCTTCCAGGTCAGCGGCACCGCGCCGCCCGTATACCCGGTGCCGCCGCCGCGCGGAATGATTGTGAGGCCCAGCTCGATGCAGCCCTTGACCAGGCCGGCCATCTCGGCCTCGGTGTCCGGCGTCAGAACCACGAACGGATACTCGACGCGCCAGTCGGTGGCGTCCGTCACATGCGAAACACGCGACAGGCCGTCGAACTTGATGTTGTCCTTGGCGGTGAAGCGCCGCAGGCCGCGCTGGGTCCGGCGCCGCAGCTCCGCCATCTCGCGGAAGCTCGCATCGAAAGCATTGACCGCACGCCCGGCTGCCTGCAACAGCCCGACCACCAGCGTGTCGCGTTCGGGGTCGCCGTCCAGGGTGCGGCGCTTTTCGACTTCGGACAACCGGTGATGCAGGGCATCCACCAGCATGCGGCGGCGTTTGGGGTTGTCCAGCAGGTCGTCCTGCAGATAGGGATTGCGCTGCACCACCCAGATGTCGCCCAGCACCTCGTACAGCATCCGCGCCGAGCGGCCGGTGCGGCGTTCCTCGCGCAACTGGTTCAGCACCTCCCAGGCGTTGGCTCCGAGCAGCCGGATGACGATCTCGCGGTCGGAGAACGAGGTGTAGTTGTAGGGAATCTCGCGCAGCCGGGGCGCGTCTTCCTTTGCCGGAGCCTCGAATCGGGTGAGCGTCGTGGGTGCGTTCATCGTGTGGAATGTCAGCCAAACGATCTGCTTTCCGGCTGATCGGAGATGGTACCGCAGTGCAGCATTGCCGTGCAGGCCCCTCAAGGCCAATGTCCTGCACCCACGAAGGGGGCGCAGGCCGCGCCAGGCGCCTTGAGCGCAAGTCATGGAAAGCCCGCTTGCGAGCCGGCGCCCCGCCCTGTCCAATTCGCGTCACAAATTGTTCGTAAACTCCAGCAGTCATCCAGGAGAACCCAACCCATGAAACTGAAACTCTCTGCCGCGGCGCTCGCGGCCTTCCTCGCGCTTCCCGCGGTCACCCAGGCCCAGACCGAGATCCAGTGGTGGCATTCGATGACGGCTGTGAACAACGAAGTCGTCAACGACCTCGCCAAGGACTTCAACGCCAGCCAGAAAGAGTACAAGGTCATCCCCGTGTACAAGGGCTCCTATGCCGAGTCGCTCACGGCCGGCGTGGCTGCGTTCCGAGCCGGCAACGCCCCGAACATCCTGCAGGTGTTCGAAGTGGGCACGGCCACGATGATGGCCAGCAAAGGCGCCATCGTGCCGGTCTACAAGGTCATGGCCGACGCGGGCAAGAAGTTCGACCCGAAAGCCTACGTTCCGGCGGTGGCGAGCTACTATACGGCCCCGAACGGCCAGATGCTGAGTTTCCCGTTCAACAGCTCGACGACGGTCTTCTACATCAACAAGGATGCGTTCGAGAAGGCCGGTCTCGACGCGTCCAAGCCACCGACGACGTGGCCGGAAGTGGCGCTGGCAGCCGCCAAGCTGAAGGCCAGCGGCCACAGGTGCCCGCTGACGATCGCATGGCAGGGATGGACCCAGCTGGAGAGCTTCTCCACCTGGCACAACACGCTGTTGGCGACCAAGCGCAACGGCTTGGATGGCGCCGATGCCCGCTTGGTGGCCAATTCACCGCTGCATGTGCGTCACATCGAGAACCTGGCGAACATGGCCAAGCAGGGACTGTTCATCTACAAGGGCCGCGACAACGCACCGGAGGGCAGCTTCGTCTCGGGTGAATGCGCCATGATCACCACGTCATCGGGCTTCTACGGCAACGTGGCCAAGAACGCCAAATTCAAGTTCGCGGTGGCCACGCTCCCGTACTACCCGGACGTTCCCGGCGCGCCGCAGAACACCGTGATCGGCGGCGCGAGCCTGTGGGTCATGGCCGGCAAGAAGCCTGAGGAGTACAAGGGTGTCGCCGCGTTCTTCGATTACCTCTCCCGTCCGGAGGTGCAGTCGGCAACGCACAAGCGCACCGGCTACCTGCCGATCACGCTGGCGGCCTACAAGGTGACCGAGGACTCGGGGTTCTACAAGCAGAACCCGGGCACCGACACGGCGGTGAACCAGATGATCCGCAAGACGACCGACAAGTCTCGCGGCATTCGCCTGGGCAACTACCTCCAGATCCGCACCATTGAGGACGAGGAGCTCGAGCAGGTCTGGGCCGGCAAGAAGACGGCCAAGGAGGCGCTCGATTCCATCGTGAAGCGCGGCAACGAACTGCTGGAGCGCTTCGAGAAAGCCAACAAGAATTCCTGACGGACTTCTTGTTGGCCGGTGGCCGCATTGACGGCACCCCCTCCCCTGCCCTCCTCCGCCAAGCGGGGGAGGATCGCTTTGGGTGAGCGAGAATAGGCCGTATGGAGAAGAGGGTTACCTTCAAGTCGTCGTGGCTTCCCTGGGTGCTATTGGCGCCCCAGGTGGCGGTCATCACGGCATTCTTTTTCTGGCCGGCGGCGCAGACACTGATTCAGTCGTTCCAGCAACAGGACGCCTTCGGCACCTCGGTGCAATGGGCCGGGCTGGAAAACTTCCGCGACCTGTTCAACGATGCAACCTACCTCGAGTCGTTCAAAACCACGGCGGTGTTCTCCCTGCTGGTCGCCTTCTTCGGCATCTCGCTGTCGCTCTTTCTGGCCTATTTTGCCGACCGGGTGGTGCGCGGCGCGCTCTTCTACCGCACGCTCCTGATCTGGCCGTATGCCGTCGCGCCCGCCGTGGCCGGCGTGGTGTGGCTTTTCCTGTTCTCGCCCAATATCGGCGTCATCGCTTACTGGCTGCGCAGCGCCGGGTTCGCGTGGGATCCGCTCCTGAACGGCAACGACGCAATGGCGCTCATCGTGATGGCCGCCGTGTGGAAGCAGCTTTCCTACAACTTCCTGTTCTTCGTGGCCGGGTTGCAGAGCATCCCGCGCTCGCTGATCGAGGCCGCAGCGATCGATGGCGCCAGCGCGTGGCAGCGTTTCTGGACCATCCAGTTTCCGCTGCTGTCCCCGACGACGTTCTTCCTGCTGGTGATCAACGTGGTCTATGCGTTCTTCGAGACCTTCGGCATCGTGGACGCCGCAACCCACGGCGGGCCGGGCAAGGACACCACCATTCTGGTCTACAAGGTTTACTTCGATGGTTTCAAGGCACTCGACCTTGGCGGCTCCGCCGCGCAGTCGTCCATCTTGATGGCGATCGTCATTGTGCTCACCGTGATCCAGTTCCGGTTCGTCGAGAAGAAGGTGAATTACTGATGGTGGAACGCAACCGGTTCCTCACAGCGTTGTCGCACCTGATCATGATCGTGGGCGTGCTTATCGTCGCCTTCCCCGTTTACCTGACCTTCGTGGCATCGACACACACCACGCAGGAAGTGGTGCAGGTGCCGATGCCTCTGCTTCCGGGCAGCAGCACCCTGGACAATTACCGGGCCGCGTTACTCGGTGAGGGCACCGGCGGCGCCTCACACGCACCGGTGGGTCGCATGATGACCGTGAGCCTGATCATGGCCCTGTCGATTGCCGTCGGCAAGATTGCCATTTCGCTGCTGTCCGCCTTCGCGATCGTCTATTTCCGCTTCCCGTTCCGCATGGCCTTCTTCTGGGGCATCTTCATCACGCTAATGCTGCCGGTGGAGGTGCGCATCCTGCCCACGTACAAGGTCGTGTCCGACTTCGGGATGCTGAACAGTTATGCCGGGCTCACCATTCCGCTCATCGCCTCGGCCACCGCGACGTTCCTTTACCGTCAGTTCTTCCTCACGGTGCCGGATGAACTTGCCGAGGCCGCGCGCATGGACGGCGCCGGGCCGATGCGCTTCTTCGTCGACGTGCTGCTGCCCCTGTCGGCGACCAGCACCGCCGCCCTGTTCGTCATCCAGTTCATCTACGGCTGGAACCAGTACCTCTGGCCGCTGTTGGTGACCACCGAGGAGCGCATGTACCCGGTGGTGATGGGCATCCGGCAGATGATCTCTTCGGGCGGCGACGCGCAGGTGGAGTGGAACATCGTCATGGCGACCGCGGTGCTGGCTATGATCCCGCCCGCGTTGGTCGTGATGTTGATGCAGAAATGGTTCGTCAAGGGCCTGGTGGACACGGAGAAGTAATGACTTTGGGGACAGATCTTCAGCTCTGTCCCCAACTGACTGGGAAAGACTTTGGGGACAGATCTTCAGCTCTGTCCCCAACTGATTAGAACGAACATGGCATCCATCTCCATCAGAAACGTCATCAAGCGCTACGGCAAAGGAAAGCAGCAGCTCGAGGTCATCCATGGTGTGAGCGCCGAGGTAGCCGACGGCGAGTTCGTGGTCATCGTCGGGCCCTCGGGCTGCGGCAAGTCGACTCTGTTGCGCATGGTGGCCGGGCTCGAGGAAATCTCCGGCGGCGAGATCGAGATCGGCGGCCGTGTCGTGAACAACCTCGAACCGGCCGAGCGCGACATCGCGATGGTGTTCCAGAACTACGCCCTCTACCCGCACATGTCGGTGTTCCAGAACATGGCCTACGGGCTGAAGATCCGCAAGATGCCCGCAGCCGAGATTCGCGAACGCGTCAACAAGGCCGCGGGCATTCTGGAGCTGTCGCAGCTGCTCGAACGCAGGCCGCGCGAGCTTTCGGGCGGGCAACGGCAACGCGTGGCGATGGGCCGGGCGATCGTCCGCGCGCCGCAGGTATTCCTGTTCGACGAGCCGCTGTCGAACCTCGACGCCAAGCTGCGCGCCCAGACCCGCATCGAGATCCAGAAACTGCACCGCGAGCTGGGCATCACCTCGCTGTTCGTCACGCACGATCAGGTCGAGGCGATGACGCTGGCCCAGCGGATGCTCGTCATGAACGCGGGCGTGATGGAACAGTTCGGCACGCCCGAAGAGGTCTACCACCGGCCCGCCTCCACTTTCGTGGCCAGCTTCATAGGCTCGCCGCCGATGAACCTGCTCAAGAACGCGCCGGGCGCGCGCGCCGGCACGCTCATGGGTGTGCGGCCCGAGCACCTGGACATGGCTGACAGCGGCTGGCCACTGAGGGTGGAAACGACCGAATTGCTCGGCGCGGAGCGCCTGCTCTACGGCCGTCTGGGAGATGAGCAGGTGATCGTGCGCAACGAAGAAGGGCAGCACGCCGTGGCCGTGCCGGACTCGATGGTCCACGTGCGACCGCGCGAGGACCGGGTGCATTGGTTCGACTCGGCCAGCGGGAAGCGGCTGGCATCGTGAAGGCCTGGCCCTACCCGCGCTGGATCGCGCACCGCGGCGCCGGCAAGCTCGCGCCAGAGAACACGCTGGCCGCGTTTCGCCTCGGCGCCGCCTACGGCTACCGCATGTTCGAGTGCGACGCGAAGCTGTCGGCCGACGGCGTGCCCTTCTTGATGCACGACAGCACGCTGGATCGAACCACCAACGGCACAGAATTGCTCGGCGCCGGCGCCGGCGCCGGCGCCGTGGCCGGCGAGCATCCCTGGAGCCTGCTGTCGCGGTTGGACGCGGGCAGCTGGCATTCTCGGGCCTGGGCCGGCGAGCCCCTGCCCACCCTGGACAGCGTGGCCCGGTTTTGCCTGCGCAATGGCTATTTCCTCAACATCGAGATCAAGCCCACGCCCGGGGTCGAACAGCAAACCGGCGAAGTGGTCGCGCGCGAAGCGGCGCGGCTGTGGCGGGACAGGGCGGTGCCGCCGCTGCTGACTTCGTTCCGCCCCGAGTCATTGCAGGGCGCGCGAACCACGGCACCGCACCTTCCGCGCGGGCTGTTGCTGGACACGCTGTCAACGGACTGGATGGACATCGCGCGCCAGCTCGATTGCGCCGCCATAGTCTGCAACCAGAACCTCTGGGACTGCGACACGGTCGCCCTGGCCCAGCGTGCTGGATTGCGCTGCCTCAGTTACACCGTCAATGACGAGTGGGCCGCCCAGCGCCTGATCGACCTGGGCACCGACGGCCTCATCACCGACCGGGTCGACCTGTTTCCACCGGTCTAAAGCGACTTCACTTCAGGTCGCCGGCCAGGGACGCCAGCGTTTCCGCCGGGATGGCGACGTGGGCCGGGTAGTTGCGATGATCGCAACCGAGCTTGACGCCGGCGCCGGCCTTGATCGCCGCGACCATCGCCGGCGTGAACTCGAAGCGCACGAAATGCACCGCCGAGGTCTTTTCGTCGTTCTCGCGGTCCAGGTCCTCGTCGGCGATGGCATAGACCCGCGGCTGGCCTTCGACCTCGACGAACATGCGATCCTCCACCCCGATCAGCCGGGCCAGCTCGCGCTGGCGCTCGTTGACGTCGGGGTACTCGATCATCATCGTGGCCTTCCAGTTGCTGCCATCGGGCATCAGCGGCGCATAAGCCGCGATTTCCTGCTCGATGCCTTCTTCCTCGAAGAGCTTCTCGATGCGCAGCATCTCCTGGACCTGGTAGCGGATCGTCGTTTCGCTCTCGAATTGCAGCGTGATGTGATCGCCCAGTGCGACGCTGCGCAGTCTGCGGTGCGCGATGATCTCGGCCTTGTGCGCCTTGCGCCACTTGCTGTAAGCCTCCAGGGTCATGAGGCTGTCGCGGGTGATCTTTCCGGTGAGTTGCATGTCGTGAACCATTGCGAGAAGGGGGTCAGCTCAATCCGTAGGCCATCCGCAAGAGCGTGATTGGATGCGCCAGTTGCGGAGTGCCGAGCGAGTTGACGTCGAACCCCTGGTTGATGTGGTGGCCGCCCAGCGGGCAGTCGGAGCTGATGTAGTCGGGTTGTCCGCCCTGCGGATGCTCGGCCATCTTCTTGAACAGCGGCTTGCCGATCTTCATCGCCATGTCGTGGAAAGGCTTCTTCACGCCGAAGGTGCCGGCATGGCCGGAGCAGCGCTCGTTGGTCTGGACAAAGGTGCCGGGCACCAGCTTGAGAAGTTCCTCGGTCCTGCGTCCGATGTTCTGCACCCGGCTGTGGCAGGGGACGTGGTAGCTGACCTTGCCCAGCGGCTGACTGAAGTCGGTCTTGAGCAAGCCGTCGCGCTTGCGGGCGGCCAGGTATTCGAACGGATCCCACATGGCTTCCTTGACGGCCTGCACCTCCGCGTCGTCGGGATACATCAGCGGGATTTCCTGCTTGAACATCAGGGTGCAGCTTGGCACCGCCGTGAGAATGGCGTAACCGTCGCGGGCGTACTTCACCAGCACGGGGATGTTGGCTTCCTTGCTCCTGCCCACGGAGTCGAGGTCGCCCAGCTCCAGCTTGGGCATGCCGCAGCACTTTTCCTTTTCCACCAGCTCATACGGCACTTCGTTGTGCTCCAGCACCTTGAGCAGGTCGTGGCCAATGCCGGGCTCGTTGTAGTTGATGTAGCAGGTCGAAAAGATTGCGACCTTGCCCGGCGTCTTCACGCCGTCCTTCACCACGAAATCCGGGGACTTCGCCGCGCCCGAGCGGAACCGGCGCGTGGCCAGCGACGGCATCCAGGCGTTGCGGTCCACATGAAGCACGTGTTCCATGGCAGCGCGCGCCGGCTTGGTCTGGTTCACCGCATTGGCCACCTGCACCACGATCGGAATGCCGGCAAACTGGCCGTGCACATCGGTGGACGCGAGGAACTTCTCGCCGAAGCCAACGCCGCCGCTCTTGAATTTGATGGCCTTGGCACGCAGCATGGTGTGCGGAAAGTCCACGTTCCATTCATGCGGGGGCACGTACGGACACTTGGTCATGTAGCACAGGTCGCACAGGTAGCACTGGTCGACCACCTTCCAGTAATCCTTCTTGTCCACGCCGTGGACTTCCTGCGTGCTGTTCTCGTCGACCAGGTCGAACAGCGTGGGGAAGGCGCCGCAAAGGGCGACGCAGCGGCGGCAGCCGTGGCAGATGTCGAAGATGCGCTCCAGCTCGGCGAACGCCTTTTCCTCGCTGTAGTAATCCGGATTCTTCCAGTCGATCGGATGCCGGGTCGGGGCTTCGAGACTGCCTTCGCGCGCTGCCATGTGGGTTCTTTCTTGTTGGCCTTGGGTCCCTGGGAAGGGGGCCGGGGTGAGGGCTGGGGTGAGGGAGTGCGGCGCGGGAACCCTCACCCCAATCCTCTCCCTGGGAGACAACTGTCTCCCACGAGAGAATGGGGTGCTTGTCAGTCCACGAGGTCGTTCAAGGCCTTCTGATAGCGGTTGGCGTGCGAGCGCTCTGCCTTGGCCAGCGTCTCGAACCAGTCGGCCACTTCGTCGTGGCCTTCCTGGCGTGCCGTCTTGGCCATGCCGGGGTACATGTCGGTGTACTCATGGGTCTCACCGGCCACCGCCGCCTTGAGGTTGTCGCGGGTCGGGCCGATCGGCAAGCCGGTGGCCGGATCCCCGCACTGCTCGAGCCATTCCAGGTGCCCATGGGCGTGGCCGGTCTCACCTTCGGCGGTGGAGCGGAACAACGCTGCCACGTCGTTCTGTCCTTCCACGTCGGCTTTGGCCGCGAAGTACAGGTAACGGCGGTTCGCCTGGGATTCACCGGCAAACGCGGCTTTCAGGTTTTCTTCCGTTTTGGAGCCTTTGAGTGCTGCCATGGAAATTCTCCTAGAGGTATGTGAACGAGAGCAACGCCTTGAACGACGTCAAGGCCCCGCAAAGATTAGTCGCTCGCGAAGCCGCCGTCTAATTGGCTGCCTCAATGCGTAAAATAGCTTTTGACTATTGATGTATATATTAGATAGCCTTAAATAATGACAACGCCGCGCCACGCCTGTATCGAACACCATTACGGTATAGTAAATGCGTTACGCATTGGTAAATCGCAAGGAGAGCCCATGGCCGCCGTTCTGAACCATGCCGGGATGCCTGCACCGCCGCCCATTCACCAGTTGCACCATTACGCCTACCGGGCCAGGGACGCTGAGGAAACGCGGCATTTCTACGAAGACATCCTGGGCCTGCCGCTGTATCACATCATCCAGAGCGACCACGTGCCGAGCACCGGCGAGTACTGCCCCTACACCCACTTCTTCTTCCGCCTGCAGGACGGCTCGTTCATAGCCTTCTTCGACCTGGGCGACGACCAGGCGGCGCAGCCCTCGCCCAACACGCCGCCCTGGGTCAACCACATCTCGTTTCGGGTCGACTCCCAGCAGGCGTTGCGGGACATGAAAGCCCGGCTGGAGGCGCATGGCATCGAGGTGCTGGGCGTGACCGACCATCACATCTTCCACAGCATCTATTTCTTCGACCCCAATGGAATCCGGCTGGAACTGACGGCCCAGCTCGCCGACGAATTCCAGATGCTGCAGGAAAGCAAGACGGCCCACGCTCGACTGGCCGATTGGAACGCGCGCAAGGAGCAATGGCGCCGGGACCGGGCCGCCGGCAAGGCCGGGCAGCCGCTCAAGCCGCAGCAAAACGACCGGCCCGAAGTGGGCGCGCGAAAATAGCGAACCGTCCCCATCGGACGCGGTGCGCCAGCGCCCGGTTGCCACGAACCGGGGCGGGCGGCCCACTTCAGGAGCGAGCATGGCGCCAGCGTACGCGGACACACCCTTTCCCAGCGGCTACGAGTTCACCCAGGGCAGCGGCTACCCGCTGCCCGAATATCCGTTCGTCGTGCCGCGTGAAATCGCCACCGGCGAGGTCAACCATCACCCCATCGTCATCGTCGGCGCCGGGCTTGCCGGCCTGACACTGGCCTGCTCGCTGGCGCGCTACGGCGTGCCGGCCGTGCTGCTGGACGAGGACAACACCGTGGGCGCCAAGGGTGCCTCGTCGCGCGGCATCTGCTACACCCAGAAGTCGCTGGAGATCTTCGAACGCCTGGGCGTCTACGACCGCATCGCGGGCAAGGGCATCCAGTGGAGCGTGGGCCGCACCTTCGCCGGCCAGGACGAGGTCTACTCGTTCGACCTGCGCCAGCAAAGCGGCTACCAGCTCTCCAGCCAGCCGCCGTTCATCAACATCCAGCAGTTTTACATCGAGGGCTTCCTGGTCGAGCGCATCCGCGAGCTCGGGCACGTCGACCTGCGCTGGCGCAACCGGGTGACGGCGTTCGAGCAGAACAACGAATGCGCCACCCTCACGATATCGACACCCGCGGGTGAATACCGCATGCGCGCCGATCACGTGATCGACGCCAGCGGCGCCCACAGCCCGTTCCGTGCGTGGGTCGGCGCCTCGGTCACCGCCAGGAAGGGCGACGACCGCTGGTGCATTGCCGACGTGCGTTTCAGCAAGCATCCGCCGGTGGAGCGCCACACCTGGATCGAGGCGCCGTTCAACGAGGGCCGCGCCGTCTGGCAGCACCTGATGGGCGACAACGTCTGGCGCATCGACTACCAGATGGCACCCAACGCCGACCCCGAAGCGGTCAGCCGGGAAGACGTGGTACGCGAGCGGCTGGCGCGGCAATTCGGCGCCGACTGCGAGCTGGAGATCGTCTGGGTCGGGCCCTACGCTTACCGCAGCGAGTGTATCGATCGCATGCGCCACGGGCGCGTCTTCTTCATGGGCGACGCGGCCAAGGTGGTGAGCCCCTTCGGCGCGCGCGGCGGCAACACCGGTGTCTCGGACGCGGACAATCTCGCGTGGAAGCTGGCCGCGGTGATGAAGGGCATGGCCGCGCCGGCACTGCTGGACAGCTACCACGACGAGCGACACGACGCCGCGCAGCAGAACGTCAAGGTCAGCAACCGCACGGCGCGCTTCCTGCGGCCGGCCGCCGGCATGGAAAAACTTTTTCGCGATGCCACGATAGCGCTGGCCCGGCAATATGTCTTCGCGCGACAACTGGTCAACACCGGGCGCATGGCCATCGCCAACCCCTACACGCGCTCCAGCGTTTGCGATGTGACCGGCGGCCAGCCGGTGCAGAACGTGAGCTTCCGCTGGGCCGACGGCGGCAAGGGCAGCGTGAACGATCTGCTGCAGTGGGCCGACGGCAGGCTCCTGCTGTTGTTCTTCGGCCCGACCGGCCCGCAGGCGCTCGAGCGGCTGCGCGAGCTGAACGAGACCATGCCGGTGCGATCGGTGCAGGTGCTCGGCAACGACGACCCACCGGCCGCGCGCGAGTATGTGGTGGACCCGCTCGGCCACCTCCAGGGCGCCTGCCACGTGTTCGGCCATGCCTGGGCGCTGGTGCGGCCCGACAGCTACGTGGCCGCCACGGGAGAAAGCATCGACTCGACGCTGGTCCGTGCGGTGGCCAAGGCGCTCGGCGTCCAGGACCAACCGGGAAAGCAGGCATGAAGACCAACCTCCATTTGCAGGACGCCGACAGTTTTTACGAAGAATTGCTGGACGCGCACGAAGGCCTGTCGCGCGAGCAGTCGGAGCTTCTCAATGCGCGGCTGATCCTGTTGCTGGCTAACCAGATCGGTGACGCCAAGGTTCTGCGCGATTGCATCGAGGCCGCACGCCAGCTTCCAGCCTGACCCCGGCGGTGTCGCGCAGGGTGCAGGCCGGCACCCTGGCTTTGCCCTAAAGTCGACCTCAAACCGGGGGCCCGGCACGCCACCGCAGGCGTGGACCAGGGCCTCCATACGAGGAGACATTCGATGGCGCCGATCGACCAGGTGCACCTGAGCTTCGACCCGCAGACCCTGACGGTCCTTAATGCGGTGCTGGGGTTGGTGATGTTCGGCGTGGCGCTGGAGCTGAAGGTCGAGGACTTCAAGCTGGCGCTGCGCATGCCCAAGGCGTTGGCGCTCGGACTGATCGGGCACCACATCCTGTTCCCGGCGATGACCTATGTACTGGTCTGGCTGCTGCACCCGTTGCCGAGCATCGCGCTGGGGATGATCCTGGTGTCGTCTTGCCCGGCCGGCAATATCTCCAACTTCCTGGTGCACTACGCCCGTGGCAACACTGCGCTGTCGGTGAGCGTGAGTGCGCTATCCACCGCGGTGGCGTTGGTGATGACGCCGCTGAACTTCGCGTTCTGGGGCAACCTGCACCCGATCACCCGGGCGCTGATGAAGCAGATCGCGATGAGTCCCTGGGAGATGCTGCAGGTCATCGTGCTGCTGCTGGGCGTGCCGCTGGTACTGGGCATGTGGGTTGCTCGGCGCTTCCCGGCCTTCGCGCGGCGGGTGCGCAAGCCCATGAAATGGCTTTCGCTGGTGGTGCTGGTCGCTTTCATCGTGGGCGCATTGGCGGCCAACTTCGGCTATTTCCTGGTTTACGTGAAGCTTGTGGTATTGGTAGTGTTCATTCACAACCTGCTGGCGCTGGCGACCGGCTACAGCCTGTCGGCTGCGCTGGGACTGCCCGAGCGCGACCGGCGCGCCATCACCTTCGAGATGGGGATCCAGAACTCCGGACTGGGGCTGATCCTCATCTTCAATTTCTTCAATGGCCTGGGCGGCATGGCGATCGTGACGGCTTGGTGGGGCATCTGGCACATCGTCGCCGGCATGACGCTGGCCACCTTCTGGAAGGGCCGCGATCCCGGCGGCAGTCCGGTCGCGATCAAGTCCGCGCGCAGCGAGCCGGCGCCATGACGCAGCCGCGCGTCCTGGTGACCGGCGCCGGCGGCTACCTCGGCAGCCAGGTCGTTGCCGCCCTGGCCCCGCCGGACGGCGCCGACCGCGCGGAGTGCGTCGTCGCACACGACATCCGCGCGCCGGCTGCGCGTCGGCCCGGCGTCGAATACGCCGTGGCCGACGTCCGGTCCGCCGACATCGCCGACATCCTGGCAAGCCATCGCATCGACACCGTGGTGCACCTGGCTTCGATCGTGACGCCCGGGCGCGGCAGCCGGCGCGCGTTCGAATACGACGTGGACGTCAACGGAACGCGCAATGTGCTGGAAGCGTGCGTGCGAACCGGTGTGCGACGAATCGTCGTGTCGTCCAGCGGTGCGGCCTATGGCTATCACGCCGACAACCCGGCATGGCTCACCGAGGAGATGCCGGTGCGTGGCAACGAGGTGTTCGCCTATTCGCATCACAAGCGACTGGTGGAAGAAATGCTGGCGGACTACCGGGGGCGACACCCGGCACTGGAACAGGTGGTGCTGCGCATCGGCACCATCCTGGGCGCAACCGTGCACAACCAGATCACCGACCTTTTCGAG
>JAANCK010357983.1_pt1 | contig 27892 bp, 30 predicted proteins | sample 7277841 | NCBI WGS metagenome assembly JAANCK01 (sample SAMN14222788, study PRJNA588281) | permafrost metagenome | isolation source: Arctic cryosol methane SIP | place: Canada:Nunavut | collected 2015-07 | reverse complement strand
GATGCAGACCACTTCAGTGAACCTGTCAGCTTCCTTCAGCCGCATCATGGATACTGACTACGCTGCTGAAACTTCCGCTCAGGCAAAAAACAACATCCTGCAACAGGCAGGCACAGCGGTCCTGGCGCAGGCCAACCAGACGCCGCAAACCGTGCTGACCCTGCTGCGTTAATTGGTTATTGAAATAGGACAATCCCCCGACCGGCATAATCGGTTGGGGGATTTAACGCAAAGGATATCACCATGATTATCCAGAACATCACCCAAACAAATCAGGCTGTGCAGCTTGAAGGTCGCACCAATGCAACCACGCCTGCCAGGGCTGTTGCAGTAAGCCCGGCCCTGCCTGCCCCTATACAACCTTCTGCTGAAGAATTGAAAAGCGCAGTCGCGGCAATCAATCAAGTCATGCAACAGGCGAACCAAAACCTGGAGTTCAGTGTAGACACCGACACGCATGAAACCGTGGTCAAGATGGTGGACACCAGCACAGGCGAATTGATTCGCCAATTTCCAACCGATGCAACCCTGGCAATTTCGCGCGGAATCGACCAATTCCAGCGGGGTTTGCTGCTGACCCAAAAGGCTTGAGCCGGGAGGCTGATCATGGCAATTACGTCTTCAAGCTCGACCGCACTGGATGTTCCCAGCCTCGTTTCGCAACTGATGGCGGTCGAGCGTCGGCCCATTGACACCCTTAACGCCAAGATCACCAGCTACCAGACCAAGATTTCGTCCTTCGGCACCCTCAGCAGTCTGGTATCGAGTTTTCAGACTGCATCGACAAACCTGAATACGAGCCTGCAGAAACTCGCCACGTCGCCGTCGGATCCCAGCGTACTTACCGCCAATGCCAGCAGCACCGCAGTGCCCGGCACATACGCCGTGAACGTAAGCCAGCTGGCGCAGTCGCAAAACCTGGTTGCCGCAGGGCAGACCAGCAGCACCGCCGCCATTGGTAACGGGACGGCCACCACAGTCACATTCGACCTTGGCGCCATCAGCGGCGGCACGCTGACCAATGGAATTTACAGTGGCGCGGCCTTCACCTCCAATGGCAGCGGCACCACAAGCATCACCATCGATGGCAGCAACAACACCCTGGAAGGCATCAGGGACGCAATCAATGCTGCCGCCACCGGCGTCACCGCGACTATCGTCAATGACGGCAGCGGCACTCCCTACCGCCTTGCGTTGTCCTCAAGCAATAGCGGTGTCAGCAACAGCTTTAAAATCACCACCAGCGGCGGGGACGGCACAATCGGTAACCTGTTGGGCTATGACCCTGCCGGTACGCAAAACCTGAGCCAGACCCTGGCTGCCCAGAATGCCAACCTCACGGTAAACGGCATCGCGATTACCAGCGCATCCAACACCGTCAGCGAGGCCATCCAGGGTGTCGCGATGACGCTGACAAACACCACAGCCACACCGGCCAGCCTGACGGTCGCGCGCGACACAACGGCAATCAATACCGCGTCATCCAGCTTTGTCGACGCGTATAACGCCCTGGCCAGCCAGATCAAGTCCCGCTCCGCTTATGGCACTGGCGCTGCGGCAGCGGGTTCGTTGGCAGGTGACGGTACCTTGCGTCTCATGCAGGACCAGCTACGCGGTGTTTTCAATACGCCCGCAAGTGGCGGCACGCTGACCTCGCTAGGCCAGGTTGGCATTTCATTCCAGAGAGATGGCTCGCTGCTGCTCGACAGCAGCAAACTTGATCGCGCGATATCGACCAATTTCAGCGATGTGACTAATTTGTTCTCGTCATCGACGGGTTACACCACTCGACTGGGCACATGGGCCACTTCCGCGCTTAGGGCGGGTGGGCTGATCGATACGCGCACTCAAAACCTGAACAAATATGTCAAAGACCAAAATGACGCCGTCGACAGACTGGAAAACCGGATGACGGCCCTTGAAAGAAAATACACCACCGAATACACCAACCTCAATCTCTTACTCAGCAGAATGAACAGCACCAGCACATTTCTGACTCAGCAGCTGTCCAGCACGTCCAGCAATAACTAATGAATCAGGAGCAAGACATGTACTCGAATTCTCGAAATGCCGCTCATGCCTATGCCAACGTCGGACTGGAAACCGGCGTGGTCGCAGCCAGCCCGCACCAGCTCATCGTGATGCTGTTCGATGGCGCCCAACTGGCTGTTCGCATGGCAATCAAACACATCAACGACGGCGATCTCGCCAAGAAATCCGACGCCATCACCAAAGCCAGCAACATTATTCTGAATGGTCTGTGTGCTGCGCTCGATCCAAGCCAGGGCGGTGAAATTGCCGACCAGCTCGGTGCGCTCTACCACTACATGAACCAGCGGCTGATGCTTGCCAATATAAACAACCAGAGCGCGCCGCTGGAAGAAGTGCTGGGTCTGCTGCGCGAACTGAACGACGCATGGAAACAGATCGACACCCCAGGCCGTTTCGCATCTGCCACTCATCAATCCCTCGCCGCCTGACCCGGAGACTTGCCATGACCACCAGCGAAATGCTCACTACCTACAATGCGCTCTCCGATCTGACCTGCAGCATGCTGAGCGCCGCCGAACAAGGGGAATGGGATCAACTGGCCACCCTGGAGCAGAACTGCCAGGGTTACGTTGGCACCCTGATGCACACCGCGCCGGTTACGCTGACCGAAAAAGAACAACGCACCAAAGTGGCGATCATCCGTTCCATCCTGCAAAACGACGCCAAGATTCGCGCCCTCGCCGAGCCTCGCCTGCACGAACTGCAGCAGCGATTGAGCATGACGCGCGCCGGTCAGCGCAGCGTCGAGGCTTACGGCGCGCAACGGGCGTAAAGCCTGTTGTTTTCATGCTCCCGACCGAGGTCCTGACCCGCATTCTGGCCGTCCAGCCTGTGCTGGACGCGATTGGTCGTGACCAGGCCGCACCCCGCACCCCATTCGAACACCTGCTCATCGGCCAGGCCGTCACCGGCCTGGTAAAAGGTCAATCCAAAGGGCTTACCCTGGTGTCGATCGAAGGGCAAACCGTTGCGATGCGCCTGCCGCATCCGGTTGCAACAGGCGACACGCTGAAGCTGAGCTTTGCCGGGCATATGCCGCAGCCGGTGTTTTTGCTGGACACGCCGGACACAGCAGCAACCGATACGCCCCAGCTCAGCCAGACCGCACACATGCTGAGCGAAATCATGCAGCGCGTACCCGAACGTACCCTGCCGACCTTGACACCACTGGCCCCGCTACTCGATCACCCCACAACTGCCCCTGCTGAACTGGCACTCGCCTTGCGCACGGCGCTGGTTCGCAGCGGCCTGTTTTACGAATCGCATCTGGCAAACTGGGCCGTGGGCCTCGACAACCTGGATGGCCTGATGCAGGAGCAGCAAAACCGGATCGCGGGCAATACGGCGCGCACCGATACGACTCCGGTACTCGCTTCCATGCTTGCGGCGGCGGCGCCCCTGCCGGACGCGAGCAGTCCTGGCCAATTCGCCGACGCAAAACCAGCCAACCCGATACACACCCTGCTGACACAGCAATTGCAGGTGCTGGAATCCCCCCAATTCATCTGGCGCGGAGAGTTATGGCGGGGACACATGCTGGAATGGCAAGTTAGCCAGGAAACCGACTCCCCTCCCCGTAACCCGGCCAAACCTGCCGCCAGCGAAACGGGTATGGCCTGGGAATCCCGCCTCAAGATCAGCCTGCCGCAGCTTGGTACTTTGAATGTGCATATCAAACTCGATGCGCGCCAGGCCTTCAGCATCCGCCTGGTGCCAGACCAGGCCGAGGTTGGCGCGCTGCTTCAACAGAACCAGGCCCGTCTGATCGAACAGCTCACCTCCGCTGGCTGCACCCTTCACAGCGTCATGGTGCAAAAAGATGGCGACGCCGGATAAACAGCGCGCCGCCGCCGCGCTCGCCTACCGCGATGGCGATAGTGCGCCACGCGTCGTTGCTAAAGGGCGCGGCATTCTTGCCGATACAATCATCGAGAAAGCCCGCGCATCCGGGGTCTATGTGCATGAGTCACGCGAGCTGCTGGCCTTGCTGATGCAGATCGACCTCGACAGCCATATCCCGCCACAGCTCTATATAGCCGTGGCCGAATTGCTGGCCTGGCTTTACCATCTGGAACAACTCGATAAACAGCCCCGGCCGGATCTCCCCGCATAATCAGAATGTCCTCATCCCAATCACATGTTCTTAGCCCTGTCAGCGATGCCCTTCTTGCAAGCTGCACGGTTCATTCACGCACGGAAATCCTTCATCTCATGCGTTCGATCCAGCAACGCCGGCTGCTGGTCAATCTCGACATGCCGAGTACGCGGCAAATCATTGTCACCTCGGTGATTGCCGTCAACGAATCGAATAACACGGTGATCCTCGACAGCGCACGGGGCGACGCACTCAATCACGAGCTGATGGCCGGCAAAACGGCGGAATTCATCACCCATCTTGATGGGGTGTCCATCACGTTTTCGACCGGCGCGGTGAGCCTGATCGAATACGACAAACTGCCGGCCTTGCGCATCGCGCTGCCGAAGTCATTGGTCCGCCTGCAGCGCCGGGAACATTTCAGAGTGCAACTACCGATTGCCAATCCAGTTAAGTGCATCGTGCCTTCAACCGTCGATGGCGACCGTGAACCCATCACCGCGCATATCGTGGACATTGGGTGCGGTGGCGTCGCGATTGCCGAACGCGGCGGCCGCCTCGGGGCTGAAACCGGCCGTATCCTGACGAACTGCCGCTTGCTGTTGCCCGATACCGAGCCGGTTGTCACCTCACTGGAAGTCTGCAATTCAGCCCAGATACGCCTGCAGAACGGTGCATTTCAAACTCGCCTGGGCTGCAAATTCATCGATTTACCCAATGCCATGGCAAGCAGCCTGCAACGCTTCGTCATGAATATCGAGCGCGTACGGCGGGACAGCCTGTAACCCGCCTGCACCCATTACATTAGCAAATCGAGACACCCAACATGCAAACGATCCAGCAGGAAATTGACGAAAGAACCAACCTGACCAGCTCCAACAAACTGGAGCTACTACTGTTTCGTCTGGGTAACGATCCGCAGCTCAATCGCACCGAGCTGTTCGGCATCAATGTATTCAAAGTGCGGGAAATTATCCCGATGCCGACGATCACGGCCGTAGCTGGCTCGCAGCCCCATATGATGGGTGTAGTGGACCTGCGTGGCCAGATTTTGCCCGTCATCGATCTGGCGGGCGTGGCGGGTTGCACGCCCACTACCGGCCTGAATATCCTGCTCATTACTGAATATGCCCGCAGCACCCAGGCCTTCGCCGTCGAATCGGTGGATGACATCGTGCGGCTGGACTGGAAGCAAGTGCTGTCTGCCGAAGGCAATGCGGCCGGTGGCATGGTCACCAGCATCGCACGCCTCGATGGCGAAAAAAGTGATCGCCTGGCTCAGGTTCTCGACGTGGAAACCATCCTGCGTCAGGTCATGCCGTCGAACGAGCTGGAAATCGATCCCGAGCGCATCGGTCCCAAGGTCGAAATCAAGCCCGGCTCGGTGATTCTGGCGGCGGACGATTCGCTGGTCGCGCGCACCATGATCGAGGAAGGCCTGACCGCCATGGGTCTGCCGTACATCATGTGCAAAACGGGTAAAGAAGCGTGGGATCAGCTGCAGGCCATTTCCAGCAAGGCGCAAGCCGACGGCCACGCGATAGGCGACAAGATCGCACTGGTACTGACCGATCTGGAAATGCCGGAGATGGACGGCTTTACGCTCACCCGCAACATCAAGCAGGATCCGCGTTTCAGCTCGATTCCCGTGGTGATTCATTCCTCGCTCACCGGTGCCGCCAACGAGGCGCATGTCAAAAAAGTGGGGGCGGACGGCTACGTAGCCAAGTTTGTTGCTGAAGATCTGGCGAAAGCATTGCGCCATGCGCTACGGATAAATGATCAGGCGAAACCCTGATAACCAACCAAACGGCAGCGTCTGCGCTGCCGTTTTCCGTGATACGGAATCAAACCGCCATATTCATGATTTCCTGATAGGCAGACACCAGTTTGTTTCGCACCTGCACGGTTTGCTGCAGCGCAAGACTGGATTTCTGCATGGCGATCATGGTGTCGGACAGGCTGACCGAGGTGTCGCCCAGCGTGAAACGCTCGGCCAGTTTTTGCGACTGCAACTGCGTCTGGTTCACTTGGTCCAGCGACGATTTCAAAGCCGACTGAAAATCAACCGGACCCGTAGCTTGCTGAGTCTGCAGGGGTTTCTCAATCGAAGGCGTGGCGTGTGCTGCCGTCGCCCTCAGCTGCGCCACCATCGCTTCTATCCTGCCGGTATCGATCATGCCTATACTCATTGCGCCCTCCCTGCTCGACTGAACTAACCGCTTGAGACGGTTCTCCACGTGCTCACCTTATCACCCAGCGCGCAATCCATAAGGCCGATAAGCGTCGAAAACCGCGTGCTATTCCGCCGATTGGAATACGCCGGACTGTCGATAATTCGATCTCATAGCGACATCCTCATGAGAAAGCACGACGTGGACTTAGCATACAAAAATCAAGCGCAATCCGACCTCGACATGACGGAGGCACAGTAATGGCTGAAGCTGGCGGAATGGCGGCTCCGGCCAACATCATGGATTTCGCCCGCGCACCGGGCGGGCAAAAAATACTGCTGGCGATAGGCGTGGCTGCGGTCATTGCGGTCATGGCCGCAGTCTGGATGTGGGGGCAGCAGCCTGAGTATCGCGTGCTGTTCTCGAACTTCAGCGATCGCGATGGTGGAGCCATCGTCGCCCAGCTCGAAAAAATGAACGTTCCCTACAAATATGCCGAAGGCGGCGGTGCGGTGCTGGTACCTGCGGATCGCGTTCACGACACCCGCCTGAAACTGGCGGCACAGGGTCTGCCCAAAGGCGGCAATGTCGGCTTCGAACTGCTGGAAAACCAGAAACTCGGTTCGTCCCAATTTGTCGAACAGGTCAACTTCCAGCGCGCCATGGAAGGCGAACTGGCGCGTTCAATTGAATCCGTCTCCGCCGTGCAGGCCGCGCGCGTCCACCTGGCCATGCCCAAGGACTCGGTCTTTGTGTCCGAGCAAAAAATGGCTACCGCTTCGGTGCTGCTCAATTTGTACCCCGGTCGCGTGCTTGACGCGCAACAGGTCAGTGCGATCGTGCATCTGGTCGCCAGCAGCGTGCCCGAACTGCCGCCCAAAAACGTGACCATCGTCGATCAGAACGGCAACCTGTTGTCTGACACCAGCCGGGCCGGCAGCACCAGCGGCATGGATCCCAGCCAGATCAAATATGTGCAGGAGTTGCAGCAAAACGTCGTCAAACGGATCGAATCGATCATCAGCCCGATCGTAGGCGCCGAAAATGTGCGCGCCGAAGCGACTGCCGATGTCGACTTTTCGCACAGCGAACAGGCAGTGGAGTCCTACAAGCCTAACCAGACTCCGGATACGATGGCGATCCGCAGCCAGCAAACCAGCGAATCCCTGAACAGCACGGGTAATCCGGCGGGTGTGCCGGGCGCATTGACCAATCAGCCGTCTGCGCCTGCGACCGCGCCTATCGTCGCTCCCGCCAAAAATGCAAAAACCGCTCCACCTCCCCCTGCCGCTGCACCCTCCAGCACGCAAAAGGATGCCACCACCAACTATGAAGTCGACAAGACCATCCAGTACGTGCAGCAAGGCGTCGGCGGCTTGAAGCGCCTGTCCGTCGCGGTCGTCGTCAATTACAGGAAAACCACCAGCAAAGATGGCAAGGTGGAGATGAAACCGCTCACGGCTGCTGAGACGGCACAGATCACCAACCTGGTCAAAGAGGCGATGGGCTACAACCAGGCCCGGGGCGACACCCTCAACGTGGTCAACAGCGCGTTTGCCAGTCCGGAACAGGAAACCATTCCCGAGACGCCGTTATGGAAAGAGCCGGGTACGATTCAAACAGCCAAGGACACCGGCAAATATTTGCTGATGGGGGGGGCGCTGCTGCTGCTGTATCTGCGCGTGCTCAAACCCATGCTGAAGAAAATAGCCGAACCCGCCAAACATTCGCCCGTGATGGATCATCCGGCCTATACAACGCCGCAAATGGAAGCCGGGATGGGTGAAGGGTCGCGCGGTGGCCGTGACTATCAGGATGGCCTCGCCCGAGCGCAAAAGCTGGCCAGCGAAGACCCGCGTGTCGTCGCCAACATCGTCAAAACCTGGGTAGGCAGCAATGAGTGAACACCAAGGCATCGCCAAAGGCGCCATCCTGATGCTCGCACTGGGCGAGGAAGGCGCGTCCGAAGTCATGAAATACCTGAGCCCGCGCGAGGTCCAGAAGCTCAGCGAAGCCATGACCACGATGAAAGCCATTTCGCATGAAGAAGTGGTGCATGTGCTGAATGACTTCAACACCTTTGCCGACAACAACTCCTCACTGGGGCTGGACTCTGATGACTATATCCGCAGCGTGTTGACCAAGGCGCTGGGCGACGACAAAGCCTCGTCGTTACTGAACCGGATTCTGGGCGGAGGCGCCGATGCCAGCGGCATCGAAAGCCTGAAGTGGATGGATTCCGAATCGGTCGCCGACCTCATCCACAACGAACATCCGCAAACCATAGCGACCATCCTGGTTCACCTGGAGCGCGATCAGGCCTGCGAAGTGCTGGGGCATTTCACCGAACGCCTGCGCAATGACGCCCTGTTGCGCATCGCCACGCTCTCCGGCGTGCAGCCCACCGCCTTGCGCGAACTGAACGATGTGCTGACCAAACTGCTGTCCGGCAGCGACGTACTGAAGAAACAGCCGATGGGCGGTACCCGTGCAGCCGCCGACATCCTCAACTTCATGGGCGGCGACAACGAAGCCTCCGCCATGGAACACCTGAAAAGCTACGACCCCGAAATGGCGCAGAAGATCATGGACGAGATGTTCGTGTTCGAGAATGTGCTGGAGATTGATGATCGCGGCATTCAGCTGCTGCTGCGCGAAGTGCAGTCCGATTCGCTCATCATCGCGCTGAAGGGCGCGTCGGAAGAGATGCGCGAGAAGATCTTCAAGAACATGTCGCAGCGCGCCGCCGAAATGATGCGCGAAGACCTCGAATCCAAAGGCCCGGTGCGCTTGTCCGAAGTCGAGGCGCAGCAGAAGGAAATCCTGGTGGTGGTCCGCCGCCTGGCCGATGAAGGCCAGATCAACCTGGGCGGCAAAGGAGAAGAAGCATATGTCTAGTTGCGTGATACGCAAGGAAGACCAGCCGGCCTGCCAGCCCTGGGAGATGGCCAGTTTCGAATCGTCGCCGCATGCGCACAGGAAAGGTGAATCAGCGGTCAAGCTTCCCACCATCGACGAAATCACCGCGATCCAGGAACAGGCGCGGCAGGAAGGCTATGCCATGGGGCACAGCGAAGGCCATGCCGCCGGCCTCGCCGAGGGATGCGCCCTGGCGGCGGTCGAAACGGCCAGACTGTGCAGTCTGGCCGACAGCTTCGCGGCCGAACTGGACCGGGCTGACGAAACCATTTCGCAGCAGGTTCTGGATCTGGCGATCGATCTTGCCCGCGCCGTGGTGAAATCCGCGCTGACGATCCATCCCGAACTCGTCCTCCCCATCGTCAAGGAGGCCGCGCGTTATCTGCCCGCACTGCAACAGCCTGCCCTGCTCTCTCTGAACCCGACCGATGCTCACCTGGTACAAAGCCGGATTGGCGATGAACTGACGAAACTTGGCTGGCAAATCACCGACGACCCGGCACTGGAACCCGGCAGCTGTCGCGCCGAAACCCCCAACAACCAGATCGACTCGTCCCTGTCCACCCGCTGGCAGCGCCTTACCGCCGCCCTCGGCAAGGATTCGAAATGGCTGGCCGACTGATGAACACGCACGCTCACAGCGACCGCTGGATCAGCTTTCTGCATGATTGCAGCGAGTTGCTGGCGATCGCCGACCCGATGCTGGTGTCGGGTCGGGTGACGCGCGTGGCTGGGCTGGTGATGGAAGCTGTCGGCCTGAAACTACCGGTGGGTAGCGGCTGCACCGTTGCGCTGGCCAACGGTGCCCATCTGGAAGCCGAGGTCGTGGGCTTCTCGGGCGATCACCTGTTCCTGATGCCGCAAAGCGATGTCGAGGGCATCATGCTCGGCGCACGCGTGTTCCCGGTTGAAGTGATTCCCACCCTGCCCAGCCTGGGACAGGTGAAACATCCCCGGCGGCGGCCGAGCGACCGCACCCGCCACCTGCCGGTGGGCGACGCCCTGCTGGGCCGGGTGCTCGACAGCAGCGGCCGCCCGCTCGACGGTCTCGGCCCACTCTCCACCGTAGCCACCATGCCACTCAACAACCGGGCGGCCAATCCGCTGGCGCGCGCACCGATCACCGACATCCTCGACGTCGGCGTGCGTGCCATCAACAGCATGCTCACCGTCGGCCGCGGCCAGCGCATGGGGCTGTTTGCAGGCTCAGGCGTCGGCAAGAGCGTGCTGCTGGGCATGATGGCGCGCTACACCAGCGCGGATGTCATCGTCGTCGGACTGATCGGCGAACGCGGCCGCGAGGTCAAGGAATTCATCGAGCAGATTCTCGGCGAAGCTGGCATGGCGCGCGCCGTCGTCGTCGCCGCCCCAGCCGACACCCCGCCGCTGGTGCGCTTGCAGGGCGCGGCCTACGCCACCTCGATTGCCGAACATTTCCGCGACCAGGGCAAGAATGTATTGCTCATCATGGACTCGCTCACCCGCTATGCCATGGCGCAACGCGAAATCGCGCTCGCTATCGGCGAGCCGCCCGCCACCAAGGGTTACCCGCCGTCCGTGTTCGCCAAACTGCCTGCTCTGGTTGAGCGTGCGGGCAACGGCAAGCCCGGTGGCGGTTCGATCACGGCTTTCTATACGGTTCTCACCGAAGGCGACGACCAGCAAGACCCGATCGCCGATGCTGCGCGCGCCATTCTCGATGGCCACATCGTGCTGGATCGCGCGCTGGCCGAAAGCGGACACTATCCCGCCATCAATATCGAGCAATCCATCAGCCGTGCCATGCACAGCATCACCACACTGGAGCAGCAGCAGCTTGCCCGCCGCTTGAAAAAGCTCTATTCACGCTACGAACGCAGCCGCGATCTGATCAACGTGGGCGCCTATGCGGCCGGTTCCGACCCGCTGCTGGACGAGGCCATCAAATTGCAGTCCGGGATGGAGGCCTTCCTCCAGCAAGGCATCAACGAGCGCTCGGATGTCCAGGAAAGTCTGGCTGAACTTTCAGCGCTGTTTCAACCTGCTACACACTGACAGGGCTTATTGAATGGCAACCCGCTCCGCACTCAACACCCTGATCGACCTTGCCAACAAGGACGCCGATGAGGCCGCCAAGCGGCTGGGTGAGGTGTTGCGTACCTGCGAAGAAGCGGACCAGAAGCTCGAACTGTTACAGCAATATCGTGACGACTACGCGCTGCGCTGCCAAACCAGTCTGGCCAACGGCATCAGCGCCACCCATTTCAATAATTTCCAGGTGTTCATGCAAAAGCTCGACCACGCCATCGCCGGTCAGCAAACCGTCGTCAGCCACGCCAAACAACGTGCCGACCAGGCGCGCGCGGCCTGGCTGGTATGCGAGCAGAAAAAAATGTCCTTCGTCACCCTGTCAGACCGGGCGAACAAGGAAGACGCACGCCGTGAATCGTGGCGCGACCAGAAACAGAATGACGAGCATGCCGCACGCACCGTGTCGCACAAGCGGGATCACACTTAACCCACTCCGAGTCGAGGCAAACCATGACCCTTCAAGCAGCCAACCTCAATCCGGTGAATGCGCATCAGGCGCAGACTGGCAAAAAACAAGCCGACGCGGCAATGGCGGACACGCCGTTCAGCCAGATGCTGTCGAACGAAATCGCACAAAACAAGCCCGTCAGCGAAACCAGGAGTGATTCCAGACAGGACGTCCAGCCCAGTTCAGACTCAGCCTCGACCGATTCAACCGACTCCAAGGACGACAAGGACGCCGTTTCAGCCGACGCTTCCACAGGCGACCCGTTGCACCCCACGCCTGCAGACAATGGCGCGCCACAGCCCGACGCCAGTCTGCCCACTGCAGACGCCAGCACGATGTTGCCCAACGCCATGCTTGCGCTGGCGGCAGCACCCACTCCGCTCATTCCGCCACCGCCCCAGGCCTCAACCAGCAGCGTGGCGGTTGCCGGTGCCGGTGCTGTTGTCGCTGACGTGTTGGCTGCACGTCAGCTTATCCCCTTAAACGGAACCGCCCCGCCCGCATTACAGCCTGCTCAAGCGGCCGATGCATCAGCAGACGCCCAGGCAGCCACTTCCCAGCAATCGGTGAAGGCGGATTTCCAGGCCGCCATGACAACAGCCACTTCGGCTCAGACCACGGCCGCAGCAGCGGCTTCGCTGCCCGCACAAATCGCGGCGGCGCTGTCGGGCGACAGCCTCAAAACAGATAAAACCCGCACTGACGGCCTCAACAATCCCCTCATGGCCGTCACCCCGCACACGCTGCTGAACACGATCAGCGCACCCGCCAGCGTTGCCAGCAACGCCCTCGCACCATCGGTTGGCAGCGCCGCCTGGGGGCAGGCACTGGGTGAGCAAATTGTCTGGATGACAGCAGGCGCACAACAAACGGCATCGCTTACGCTCAACCCCCCTAATCTGGGACCGCTGCAAATTGTGCTTCACGTAACCAACGATCAGGCCACGGCGAGTTTCTTCTCTGCCCAGCCCGAAGTCAGGCATGCGCTCGAGGCTGCCCTCCCCAAACTCAGGGAGATGATGAACGATGCGGGCATCCAGCTGGGGCAAACAACGGTAGGCGCGCAGACGCAGCAACAGCAACACGAATCGGCCAACCGCGAGGCGTGGCGGGGCGCACCGTCCTATCCAGGCTCGGGTAATGGCGTCGATACCGGCACCCAGACTCTGCCGATACCGATCCGGCAATCTGGCCGCGGTCTGGTCGATACCTTCGCCTGAAGCAACACTGCGTGACGCATGCGTTGTCAATGCGGGCGCGCTGAAGCAGATCGGCTGGCGCGCCCCTGACAGCGTAGCGACCCGCACGCATCAACGAAAACCGTTGGGCTCCGGAATCACGAATCAAAATCACAGCGCGCTCAGGCGTGATGGATGGCGATAGCCAGCCGGGTATCGCTGTAATCAGTGAATGCGGCTTTCAGGTTTAACGATATACCTGCCTTTTCTCCCTCTTTTCCCGGCATCGAATGTGCACGCTTCCACGATAATGACGCGTATGTGCTTCCCCTTTTCCCTGTAAAGGATCGCCAAATATGGCCAAACCTGCAGCCAAGCCTGCCGAAGTCGAAGAGACAGAAGCGGTACCCGTCAAAAAATCGAATAAAAAACTGTTCATCATTGTTGCCGCGGTCTTGCTGCTGCTCGGTGGCGGAGGCGCTGCTGCGTGGTTCATGACTCAAGGCAGCCATGAATCCAAAGGGGCGCATGTCGAGCCGGCAAAACCACCGGTATTTCTTCCGCTGGAAACCTTCACCGTCAACCTGCAGGGCGGCGAAAGCTATCTGCAAACCGACATTACCCTGCAGGTAGCCGAGGAGGCTGATGCCGAGGCCATCAAACTCCAGATGCCGCGCGTACGCAGCCGCCTGCTCACGCTGCTGTCCAGCCAGAACGCTGAAAGCCTGGGCGACCCGGAAACCAAAAAGAAACTGGTGCAGGACATTCTGGTGCTCATGCGGCAGCCGTTTGACCCCAACGGCAAACCGCAGCATGTGAGCGATGTTCTGTTCACTTCATTCGTGATTCAGTAAAAAAACGCCCATGGCCGACAACTTTCTTTCGCAGGATGAAGTCGATGCGCTGCTGAAAGGCGTCACCGGCGAAACCGATGAGGCCCCAGCCGATGCAATCGATCACTCGGTTGCCCGGCCGTATAACCTTGCCACGCAGGAACGCATCGTGCGCGGGCGGATGCCCACGCTCGAGATCATCAATGAACGTTTTGCGCGTCTGCTCAGAATCGGCTTGTACAATTTTTTGCGGCGCGGAATCGAAGTTTCGGTTGGCCCGGTCAAAGTCTCGAAATACAGCGAATTCATCCGCAACCTGGTCGTCCCGACCAACCTCAACCTGATCCAGATCAAGCCCTTGCGTGGCACCGCACTGATGATCTTCAACCCCGACCTGGTGTTTCTCATGGTCGACAACCTGTTCGGCGGCGATGGGCGATTCCATACGCGCATCGAGGGGCGGGATTTCACCCAGACCGAGCACCGCATCATCCAGCGCGTACTGCATATCGTGTTCGAGGCCTATTCGAAATCCTGGGAGCCGATCTACCCGGTCGAATTCGAGTTCGTCCGTTCGGAAATGAACACCCAGTTCGCCAATATCGCCACGCCGAACGAAGTGGTGGTTTCCGTCACCTTTGCCATCGAACTCGGCCAGGTCAGTGGCGAAATGCACATCTGCATGCCCTATTCGATGATTGAGCCGGTCAAGGACCTGCTGTCCAGCAGCTTGCAGGCTGAAAACCTCGAAGTGGATAAACGCTGGATTCGTCTCATGCGGCAACAGATCCAGATGGCGGAAGTCGAGATCATCGCTGACCTCGGTACCGCCACGATCAGCCTGCGCGACATCGTCAACATGAAAGTGGGAGATGTCATTCCGCTGGAAATCCCGCAATCCATCGAAGCCAAAGTGGACGGCGTTCCGGTCATGGAATGCGCATACGGAAAATTTAATGGCCAGTACACCTTGCGTGTCGAGAAGCTGCTGTCCAACAGCTTGAATGAGCCGCCAACAGGAGACCAACATGTCTGAAGAGCTTACCCAACCGATCGCCGAAGATGACTGGGCTGCCGCCATGGCGGAACAGGCCGAACCGGTCAAGCCCGCTCCGGCGGTTTTCCAGGAGCTGTCCAGCACCAATACTGCCAGCGGCCACACTCACGATATCGACTTCATTCTGGATATCCCGGTATTGCTGACAGTGGAGCTGGGACGCACCAAAATCACCATCAAGAATCTGCTCCAGCTGGCGCAGGGCTCGGTCGTCGAACTCGACGGCATGGCAGGTGAACCGATGGATGTGCTGGTCAATGGCTGCCTCATCGCACAAGGTGAAGTCGTGGTGGTGAACGACAAGTTTGGCGTGCGCCTGACCGACATCATCACCCCCGCCGAACGCATCCGGAAACTCAATAAATGAAGCGCCCATCCACGGCAGGCCTGAATGCGGGCCTGCTTTCATGGTTCATCTGGGCAGGCTTGAGCATGAGCCTGCCAACACAAGTCCTCGCTGCCGACCCCGCGCCTGCCATTTCCGGCGCCGGCAGTCTGTTTCAGGTATTCATCGGGCTGGTTGCCGTCCTGCTATTGATCGGCGCCACCGCCTGGGTTGCGAAGCGTCTCGGCGTGACACGGGGCGGCTCATCCAGTGTGTTGCAGGTGGTCAGCAGCGCTTCGGTTGGCGCACGCGAACGGGTCGTCGTCGTCGAAATCGGCGACGCCTGGCTGGTGGTGGGCGTTGCCCCCGGCAGCGTCAATGCCCTGATGACGCTGCCCAAGGGCGAAGCCCGGCCAGCCGCGCCGTCCGTCCTCAATTCCAGTTTTGCGGCCAACCTGAAACAGCTGATCGAGGCGCGTCGTGAAAAATAAGCTGCTCCGCACCGGCTTGATCGCGCTGGCACTGGCGCTGCCTTCTCTTGCGCTGGCCGCCCAGGGGGCTGGGCTGCCCGCATTCACCAGCACCCCGGGGGCAGGCGGCGGCCAGACCTATACGCTCAGCCTGCAAACCCTGCTGCTGATGACCTCGTTGTCATTCCTGCCCGCCGCATTGCTGATGATGACGAGCTTTACCCGCATCATCATCGTGCTGTCGCTGCTGCGCCAGGCGATGGGCACCCAGTCGTCGCCACCCAATCAGGTGCTGATCGGCCTGTCGCTGTTCATGACGCTGTTCGTGATGGGGCCCACCCTCGACAAGATCTACGTCGACGCGTATCAGCCCTTATCCGAAAACCGCATCCAGATGGGCGAAGCGCTCGACAAGGGCGCCGTACCGCTGCGCGCTTTCATGCTCAGGCAAACCCGCGAAGCCGACCTCGCCCTGTTCGTAAAAATGTCCGGCTCGGCTCCGCTGAAAACGGCTGCCGACGTGCCGATGCGCGTGCTCATCCCCGCCTACATCACCAGCGAACTCAAAACCGCTTTCCAGATCGGCTTCGCCGTCTTCATCCCTTTCCTCATCATCGACATGGTCGTCGCCAGCATCCTGATGGCGATGGGCATGATGATGGTGTCGCCCGCCATCGTCTCGCTGCCCTTCAAGATTATCCTGTTCGTGCTGGTTGACGGCTGGAATCTGCTGCTGGGTTCGCTCGCACAAAGCTTTTACTGACCCGACGGAGCGCCGCCATGACACCCGAAAGCGTAATGACCATCGGCCGCACCGCAATGGAAATCACCATTCTGGTTGCGTCGCCGGTTCTGCTCGTCACCCTGGTGGCCGGCCTCATCGTCAGCATCTTTCAGGCTGCCACCCAGATCAACGACGCCAGCCTGTCGTTCATCCCGAAAATTCTTGCCGTACTCCTCACCTTCGCCATCGCCGGTCCATGGATGCTGACCATAATGACCGATTACATGCGGCGCGTGCTGACCGGTCTGCCTGGCATCATCAGTTAGCATGCCCCCCTGCAGCAACCCATGATCCAGCGCTTTATTCCAGCATGATCAGCCTCACCGATGCCCAGCTCAACACCTGGCTCATCAGCATCATCTGGCCACTCACCCGAATTCTCGGTCTGATCATGGTGGCACCGGTATTCGGTCACCGCTCGGTACCCGCACGCGTCAAGATCGGCCTGGGACTTTTTACTGCCCTGATCATTGCCCCCACCCTGCCACCGCTGCCGGATGTCGGGCTGGGCTCATGGCAAGGTCTGTTCATCCTGCTGCAGCAGATGCTCATCGGCATCGCCATCGGTTTCATCATGCGCGTGACGTTTGCCGCAGTTGAAGCGGCGGGGGAAATCGTTGGATTGCAAATGGGTCTGGGATTCGCAACTTTCTTTGACCCGCAAAGTGCGGGACAGACGCTGATACTTGCGCGCTTTTTCAATCTACTGGCGATGCTGGTGTTTTTGGCGATCAATGCACATCTGCTGCTGCTCGGCATACTGGTCGACAGCTTTCAGACCCTGCCCATCAGCACCCAGCCCCTCGCCGCAGCCGGTTTTTTCAACATCGCCTCGTACGGATCAACGGTGCTGGCGGTGGGACTGCAACTGGCAATCCCCCTGATCGCCATCCTGCTCATGACCAACCTTGCACTGGGCATACTCACGCGCTCCGCACCCCAGCTCAATATCTTCGCAATCGGCTTTCCCATCACCCTGGGCGTTGGGCTGATCGTGCTGGACCTGACCCTGCCCTACTTCGCCCCGCAGTTTGAGCACATCATCCAGAATGGGCTGAAAGCAACGACGAGCGTCATTCACGCGCTGCGGGCAAATACGCCCGGCTGATAACCTGTAAAAGTTCAGACTTGATCTGACAGCATGTGTCAGGTTTACTTTGCTCGGAGTCTGAGCCGACCCGTTACGGAAGTTCAGCCAGGGTGCGACGACTGTCTCTTGATCGGCCTTTGCGGCCGGTGGCGTCGCCTCAGCTGAATGACCGGTGTCGCGCAGGTTGCCGCTTCCAACTACCCACGTGAGCAATTCGCTGCGCTTCTTGCAATTCCGTGCGGATGTCGGAATAACTACCTTCTTTGCCTTGTTTACACTCCGTTGCTGCCCGGAGTCGTTGAAAGCATCTCGCCAAGCGGCCTTCCCAGAATGACTGTCTGGACAGCTATGAATTACGAGCCGGCTCCAGGGCCAGACGGAACGCTAATCTTGGAACAAAGGCAAGCTGGTCGGCCAAAAGCCACCACTCAAGCCCAAGGACATCTGAGCCATCCGAATCCAACCCCAAAGCTATCCGCCAGGATTGAATGAGATGAATTGTGTCGAATTACTTTACATACTCAATTAACTAAACAACTTATTTTTTGCCAGGTGCTTGAAAGAAATCGCTTTTCACGACATGGCATGTTTAATGCAGGTTTGGCTACGTTTCCAGGTTGCGTTGCTACACAATTCCTTGCCGGAGGAGAAATATATGCAAGCTACAGACTTTCTGAAACCCAATGACTCAAATCCGCCAAGGCACCTTCTGTCAAAGTTTTGCTGTTCCAGTAGCGCCGCAGCCGCTGTGCTGATTGCTGCGGTAACTTTTTCAGTGCCCGCGAGTGCAACCTATATTCAGACCAATCTGGTTTCCGATGGCAGTATGTCCGGCACCACAACTGACGCTAACTTGATCAACCCGTGGGGCATGGCCACCAGCCCCACCAGTCCATTCTGGGTATCAGACAATGGCACAGGTCTTTCCACCCTATATAACGGGGCTGGGACCGCACAGGCCCTGGCCGTCACCGTTCCTCCCCCAATAGGGGGAAGCAGCCCGTCCACCCCCACAGGTTTGGTATTCAACGGGGGGGCCGATTTCCTTGTTGCCCCGGGACAGTCGGCAAGGTTCATCTTCGCGACTGAAGATGGCACGATTTCCGGTTGGGCATCAGGGACCAATGCCATCCGCACGGTCGATAACTCGGCTTCGGGCGCCAACTACAAGGGGCTGGCCATAGGCGCAAGTGGTACAAACGCTTTCCTCTACGCGGCTAATTTCAGTCAGGGCAAGATCGATATTTTCGACACTAATTTCGCGCCAACCACTCTGCCAGGCTCGTTCACCGATCCAAGTCTGCCGTCGGGTTACGCCCCATTCAATATCCAGAACCTGGGCGGCAATCTATATGTGACCTATGCCCTGCAGAATAGCGCGGGGATAGACGATGTTCCGGGGACTGGCAACGGCCTCGTTGACGTGTTCGATACGGATGGCAACCTGATCAAGCGCCTGATTTCCAATGGGCCACTCAATTCCCCTTGGGGGTTGACATTGGCGCCCAATGATTTCGGTGAGTTTAGTAATGATCTGCTGGTGGCTAATTCCGGGGATGGACTCATCAACGCGTTCGACCCTTTGACAGGCAATCTTCTGGGATCGCTTGATGACCCCACCAACAATCCCATTGTAATAGGCGGGCTACGGGCATTGGCCTTTGGCAATGGAGGAAATGGCGGCCTAACCAATGAACTCTTCTTTACTGCGGGCCCGAACAACGGGGCAAACGGACTGTTTGGCAAATTCGTTTCGGCGACATCGTCAACAGTGCCTGAGCCGGCCACCCTTGCATTGTTCGGTCTCGGGCTTGCCGGTCTGGGCTTCGTGCGCCGCAAAGCCTGAACAAGATTCTCGGGGTGAAAAAAGCGGCGACTTTGGTCGCCGTTTTGTTTTGCTTGCGGTCCAAGACTTTGCTTGCCAAACCCCTCCATGTGTTCGTGCAAAGAAACACGATAATTGGGTGAATGAGAAGATCCAGCGAATAGACCTGAATGTTGGTTTGAGGACGATTATTGGCAGATTGGGGAATAGTGTACAGCTGCCGGTTATCGCTCCTTTTCAGCCGTTCAGACCTTAGCTTGGATGACGCATATTGGTCGGGACCTGCCGCAGAGGAAATCAGAAAGCTGCTTTCGGTGAGATTTCCTGGCCTATGTCCGGTAACGAATTCATAGCTGAAGTAGACGGCAAAATCTCCAGCGGCAGCTTCGGCCGACGAGCAGACTCTGGTTATAAAGCAGTGACCAGTTGGACTCTTACTGCACTAAGCCTGTGCGGTACAAATTCGGGTAAAGAATCCCCGCAGAGACACCGAAACTGATTTTCGAATCAAGACGTTGCAAAACCTTGCGCAAACAGTGACGGACTGATTAGCGTATCCACCGGATGCGGTTGACTCCCAGTCGGCGGTCGGTGCTTCCTGGCCCAGCCGCACGATGCGCCCGACCTCGTTTTCATACCGCCGTGATCCTGTTTGTTGGGTTCGGCTTCATAGCCCATAGCGCGCCATCGGCATCTTGTGCCAGCCAGTTCACCCAGTCGGGTTGCGGGGACAAACTCATGGCGCCACGGTAGAAGTCGCGGGCAGGTCGTTCCACACCCATTCCAGCAACGCCTGTTGCGCCTGCTGCGCCCGGCTGGCGTTGGGCACGTCAGGGATACAGGGCGGGCAGTTCGGTTGGTTTACCAATAGTTGGGTCTGATGCGTCCCGCAGAATCGTCAGGGCTTGTGCCAACGCTTCGCCGCGCCAGTCGCCACCGGCATAACAGGCGCGGTCGAGTTCCCGCAGCAGGCTGGACACGGCGTGATCCGTCAGGCGTCGGGCCAGCGCATTGAGACCGGCCGGCGGGTCATGCGGCCAGACGATACTTGCCCAGTCGAGCAGATGGCGGCGTGCGGCCGCTGCGTCGTTGTCGTGGCAAGCCTGGCGGAAGGCCTTGCGGGCGGTGCCGACCCGGATCGAATTTGTGCCGGGCACGGCGGCGAGCGGTCCGGACTGGACGGGCGACGCCGGCCGGCGATCGCGCCACCAGGCGATCAGCGTGGTCAGCCAAAGCAGGCCCAGCACCAAACTGACCCATGGCCAGACCGATGCGATCCTGCCTGACGTGGCGATGGGCGCAATGCCGATGGGTGCAGCAGGGGCTGCGGCAGCCGGTGCAAGGGGGAATGCCGCGGCTGGCGGCGCGCTGCTGCTGCCACCTGCCACGGGTAGCACCTCCAGCATGCGTGCCGGCAGCACCGCTTCGCGCGGGCTGTTGTGTACGGTATCCCACCAGGCCAGGCGCATGGCCGGCAATTGATAACGGCCGGGACGGCTGGCGATGAGCGCGATGTCCTGCTCGCGGCTGCCGCTGACGCTGCCGTCTTGTTCCGCGTTATTCAGTGTGGGCTGGTCCGGGTAGGCCTTGAGTCCATCGGGCAGCGGCATCCGTTCTGCGAGATTGGGCAACTGGGCTGCGCTCAGGCCGAGGGCCGATACGCGCAGGTGACGCGTGAACGGCTCACCGACGTTGACGGGGCCGCTGGCCGGGCGCCCGCTTTCCTCCAGGCTCACCTGTTGCGCCGGCAACCAGTCCTGCCCCGCCACCCCCGCCGGGCGCGGCCGCACCTCGAGGACGATGGCATCGCCCTGCAGGTGCAGCGGGCGGGGCGTATTCATCGTGCCGGCAAAGGGGTTGCCGAAACCCTGGCCGAAGAACGGGTCGGGGGCAGCGGAGCGCGTGTCGGCCACCAGCGCATCCAGCACCGGCCCGTCAAGGCTGATGCGGCCGCTGCGTTGCGGGAACAGCAAGTAGTCGCGTTCGATCACCTGGTAATTGCGGCCATCGCGCATTTCGCTGCTTTGCCGGTCCTTGCCGATCTGCTGGACCACGACGTCATTGCTGGAGGCAAAGCTGAGGCTGGCCTGATGCAGCGGCTGGTCGGCATGGATCTGCAGCTTCAGGGTGGTCGCAGCCTGCACGTAGGGCTGCTTCTGCTCGAGCGTGTTGGTAAAAAAGACATGGGCGGCCGGAGCATGGGCCACGCCGGCGGCGTTGCCGGTGCTTCCGGCCGTGCCGGGATTTGCGGCGACGTTCAGGACCAGTGGAGGCGAACGTTCACCGTCCCAGTTCAGCGGCGGAATCTCAATCCGGCCTGCATGCTTAGGTGCCAGGATCAGGCGCATCTGCATCTGGGTAGCCAGGTGACCATTGATGATCTGGATGCTGCTGCCACTGGCGCGGCTGAGGATGGCGAAGTCCTGTTTCAGCGGAGACAGATCGGGCTGGCTGTCGCCATGGCCGTCGCGTTGCAGGGTCAGCTGAACCGATTCGCCCGGCGCGACCTGGTCCTGATCCAGCGAGGCCTGCAGCGCCGCTGCCGCAGGCAGACTCGATAGCGCGGTCAACAACAGGAGGGTAATTCGAAGGGGACGTTTCATGGCTGATTACCTTGCTGTCGCATCAGATGTTCGATCATGAATTTGCGCCGCAACAGGCCGCCGGGATCGTCCGGAATTTGCCTCAGCCATTGATCCTGGACGAGTTGCTGTTCGCTGCGCTGCGCGTCGAGCGGGGCCGGGCGACCGGTTTTGCCCGCACGCGGGTCGGCGCCGCTGGCCGCCAGTTTGTCCGCTTGCCGGCCGAGTCCGGCCTTGGCGTCACGCCGCGCCTGGGCGGCGTCATTCTGGCCGGCAGGGTTGGCTTGCGGCGTGCTGTTGCCTGCGCGCTTGGGCGCAGCTTGAGGACTGCTCCGGGCCGATTCGGCAGACTTGCTGTCGGGCTTGCCTTGGTGTTGTGGCGGGCTGGACTGAGCCTTTTGCTTGTTACCCGATTGCGGGTTTGATGCCGCAGACTTCTGGTCCGGGCCTTTGTTCGGGGACGGATCCGATCCTGCGTTCGGGTTGGGCTTGCCGGTCTGTCCCTGCTGGCCGGCAGGCGGCGGTGGAGGCGTTTGCTTAAGCGCCTGGGCGACCAGTTCGCGGTTGTGTCGCGCGTCATGGTTGTTGGGGTCGCGCGCGAGGGCGGCATCGTAGGCTTTCAGTGCAGCCTTGAGATCGCCGCTGTGGGCCAGGGCGTTGCCGCGGTTGTAATCGGCGTCGCTGGTGTCGATTGCGGCGAGTTCGCGCGCCGCCGCCGGGTAGTCGCCGGCAAGGAGTTCGGCATAGGCTTTGTGCGCCGGGCTGCTGAAGGTTCGCGCGGCGGCAGCCGCGTCGCCTTGGCGGAGGAGTTGTTCGCCGCGCTGATCGGGCGTGCGCCACAGGCTGGACCAGAATGTGCTCGCCTGGGCATTGCCAGCCGCCAGCAGCAGGCCCAGCAGGCAGATGTAACGCGCCCCTGTCATCACAACCATCCTCGTCGACCCAGCAGGGCCGCCAGCAGCAACAGTCCCGGCAGCAGCCAGACGCCGGCATCGCGCCAATGTGTAACCTCGACGCCGGCCACGTCCTGGACGCCGCGCGAGCGTTGGGAAGCGGCCCGCAAGTCGCCGATCAGGCCGGGCAGCGCGGCGAGATCGACATAGCGTCCGCCGCCGCTGGTGGCCAGTTGCCGTAGCCGATCGGTGTCCATTCGGGCCAGTCGCGGCCGGCCCTGGGCATCAAGGGCAAAGCCGCCTTGCAGGTTGACCAGTGGCGCGCCGGCGGTACTGCCGATCCCCACCACATTCAGCGTCACGCCCTGGCGGTGCAGGCGCTGGGCCGCGGCGAAAGCGGCAGCAGGATCGGCAAAGCCGTCACTCAACACCACCACCTGGCCGGTTGTTTGCCCGGTCTGCTTGAGCAGGTTCGCGGCCTGCTCCAGCGCCGGGGCGAGATTGTCGCCGGGGCTGGGCATGATGTCGGGGGTAAGCGGCGGGAGCATGGCGCGTACTGTCGCGACGTCTTCGGTCAGCGGCGTCACGGTGAAGGCCTCAGCGCCGAAGGCCACCAGAGCCACGCGGGCGTCGCGGGCGGCGGCAAGCAGGTCGTCGATGGCGAAGCGGGCGCGGCTGGCGCGGTCCGGCGCCAGATCGGTTGCCGCCATTGACGGCGACAGGTCGAGCAGCAGCACCCAGGCGGCAGGTGCCCGCCAGGCGGCTGTGGTGTCGCGCTGCCACGCCGGGCCGGCCAGCGCCAGCACGGCCAGGCTCCAGGCCAGCGTCAGCCAGGGCCAGGGTGAGCGCCCCGGCTTGCCGCCGTCCGCCGACAGGCGCAGCCCCGCCAGCAGTTCGGGGTCGATCAGGCTGCCCCAGTTGCCGTCGCGGCCATGCCGCCGTGCCAGCCAGAGGGCCCATCCCCACATTACCGGCAGAACAAGCAGCCAGGCGGGGCGCAGAAAATGCAGATGCCGGATTATTTCCATACCGACGCTCGCCATGTCACCGCAGGCAGGCTCAACAGCAGCGCCAGCCCCAGCGGCCAGAAAAACCATTCGTCGCTCGGGCGATACCACTGCTCGCGCCCGGCGCTGGGCTCCATTTTGTCGATGCGCGCATAGACCTGCTGCAGGCCGCTGGCGTCGGTGGCGCGGAAATATTCGCCGCCGGTGGCCTGGGCGATCCCTTTCAGCGTGTCTTCGTCGAGATCGCCGCCGCCGGCCATGCCGAACATATCGTCGCCACTGGATCCGACGCCGATGGTGTAGATGCGCAAGCCGGCGGCTGCCGCAAGTTTGGCCGCCTGTTCCGGCGGCATCGCGCCGGTGGTGTTGCTGCCGTCGGTGAGCAGGATCAGCACCGTCTCGCCGCTGCCCTGCTTGCCGGATTGACTGTCCTCATCGCGCAGACGCTTGATCGCCAGGCCGATGGCATCGCCAATGGCGGTTTGGCTACCGGCCACGCCGACCATGGCCTGGTCGAGAAATTGCCCGACCGTGTCGAGGTCGGCGGTGAGGGGTGCCTGCAGGTAGGGCCGGGTGCCGAACAGGATCAGGCCGACCCGGTCGCCGTGGCGGCGCCGGATGAAATCCCCGGCCACCTGCTGCACCACCTGCAGGCGGGACATGCCGCCGGCCATGTCCTCGCTGGCCATGGAGCCGGAAACATCGACCGCCAGCAGCAGGCGCCGTCCGGTGCTGGGCACCGGTTGCGGGTCGCCCAGCCATTGCGGCCGGGTGGCGGCGGCCAGCAGCAGCAGCCAAACCAGTACGAACAGGACGCTGCGGGCGCGCGGCAGGGTGCGGATGGCGGGACGCGTGTCGCCCGCCACGCTCGCGGCGAATGGCAGAAACAAGGCCGCGCCTTGCGGCTGCACGGGCGGCAGCAGGCGCGACAGCAGCCAGGGTAGCGGCAGCAGCAACAGCATCCAGGGCCAGGCGAAGTGAATCATGCGCGTCCCTTGAGAAAGCCGCGCGCCCCCGCGAACCAGCGCGCGCGTTCGTCCGCGGCCACGCCGCCATAGGCCGCGCGCAACAGGCTGGCACCGTTGTCGCCGGCCCAGTCGGTGCCGCCGTGCGCGACCACGAAGTCGATCCAGGCCGTGCCCGCGAGCCGGGCGACGGTCTCGCGGCCGTAGCGGACCATCGCATAGCGGCGCAGCAGATCTTGCAACCGGCGCGCAAGCCGGGCGTCATCGGGGTCGGGTGTGTTTTCCAGCTGGGCGAGCTGCCGCAGCGCGGTGCGGCGCAGGCGGCGCGGTGGCCGGTACAGCGCGATCAGCAAGGTGGCAACGCCCACCAGCAGCACGATCAAACCCCACCAACCCGGGGCCGGCGGCCACCAGCCGGGTGGCGGAGGCGCGTGGGCAGGCGCCAGCAGGGCCAGCCAGTCGGGCTTCATCCGGCCTCCCGCAGCAACAGAGGCAGGCTGTCGGTCACCGCGTCGCGGGTGGCAAGTCGGGTCAGCGGCAGGTTGAGGCGCGTGGCAAGCGCGCCGAGGCGGGCTTCGCGCGCGGCCCAGGCCTGTTGCCAGGCCGGCCGGCTGCGTTCGCCTTCAAGCCACCAGAGGCGTCCGGGCAGGCCGACACGAAAGCGGCCGTCGGGCAGCCCGCTGCTTTCCAGCGGATCGGTGACCCATAACAGACGGCAGTCGTTGTGCAGGCTGGCCCCGGCCAAGGCCGTTTCCGCCACGCTGTCGAGGTCGCTGAAATCGCTCAGCACCAGCACCAGACTGCCGGGTTGGAGCAGCGGTTGCAAGCGGGTCAGGGCCAGTCCCAGGCTGCCAGAGTCGGGTGTGCCTGGCGCGCGTGGCTGGGCTTCCACCAGCGCCTCCAGCACCGGCAGCACACCGGCTTCGCGCCCGCGCGGCGGCAAAATCCGGACCTCGCCCTCGGGCTGGGTGATCACTGCACCCAGCCGGTCGCCACCGAGGGCCGCGACCCAGCCGAGCAGGGCCGCGGCCCGCAGCAGCAGCGCCGACTTGAGCTGGCGCCGGCTCCCGAAAAAGAGGCCGGAGTGGAGGTCGGCGAGCAGCCAGACCGGGCGTTCGCGTTCCTCGCGGAACAGCTTGGTATGAGGCTGGCCGCGCCGCGCGGTGACGCGCCAGTCGATGCTGCGCACATCGTCGCCGGGCGCATACAGGCGCACTTCCTCGAATTCCAGGCCGCGCCCGCGCGCCGCACTTCGGTGCGCGCCCTGCAGGCGTGCCAGGACCGGCCGCCGCGCATGCAGGCTGAGTCCGTGCGCTGCGCCGCGCAGGGCCAGCAGTTCATCGAGTTCGGGCAGTATCATCTGGACTATCTGGTGAGCATGAGCACCGTGAATAAACGCCGGCCGGCCGCACCTTTCAAGGCGCCGGCACCTGCCGCAGCAGTTCGTCGACGCATTGCTGTGCGGTGATGCCGCGTGCCTGCGCGGTGTAATTGAGCAGCAGGCGATGGCGCAGGGCGTCCGGCGCAATCGCTTGCACGTCTTCGGGGCTGACGTAGTCACGGCCATCGAGCCAGGCGAGGGCGCGGGCGCCGCGTTCAATGGCGATGGCCGCGCGCGGGCTGGCGCCCCAGCGCAGCCATTCGGCCAGCTGGCCGCTGTATTGGCCGGGGTCGCGGGTGGCTTCGACCAGGGCGGCGATATATTCGGCCAGCGCGTCGGCCAGCTTGAGTTCGAGCACATCCCGGCGCGCGGCGAACACGGCGTTCTGGGTCAGCCGTTGCGCGGGCGGCGGCAGCTCGCTCGCTTCCAGCGCCTCGCGCCGGGACAGCTCCATGATCCGGCGGGTGGTGGCGCGGTCCGGGTAATCGACCTCGACATGCAGCATGAAACGGTCGAGCTGCGCTTCCGGCAGCGGGTAAGTGCCTTCGTGTTCGATCGGGTTCTGGGTCGCCATCACCAGGAACAGGCGCGGCAGCGGATAGGTGGCGGCGCCGACGCTGATCTGGTGTTCGCCCATGGCTTCGAGCAAGGCCGACTGCACCTTGGCCGGGGCGCGGTTGATCTCGTCGGCGAGGATCAGGTTATGAAACAGCGGACCGCGCTGGAAGCGGAAGTTGCCTTCTTCCGGACGATAGATTTCGGAGCCGGTGAGGTCGGCCGGCAGCATGTCCGGGGTGAACTGTACGCGCTGGAAATCGCCTTCCAGCCCGTGGGCAAGCGCCTTGATCGAGCGGGTCTTGGCCAGCCCGGGCGGTCCTTCGACCAGCAGGTGACCATCGGCCAGCAGGGCCACCAGCAGGCGTTCCACCAGGCTGTGCTGGCCGAGGATCTGTTCGTTGAGATAGTCGCGCAGGCGATTGAAGGCAAGCTGCGTAGGGGTGGATGAGAGGGGGATGGCGGTGTCCATGGGGTGGCTTTCTGTCAGGTGCTCGCGTGTGCGCTCATACTGAATCGCGATAGCGGGATTAGTTCCCCGAAGCCGTTTGACGCCCACGCGGGAAGCGGGGGGCGATTTTCGGCTCTTCAATGTCAACCGAGTCACTTCGTCATAGCGGCTTCCGGTAAAACGAACTGCTAACATGCGCTAAATGAAGATATCCGCCCTCTGCTCATTCCCAGTCCTTCTGGTTGCCGCTGTAACGGCGTTGGCGGGCACCGTGCAAAACACCAACCCGAGCAACGGCTTGTCCAACTGGCAGTCCGGGGACACGGCGTTCAGCCTTCAGCTTCTTCAACTCATGCCGGACAACGTGCGTGCCGTGTATTCCAACAAGGGCTTCCCGCCTGCGCTGGTGGAAGAAATGGCGGGCTACTGCCTGTTCGGCTCCGTCATTCGCAATCTGGCCGACGAACCAATCAGTTACGACGTGGCCGACTGGCGCGCGATCACCGCCGATGGCGTGCGGCACCCGCTGCGGACGAAGACCGAGTGGCTGAAGATATGGCAGAACCAGGGCGTGGATTTTGGCTGGTCCATCCTGCCCGCGGCCCAGACGCTCGAAGTCGGTGATTGGGGCCAGGGCTTCACCACGGTCAAGCTGCCCCATGGCACGCGTTTCGATCTTGATTATTCCTGGAGGCAACATGGCAAAACATTCCACGCCACTCTCGAAGGGCTCCAGTG
>JAANCK010438000.1_pt1 | contig 27990 bp, 24 predicted proteins | sample 7277841 | NCBI WGS metagenome assembly JAANCK01 (sample SAMN14222788, study PRJNA588281) | permafrost metagenome | isolation source: Arctic cryosol methane SIP | place: Canada:Nunavut | collected 2015-07 | reverse complement strand
TTGAGGATGCCCAGCCAGCAGGTGAAGTCGTCGTAGTACACGCGCTGCATTCTGACTTCGCCGCAAAGTTCCCGATCCAGGAGGACGGTGGAGGTCGCGATCGCCGTATTGCCCAGGAGCTGAGAGTAGGTCAGCGTGCACGGGACGCCGATGTATTCGCCAGTCCGAGACTCGTCGTCGCTGATGCGCCTGTACCCGGTGAACACCAGCGCGGCGTGGTGAGTCCTCGCATGCGACAGCGTTCGCTCGAGCTTGTTGGGCAGCCAGACGTCGTCGCTGTCGAGAAACGCGATCCAACGGCCTTGCGCCTGCGCCAGCGCCGCGTTCCGGGCGGCGGCGGGACCGCCGTTCTGCTCCAGCGCAATCAGCCGGATACGCGGATCACGCGCTTGCCATTCACGGACGATTTCCCGCGTGTCGTCGGGTGAGCAGTCGTCGGCCACGAGCAGCTCCCAGTGGGGATACGTCTGGTCGAGCGCGGACTGCAGCGTGGCCCCGATGACGCTTGCTGCCTTGTACGCGGGCGTGATGATGGAGATCAGCCTTTCGTCGAACGAAGTCATGGCAACTTGCGCTGCGGCATGCGCAGCAGTTCAAAGGTGGTGAAGACTACCGGCGTTACGGTTGCCGATCGTGATTGAGAGGGGAGCTCGATACGCAGGGTTGCGCCCACGCTGTCCGGCTGTCCAGCGGCAACTGTCAATTCGGTCGTCGCGGGTGTCACCTCGACGGGAATGCCGTTCACGTTGATCGTCGTTGGTGCGCGGCAACGCATCCCGATGCGCACGGACGCGCCCGCACCGGCGGGCTGCAGGGCGACCAGCACTGGTTCGTTGCTGGACAGCTGGATGCCGGAGGCTGTCCAGGAAGGGCCGTTCTCAGGGGACCCCGACAGGACATAAGGCCAGTCGGTTTCGACCGCCGCATCCACACGCTGCGGCGGGATCCAGGCCAGCCGCTCACCCACGACGGCCGCGGGAGAGCCCGCAACCACTGCATACGGCCGAATATCACGTGTGACGACGCTATTGGCTCCAACCACGCAGCCCTTGCCAATGGTCACACCGGGGCATACCACCACGTGGGTGCCGATCCAGCAGTCGTCCTGGATCCAGACCGGGCGATCCAGTGAAATGCCGTTACCGGCGAGCCGTCGCTCCTGCTCTCGAATGGCCAGATGCGGGATGTGCCGGAACGGATGCGTGCCGCTCGAGATGAACACATCCGGCGCCAGGATGCAGTCCGCACCGATGCGCGTCGTCCCGTTGATGGAGCACCGGCGCTGGACCGTGGTGCGCGGCCCGATCGTTACGCGGGTTTCCGTCTCGACTTCGACGTCGCGCGCGAACCAGACACCGGTCCCCAGCACCACCTCGCCGGCCCCGTCCGCGCGCAGAATGCAGCCGCGAGCGATGCGAACGCGGCGCGCAAGTTGGAGGCTCCCAATGGCGCCCAGAAGTGCCGCCGCCGGGTGGATGCGCACGCCGCGCAGCAGATTCACTGCGGAGGCGAGGAGGCGTCCCGGCCAAGAGGCCTGCCAGTACCGCCTCATCCGCGCACCTTCGCTCTGGAGCAGCGGAGACTGACCAGCGCGACCGCCGCATAGCCGCTTACGCACAGGGCGGCGGCAAGCAGCGCAAGCTGTTGCGGCGTCTGTGGCGACGCGTCCCAGGGACGGGTGGCGAGCGCCCACACCAGCGCTCCGGCGGCACCGGCGAGGACGTTCGTCTTGAGCAGCTTGTCCTGGTAGCCCGTGATCATCATGTAGCTGGACCAGAAATCAGAGACCCTGAATGCCGCCACCAGGAGGAAAGGCGGCAGCAACGCAATCGCCATTGCATACGCCGGATACCAGCGCCGGACGGCTTCGCTCAACGCGTAATATGCCGGCACGGCGAGCAGCAGGGCGGCTGCCAGCATTGCCAGCGAAAGCCTGGAGCACAGCGCGTAGCAGGCCGGCTCCCCCGATCTCGCGTAGAGCCGGGCAAGCATCGGATACACGGAGGCGTTCAACAGGGCCTGCAGCGACGCGCCAATGGCCAGCACGCTGCCGGCGAACGCATAGTTGGCAAACGCGTCGAGCCGGAGCAATGACGCGGCCGCCCAGCGGTCGGCGTTCGCGAGCGCAAATCCAAGCAGCGACACCAGCAGCAACACGAAGGCCGCTCGCCAGTCGAGCTTGGGCAGTCTGCGCAGGGCCAGCTGCATGAGCCCGTACGTGGCCGGTCGCGTATCTGCCACGGTCTGCCACAGGATACGGTGTGCGATCATCAGCGAGACGATTGCCTCGGCCACCGCGACGCCCGCGGCCGACTTGGTCGCGAAAGCGGTGGCCAGGCCGGCGGCGATGATCAGAAGAGAGCGCGTAAGACTCTGCATCGCGAAGCGCAAGGGCTCGCCCCTGCTGCGGCTTTCCACCGACGCGAGCATGAACAACTGCTGCGACAATCCGTGCACGAGACCGAGCGCGAGCAGGGCGGCCGGTGAGCCAACATTGACCGGAAGAGCGACGGCCCCCAGCATCGCCACCGCGGCGCAGGCGTAGGCCACCAGGACGCACTGAACCAACAAGATGCGAGCCGCCCGTTCGCGTCCCTGCACGAACAGTATCGGCATGTCTCGCTGCAGCAGCGCCTGAAGGCCAAGGCAGGCCAGCATGACAAAGGTGCTCGACACCAGGAAGACGACGCTCAGCCGGGCGAAGTTTGTGACATCCAGGATCTTCGGGAGCGCCAACAGCCGCACCATCATGAGCGCGGTCGCCGTTCCCAGCACGGGCGCGTACCAGAGCTGGCGGGCGCGCCGGGGCGTCATCGCGCCGAAGATGCTCATGCGCGTCCCGCCTCCGGCGCGTCACCGCAGATAAGACAGCTGCGTCGGATCGCGAAGGTCATGCATGACTCCGTAGTCGAACAAGGCGTACTGCAGTTGCAGCAGCAGGCGCGGTCTCGTGACGGGTGTGCGACCCTTGTGCACGCACAAGGTGTTCTCCGCGAAACCGATACCCGCGCGTCCGGTGATTTCCAGCACGTCCTCGCTCGCGTAAATCGCTGCGATCTCCTCGTCCCGGTAGCGCCGGATGTTCCAGCGATCCGCGAAGCCACGCACGGCGGGAGGCCGGCGGTGCGACCCCTGAACCAGAACGTGGGCGCCTTCGCCGGCGGCCACGTCGGTCAGGTAGAAGAAGAACTTCAGGAAACGGAAATCGTCAACGTCGCGGTGGAACAGGTGCGCGTGGAGATCACGATCCTGCGGCGACGCATCGACGGGATAGGTCCACCACAGGTTCGAGCCGACGAACGCGGGCATGGATCGCAAGTAGCTGGCGGCGATCCAGCACAGCGCGGGATCGGTCGCAAGCCGGTCGATGGCGGGGCATTCGGTGCGCGCATTGAAATACTGCGCGAGCAGGATCGGCTTGCCCAGGCGCTGCTCGGCCCTCTCACGCTCACCGGGCAGAAAGCCGCGGTCAGTCAGGCGGTCGGCGAAGCTGGGCGAGCGCTCGGTGTACGCCCGGATTTCCTGCACCATCGAGGGCGGCAGGGTGAGTCCAAAAGCGACGCCCTTCTGCTGCAGCGTCTTCACGAAAGCCTCGCGGTCGAGGCCTGGAAAGAGTGAACTCTTCATCTGCGACTGGCGTTCAGCCAGATAGCTACGGGTCGTGCTTCGCTGCCACAGGGCCCGTGTGCCGACAACGGTCGATCGCACGGTGGAGAAGCGGGCTGCCATGCGCATGAGCGTATAGCCCGGCTGGCTCCTGAGGCCGCGCGAGAGTGTCTGGAGAAATCGCATGCGGATGGCCGTCACCGGTCGCCCACCGGCATTTTCCGGCGAACGAAATCGACCGGTCGCAACAGCCAGCGCCGATTCACCCTGGGCGCCGATGACAGGTCGTCTTGGGGCCCAGGAATCAGGGCGCTCCAGTCCCCGGCTTCCATTCGCTGCAACACCTCGTTCTCACTTTCCTCATTGTCCGCGAACGCTGCGTCGTCGGCCTGCAGGCGGCCGGACCGGATGATCTCGAGGATCCGCTGTGGGTCGGCCCCGGGCGGGTAGCGGTACTGCCAGGACGAGAGGGCGCGAACATGTGCCACATACTGCGGCAGGCGGTTCGTCATGGTGTAGCAGAAGCGCAGCGCCAGGCGGCGGAGTTGCCGCTGCAAGGCGGCTTGTTCAGTCGCAGTCGCGTCGACTTGGAGCCGCAGGCTCTGAAGCTTGTCGGGGTGACTGACGTCCGTCCTGAAACCCGCTTCCTGGTAAATCGAAGGCGCGGTTGCGATCACCTGCTTGCCCATGGCGGCCGCCTCCAGCGCCGCGCTGCCATTGGCAAGCACCACCGCATCACACTGGGCGATCAGATCCATGGTGCTCACCGTGTCGCGGCTCGCGATCACGTGCACGCCCCGGGCCCGTGCCCAGTCGGTGTAGTACCTTTCCGGGAGGCGTCCGTCGTTCTTGCCGATTCGCTCGCCCCAGTTGGGATGGCAGCGGAGCACCACGTCGTACCGCGAGAGTTTCAGGTGGTCAATGATCGCATCGTAGGCAGCCGTCGCCTCGCTCCAGCTCGACTGCCACTCCGGATCGCCCCAGATCTCGTTGAGGCTTCCCGGCAGCAGCAGGATCCTGCGCGAGCCGTCCTGCGCGGGCCATGTGCCCCGCCGCGCCTGCGTGTTGTAGGCGCGCCATTCGGTCGTGTTCGTTCGCGTCAACCGCGAGGCGATCCGGCCGGCGGAATGGAGCGCCTGGTGCAGGGTGAGTGGCCTCGAGCTCCATTCGCCCACCATGGCATGCACCGCATGCAAGCCGAGGCAGTTTTCGTCCGGAAGGATTTGCAGTCCGTCGCCGAACCAGCTGCGTTCGAAGCTGACGGCGCGGATGCCAGCATCACGCGCTGCTTCGAAGATGGCCCGGGTTGCGTCCATGCGGCCATTGAAGACGCAGACGGCATCGAGCCGTTCGAGGCCGATCCAGGCGCGGGCGGCTGAATAGGCGCGCTGCGCACCGGGGGCCAGTCGATCGCGCATGACGCGAAATGCGGGGCTTTCGTAATCGGCCGGGGACTCGAACCGACCGAGGGTGCTGGCGCTTGACGATGCCCACTCGCGGGCCCTCGCCAACCCGGACAGGTTCCGGTCGCTCGCCAGGCCGCCGATCGAGGACAGGCCGGTGCCGGTGAAGGACCGTACCCCGCCCGCCCGGCACAAGAGGCATTCCATCCAGTCCGGCCGCACGTCGCGCAGTTCGCGGGTGTAGCAAGCCGGCATGTCGCCGTCGCAGGCGAGGAACACCGCCGCCTGGTCGGCGTCCTGGACCAGGCGCGCCAGGAACATCATGTGTTCGACGTGGGGTCGCCATGCATACACGCTGGCAAAGCCTATCCGCAACGCGCTCACTGGAACAGGCTCCAAGTGACGGGTGTCCCGCGCTTCACGGCTCGCGGCACGGTGCGGCCAAGGACGTGTTCGAGATGCCGCGTCGCCAGGCCCAGGCCGGGACGAATGGCGCGCACGTTGTGCGCCGTCAACGCACCGCCGGCAGCCACGTCCTCCACGACATAGAGCGAACGGCGGAACTGCAGCGATTTCATTTCGGCCGCGATCGGGCCGTAGGCGACTCGCCCCAGGGCCTGCCACGCCCGCTGAGTCTCGGTCACCAGCGCGGCCATTTCCGCCGGCTCGAGCGAAAACGTGCTGTCGACGCCGCCGTCCGCGCGCGCCAGCGTGAAATGCTTTTCGATGACCGTGGCACCCAGCGCCACTGCCGCTGCGGCGACACCCAAGCCCATGGTGTGGTCGGACAGGCCGACCTCGCAGTCGAAGAGCTCCCGCATGTGCGGGATCGTGGCTACATTCGTGTTCTCGGGCGTCGCTGGGTAAGTACTGGTGCATTTCAGCAGCACAAGATCCTTGCATCCAGCCAGTCGCGCTGCGGTCACGGCCTCGTCGAGCTCAGCGGCTGTAGCCATCCCCGTCGAAAGGATGACAGGCTTGCCGGTGGCGGCCACACGCCTGATCAGCGGCAAATCGGTGTTTTCAAACGAGGCAATTTTGTAGCAGGGCACCTGGAGCCGCTCGAGAAAATCCACCGAGGTCTCGTCGAAGGGCGTACTGAAGGCGATGATGCCCAGCTCGCGGGCCCGCCTGAAGATCGCCTCGTGCCACTCCCATGGCGTTGACGCTTCGCCATAGAGCTCATAAAGGGTTCTACCGGACCAGAGGCTCTGCGGGTCGCTGATGACGAACTCGCCTTCACGGATGTCGAGCGTCATCGTGTCCGGTGTATAGGTCTGGATTTTCAGCGCGTGTGCGCCGCTGCGATGGGCGGCCTCCACGATCTGCAGGGCCCGGTCGAGCGATTGATTGTGATTGCCGGACATCTCGGCGATCACGAACGGCGGGTGCGCGCGTCCGATGCGCCGGCCCGCAATTGCCACGCTGGAGTCACTCATCATCAGCCTTTTCGATCTTCAGTAAGTAGCGCCTTCCGCGGAAACGGAAAAACGCCGGATGGCGGACAGGGTCGGCAACGCGTAGCAGGTCGAACTGCTCTGCAAGCGACCGGTTGACGTCCAGTTCGCTGTCGGCCGGTGTGCGCTTGCGGCGATAGTGCGATGGAGAGCCCGATTGCGGCTGGGGCGTTATGGTATCGAAGTCCTCTACCGCGCCCGACATCAGGTTGAGTTCGGCCTCGAACAGTTGCTGATTGATCTCATCGATCAGTTCCACGCCCCCCAGTCTCACCCGCGCTGTAAGCCAGATGTTCCCGCTGTCGAGCGGCTCCGCCGCCTCGAGAAGGCAGACGGTAAAGCTGTTCTCTCCCTCAAGGATTGACCAGATGTGTGGCGACCAGCCCCGGCCGTGCGGCAAGTCGCTGGCGTGGAGCACCAGCACCTTGCCAAAGTTCTGGCGTTCGGAGGGCCCGATGATCTGGGTGCATGACACCAGGAAAAGCAGATCTCCGCCCGGCAGGTTGGCTTTGTCGTGGTGCAGAGTTGCCTCGTGCCCACGGTCCTTGGCCCATACCAACCACCGTTGCAGGTACGGGATCACCGGATGCTGAACGTCTGTGGACAGGATCGATATCCGCAAAGGTCTCAAAGCATGTTCTCCGTCACGCGGGCGGTGCCTAGACCGTCCACGAGGCTATAGGCCATCACCGAAACCTGCCGCACCGTCTCGGGCGAACGAGACAGCCTTTGCAAAGCCTGGGCCAAAGCCGCGGGGCCGGCCTCGTCGGCGCGCAGGTGAATACATCCACCCGTCCTGGCCAAACCCTGCGACAAGGCGACTTGGTTATAGGCGACGGATATAGCGAGTGCAGGTAACCCCACGCAGCACCGCTCCCACGTGGTCGATCCGCCGGCGCCCAGACCGAGGTCGGCTGCGGCCATCAAGCTTGCCATCTCGGTGGTCTGGACATGGCAGCGGTATCCGCTATCAGCGCAGCGCTTCACGATCGCCGCGCGTCTTGGATGTTGGGTGCCGATAACGACGTCGACATGCGTTCCCGGCCGCGCGACTTTGGTCAAGGCATCGAGGCCCGCGCTCGTCCAGTCAGCCACGTCCATGCCGCCAAAGAAAACGAGGATGCGATTCACCTGTCCGCTGCGCGGACCGACACCTTGCCGGGCACGGCTGAACTCCGGCCGCAGCAATGCATATCGCGGTCCAACCAGCAGTGCTGCATGGGCCGGCACCAAACAACTGTAACGACGCTCTGGTTCGGGGTGCAGGTTCTGGTCGACCAGAACGTCGCAGTCGTGCTCACGATCGGCGATGTCGTCGATGACGAGGATCTTATTGACCTTCTCGCGCAGCTGCTTCTCCCACCGCGCGTCGATGCCGTAGTGGTCGACAACCAGCCAGTCCCATTCGACGCCATCGAGCGCCGCACGGGTAGCCTCGGCATCCTCATCTCGGCCAGTTTCGAGCCAGCGTGAGTGCGCGAGGTCATCGTTCGCTGGTGTCTTGGCTGGGCCCAGTTGGACAAGCGCGTGCCCTTTTTCCCGGGCGATGGCTTCCAGCGAAGCGGGGAGTGCCCGCGAAACGAATCTGACATGGCCACCTCGGGCGGCCAAAGCATCAGCGAGGGCGAGGCATCGCATGAAGTGGCCCGTTCCCGTCTGGGACGTGGCGTCGACGCGGATGCCCACTGAACGTGCCATGGTTAGTTCAGGCGCTTGAAGCCCGCATGGCAGATCGGCCCCTTCAACAACGACGAGACGTCCCGGCCGTCCTCGCATTCGCGGATGAGGGCAAAGACGCCGTCGAGCGCGTCGAAATAGGCTTTCACCACCTCCGGCGTATGGTCGATGCATGTGTAGACGCTGGTGGCAGCCAAGTATCCCTTGCCCAGCATCTCCTGCGTGATCAGGGTCTTGTACGCGAGCGCATTCGGCGAATCGAACGTGAAGCCGGTGAGGGCGGGCAACCCCGAGGTCGAGATCCGCAGACCATGGCGCAGCGCCATTTCCTGCCACTGGGCCGTGATCGATTCGCCGATGGCGGTGATGGTTTCCCAGGAGCGCAGGCGTTCCATGACTTCCAGCGTCTTGAGCGCCGCGGCCGGACCAATGCGCTCGGTCCAGAATGTGCTGCTGATGAAAGTCGATTGAGCCGCCTCCATGACCTCGCGCCGCCCGACCGCGGCGGTGATGGCGTAGCCGTTGCCGAGCGCCTTGCCCAGCATCATGATGTCGGGTTCGACCCCGTAGAGCTTGTGCAGGCCGCCGAAGCTTTGCCGGAAGCCGGACGTGCACTCGTCGAATATGAGCACAATCCCCTTCTCGGTGGCCAGGGCCCGCACCTTCTCCAGGAAACCGGGTTCGGGCCCCTTGTTGCGAGAGACCTCCATCTTGATGACGCCGATGTCGCCCTTGGCAACAATCGCCTCGAGTTCATCGAAGCGGTTGTAATTGAACGGCAACACCGTGCCCCGCAGACCCTGGGGAACGCCGCGCGGCTCGAGTCCGGGCAGCAGATGGCCGGCAAGGTTCTTGTCATCGCCGAGGTTGGCAGAGAGATACCAGTCGTGCCAGCCGTGGTAGCCGCAGATCGCGACCTTGTCCTTGCCCGAGGCTGCCCTGGCGATCCGCACCGCGATGGCGTTGGCCTCGCCTCCGCTGCGGGCGAACCGGACCATCTGCGCCCACGGATGCATCTCCACCAGGCGTTCCGCGAGGAATACTTCCTCCGGGCAGTTCAAGGTGCTCATGTTGCCTGACTTGACCGTTTCCAGGACCGCCGTGTCGACCTCAGGATGGCCATAGCCCAGCGTGTTGGTCCCGATCCCCATCATCGACATGTCGATCAGTTCGCGGCCATCGAGGTCCCAGACCTTGCAGCCCCGGGCTTTGCTGAAGTACGCGGGCCATTGATCGGGCGCAAACATTTCGGCGCGCTTGGACAGGAGCATGCTTCCACCCGGTATGACGCGGCGGGCTCGCTTCCAGAGTTTCTGGCCGGTGTTCATTTGGGCTCCTTCATTGCGGATGAGATGGCGGTTGGCGGTGAAGAGATCGGGGCGGGCCTGCGCCAACGCATGCACCTCGCGCCACGTGAAATCGATACGAGGCGCGAAATGATCGAACACGGCCGAAATCACCTCGAAGTCTTCAGGTTCGTCAACCGTCCAACGCTCCCCGGAAAAGTCTTCGCCGTTCGCATGGTTCAGGACCGTGAATCGTCCGGAGTTGCGGATGTACGGCGTCACATGTTCGCGCTCTGCAATCAGCTTCGCTTCGCACATCGCCGTGTCCAGCGCGTGGAAGGAGAATACCTCGGTGTCGAGGCCGTCCGCGTAGGTGGGCGCAACCGTGTTGCTCAGGTAGTCGGCGCCGGACACTTGGAACGCCGCGATGATTTCATCGACCAGGAGCGGATCGATCAACGGGCAGTCGCCGGTGATGCGCACCACCGTCGCAGCCCCGGCGGCCTTGGCGGCGCCGTGGTAGCGAGCCAGCACGTCGGATTCGCTGCCGCGGAACACCGCGTAACCGAGCGAGCGCACGTGGTCGGCCAATGGATCGTTCGCTGCGCCATCTCCCGTGGCCAGCACGATGTGATCGATGCGGCGGGCGAGGGCGAGCCGCGCGAGCAGCAGCTCGATCATCGGCCTGCCGCGGATCTGGCGCATGACCTTGTTCGGAAAGCGGCTCGAACCCATGCGAGCCTGCACAACCGCCACCGTGGTCAAAGCACCCCTCCAGCGGGCGCCTGTCGGTAGGCGTGCGCCAGGTCCTTGCGGCAGATGGTCAGCGCTACACGGTCCTGGGGATCTGCCGACCACAAACCGGTTTCATGGCTGGTGGAGTTCTTCTCCGCCAGGACGTAAGCCGGATTGGCCAGGAATAGACGGGAGTAATCCATCTTGTAGGAGCTGAGGCCTGCGCGGTGGTGGTAGGGACGGATGCTCGGCACGTCGGGGTCGAAGTCGACGATGGCCAGCAAGCCGCCATCGCGCAGGACGCGGTCGGCTTCCGCCACGGCACGCTGCAGCAGCGGCCGGTCCACCAGGTACAGGCAAAAGCCGAACCAGACCAGGTCAAACGATGCATCCTCGAAAGGAAGCGTATCAGCCGTGCCTTGCCGCAGTTCCAGCTGCGGGTATGCCGCCCGCCCCGCTTCGATGGCCTTGGCCGAAGGATCAATGCCGTGGCCGGAAATGCCTCTGCTCTGGCCGAGCGCATGGAGATTGTCGCCCCGGCCGCATCCGATTTCGAGGACCGCCGCGCGCTGCCGCCCGCCCAGGCTGGCCACCAGGCGCGAAACCACGAGAGTTCGCATCGGTGACGGGGCTGCAAGCATTGGGGCGTTGCGCTCAAACCAGGAATCGCCTTCGCTGGCCAGGAATTCGTCGCGCTGGGGCGTTCGCTCGGCGTTGGTCATGGATGGGGTCCCAGGTGCATCATCGACCCGCATTCCAGCGGCGCGGGTCGAACACATCGGCTTGCGCCACGGCAAGTTCAGGGGCCTGCAATTTGGGCGCATCCTGCCAAGCCGATGCAATAGCCTCGAGCTGGCCTACGTCATCGACCCCGACGACGCAATGGCTGGCGCATGTCATGCCCTTCGCAATCCCGAGGGCCGCGGTCAAAGGCTGCAGCTCGCGGTTGGCACACCAGGCGTGCCAGGCTGCCAGCGAGGCCGCCGCTGCGGGGACTCGCGCCGAAGCCGCGTCAGCAGGCATCACCAGCAATCCCTGCAAAAAAACCGAACGCAGATGAATTTGCATGACCCGATCGCGCGGGCGCCCCCGGAGACGTTGGTCGAATGCATTGGCCGGCAACTGCGCCAACTCGATTGGATATCGGCTACGCAAGCGATCCAGCATGCCCGGGTCGTAACATGAAACACCCAGGGGGACGCCATGGCCTTTGGCCAGTTCCGCACAAACGTTCCAAAGCAACCCGCCACGGTCACCGAGCAAGTCTTCGGCGCGGTGGAACAGGAGCCCCGCAAACGCGGAACCGAGTCTTCTCGCTGAGGTGCCGACGGCTTTCTCGGCCCAGCTCGAGATATTGGAAGGCTCAACCTCCGCCGGAACCGCGGGAAGCTTGGTCACGATAGAAAAGGAAAGGTCTGTGGTCAAGCCGCAAAGGCGTCCCTCAATGTCTCCGTATGCGGCTGCGGTATCGAGCACACGGATGCCCAATTCAAAAGCGCGGCGCAGGATTGCGCGAACCTCATCTTCCGGTACCCGCGCGTCTCGGCCGGCGATACCGTAGGGCAGGCCAAATTGGACGGTTCCCAGCGCCAGTTCCATAGCCCGCCCATCAGGTTGGCAGCAAGGCTGCCAGTTCCGCGGCCACGCGTTCCTGCTGGGCCGGGGAGATGCCGGGGAATAGCGGCAGCGACAGCGCCCTGGCGTAGTACCGCTCTGCGGCGGGGAAATCTCCGGCGCGAAAGCCAAGCGCGGCGTAGTACGGCTGGGTATGCACCGGGATATAGTGGACATTCACGCCGATGCCCGCGCGGCGCAAACCGGCGAATACATGGGCCCGCGTTGCCACGGTACGTGAGTCATCTATCTCCACCGCGTAAAGATGCCAGGCTGATACTCGATCAGGGCGTCGCGCTGGCAAGATAAGCGGGAGGCCAGCGAGAAGCGCGTCATAGCGATCCGCCGCGCCGATGCGCTGCTGCTGCATTTGCCCAATACGGCGCAGCTGCGATTCACCGAGTGCTGCTTGCAAGTCGGTCATGCGGTAGTTGAAGCCCAGAACGTGCTGTTCATAGACCCATGCACCCTCGGGCTCGCAACGAAGCTCTTTGGCGTCCCGAACCATTCCGTGCGATCTCAGCAGCCTGAGCTGGCGCGCCAGCGCCGGATCTTGCGCAGTGGCCATTCCTCCCTCGGCCGTGGTCACGATCTTGACGGCGTGGAAGCTGAATACCGAGATGTCAGCGTAAGCACTTCCCACGGGACGTCCCAGGTAGCTCGCTCCAGTGGCATGCGAGGCGTCCTCCAGAATCCGGAAACCATACTCGTCGGCCAGTGCGCGCATTTCCCTGAGGTCGCAGGGCAATCCCGCGAAATCGACGGGCACCACCGTGTGAGGCAGCCTTTTGCGCGAGCGGGCAATTTCCAGCTTCTGGCGAAGCGCGGCTGTGGACATGTTTCGTGTCTGAGGGTCGATGTCCACGAAATCGACGTCGGCACCGCAATACCGCGCGCAGTTCGCCGAAGCCAGAAAGCTGTTCGGACTCGTCCAGACCAGTTTCCCCGGGCCAACACCCAATGCGAGGCATGCGATGTGAAGTCCGGCGGTGGCATTGGACACCGTTACGGCATGCGCGACTTGATGGCGGGTTGCAAATTTCTCTTCGAAGGAAACGATGCGCGGCCCCTGTGTCACGTACTCGGAGCGAAGCGCTGCCACGACCGCCTCGATATCTTCATCCGCGATCTCCTGGCGGCTGTAGGGGATGAAACTCATACCCGGCCTCAGCCAGCTTCGCTACGCCGGACGTGTTCGACGATCAGGCTGCGCAACTCCTCGACGCTCAGGAAACTGTCGTTGCTGCCGCTGTCATACCTGAATTGCGGCGGCACTGGCCGCGCACCGGTCTTGCGGCAGTATTCCTCGACGGTGTAGGCGCCCGCGCTGGGCAGGATGGCGTAATAGGCGCCCAGGTCCACGGTATTGAGGCTGTCGCTCTGGGTGATCATTTCCTCGTGGATCTTTTCGCCCGGGCGCACGCCGATCACCTCCTGTCTGCACGCCGGATCGATTGCCGTCGCGACATCGCCGATGCGATAGGAAGGAATCTTGGGAACGAGTATTTCACCTCCCCAGCTGTGCTCGATGGACCACAACACCATATCGACTCCCATCTGCAGCGAGATATTGAAGCGCGTCATCTCCGGATCGGTGATCGGCAAGACACCCGTCTTGCGCTGCTGCAGAAAAAATGGGATGACGGATCCGCGGCTCCCCATGACATTGCCGTAGCGGACGACGCTGAAGCGAATGGGCCGCGAGCCCTTGATGTTGTTCGCCGCGACGAACAGTTTGTCGGAGCAGAGCTTTGTTGCTCCGTAAAGGTTGATCGGGGCCGCCGCCTTGTCGGTCGACAGCGCTACAACGCGCTCGACGCCGGTATCCAGGCAAGCTTCGATCAGATTCTGCGCCCCGAGCACATTGGTCTTGATGCACTCGAAAGGGTTGTACTCCGCCGCCGGGACCTGCTTGAGCGCGGCCGCGTGCACGACCATGTCGATGCCCTCAAGCGCCCTGCGCAATCGGGCTTCGTCGCGGATGTCGCCGATGAAGTAACGCAGGCTGGGGAAATCCTTCATCGAGAACTTCTGGGCCATCTCGTACTGCTTGAGCTCGTCGCGCGAGTAGACGACCAGGCGCCGGACATCGGGAAAACGTCGCAGGACGGTTTCGACGAAAGCCCTGCCGAAAGAGCCGGTGCCGCCGGTGACCAGGATGGATTTACCGGAAAACATGAAGTTCAAGTCCTGGCGGGCCGCAGCCCGCATTCGATCAAGCGGGCATTATCACCGACGATGGCCTCGCTCGACGCGCGGCACGCTCACGGAGGGTCTGCCGCCGTCAGAAGGTCCCGCTGCTGACGCTCCTGGAAGACATGATCGAAAACCCGAGTCCCGAGCTGCGCGCCCGAAACGAGCTCGCCCAGAAGGGCCCGGATGGCCCTCACGTCGTTGCGTCCGATGGCGCTCGTCAACGCGGCCAGCCGCAAGGACAGCGTCCGCCATTCCATGAATTCCTCCCGGGCCTGCATGATCCGCGGGTGCGCGGTTGGCAGCGGGTTCTCGCCTATCAGTAGTTCCTCATAAAGCTTCTCGCCCGGTCGAAGGCCGGAGATCACGATCTCGATGTCCCCCGCCGGGTGATCATCGTTGCGCAAGGTGAAGCCGGACAGGGTAATCATGCGGCGCGCCAGTTCCATGATCCGGACCGGTTCACCCATGTCCAGCACGAAAACCTCCCCACCCTCGCCCATGGCTGCGGCCTGGACGACGAGCTGGGTCGCTTCCGAGATCGTCATGAAATAGCGAATCACATCGGGGTGAGTGACGGTCACCGGTCCGCCCAACTCGATTTGGCGCCGGAATAGTGGCACAGCGCTGCCGCTCGATCCAAGCACGTTCCCGAACCGGACCATGACAAAGCGCGTCTTGTTCGCGCATGGGCCTGCACCTTCGCCCAAACCCGTGAAGTCAGGCTGTGCGCAGCCCGCCAGAGCCTGCAGGATCATCTCGGCAACGCGTTTGCTGGCGCCCATCACATTGGTAGGCCGTACGGCCTTGTCTGTGGAGATCAGCACGAAACAGGACACGCCATATTCAAGCGCTGCGCGCGCGGTATTGATGGTGCCCAGGACATTGTTCGCGACACCCTCGGCGGGGTTGTGTTCCACCATCGGCACATGCTTGTACGCCGCAGCGTGATAGACCGTATCAGGGCGCCAAGTGCCGCAGATTTCCGATATGCGCGCATAGTGTCTGACGCTTCCCAGCAGCGGTACGATCTCAACGTCCAGGCTCTGCTTGGCGGCGAAAGCTTCCAGTTCCTCATGGACGCTATACAGGCCGAATTCGCTGTGATCCAGCAGCAGCAGCTGGCGCGGACGTTCGCGCAGCACCTGCCGACACAACTCGCTGCCGATGCTTCCGGCCGCGCCGGTGACCAGGACCACCTTGCCTGTCGAATTGCGCGCCAAGAGCGCTCGGTCGGGCTGTACCGGCTGGCGGCCCAGCAAGTCCTCGATGTCCAGTTCGCGGAAATCGTTCAAAGTGACCCGGCCGCTTGCCAAGTCTTCCAGCCCGGGAAGGGTTCGGATATGCACGGGCAGAGCGTAGAGTTTGCCGATGATCTGGTTGCGCGTCTCGCGGGTCGCGCTAGGCAGGGCCAGCAGGATGTCGGTGACGCCCAGCCGGCCCACCAGCTCGGAAACTTCCTGCGGCCCATGAACACGCAGGTCATTGATGCTGCGACCGATCTTGAGCGGATCGTCGTCGATAAAACCGAGCAAAGTGAATTGCCTCGTGCTCGCAATGCCAGCGGCGGTTTGCACGCCTGCGCTGCCCGCTCCGTAGATAAGAAGTCGCCGGCTAAGGCTCCTGTTGGTGCCGGTGAGCCACAAGCGGGCAAGTGCGCGGCTGGCGCCGACCAGCAAACCAAAGATCAACGGCTGCAGCACACCGACGGTACGAGGCAGCCCTTCGGTAACCTGTGTTTGCAGCATGAGCAGCATGGTCAGGTAAAGGGCCCCGTAGACCGCCGTGGCCTTGGCGGTCGTCGCCAGCGTCGCCAAACCCGTATATCTGAAGATGGCCCGGTACAAGCCGAACTTAACGAAGATAGGCACTGCCAGGCTGGGCGCGAGGATATACAGCAACCATTGCGCATCGTCGGGCCAATGCGGCGTGTCCAGGCGCAACGTGAAAGCGAGCCACGTGGCGAGGAGCGCGAGAACAATGTCCACTGCAATCACGACCAATCTCTTGGCGGATCGGGACCAATCAAGAATTTTGGTTCGCATGGGTGATCGGCTTGACCGGCGGCGGCTCAGGCAATGCCGGTGCGCGTCAGCACATCGCTGACCAGCTCCAGCCGGACAAGTGGATTATCCAGTTCCATCAGCCGCTGTTTGAGCTGGGCCGGCAGGGGCAGCAGTTCGCACCATCGGTTGGCGACCCAGCCGCAATCGTCCAAATTCCACGGGCCCTGGATTGGCACCTGTGCCGGGGTCGCGGTCTTTTGCTGCAGTGACTCGATCAGCTTGCCCAGCGCCAGCGCCGTTCCCTTCAGGTCGCTGGGGATGGGCACCGCCATGTCAGGCGGAACGCGTTCGACATCCGCCACCCACAGTCCGTGCTTGAGCCGGTCGCGCGAGGTGATGCGAAAGCGTTGCGATCCGCGCGCCTGGATCATCATCAGGCCCGGACGCGGTGTCTCGAATTCCGAAATGGTGGCCAGCGTGCCGACATTGGCGAAGGCTTCAGTCCCACCGGGCAATTGAACTTCGCTGCCCCGGGTCAGGGATACGACGCCGAAGGGTGCGCCGGCCTTGTGGCAGCGCCCGATCATGTCCAGGTAGCGCACCTCGAAGATCCGCAGGGGCAGCATGCCGCCGGGAAAGAGCACTGTCCCAAGAGGAAACAGCGGCAGGGACTGCAGTGTGAGGACGGACGGCATCGAATTTCCGTTTCTGCCCGCTATCATCCCACGACCGACTCTAACGCAGCATATGGGCTACCAAATCATTTCGTTCCTGCTGGATATCGCGGCTGGCCTGCTCGGCGGTGCCTGCTTGCTGCGGCTGTACATGCAACGCCAGCGCATTCCCTTCGGCAATCCGGTTGGCCGTTTCGTGTTTGCCTTGACCGACTGGCTGGTGCTGCCGCTGCGGCGCATCCTGCCGGCCGTCTGGCGCTGGGATACCGCCAGTCTGGTGGGCGCATTCCTGGTGGAGTTGGCCCAGTTCGGGCTGCTCTGGCTGCTGGCCGGCCGGCCGGGTTCCGGTGCGACGGTTCCGCTGCTGGCGCTGTTCGGGTTGCTGCGCCTTGTCATTTCCGCGCTGACGGCCTTGGTGATCGTCTACGCGGTGCTGTCCTGGGTCCGCGCCGACTCGCCGATCGTCGACGTGATCGAGCGGCTCTGCGCGCCGCTGCTGCGGCCGTGGCGAAAGATCATTCCCCTGGTGGGTGGCATCGATCTGTCGCCGCTGGCTTTCCTGGTGATGCTGCAGGTGGCCGCGATCGTGTTGACCTACGTTCAGGCCGCGGCGCTTCGCTAAGAAACCGCATCGGCCGGCTGGCGTTGCAGCATCGCCAACGCATGCGCTACTGTCTTGCGCAGCTCGCGGCGGTCGCAGATGAAATCCACGGCGCCTTTTTGCTGCAGGAACTCGGCCCGCTGGAAGCCCTCGGGCAGCGTCACCCGAACTGTCGACTCGATGACGCGCGGGCCGGCAAAGCCGATCAGCGCCTTGGGTTCGGCGATCACGACATCGCCCACGAACGCGAAGCCCGCGCTCACCCCGCCCATGGTGGGGTCGGTCAGCACGCTGATGTAGGGCAGGCCCTTCTTGGCCAGGCGCGTGAGGGCCGCGTTGGTCTTGGCCATTTGCATCAGCGACAACAGGCCTTCCTGCATGCGGGCCCCGCCGGTCGCGGTAAAGCAGATGAAAGGCACCTTCTGCTCGACCGCCGACTCGACGCCGCGCACGAAGCGCTCGCCCACGACGCTGCCCATGCTGCCGCCCATGAAATCGAACTCGAACGCCGCAGCCACCAGGCTGATGCTGAGGACGGCGCCGCCCATCACCACCATCGCATCGGTCTCGCCGGTGTTTTCCAGGGCCTCCTTCAGGCGTTCGGGGTACTTGCGGCTGTCCTTGAACTTCAGCGCATCGACCGGCAGCACTTCCTGGCCGATTTCGTAGCGGCCTTCGGCATCCAGGAAGCCGTCGAGCCGGGCACGCGCGCCGATGCGGTGATGGTGCCCGCAGGTGGGGCAAACGTTCTGGTTCTGTTCCAGGTCGGTCTTGTAAAGCACGCTTTCACAGCTGGGGCACTTGACCCACAGGCCTTCCGGCACCTGGCGCCGGTCGGCCGGGTCGGTTTGCTGGATTTTCGGGGGCAGCAGCTTTTCGAGCCAGCTCATGGTTTTGCTCCTGGGAAGCGAGGATTATGCGTCCAGCGCCTGCCGGATCCCTCGCAGGAAGTCCGCCGCGGCGGCGACAGCCCGCTCTCGCGGCGCGTCTTGCAGCAACTCGATGATGCGGGTGCCGATCACCACCGCGTCAGCGACCTTGCCGATGGTTCGGGCCGTTGCAGCGTCGCGAATGCCGAAGCCGACCCCGACCGGGATGTGCACATGTTTGCGGATGCGCGGCAGCATCTGTTCCACCGCACCGGTGTCGAGGTTGCCGGCGCCCGTCACGCCCTTGAGCGACACGTAGTAGACGTAGCCGCTGGCCACTCGGGCGACCTGGCCCATGCGTTCGTCGGTGCTGGTGGGGGCCAGCAGGAAAATGAGGTCCAGCCCCCTGGCCTTGAGCTTCGCGGCGAAGCCCTCGCATTCCTCGGGCGGGTAGTCGACGATCAGGATGCCGTCGACCCCCGCCTGCGCAGCGTCGGTCACGAACGCTTCCGGGCCGTGCATCAGGTCGTAGCGCTCCACCGGATTGGCGTATCCCATCAGCACGACCGGGGTCCCGCTGTCACGCCGCCGAAATTCACGAACCATGCCCAGCACCTGGCGGGTGCCCACGCCGGCAGCCAATGCCCGCTCACCCGCCTTCTGGATCACCGGGCCGTCGGCCATCGGGTCGGAGAACGGCACACCGAGTTCGATGATGTCGGCCCCCGATTCAGCCATGGCGTGCATCAGCTCGGGTGTGATGTCAGGGAAGGGAAAACCGGCCGTGACGTACGGGATGAGCGCCTTGCGGCCGTCGCGTTGCAACGCTTCGAAGGTGGTCTGGATCCGGCTCATGCGGACTTCCCCGGTGCGCCCTTGACGCGCAGGCCGCGCATCGAAGGCCGGTCGTAAAAGTCGACGCCGGCCAGGTCGGCCACTGTGCCAATGTCTTTGTCGCCGCGCCCCGACAGGTTCACCAGGATGGACCGCTCCGGCTTCATCGTGCGGGCCAGCTTCATCGCGTAGGCGATCGCGTGGCTCGATTCCAGCGCTGGAATGATTCCTTCGGTCCGGCACAGGTAGTGGAAGGCCTCGAGCGCTTCCGAATCGGTGATTCCGACGTATTCGGCGCGGCCGGTGTCCTTGAGCCAGGCGTGCTCGGGGCCGACGCCGGGGTAGTCCAGCCCCGCGCTGACGCTGTGCGTTTCCGTGATCTGGCCGTTCTCGTCCTGCAGGATGTAGGTGCGGTTGCCGTGCAGCACGCCCGGCGAGCCGCGTTGCAGCGAAGCCGAATGCTTGCCGCTGTCCAGGCCTTCGCCGGCCGCCTCGACGCCGATGAGGCGGGTCTTTTCGTGCGGGATGTAGGGGTGGAAGATGCCCATTGCATTGCTGCCGCCGCCGACGCAGGCAACAACGACGTCGGGCTGGCCGCCGGTCATCTGGGGCATCTGCTCGAGGCACTCCTTGCCGATGACGCTCTGGAAGTCGCGCACCATCATCGGGTAGGGATGGGGCCCGGCCACCGTGCCGATGATGTAGAAGGTGTTCTCGACATTGGTCACCCAGTCGCGCATCGCCTCATTCAGTGCATCTTTCAACGTGCGGCTGCCCGATTCAACCGGCACCACCGTGGCCCCCAACAGGTTCATGCGGTACACATTGGGACTCTGGCGGCGCACGTCCTCGCTGCCCATGTAGACCACGCACTCCAAGCCGTAACGCGCGCAGATGGTGGCGGTGGCAACCCCGTGCTGGCCGGCGCCGGTCTCGGCAATTACGCGCGGTTTGCCCATTCGGCGCGCCAGCAGGGCTTGGCCGATCACGTTGTTGATTTTGTGGGCCCCGGTGTGGTTCAGGTCTTCCCGCTTGAGATAGATCTGGGCCCCGCCTTGTTCCCGGCTCGTGCGGGCAGCGTGGTAAATGGGCGAGGGTCGTCCCACGAAGTGCTTGAGCTCGTAATGGAATTCGGCCAGGAACTCGGGGTCGTGCTGGTACTTTGTGTAGGTGTCGCGAAGCTCGCCAATGGCGTGGGTGAGCGTCTCGCTGACGAAGCTGCCGCCGTACTTGCCGAAATGGCCAGTTGGGTCAGGTTGCTGATAGGAAGGCATGGGTTGAACTCGCTAGGAGCGCATCGGCGGCACGCACGGCCGCGATGAACCGATTGATCTTGACCGGGTCCTTGAGGCCCTTGTTGCCAGGCCCATCAAGCTCGACGCCGGAGCTCACATCGACGGCCAGCGATCTACAGCGCGGCCGCACCTGCACGATGCCATCGCCCACGCTTGCAGGCGTCAACCCACCAGACAAAACGAGGTGACAGTTGACGCTTGGAGGAAGACGTGACCAATTGAAGGCTTTCCCGCCGCCGCCGTACCCCTCGACGTGGGCGTCGAGAAGCAGGGCCTGGGCTTGTGGATATCGAGCGGCAAATTCTAGCAAGTCGAATGCGACCGCTTCCTCCAGGGGGATTCTGGCCGCCCGAATGAACGGCCGGGTACCGCCGCGGGTGGCCGCCAGGCACGCGGCTGGAGTCTCGTCACCGTGGAACTGGACGATGGCCGCCGGCATCGCGGCACAGGCCGCTTGCACGTTGTGCGGGGTCTCGTTGACGAACAGCAGCACCGGGGTCACGAAAGGCGGCAGGCGGGCGGCCAGTTGGGCGGCGCGCCGGGGCGTGACGCAGCGCGGGCTCTTGTCCCACATGACGAAACCAACGGCATCGGCACCGGCCGCCACGGCCGTGTCGACGTCCTGTTCGCGCGTCAGGCCGCAGATCTTCACGCGAGTGCGCTGCGCCGCTGCGGTCGAGACATTCATGGCAACCAATCATACGCAGCGGTGCGGCTGGGCAGGTTCCAGACCGCGTCGTACACCGGTCCCACGAAGTACAGGCCGTCGGGTGAGAAAGTCGGGGCCGACATGTCCCGGCTGCGCGCCGCCAGCACCTGGCCGAGCCATTGCGGCGGTTGTTGGCCCTGGCCGATCGCCAGCAGGCAACCCATGATGTTGCGGATCATGTGGTGCAGGAAGGCGTCGGCTTCGAAGTCGAACCGCCAGTAGGCGCCGCGCTGCGTGATCTCGGCCCGGCGCAGTGTCTTGACGGGGGACAGTGCCTGGCAGGCAGCGGCGCGAAACGAGCTGAAGTCATGCTTGCCGATTAGATGCGCCGCGGCTTGCCGCATTGCGCCCGGATCGAGCGGGCGAAAGACCCAGCCGACGCGGCCGGCGTCCACGCTGGGCCGCACCGGCGACTCGAGCACTACATAGCTGTATCGGCGCCCGGTCGCGCTGGCACGTGAGTGAAAGGAATCTGGCACGGCCCGCGCCCACTGGACCGCGATGTCCGGCGGCAGGAATCGGTTGGTGCCGCGTACCCAGGAGAACTCCTCCCGATCGAGGAGGGTGTCGAAGTGCGCGACCTGCATCAGCCCATGGACACCCGCATCGGTTCGGCCCGCGCAGACCGTGGAGACGGGTTGAACGGCGAATTTCGACAGGGCGCACTCCAGCCGGTCCTGCACGGTCTGGCTGGAGGGCTGGCTCTGCCAGCCCTGGTAGGCGGCACCGTTGTAGCTGATGCCAAGTGCCAGCCTCATGGCGGGCCTTCGTGGGGGGTCTTCCCGGGACCTGAGGGCAGGGTCAGCCGATCTCGGCGAGGAAGCGCTGGGCCCGATGCTTGAGGTCGCCCGAAGCCTCGGCCAGCACCTCCTCCGCCAGGCTGCGTGCCCCGTCGGGATCGCCGATGGCATTGAATTCCTGGGCCAGCGCGAACTTCGTGGCCAAAGGATCGCCGCCGCTGCCGCTGCTTTCCTCGAAGCCTCCGGTGCTGCCGGCCTCGGCTGGGCCGGCCGTCACGGGCGCAGCAACCGACGTGGCTGCGGGCTCGGTGGTATTTGGAAGATCCAGCGACAAGGCGCCAAGGTCGAATTCGATCATTCCCGCATCTGCCGTCGCGGCCGGAGCGCGGGCCGCTGCCGGCACCAAAGGCGCCGCCACGGGCTCGTTCGTAAAGGTCAGCCCCTGATCAGGCAGTTCCAGGTCGGGCAGAGCGGCTGTGATGGGTTCGAGCTTACCGGTCGCCTCCACGCCGGACAGGTCCAGCGTGATGGGCACAGGGATCGCGGGGACGGCTGAGTGAGCGGCTGTCGCGCCAAAGTCCATGTCCAGGCTTTGCGCAGGTTGGGCCAGCGGTGTCGTCTTCTGCGTGGGCTCCGGACTCGCCGCTGCCTCTGGAACGTCATCCCCGAGCGAGAAGTCCAGATCGAGATCGAGGTCGACCGGCCCGGTGGGTTCGGTCGGGGTCGCCTGCGTGGCCTGCGTCGAATGGAAGCTGGCGGGCTCGGCGCTCGCGTCCGCCCCCTCGGCTGGCTGTCCGCCGGGCCGGTACAGCAGGTTGCCGGCATCCAGTTCCTGGCCCAGCTCGCAAATGTGCTCCCACTCGGGGCCCTCGCCGCGGGTCAGGCTGTAGGCTTCGGTGGCTACCAACTCGAACGCCTTGGTATCGCGTCGCTTGGCATAGATCTCGAGCAGCTTGCTGTGAATAGCGACGCGCTGGGGCGTGGTGCGCATCGCCTCCTTGAGGATTTCCTCGGCCTGCAGATCGCGCCCGTACGCGAGGTAGACGTCCGCCTCGGCGACCGGGTCGACATCTCCCGCGGCGTCGAGCTGGCTCGGCGAATAGACCATGGACGAGCCGGTGGCACCGCCTTCATTGGTGTCGATGCGCTGGCCGCCGCTAGCGCCGAAGAACGAGTCGGGCTGCAGCCGGCTTTCGAGGAACGAGCTGTCGACCTGGGTGGCTTTCTTGCGTTGCCGGACCTTGTAGAAGCCGAAGCCGGCCAGCAATGCCATGATCAGTGCGATGGCGCCCAACATCAAGGGGTTCTGCGCCAACTGCTCGATGAAACCCGGTTCCTCGACGGGGAATGCGACCGGCTTCGGCGCAGCCTTGGCTGCGGGGGCCGGGCCGTCGGCGGGCTTTGCCACGACGGCAGGATTGGGCTCGGTCGCGACCGCCGCTGTCACAGGCGCTGGCGCGGAGGCTGGTGCTGCCGCGACCGGCTGGGCTGCGACAAGCGCCGCGGCAGGCGCCGAGGCCGGCATGGCCACTGTTGGAGCGGCTTGGACGGACGGCGTGGGCGAAGCGGGCGCGGCCTGTGGCGCTGCAGCCGGTTTGGTTGCGGTCGCCAAAGTGGCCGGCACCGCGATGGCAGGAACCGCCACAGACGCCGCAGCCGAAGCCGCAGCAACCGTAGCGGGCCCCGCGGTGGCCGGTTTGCTGGTCGTGGCCGCCGGTGCAACTGCCGGGGCACTGGTGCTCAGCCGGTTCAGGTCACTGATGTTCTTGTTCAGTTCAGCCAGGCGCATGGCTGCGTCCTTGGCCTCGCGTTCACGGGCGATCTTGTCCTCGACGGCCTTGCCTTGAACTGCGCCCTTGGACAAAGTCAGCTTGTCCGGGGACGGGGCGGCCGGCTTCTTCTCCTGGACCCGGGCCTCGAGCTTGCCCGATGCCTCCCGCTCGGCGGGCGCGATCTTGGTCGTGGGCGTGCCCTCGGCCAGGCGGCGCCGGAAATCATTGAAATCACGGCTCTGGGCGATGACGGTTTGGTGCGCAGCGTCGGCGGATTCCTGACCGGCTTGCTCGGCGGACGGTATTTCGAGTACCGCCCCGGCCTTGAGCCGGTTGACGTTGCCGCCGATGAATGCCTCGGGATTGGCATTCAACAACGCCACGAGCATCTGATCGAGGGAGATGTTGGCGGGCTTGTTGGCAGCCGCAATCTTGCCGGCGGTCTCCCCGCTTTGCACCTTGACTTGCTTGCCTTCGCTTTTGGCAGTGGCCGTGCTGGCCGACGCGGCCGCCGGACCTTGCTGGCTGGCCTTGCCCGCGGTTGTCGGCGCTGGAGCAGCGGGTTTAGCTCGAGCCTGCGGCGTCACCGGCGCGACCTGCGCCGTAGCGGGGGTTGCGCTCTGGCGCAGGTTAGCCGGGTCGAACAGCAACGTGTAGTCGCGTACGATCCGCCCGGAGGACCACTGGGTTTCCAGGATCAGGTCGACGAAGGGGTCGTTCATCGCCCGTTGGCTCGACAACTGAAGGAAATAGCGTCCGTCGGGGCGGCGCTTCAAGGTGATCTCGATGCCGGTGAGAGCCGAGTTGTATTCCAGCCCAGCCGCCCGAAATGCCTCGGGCGAAGCCAGCGTGGTGCGCAGCGAGGCAGCCTCGTCCGCATTGATATCCACGATTTCGATGTCGGCGCGAAGCGGCTCACCCAATGCGGATTGGACGTTGACTCGACCCAGTGCAAGGGCGGCGGCATCCGACGCCCAGACACCGAGGAGCACGACCGTGGCGAGTGCCAGGGCGTTGCTGCGCCAGTTCGGCTTATTCATCGGTATGTGCGCCCTCACTGCTCGGTCTGCAGGCAATTTTTTTCTCTTCATGCGAACAAACGCCTCGACGCTGATGTGCTAAAAGGACCATAACATCAATGTCTTAGGCTGACAAGCTGAGACAGCTTTTAACTTCGGCGGGGACTTGGCGCCGATGGTTAGGCCCGATGGCTTGTTGTGATGCGACAACGCCCTGTAACCACGGCTTACAGGGCGTCGGGACGGCAGGGACCTGGATCAGGCTTCGAGAAGAATGCGAAGCATCCGGCGCAGCGGTTCCGCCGCGCCCCAAAGCAACTGGTCGCCGATGGTGAAGGCGCCCACATACTCCGGCCCCATCGCCAGCTTGCGCACGCGGCCGACCGGGATGTCCAGTGTGCCCGTCACAACCACCGGAGTCAGCCCCTTGATCGTCGCTTCCCGCGTGTTGGGAACGACATTGACCCAGGCGTTGTCGTTGGCAATCATCTGCTCGATGTCCGCCACCGGGACGTCCTTCTTGAGCTTGAAAGTCAGGGCCTGGCTGTGGCAGCGCATGGCGCCGACGCGGACGCAAAAGCCGTCCACCGGCGTCGCCGGCGTGCCGAACCCGGCGCCCTGGCCGAGGATCTTGTTGGCCTCGGCTCCGGCTTTCCACTCCTCGCGCGAGACGCCGCCGCCCAGGTCCTTGTCGATCCAGGGAATCAGCGAGCCGCCCAGCGGCACGCCAAAATTGGCCATTTCGGCGGCCGATAGCGACTGCTGCCGCGCCAGCACCTTGCGGTCGATCTCGAGAATGGCCGACTTCGGATCGGCCAACAGGTCCCTGACTTCCGAGTGCAGCGTGCCGAACTGCGTCAGCAATTCGCGCATGTGCTGCGCGCCGCCGCCCGAGGCCGCCTGATAGGTCATGCTGGTCATCCACTCGACCAGCCCCGCCTTGTACAGCGCGCCGACCCCCATCAGCATGCAGCTGACGGTGCAATTGCCACCGATCCAGTTGCGCCCGCCCTTGCTCAGCGCGTTCTTGATCACCGGCATGTTGACCGGGTCCAGGATGATGATCGCGTCGTCCTTCATGCGCAGCGTGGACGCGGCGTCGATCCAGTGTCCGGTCCATCCTGCCGCGCGCAGCTTCGGAAAGACCTCGGTCGTGTAGTCGCCGCCCTGCGCGGTGATCACGATATCGCACCGCTTGAGTGCGTCGATGTCGAAGGCGCTCTTGAGTTTCTTCTCGTTCTTTGCCTGGGCCGGGGCTGCGCCACCGGCATCCGAAGTCGAGAAGAAAAGCGGCTCGATCAGGCCGAAATCGCCCTCGGCCAGCATCCGGTCCATCAATACCGACCCCACCATGCCGCGCCAGCCCACCAGGCCGACCAGTGGTTCTTGTCCGTTCTTGAGTTTCATGTCATCCGCCTTTTCAAAAGTTGTGTGAAAACCTTTTGGTCCCCGGCTCGTCGAGCCGGGGCGGGCGCGAACGAACCGGAGCTTTGCTAGCTCTTGGTGGTCGTCTTGTGAGTGAGGCAGGTCACGACCGCGTCGCCCATCTCGCGGGTGCCGACACGCTTGGTGCCTTCGGAATGGATATCCGCCGTGCGCAGGCCCGAGGCGAGCACGACCTTCACCGCGGACTCGATCCGGTCGGCGGCTTGGGGCTGGTCCAGGGAAAAGCGGAGCATCATGGCGGCAGACAATATTGTAGCCAAAGGATTGGCGACACCCTTGCCGGCGATGTCCGGCGCACTGCCGTGACTGGGCTCGTACAGGCCCTGGTTGCCGGCGTTCAGGCTGGCCGAGGGCAGCATGCCGATGGACCCGGTGAGCATGGACGCCTCGTCCGACAGGATGTCGCCGAACATGTTGCCGGTCACCACCACGTCGAATTTCTTGGGCGCTCGCACCAGTTGCATGGCGGCGTTGTCCACGTACATGTGGTCCAGCGCGATATCCGGATACAGCTTGCCGACCTCGGTCACCACGTCCTTCCACAATTGGGAAGTCTCCAGAACATTGGCCTTGTCCACGCTGGTAACGCGCCTGCTGCGCTTGCGGGCGGCCTGGAATGCGACGTGCGCGATCCGTTCGATCTCGGGTCGCGAGTAGCGCATGGTGTCAAACGCCTCTTCGCTTCCCGGGAAGTGGCCGTCCACCGCCGTGCGGCGTCCGCGCGGCTGGCCGAAGTAGATGTCACCCGTCAGTTCGCGAATGATCAGGATGTCCAGGCCCGCGATCACTTCGGGCTTCAGCGTCGATGCACCAACCAATTGCTCGTAGCAGATGGCGGGCCGGAAATTGGCGAACAGGCCCAGGTTCTTGCGCAGGCCCAGCAGTGCCTGCTCGGGGCGCAACGGGCGGTCGAGCTTGTCGTACTTCCAGTCGCCAACCGCACCGAACAGCACCGCGTCGGCTTCCTGAGCCAGCTTCAGAGTTGCGGGCGGCAACGGATGGCCTTGCGCGTCGAAGGCGCACCCGCCGACCAGAGCGGTTTCCATCTCGAATTTCAAGTCGAGCGCTTGCAGCACTTTCACCGCTTCGGCCGTGATCTCGGGGCCGATGCCGTCACCCGGCAGGACTGCGATCTTCATGGGAGTTCTTTCAATGGCGGCGGTTCGCGCAACGGGGGTACGTGGCCGTCAACGGCTGAGCGTATGGGCAAGCCAGGGCTTTTGGGCCAGCCGCTGGGCTTCGAATGCCTTGATCTTGTCGGCCTGCCGCAGGGTCAGGCCGATGTCGTCAAAGCCATTGAGGAGGCAGAACTTGCGAAACGGCTGCGCCTCGAAAGCGAGTTCTTCACTTTGCGGCTTGACCACGACCTGGCGTTCCAGGTCGATGGTGAGCTGGTAGCCCGGGAAGGCCAGGGCCTCATCAAACAGCGCGCTCACCTGCGATTCACTGAGAACGATCGGTAGCAGACCGTTCTTGAAGCAGTTGTTGAAGAAGATGTCGGCAAAGCTCGGCGCGATCACGCTGCGAAAACCGTATTGATCCAGCGCCCACGGCGCGTGCTCGCGCGAGGAGCCGCAGCCGAAGTTCTTTCGCGCGAGCAGGATGGAGGCGCCCTGGTAGCGCGGCTGGTTCAGCACGAAGTCCGGATTGGGCTTGCGCTGTTTCGGGTCCTGGCCCGGCTCGCCCGGGTCCAGGTAGCGCCACGCGTCGAACAGGTTCTGTCCGAAGCCGGTCTTGCGGATCGACTTGAGGAACTGCTTGGGGATGATTGCGTCCGTGTCGACGTTCTCGCGATCCATCGGGGCCACAAGGCCCTTGTGTATTGTGAATTTCTGCATTTCGTACCAATGGGTAATTTCTCTTCAGGCGAACTGGCGGATGTCGACGAAGTGGCCGTGCACGGCAGCGGCGGCGGCCATGGCGGGGCTGACCAGGTGGGTGCGCCCGCCAGCGCCCTGCCGACCCTCGAAATTGCGATTGCTGGTGGAGGCGCAACGCTCGCCCGGGTCCAGCCGGTCGGCGTTCATGGCCAGGCACATCGAGCAGCCGGGCTC
>JAANCK010378168.1_pt1 | contig 29147 bp, 33 predicted proteins | sample 7277841 | NCBI WGS metagenome assembly JAANCK01 (sample SAMN14222788, study PRJNA588281) | permafrost metagenome | isolation source: Arctic cryosol methane SIP | place: Canada:Nunavut | collected 2015-07 | reverse complement strand
CGCGGTGGAGCGTGCGGCGCGGCTGCTCGAAGGCGCCGGGGCCGTGGTCGCGCCGATGCGGCCTTTCATGACCCAGGCCATGCTCGACGGCATGGACCATTTCTGGCGCATGCGCTCCTGCATCGACATGCGCGCCCTGGCGCCACAAAGAAAGGCGATGGTGTTGCCATACATCCAGCACTGGGCCGACAGCGCGGCCGGGATGAACGGTGAAGCGCTGTACAAGGCCGTCAATCAGTTCCACATCACCCGCGTCGCCACGGTCAATGCCTGCAGGTCGTTCGACTTTGTGATCTCGCCGACCTCGCCGGTGCCGGCGTTCCCCGCGGATTGGGCCTCGCCCACCAACGACCCGCTGCGTCCGCTGGAGCACATCGGCTTCACCGTGCCCTACAACATGTCGGAGCAGCCGGCGGCGTCGATCAACTGCGGCTATACCTCGAGCGGCCTGCCGATCGGGCTGCAGATCGCCGGCCAGCGCTTCGACGACCTCGGAGTGCTGCAGGTGTCGCGCGCCTTCGAGTTGATCCGCGATGCCCAGCGGCACTGGCCGCAGCCTCCGTCCGAAAGCCTGGATCACATCGATTGAAGGGCAAGGCCTGGCGATGCCGCCTTGCGCTCAGCGCGGTTCGGGCATGACCAGTTTCTTCTGGTCGTAGACCGGCTGCGGCGGCAGGTCAGCCAGATGGGCCGTGTCGGCCCATGACAGGATGTCGATGCCGCCTTCGCGCACCCGCACGCGGTTGAGGCCGGCGTTGGGAATGTCGCTCTGGCGCGGCCCGCTCAAGCCGAGCGAGAGGGCGGTGCGATAGATCATGTCGAGCACGCCGCCATGCGTTACCACCACCAGGGTTTCGCCGCGATGCGCGGCGACCAGCCGGTTCACCCCGTCCATCACCCGTGCGTGGAACTGCCTGGTGGTTTCTCCGCCTGGCATCCCGTAGTCCTCCTGGAACAGCAGCCATGCCGCCCAGGCCTGGGGATGTTGAACCTTGATGTCCTCCACCCGCATGCCGTCAACGTGGCCGAAGCTCTGCTCCCGCAGGGCCGGATCGGTGACGCTTGCCAGGCCCAGTTGCCGGCCCACGGGCTGCGCGGTCTGCCGGGCGCGCAACAGATCGCTGGCGTAGAGGCGATGCGCTTTTTCTCCAGCCAGGCGCTGGGCGAGGCGCCGCGCTTGTTCCATCCCGATGGCGTTAAGCCCCACGTCCACGTGGCCCTGGAACCGCAACTCGCGATTCCAGTCGGTCTCGCCGTGGCGCAGGAGGATCAGTTCTGTCATTGGTCAATTATCCGCCCGCGCACTGTCGAGCAAGGCAAGGCCACGCCCAAACCAAGAGTGGTCTCGGCAACAAATCGACAGATTCGGCGGCGCTGCGCGAGGCCGCGAGCATGCGCCGCGCTATTCGCTCGCCTGCGTACGTACTTTTTCCATCAGCCGCTTTTGCACCGATGGCGAGACGAACTTGTCCACTTCGCCGCCCAGCACCGCGATCTCGCGCACGAAGGTGCTGCTGATGAACTGATACTTGTCGCTGGGCGTGAGGAACACGGTTTCAACCTCGGGCATCAAGCTGCGGTTCATGCCCGCGAGCTGGAACTCGTAGTCGAAGTCGGTCACGGCGCGCAGTCCGCGCACCATGGCCTTGCCGCCGCGGCCCACGACGAAGTCGCGCAACAGGCCCGAAAAACTCTCGACTTCCACCGTCGCGTAGGGCTTGGCCACTTCGCGTGCCATCTCGATGCGCTCCGCCAGCGAGAACATGGCCTTCTTGTGATGCCCCGCCGCCACCGCCACGATCACGCGGTCGAACAGCTGGGTGGCTCGGCGCACTACGTCCTCGTGGCCCAGGGTCATGGGGTCGAAGGTTCCCGGGTAGACGGCGATCACGTTATGAGCCATGGACACTCCTGCGCGCAGCGGCGGTCAGCACCGCTGCTGCGCGCATTATGCAGCGCGGCCCAGCAAGTGCGCGTGCACCGATCCGGCCTTGAGATGGCGCAGGCGGGTCAGCCGGTAGGGCGCCAGCGCGGCATCGGTCCAGGCGCTGGGTGCTTCCAGGTAGATCCGGCCCTGCGCGGCCAGCGCCGGGGCGGCGGCGGCCAGGGCCTTGTCGAACAAATTCGCGTCGAAGGGCGGGTCCAGCAGGATGAGGTCGATGCTCCCGGGCGCCAGCCGCGAGAGCACGCTCAGCCCATTGCCGCGCTCGATCTTCACCGTGGTGGCCTGAAGCCGATCCCGCGTGTCCCGCAACCGGGACACCAGTTCAGCGTCCTGCTCCACCATCAGCACCTCATTCGCACCACGCGATGCCGCCTCCAGCCCGAGCGCACCGGTTCCCGCGAACGCATCGACGCAGTGCCATCCGGTCAAATCATGGCCCAGCCAGTTGAACAGGGTCTCACGCACCCGATCCGGCGTTGGCCGCAGGCCGGGCTTGTCCGCGACCGCGAGCTTGGTGCGCTTCCATTGGCCGCCGATGATCCGGACTTCGCGCGGAAGCGTCCCGACCGGCCGGCGGGTCGGAGCCTGGGGCCGGGTCGCGGGCGTGGCTTTGCGAACCATCAGCGTGCGGCCGCGGCGCCCACCGTGACGACCACCATGCGCTGGGGCTGGAGTTTGCGAGCGAACGCGGCCTTGATGTCGGCCGCAGTGACCCGCTGCACCTGCGCCGTCCAGGTGTCAAGGTAGTTCAGCGGCAAGTCGTTCCAGGCGATGTTCGCAATGTTCTCCAGCAACTTGCGGTTGCTGTCGATGAGCAGCGGGAATCCGCCGATCAGGTTGTCCTTGGCAGCCTTCAGCTCGGCTTCGGTCGGGCCTTCGGCGACGAATCGCGCCAGCACATCCTGCGCGACCTGGATCGCCTGCGCGGCCTGATCCGGGCGGGTTTGCAGGCCGATCGTGAAGGCACCCGCATGCAGTCCCGGCGAGAAGTAGCTGCCGACGCTGTAGCTCAGCCCGCGCTTTTCCCGAACTTCCAGCGTCAGGCGCGAAACGAAACCGCCGCCACCCAGGGTGTAGTTGCCCACCAGGAGCGGGAAGTAGTCGGGGTCGCTGCGCTTGTAGCCCGGCTGGCCGATCAGCACGTGCGCTTGCGCCGAAGCGAACGCGATGGCTTCAACCAACGGCGCTGCGAGCGGCTGGACTTCCGGCACCGGGGGCAGCGGCTCGCACGCGCCGGCTGGCAGGCGCGACAGCAAGGTCGCCACCAGGGCATCGGCCTGTTCACGGGTGAGCGCCCCCACCAGGCTCACCTTGGCACGGCAAGGGGCGAGCATGCGGTTGTACATCTGCCGCATGTCCGCCACGCCGATCCTGGCCAGCGATTCCTCCGTCATCTCGTAGCCGTACGGATGGGTGCCATACACCGCCTTGGCATAGGCGCGGCCGGCGATGGTGCCGGGACGTGTGTTCGCCTCGCGGATCGCCGCGGCCATGCGCTCGCGCTCGCGCTGCCAGACATCGTCGGGAAAGGACGGCTCGCCCATTTGCCGGGCGGCCAGTTGAACCGCTTTGGGCAGGATGTCGGGATAGCTCAGTGTCCGCAGCGAGAAACTCATCCGGTCCGAGCTCGCGCCGCCGTCGAAATCGGCGCCCAGGTCGGCCCAGGCCTCGCTCAGCTGATTCTCGTCCATGGCCTGGGGATAGAGCGCCGTGCCCGCGGTGCCTTCCCTGGCTGCCAGGATGCCCTTTGAAGTCATGCCCGCAGTGGCGCTGGCCAGGCCCGCTTGCGGCGCCGGGTCGCGGCGGCCGCCCGCGTCGAAGTCGATGCGCACATCGACCATCGGCAGCGACGGGCTCTCGACCAGGTAGACCTTGGCACCGCTGGGTTGCGTCCAGTGCTGGATCGGGATGCCGGCGATCGCCGGCCCGCATCCCAGCATCAGGGCGAAGGCGGCAGGACACAGCAGGGCCCGCTGCATGGATTGACGGTTGAACATGGGAGGCACGCCTTTATCGGAGCTCGCCCGGCGGGGGCGTGCGGGGTTTGCGATTCGGATCGAGCGGCTGCGGCCGCAGGATGCCGACGGTGAGCTGGTCGTCACCGAAGTATTTGGTCGCCACGGCCTGCACCTGGGCGGCAGTCACGGCCTTCAGGCGCTGGATCAAGCGTTCGCTCGCATCCAGCGGCAGCCCTTCGATCCAGTGATCGCCCAGCTCGCGCGCCTGGTTCATGACCGAGTCGAGCTTGTAGATCTCGCTGGCAACCCACTGCGTCTTGACGCGATTGAGTTCGGCCTCGGTAACGCCGTCGCGCGCAACCTTGCTCACTTCGGCACGCAAGGCGGTCTCGACCTGCTGGGCGGTTTTGCCCGCTGCCGGCACGCCGTCCAGCGTGAAGAGCTGCGGGCCGCGGCCCCACAGGCCGTTGCCCGCGCCGACGCTGTCGGCGACCCGATCAGGCCCTTGCGTCAGCGCACGGTCCAGGCGGGCACCGCTGTAACCGTCCAGGACGGCGGCGAGCACCGTGAGCGCCAGCGCGTCGTCGTTGTCGGGGCCCGGCTCGAACGAAGTCAGTTGCGGCACCTTGAACGCCAGTGCCACGTACGCCTGCTCGGCGGGGGCTTTGAGCTCGACCCGCCGCACGCCCGCCTGCGGCGGCTCGCTGCGCGGTTTGCGTTCGGGAACCGGTTGCGCCGGAATCGGACCGTAATACTTCTGCGCCAGGCGCAACACCTGCGCCGGATCGACGTCCCCCGCGACCACAATCACCGCATTCGCCGGCACATACCAGTGCTTGAAGAAGGCGCGCGCATCCTGCGGGTTCAGCGAGTCCAGGTCGCCCATCCAACCGATGATCGGGCGGCGGTAGGGCGAGGCTTCGAAGACGGCGGCATTGAGCACCTCCCACAGCCGCGCGCGCGGCGCGTCATCGGTGCGCATCCGGCGCTCCTCCTTCACCACTTCGAGTTCGTGCCGGAACTCGTCGTCCGGCCACTGGTTGTGCGCGAACCGGTCCGCCTCCAGCTTCATCACGTCCTCGAGCTTGCCGGCCGGGATTTGCTGGTAGTAGCCGGTGGCATCGCGCATGGTGAAAGCGTTCTCCCGGCCACCCAACGCGGCAACCCGGCTGGAAAACTCGCCCGGTTTCAAGTCGGCGGTTCCCTTGAACATCATGTGCTCCAGCACGTGCGCCACGCCGCTCAAGCCGTCCACTTCATCCACCGAGCCGACCCGCGTCCACACCATGTGGACTGCGGTCGGCGCACGCCGGTCGGGCTTGACGATCAAGGTGAAACCGTTGTCGAGCTTGAACTGCTGGACAGGGGGCGACTGGGGCGCTGTTTGCGCGTGGATAGCCGGCAGGAAAGCCAGCGGGCTTGCCAGGCAAAGGCTGCGCAAGACGCGGTGAAGGAGGTGTTTCATAGAATCACTGATTCTAAAAAGTGCCGCAATGTTCAGTTTCTTCCGAAAAAAACCGGCGCACACGCCAGCCCCGGCGCTGGTGCCGGCCGCTGCAGCACCAGGCGCGACGCCGACCGTACCTGCAGAAAGGGGCAGCCTGATCGGCAGCGCGCTGGTCCAGCCGATCCAGGTTCCGGTAGCGGCACCGGTCGCGCCCGAGCGCCAGCGCTGGCTCGACAAGCTCACCGCCGGCCTGCGCAAGACCGGATCGAACATTTCGCTGGTCTTCACCGGCGTGCAGATCGACGACCACCTGTACGACGAGCTCGAGGCGGCGCTATTGATGGCGGACACCGGCGTCAAGGCGACGCAATATCTGCTGGATGAAGTCAAGCGACGGGTGCAGGCCAGCGGCGCGACGAGGCCGGTACAGGTGAAGAACATCCTGGCCGATTCGCTCACCCAGTTGCTGCGGCCGCTGGAAAAGGCACTGGTCATCGGCGAGTATCGCCCGACGGTCATCATGGTGGCGGGCGTCAACGGCGCCGGCAAGACCACGTCGATCGGCAAGCTCACCAAGCACCTGGCCAATGAAGGCGCCTCGGTCCTGCTGGCTGCGGCCGACACTTTCCGGGCGGCGGCGCGCGAGCAACTCGCCATCTGGGCCGACCGAAACACGGTCGAAATCGTGAGCCAGGCCGGTGGCGATCCCGCCGCGGTAACCTTCGACGCCGTGACGGCCGGCCGGGCACGGGGCAAGGACGTGGTGCTGGTTGACACGGCCGGTCGCCTGCCGACGCAGCTGCATTTGATGGAAGAGCTCAAGAAGATCAAGCGCGTGGTACAGAAGGCCGACGCGACCGCACCGCACGAGGTGCTGCTGGTGATCGACGGCAACACCGGCCAGAACGCGCTGGCCCAGGTGCGGTCGTTCGACGACGCGCTTGGGCTCACCGGCCTGATCGTCACCAAGCTCGACGGCACTGCCAAGGGTGGCGTGCTCGCCGCGATCGCCCAGGAGAAGCCGGTGCCGGTGTACTTCATCGGCGTTGGCGAACAGCTGGAAGATCTGGAAACCTTCAACGCCCGCGAGTTCGCGCTCGCGCTGCTGTCATGAGCCAAGCCGCCGAGACCCCCCGCACCGAGCCCCGCCTCACGTCGCTGTCGCATGGGGGCGGCTGCGGCTGCAAGATCGCGCCCGGCGTGCTATCCGAAATCCTCAAGGGCACGGCCCGGATGCCGCTGCCGCCCGAGCTGCTGGTCGGGATCGAGACTTCGGACGATGCAGCGGTGTACCAGCTCAATGAGGAGCAGGCCCTGATCGCGACGACCGATTTCTTCATGCCCATCGTCGACGATCCGTATGACTTCGGCCGAATCGCGGCGACCAATGCGATCTCGGACGTCTACGCGATGGGCGGCCGGCCGATCATGGCGCTGGCGCTGGTCGGCATGCCGGTCAGCGTCCTGAGCACCAAGACCATCGGCCGCATCCTCGAGGGCGGGCAAGCCGTTTGCCGGCAAGCGGGCATTCCGGTGGCCGGCGGCCACACCATCGATTCGGTGGAGCCGATCTACGGCCTGGTCGCCCTCGGCCTGGTTCATCCGAAGCGGGTACTGCGCAATGCCAACGCCCGGCCCGGCGACCGCCTGATCCTGGGCAAGCCCCTCGGTGTGGGCGTGCTGGGCCGGCTACGGCGCCGAGGTCCGGCTTGCGCCGGGGTTCGCACCAGCGGACCGGGCGCTGCTGACGGATCCGCAAACCAGCGGCGGCCTGCTCGTATCGTGTGCGCCGTCGGCCGTCGACGCCGTGCTGGCGGTCTTCCTTCGCCACGGGTTCGAAGCGGCGCGCGCGATCGGCGAGGTCGGCGACGGCGCCCAGCCGACACTGACCATCGCCTAGCGGCTCAGGCCGGCGGAACGACCACCTCCGCGCGAACCCAATTCCCATAGGCCGGGCTGGCACGCATCGCGATCGCCAGGAATTGAGGCAAGTCGTAGGGATGGTGCTTTGCGAAGAGCACGCGCAGCGCTTCCTCGCAAGCCGGCAAGGTCTTGATGACCAGGCGCACTTCGGGCTCGTCGTGCAACGCGCCCTGCCAGCGGTACAGCGAGGCGACGCCCGGGTCGAGCTGGACGCAAGCGGCCAGTTTCCGGTCGATGATCAGCCGGCCCAGGGCGCGCGCAGCCTCCAGGGAACCGACCGTGGTCGTGACACTCAAAACAGGAAGTTCGTCGGGATCTTGCATGGGCGGAGCGGCCCCATTGTCCCAGGCCGGGATCAAGCCGGCTGTTTGGAATCGACGTGCTGGTGAATCAGCTCGAAGGGCAAGCCCAGCAGCGAAGTGGGGGTGCCTTTGGCCGAGCTGGAAACCTGGAACCAGAGGCCGGAGAAATGGGTTTGTTCGAGGATGACCGATGCCTGGATCAACCTGCGGACCCGGGCGTCGATGACCGGCATGTTTTGCAGCAGGACCGGCGTCACGACCGGGTGCCACTTGAGGATGCGGACGTAGGCCGTGAAGGTGCTCAGGCCGTACCGGTCCACCCGGGAGCGCCTGACGATGACTTCGATGTCCTCGGCGGGCACCAGCATCCGTTTAAGACAATCTGTAATAATTCGAAAGTAGTAGTTCTCGATGTCGCGGTCGGTAAATTCCGAAGACAAAGTCGAGTTTCCAGAGTTGGCGCCCGGCGCAAGGCCGGTCTTGGCCAAAACCCGACTGATGAGCCCCATCATGACGTTCCTCCGGACCTGAGACGGGATTGTTACCCCTGTTTCTGAATGCTATTCCCAAATCGGCTTGAGCGCACGCTTTGATACCCGGGTATACCCTCAAATAGCTAGTCTTGGGTCTGAACTTTGCTTTTGGCACTCGATCGAACGGAGTGCTAATATTGCATTCGAAAACGAAAGGAGTTGCTGGATGTCCACTTCAACTGGAGCCTCAGGCACGGCCCTGGCATTGGCCAATCCGTGGGCGGTGGTTCCTCCTCTTGGCAACCTCGACGCTTATATCTCGGCGGTCAACCGCCTCCCCCTGCTCACCCTGGAACAGGAACAGGAGTACGCCCGCAAATTCAAGGATCACAACGACATCGAAGCGGCCGGAAAGCTGGTGCTCTCGCACCTGCGGCTGGTGGTGTCGGTCTCGCGCAAGTACCTGGGGTATGGGCTGCCGCACGGCGACCTGATCCAGGAAGGCAACATCGGGCTGATGAAGGCCGTCAAGCGCTTCGACCCCGATCAGGGCGTGCGCCTGGTCAGCTATGCGCTGCACTGGATCCGGGCCGAAATCCATGAGTACATCCTGAAGAACTGGCGCATGGTCAAGGTGGCGACCACCAAGGCCCAGCGCAAGCTGTTCTTCAACCTGCGCTCCATGAAGCAGGGCTTCAAGGACGACGCCGACGCGCCCACCCACCGGGACACTTTGACCGAGCACCAGATCGACGTGATGGCGCGCGAGCTCAACGTGAAGCGCGAGGAAGTGATCGAGATGGAGTCCCGCATGTCGGGAGGCGACGTGCTGCTGGACCCGGCGCCGGGCGATGACGGCGACGAGGCGTTCGGCCCGATCGCCTACCTCGCCGACGCGAGCCATGAGCCCACCGCCGTGATGGAATCGCGTCAGCGCGATGTGATGGCGACCGACGGCATAGCGGCCGCGCTCGAAGAGCTCGACCCCCGCAGCCGGCGCATCGTCGAGGAACGCTGGCTCAAGGTCAACGACGACGGCTCGGGCGGCCTGACGCTGCACGACCTGGCGGGCGAATACGGCGTCAGCGCCGAGCGCATCCGCCAGATCGAATCGGCCGCGATGAAGAAGATGAAGAAGGCGCTCGCCGCCTACGCCTGAAGCGTCGCGCATCCGAATGAAAGCCCGGTACCCCGGGCTTTTTTTCGTCGCCGCGGTCGCGCTAGGATCGATGGTTCTCAGCCCCTTGCGGGGCATCATTCCAAGGAAGTCCTCATGTCCAGATTCCCCCAGCGCCGAACCGTCCTGCTGCTGTCGCTCGCGGCGATGTCAGCCGGCGCATTGGCTCAGAAAGTCTCCAAGCCCGCCCCGGCGGCGCCGTGGCCGACCAGGCCCGTGCGCATCATCGTGGGCTTCCCCGGCGGCTCCACTCCCGACCTGGTCGCGCGCACGATTGCCGAGCCCCTTTCAAGGGCGCTGGGACAGCCGGTGATCGTCGAAAACCGGGTCGGCGCCGGTGGCAACATCGCGGGGGACGTGGTTGCGAAGGCGACCGACAACCACACCATCGGCGTGATGATCAACGGCAACATGACCATCGCCAAGCTGCTCAACCCGGCGACACCTTTCGATCCGCTGAAAGACCTGGCCCCGATCAGCCTGATCGGCACCGCTCCGCTGCTGCTCACGGCCCCGGCCACGGCCAAGTTCAACACCATCCAGGAGTTCTTCCTGGCCGGTCGCAACGCCGGCGACAAGTGGAGCTACGGCTCGCCGGGCGTCGGGACCGTGGGCCACATCGGCATGGAGCTGCTCAAGACCAAGACCAACATCAACCCGGTGCACGTGCCCTATCCCGGCAATCCCCAGGTCATCAACGCCATGATCGGGGGCCAGATCCAGCTCGCGCTGCTGCCTCCCGGCCTGGCCGCACCCATGATCCGGGCCGGCAAGCTCAAGGCGGTGGGCGTTACCTCGACCAGCCGCAGTTCGCTGGTGCCTGAATATCCCAGTCTGGCTGAAGGCGGAGTCCGCGGCTTCCAGCTCGAGATCTGGACCGCCGCCGCTGCTCCGGCCTCGATGCCCAGGCCCATCATCGCCAAGCTGTCCACGCTGATCAGCGAGATCGCCCGCACCCCCGATGTCCGGCAAAAGCTGTTTCAGCAGGGCTGGCAGGTGGCCGGCACCTCGTCCGAAGGGCTGGCCAATCGCATCAAGGCCGATACAGCGTTGCTCGGCGGCGTGATCGCGATGCGCGGCATCAAGGCCGAATGATCAGGCCCGCACTGTGCGGCAGGCCCGCCGCACGATTTGCTCGCATTCCGGTCCCGGCGCTTCCCGCACCCAGCGCCGGCACACCTCGTCCACCCATTGCGGCTGCGACTTGCTGGCATCGTTGAGCCAGTTCGCCACCGACGTTCGCACGTAGCGGCTGGAATCCGACTTCAGCGGCTCCAGCAGCGGCAGGGCGCGCCAGGGCTGCGCCTTGAGGACCTCGATCGGCGCGCACCAGACGCCGCGCGGCCGCGTGAGCTCGCTGGCAAAGCGCCGGATGTTTTCGTCGGCATCGTGCACCCAGGCATCCAGCAGGGCCAGCGCTTCGTCCAGCTGCGGACCGACCCGGTCGCGCACCGCCATCCAGGCCATTTCGCGCACTCCAAAGTGCGGGTCGGCCGCGAACCGGCGCACCGATTGCAGCTTAGCCGGCAGCGGCAGCTCCGAAAACTGGACCCATTGCGTGGCCCAGCCACGCGCCACGTCACTGGCATGTGTCGCCAGCCGATGCGCGATCGCATCGCGATCCGGATGCCCGCGCGCCAGGTCGTAGAGCGCGCGAGCCACATGTTCATGACGCTTCACGGGCCGGAACGCCGCCAGCATGGCGAGGGTATCGGTGATGCCGTCGGCGTCTGGCGACAAGCCGATGTGCCGCGCTACATTGCGAGTGAGCCGCCCCAGATCCAGCGCCAGGAATTCGTTCAGATTGACGGTGGGCACCTGCCCATCGTTCAGGGCCTCGAGCACCTCGGCCGGGATCAGCGCGATGCGAGCCGCTCCCTTGCGCCCGAGCAGATGCTGCACCATGAAGGCATCATCCCTGCCGCAGCAACAACTGCATGTCCGAGGCCAGGGCCTGCGGCCCGGTGCCGTAGCGCGTGTAAAGGCGCAGGCGGCCCTGCGTGTCGTACACATAGCTGGCAGCCGTGTGGTCGATCGAGTAGCTGGTAGGCGTCTTGCCCTCGACCTTCTTGTAGTAGATCTTGAATTCCTTGGCCAGGACCACGAGCTGCTCGGGCGTGGGGCGCAGCGCCAGAAAAGCCGGGTCGAAATTGGCCATGTAGGCCTTCAGCACTTCTGCGGTGTCACGCTCGGGGTCCAGGCTGACGAACAATCCTTGCACCTTGTCGCCGTCGGTGCCCAGCAGCTTCTTGGCCTCAGCCAGTTCCGCCAGGGTCGTGGGGCACACGTCGGGACACTGGGTATAGCCGAAGAACAGCACCACCAGCTTGCCGCGAAAGTCCTTCAGGCTGCGCTGCTGTCCGTTCTGGTCCGTCAGCTGGAAGTCGCGGGCGTAATCGGCGCCGGTCAGGTCGATCGCCTTGAATTGCGGCTTGCTTTCGCCGCAACCGGGCAACATCGCCGCGCTCGCGGCCGCCAGGGCCCAGATGGAAAGGGATCCGAGTGCGGCGCGCCGGTTCATGGTGTTCAGACAAGGTAGTGGTCGACCAGCAGCGCGGCAAACAGCACGCTCAGGTGAATCAAGGAAAAACGAAAAGTCTTGCGTGCGAGCGCATCGGAATAGTTGCGCCAGAGCCGGAAGCCGTAGAGACAGAAGCCGAAGCTCAGCGCGATGGCAACGACCAGGTAAAGCCATGAACTCATTCCGTAAGCGAAAGGCATCAGGCAGGCCGCAAACAGCACCAGGGTGTAGAGGAAGACCTGCAGGCGCGTGAACTCGTTGCCATGGGTGACGGGCAGCATCGGCAGCCCCGACTTGCGATACTCCTCCACGCGATACAACGCCAGGGCCCAGAAGTGCGGCGGTGTCCACAGGAAGATGATGAGAAAGAGGATCAGTGGTTCCGGACCGACATCACCGGTCATGGCGGCCCAGCCCAGCACGGGCGGCATGGCGCCGGAAGCACCGCCGATCACGATGTTCTGCGGGGTCAAGGGTTTCAGGATCACAGTGTAGACCACCGCATAGCCGACAAAAGTCCCGAAAGTCAGCCACATGGTCAACGGGTTGACCCAGGTGTACAGCAGCCACGACCCCAGTGCGCACAGCACCGCTGCGAAGAGCAGCGTCTCCCAGTCCTGCAGTTCGCCTTTCGCCGTGGGCCGCCAGGCGGTTCGCCTCATCTTCGCGTCGATGCTCTTTTCCACCAGGCAATTGAAGACCGCGGCGGCGGCAGCCACCAGCCAGATCCCCGCGCATGCGATGAGCCCGAGCCGCAGGTCGTCCAGGCGTGGCATGCCCGGAACCGCCAGCACCATGCCGATCAGGGCGCAAAAGACGATGAGTTGGATCACGCGCGGCTTGGTCAGTGCGTAGAACTGCCTCAGGCGCGCAGTCAGCGGCGCATGAATCGCTTGCGGGTCCACAGCGCTCATGCGGATCGCTCCCGTGCATCGATCTTCGCCGTGGGCATCGGCGCCGCACCTGCCCGGCTCTCGGCCAGCGCCCAGGTGAGAATCACGACCAGCGCCGCCGCCCCGCCGGTATGGGCCACGGCCACCAGCAACGGCCAGCCCAGAAGCACATTGGAGACTCCGGTGACGACCTGCCACAGGAGCAGCGCGGCGGTCCAGCGGGCCTGCGGGCGCAACGCGCTGACTCGATGAAGCTGCCAGGCGAGCACCGCCAGCACCGCGAACACCAGGTACGCGGCCAGGCGATGGACATAGTGGATCGCCGTCAGCGCTGCGAACCCGATGTGCTCGCCGCCACCGGTCTTGCCCAGATCGCGCCACAGCTCGAAACCCTGGCGAAAGTCCATCGCCGGCCACCAGCTGCCCTGGCAGGCGGGAAAGTCGGTGCAGGCGAGCACCGCGTAATTGGTGCTGACCCACCCGCCCAGCGCCACCTGCAGCCAGACCAGGGCAATGCCGGCAAACAGCAAGGAACGCAACGAGGCGGCGATTGCGACTGGCGCACGGCCGCCCTGCACGTGGGCGTACGCCACGGTCTGCCGGCACAGCAAGGCCAGCAACACCAGTCCGGCCAGCAGGTGCAGCGTCACCATCGCCGGGAACAATTTCATGGTCACGGTCCAGGCCCCGAAGGCGCCTTGCAGGCAGACCCATGCCAGGGTTGCCGCGGGCCACCATGGACTTACCCCCGCCCCGTGCCGGCGCAGCACCCAGGTGCCCGCGGCGAGGGTCAGGATCAGCACGCCGACCCCGGTCGCCAGGTAGCGGTGGATCATTTCGATCCAGGCCTTGCCATGTGTCACCGGTCCGGTCGGCATTTCGGCTTGCGCCCTGTCGATCTGCACCTGCGCACCGCTCGGGCTGGCATTTCCATAGCAGCCCGGCCAGTCGGGACAACCCAGCCCCGAGTCCGTGAGGCGGGTGAAGGCGCCGAACAGCACCAGGTCGAACGTCAGGAACATCACCGCCAGGGTCAGGGCCTGCAGGCGGCGCGCCGGCACGGCGCGCGGGTTGCGCAGCCACATCCACGACAGGGGGCCGAGCGCGACCACCACGCCCATCAGCATGATGTGCAGCACCGGCGACAGGTCGTACAAGGGCGGGGCGTTCATGTCATTGGGCGCCTCGGCCCGGCTGGTCCCAGCCGGCCGACGCGCGCAGCAGTCGCTCGAGGTCGCGTTTGGCCTTGGACGCGCTCGACAGTTCCAGCTCGGCCGGAAACCGCATCATCAAGTTGCCCATGGGGTCGACCAGGTACAAGTGATCGGCCAACGAGTGCCCGGGCGCCGGTGTCAGCCATTGCGCCAACGGCGCCGGGTCGACACGCAGCACAGTGGCCTGCCCGAGCGCTGGCCGCAGGGCTTCGCGCACCGGCTTGCCGTCGGTGATCAGCCAGACCCAGTCGACGCGGTCCTTGTCCTTGCCCAGGCTCTCGCGCAATTGCCGTTGCAAGTACAGGTGCCGCTCGCAGGCGGCGCCGCACTCGCCGCCGCTGACGCTGACCAGCAGCCATTGGCCGCGCAGCGACCGCAACACAACGTTGCTGCCGTCCAGGGCAGTGGTCGCGATCGGCGGCAGCTGACGCTGCTCGACCAGCTCACCATAGTTGCGCCGGCCTTCGGGCCGGATCACGTAGTAGGTCAGGTAGGAGGCAACGACGGGCGCTGCGCAGATTGCGAGCACAGCCAGCATCTTGAGGCGACCGCTCCTGGTGCGGCGGCTGTCGCTCGCCACGGCTTCCTGCGGCACTGGCAGTGAATGCACGGTGAGGCCAAGGGGCTCGTCAAGCATGCGGTGCCTTTCGGCGTGGGGCGATGAACTGGAACCAGACATAAAGGAGGGCGGCGAGGCCGCTCATGGCCCACCATTGGAACGCATAACCGTAATTGGTTGCGGCGCCGCTGGCGGCCTCGGGCCAGTCGCGCAGCAGCCCATCATCCGCAGGTCCTTGCAGCTGCCGCACAGAAAGGTCCGCGAGCGGCAAGCCGGTCTCGGCCCGGAACTGTGCCAGGTCGAGATTTTGCCGGATGGTGCCCGCCTGCGCCCCGGCGAACTCGTATAGCTTGGCGGGCGGCGGGGCAATGCGGCCGCGCAGCTCGATTCGCCCTGGCGGCGTGGGCACCGGCGGCAGCGTCTCGCGCCGCTCGAAATTGCGCGGCACCCAGCCCCGCTCGACCAGCACCACCGCCGTACTGCTCTCCAGTTGCAATGGCGTCACGACGTAAAAACCGGGCCGGCCCTCCATTTGGCGGTTGTCGAGAAACAACGTGTACCGCGGCAGCCAATTGCCGTGCAGCAAGATCGCGCGATGCAGCAGTTGGGCCTGCGCATTGGGCTGGAGCAATGCGTCCTGCGCGACCGGCGGCATCGCCTGCCGTTGCTCGATGGCGGCCTGCAGCGCGAGCCTTCGTCCGGCCCGGTCCATCTGCCACGCCCCCAGGCGAAGCGTGACGCCAACCGTCACGACGGCAGCCAGGGTGATCAGCCAGAAGCGTGCGGAACGGCTCGGGGTCACGGGATAATCGCCTTCATGAAATACCTGGTGCTCCTGGCTTTCGTGGCCATCCTCGGCAGCCTGGGGTCGGCGCTGTTCTTCATGATGCGCGACGGCCGCGACGGCAAGCCCAAGACCAGCAACATGGCACGGGCCCTGGCCTTCCGGGTGGGCTTTTCCGTCCTGCTCTTCGTCTGCATCCTGCTGGCCTGGAAACTCGGCTATATCCAGCCGACCGGCATTCGCGCGGGACAATAGCCGCCGGGAAGAACCAGGGCCGCTTCGGCGGCCCTGGTTATCGTCTGTTCATAGCCAGTACACCAGTGTGTACAGGCCCAGCCAGACTACATCGACGAAGTGCCAGTACCAAGCGGCGCCCTCGAAGCCGAAATGGCGATCGGGTGTGAAATGGCCCTTCATCAGCCGCAGCGTGATGAATAGCAGCATCAGCATGCCGACGATCACGTGAAAACCGTGGAATCCCGTGAGCATGAAGAACGTGGAGCCGTAGGCACCCGACGACAGCTTGAGGTTGAGCTCGGTGTAGGCATGGAAATACTCGTAGGCCTGCACGCCGACGAAAGTCGCCCCCAGCAGCACGGTGACCCACATGAAGGCAATGGTGCGGCCGCGATGATTCTCCCGCAACGCATGGTGGGCGATGGTCAGGGTGACGCCCGAGGACAGCAGCAGGGCCGTGTTGATGGTGGGCAGCCAGAACGGCGTCATCACCTGGAACGGCTCGATGATGCCCGCAGGCGATGCCGTGGTGCCCGGCGCGACCGACGGCCAGACGGCCTTGAAGTCGGGCCAGAGCAACGCGTTGTCCAGACCGCCGAGCGCCGGCACCGAATGCGATCGCATCCACCAGAGGGCGGTGAAGAAGGCACCGAAGAACATGACCTCGGAGAAGATGAACCAGCTCATGCTCCAGCGGAACGACAGGTCCACCTTGTGGTTGTAGTTGCCGCCTTCGCTCTCGCCGATGGCCTGGCGGAACCACTGGAACAGCACGCCGAACAGCCAGAACAGGCCGAAGAACAGGGCGTACCGGCCCCAGTCGTTGCCGTTGATCCATTGGGCGGCGCCCAGGATGACCCAGAAAAGCCCGAACGCGGCGAACGCCGGATGGCGCGATGGCTGCGGTACGAAATAGTTGGGCGACGTGCCCGCTGCGGTGGTACTCATCTGAACTCCTGATTCCCCAAATTATCTTATGCGGCGGCTAGCGGACGACCCAGTTGACCAGCAGCACCAACGCGCCGACGAACAGCGCCACGCCCAGCACGGCCACGATGATGATGTGGACCGGATTGAGCCGCCCCATGTCGTCACGGAATTCGCTGTTCTTGCGGATGCCCAGGAAGGACCAGGCCACCGCCTTGACCGTTCGCAGGAACGAAGCGCCGTTGGGCCCTGTCGGGATATGGGCGCTCATGACTTGGCGTCCACGCCGGACTGCACCGCGGCGGAGGGCGCCGCCGGCGCAGGCCCGCCGACTTCGAAAAAGGTATACGACAGCGTGATCGTGGCCACGTCCCTGGACAGCTTCGAGTCGATCACGAACACCACCGGCAGCAGCTTTGTTTCGCCCGGCTCCAGCGTATGCTGCTTGAAGCAGAAGCATTCGAGCTTGTTGAAGTGGGCAGCGGCCTGGTGCGGGGCGTAGCTCGGGATGGCTTGCGCCGTCATCCGGTGGTCCTGGACGTTGGTGAACTGGTACATCACCGTGGCCAGTTCGCCGGGATGAACCCGGATCGAACGCTGCGCCGGCTTGAACTCCCAGGGACCGCGCACGTTGGCGTCGAACTCCACCGTGATGGTGCGGCTGGCATCGACCTGGGAATTGCCCGCCCTCGCGTCGGCGCCGTTGCTGCCCTCACCGCCCGGCACCTGCAACTCGGACAGCGAAAGGATGTTGATTCCCGTGACCTCGCAGATGTGCTTGTAGATCGGGATCAGCGCATAACCGAACGCGAACATTCCCGCCGCCACCACGACGAGCTTGCCGACCATCTTCAGGTTCTGGCTGCGCAGGTTCATCACATTCCTATCGGGACAGCAGCGCCATCTTGACAATGAAGCCGATGAAGAAGACCGCGGCGACGGACGCCAGGATCAGCGCCATCCGCAGGTTGCGCTTTCGCTGCTCGGGGTCGACCGCCATCGTATGCCTCTTCAGTGGTGCGCGGGCTGCACGCGGGCGTCCAGCACCCGGGTAGCCGTTGCATCCAGCCGCGGCGGGGTTTCGAAGGTGTGGAAAGGCGCCGGCGAAGGCACTTCCCACTCGAGCCCTTCGGCGCCCTTGCCGTCCGGATCGTTCCAGGGACGCTGCGGCGCCGGTTCGCCCTGGCCGCGCAGGCAGGGCAGCACGATCCAGAAGAAGAAATACACCTGGGCGAAGCCGAACGCGAAGCCGCCGATCGAGGCCACCATGTTGAAGTCGGCGAACTGCATCGGGTAGTCGGCATAGCGGCGCGGCATGCCTGCGAGTCCCAGAAAGTGCATCGGGAAGAAGGTCACGTTAAAGGAGATCAGCGACCACCAGAAGTGGATCTTGCCGCGCGACTCGTTGTACATCACGCCGCTCCATTTGGGGATCCAGTAGTAGAAGCCCGCGAACATGGCGAACAGCGAACCGGCCACCAGCACGTAGTGGAAGTGCGCCACCACGTAATAGGTGTCCTGCAGCAGCAGGTCGATCGGCGCCATGGCCAGGATCAGCCCGGTGAAGCCGCCGATGGTGAACACGAAGATGAAGCCGACCGCGAACAACATCGGGGTCTCGAAGGTCATCGAGCCTTCCCACATGGTCGCAATCCAGTTGAAGATCTTCACGGCCGTCGGCACGGCGATCAGCATCGTGGCGTACATGAAGAACAGCTGGCCAGTCACCGGCATGCCGGTGGTGAACATGTGATGCGCCCACACGATGAATGAGAGGATCGCGATCGACGAGGTGGCGTAGACCATCGAGGCGTAACCGAACAGACGCTTGCGGGCGAAGGCGGGCACCACCTGGCTGATGATGCCGAAGGCCGGCAGGATCATGATGTAGACCTCGGGATGGCCGAAGAACCAGAAGATGTGCTGGAACATCACCGGGTCGCCACCGGCGGCCGGGTTGAAGAAGCTGGTGCCGAAGTGCCGGTCGGTCAGCGTCATGGTGATGGCGCCGGCCAGTACCGGCATCACGGCGATCAGCAGGTAGGCCGTGATCAGCCAGGTCCAGCAGAACATCGGCATCTTCATCAGCGTCATGCCGGGCGCGCGCATGTTCAGGATGGTGACGATGATGTTGATCGAGCCCATGATCGACGAAGCACCCAGGATGTGCAGGGCGAAAATGGCGGTATCCATCGAAGGACCCATCTGCAGGGTCAACGGTGCGTACAGTGTCCAGCCCGCCGCGGGCGCGCCGCCGGGCATGAAGAACGAGCTCACCAGCGTCAGGCCGGCCGGGATCAGCAGCCAGAAGCTGAAGTTGTTCATGCGAGCGAAGGCCATGTCGGGCGCGCCGATCTGCAGCGGGATCATCCAGTTCGCGAATCCGACGAAAGCCGGCATGATGGCGCCGAACACCATGATCAGGCCGTGCATGGTGGTGAGCTGGTTGAACAGCTCGGGATTGACCAGCTGCAGGCCGGGCTTGAACAGCTCGGCGCGGATCACCAAGGCCAGCACCCCGCCGAACATCAGCATGGTGAAGGCGAACAGCAGGTACAGCGTTCCGATGTCCTTGTGGTTGGTGGCGTAGACCCAGCGCCGCCAGCCGGTGGGCGCGTGGTCGTGGTGATCGTCGTGGACTTGCGGTGCGGGATGGTCGAGAACGGCGCTCATCGGGATGGATTTCCTTGTCGATTCGGGGAAGGCGGGATTACTTGCTGCCGCGCTGGGCCAGGACTTCGGCGGGTTGCACGACCTGGCCGGTCTTGTTGGACCAGTTGTTTTTGGTGAAGCTGATCACGGCCGCAATGTCGGTGTCCGACAGCTGCTTCCACGCCGGCATCTGGCCGGTGGGCGTGGTCCGTCCATTCAGGACAACCTGGATCTGCTTGCCCTTGTCGGCATCGAGCACCACCTGAGAACCGTCCAGCGGCTTGATCGGGCCGGCGCCCTTGCCGTTGGGCTGGTGGCAGGCCGCGCAGTTGGCCGAATAGACCTTCTCGCCGCGCTTCTCGAGATCGGCCAGTTGCCAGACCTTGTTCGGGTCGTCCTGCTTGGCCGCCAGCTTCTTCATTTCGCCATCCACCCAGGCGGTGTATTCCTGCGCCGAGAGCACCTTGACATGGATCGGCATGTAGGCGTGCTCCTTGCCGCACAGCTCATAGCACTGTCCATAGAAATCGCCGGTCTTTTCGCTGCGGAACCAGGTGTCACGCACGAATCCGGGAATCGCATCCTGCTTCACGCCGAACGCCGGCACACCCCAGGAATGGATCACGTCATCGGCGGTCGTGATGATGCGGATCTTCTTGTTGACCGGCACCACCAGCGGGTGGTCGACCTTGAACAAATAGTCGTCGGGCATCTCGCCCTTGGCGCCGTCGTTCGACATCTGGCGCTGTGCCCTGTCCAGGGTGGAGAGGAACGAAACTCCTTCGCCTTCGCCCTTGAGGTAGTCGTAGCCCCACTTCCACTGGTAGCCGGTGGCCTTGATCGTCAGGTCGGAATTGGTGGTGTCCTTGGAGGCCACCAGCACCTTGGTGGCCGGCAGCGCCATGCCGATGACGATCAGGAAGGGAATGATGGTCCAGACCACTTCGACGGTGACCGACTCGTGAAAATTGGCCGGCTTGTGGCCGCGCGATTTGCGATGCTTCCAGATCGAATAGAACATCACACTGAACACCGCGACGAAGATCACGAAGCAGGTGATCAGCATGAACCAGTGCAGCCACCCCTGTTCCGCCGCGATCCGCGTGGCGGCGGCGTGCAGGTTGAGCTGACGAACCCCCGGCCCGCCGGGAAGGTCGTTGGTCGCCCGCGCCAACGGGCTGAACACGCCCAGGGCGAGCAGCGATAAAGCCGACTTGTCGTAGATGCTCTTCATGGTTCTCACTAGCAATGTCCTCAAATCAAACCGTGCCGGGCTGGCCGGCTCCCTCTCGCAACGCCCTTCTGATCTCCTGCGCCAGCGCCGGCCGCAATTCCGGTCGAAGGTAGCGCCCCACATTGACCTGCCGTCCCTGGCCCGAGAGCTGGATCAGCGACCGGTCGACCACGCTGGGCTCGACCCGCACCTGCTCGCGGTCGAACTCGGCGCGCTCCAGGTGCCCGGCGTTCTCCAGTTCGACCACCAGTTGCCGGCCACGCAGCGATATCGTCTCCCCGTCGGTCGCATGCCGCGCATACGCCAGAAAAGCCAATCCCACCGCCGCCAGCTCCAGCCAGGCAAACGGCAGGATCAGTACCACGCCCTGCAACCAGAAGAAGGTCCCGATCCCCAGCGACAACACACACAGCGAGGCGTACAGCCAACCCAACTGGCTCGGGGTTACCGAGCAGTTGCGCCGCAAGAACCAGTGGATGTTCTGGCCCTGCACCGTGGCGAAGCGAAAAACGGGGTTCGGCAAAGCGACGTTCAAAAAACGAACCTGCGATTCTAGCCGTGGATAACCAACTCGTCCGCGGAGGGCTCGGCGATTCCCAAGCGAAAGGTCGGAATGCCTTTGCGGACGGCTGTGCGCCGCGCTGTGAGCCACCCTTTGCTAGTGACCCGGACGCTTGTCGGCCTGCAGCATGGCGCGCATGTCTTCCAGGGATACCGCGCTCTTGCTACTCATCCGCACTATCGGCTTGGGCTTCAAGGCGTGACCGTAGATGATTTCGAAGGTCAGAGCCAGCCGCCCATCCGCCCCGCTCAGGGTTTGTCCCAGCTCGCGCTCTAGCCGGTCACGCCAGCCACGGCCGCGCAAGGAGGGAAAGCGCCCGGGATGGAGATTGGCACCGAGCTCGCGCAGTTCCTCGATCATCTTGCGCCCGGTCTCCCACGTCAGGGTGATGCGCTCCATGTCCATCACCGGTTCGGCAAAGCCGGCCTCCACCAGCATGTCGCCCCAGTCGTGCATGTCGGTGAAGTCGTGCGCGGGCGGCGGCCAGCCGATTGCCCGGTACATCGCGCGCAATTCACGAACGGTGTCCGGGCCCAGGCAGGAGAACATCAGGAAACCTTCCGCGGCCAGGGTCCGGTGCCACGTGCCCAGGAGGGCCTGGGGATCGGCTGCCATGTGCAATGCCATGTTCGCCCACAGCATCTGGGCGGCGCCGTCCGGCACGCCGCCGTAGCGCAGGGCGGGCGCCGACCAGCGGCGCCACCAGGGACGGGCCAATTGCGCCAGCGCTGCCCGGGCCTGGTCGTTGCGGCTCTCGTGCACGAAGCACTCGGCGCGCGGATAGCGGCGCTCGACCAGCGCATGGGCCTCCAGCCCGCCGCGCACCGGCCCCCAATCGACCCAGGCCTTGGGCTCCAGGCGAATCCACTGGAGCCGGTCTTCCATCCGCCGCCCCACCTCCTCGTGCAACCAGGGCGAACGCGCCGGCGCGACGGCGTCCCAGTGTCTCGCGGCGGCGGGATCAATGGTGGGCGGGTGTTCGTTGGCCAAGATCCGAACGAGTATATTGACCCGATGCTGCGTGAGTTGCTCGAGGGGCTTGCCGAGGTCGTTCCCGGCCAGTGCGCCGTGTGCCACGCGTGGCCCGCCCAGCCGGTGTGCGGGGCCTGCGCGGCGCGTTTCGCCCAGCCCCGGCCCCGTTGCCAGCGTTGCGCCTTGCCGCTGGCCGCAGCGGCTGCCGCGTGCGGGCGTTGCCTGCGCCAGACTCCGCCGATAGATGCGTGCTACGCCGCGGTTTCGTATGAATACCCCTGGTCGGCGCTGATTGCCCAGTTCAAGTTCAACGGCCACGCCGGCTGGGCGCGCACTTTCGCCACGCTGATGCGCAGCGCCCCGTGGGTCGAACCCGCACTCGACCGGGCCGATCTGGTGCTGCCGATGCCGCTTTCCGCCCAGCGGTTGGCCGAGCGCGGTTTCAATCAGGCCTTGCTGCTGGGGCGCAGCCTTGCGCCCGCCAAGATCGTGCCGGACCTGCTGCTACGGGTGCGGCACTCCGCGCCACAGGCCTCGCTGGACCGAAAGGACAGGCTCGCCAATGTGAAGGGCGCATTCGCGATCGACCCGGCCCGAATCACGCGGCTGGGCGATGCCCATGTGGTGCTGGTCGACGACGTGATGACCAGCGGCGCCTCGCTTTTCACCGCGGCGCAAGTCCTGCGGCAGGGCGGTGCGGCGCACGTCACGGCGCTGGTGCTGGCCCGCACCGACGGGCCCCACTGAAGGCGGCCGGATGTTTCATATCGTCCTGGTCGAGCCGGAGATTCCGCCCAATACCGGCAACGTGATCCGGCTGGCGGCCAATACCGGCTGCACGCTGGACCTGATCGAACCACTCGGCTTTTCGATGGAAGACCGGCTGCTGCGCCGCGCCGGCCTGGACTATCACGAGTTCGCCCCGGTGCGGCGGCACGGCAATTGGGGCGAGTTCCTTGCCTCGCTGCGCCCTGACCCCCAGCGCATGTTCGCCTTGACCACCCAGGGCCAGCGGCTGGTCCATGAGGCGGCTTTTCAGCCCGGTGACTGGCTGGTCTTCGGTGCCGAGACACGGGGGCTGTCGCCGGCCTTGCGCGATTCTTTCGCCACCGGGCAACGGCTCCGGTTGCCCATGCGCGCGGGCCAGCGCAGCCTCAACCTGTCGAACGCGGTCGCGGTGACGGTGTTCGAGGCCTGGCGACAGAACGGATTTGGCTGAAACCGTGCAGCGGCCGCGGGGATTCGGCCGCAGTGGCGCTGCCGATGGGGCTAGGGATAGCGCCGCGACACCGATTCGGCGATACACACGGGGCGGTCGCTGCCCTCGCGCTCCACCGTCACCAGCCAGGTCACCTGCACACCATTGTTGTCGATGGGCTCGCAGGCCAGCAGCTTCAGGTGGCCGCGCAACCGGCTGCCCGCCGGCACCGGGGCGGTGAAGCGCACCTTGTTCAACCCGTAGTTCACGCCCATCCCGGTGCCCAGGACCTGGATCGAGGTTTCGAAGATCTTGGGAAGCAACGACAGCGTCAGGAAGCCGTGGGCGATGGGCCCGCCGAACGGACCGGCCTTGGCTTTCTCGACATCGACGTGGATCCACTGGTAGTCGCCGGTCGCCTCGGCGAACAGGTTGATCTGCTCCTGCGTAACGGTGAGCCAGTCGCTGACGGCGACATCCTGGCCCACCAGTGCGGAAAGCTCGGCAAGACTTTGAAGCGTTTTCATCCGTGCGAATGTAGCAAGCGCCGGGTCGGCTACTTGTCGAGCCAGCGACAGATCCCATCCCATTGGGCCAGGTCGCGCTCGACCCGGCCGGGCGCCACGTCGAAGATCGTGAGGCCGCGCGCGGCCAGGTGGATGTAGTTCTGGGTGTGCCTCAAATAGCCCAGCACCGGCAGGCCCAGGCTGTCGACGAACTCGTGCAGCTTGTCCGCGGCAATCGTCCGCGGATCGACCCGCATCCCGACAATGCCCACCTGCATCTTGCTGGCCTTGCGATGCTCGGCCAACTCATCGAGAAACGCACGCGTGGCGAAGATGTCGAATATGCTCGGCTGCAGCGGAACCACCACCTTGTCGGCCAGCTGCATCACCTCCTTGAACATCTTGCCGTGCATGCCGGCAGGCGTGTCCAGCACCACGTGGGTGGTGCCCTTGGGCGGCCGGGCGATGTTGCCCTCGCCCACCGCCCAGGTGCTGATGGGGCGGGCTGCTGGAGGGCGCAGCCCGAGCCACAATTTGGACGATTGCTGGCGATCGGCGTCGCCCAGCATCACCGCGTGGCCCTTGCTGGCGTAATAGCCGGCAATCTGGGTCGCCATGGTGGACTTACCGACTCCCCCTTTAGGGTTGGCTACAACCACGACCGGCATGTGCGACTCCTCTCGGTTGGGCGGCGCTGGCAATGCAAAGCCGCATTACGGTATGTTACTTGCATGGATGAGATGACAAAAGAAGTGTTTACCAGCGGCATCCTGGTCCTGGCGGCCCATCCCAACTGGCGCGAGTCACGCGTCAACCGGCAGCTGCTGGCCGCAGCCAACCGCATCGAGCGGGCAAAGGTGCACGACCTGTACGTACGCTATCCCGACTACGACGTCGACGTGGCGGCTGAACAGGCCGGCGCCGCGATGGCCAACCTCATCGTGCTGCTGCATCCCATCCAGTGGTATTCGATGCCGGCGCTGCAAAAGCTGTGGCTCGACGAAGTGCTGACTTATGGCTGGGCCTATGGCCCGGGCGGCACTGCATTGCAGGGCAAGGACCTGTGGCTGGTTGCAACCACCGGCGGCCCGCAGAGCTCGTATCACCCGCAAAGCTACAACCGCTATTTCTTCGACGCCTTTCTGCCGCCCTACGAGCAGACAGCCGCGCTGTGCGGCATGCGCTTTCTGCCGCCGCTGCTGTTGCACGGCGCCCGCACCGCGAGCGACGAGACGGTGGCCGAGCACGTGGCCATCTTTGAGCAGCGCATGAAGTCCTACCCGCAATGGCCGGAAATCGACCAGCTGGAACAGTGCCCGGCATGCGAGGTGCCGGCCAGTGACCGGCCCGCGCGCCGCCGGGCGGAGGCCACTTGATGGAACATGCATCCAGCTGGCTCACCAACAGCCTCGTTTATCTGGCGGCAGCCGTGATCGCCGTGCCGCTGTCGCGGTATCTGGGCCTGGGTTCCATCATCGGCTACCTGGCCGCTGGCATCGCGATCGGGCCCTGGGGACTGGGGCTGGTCAGCAACGTCCAGGACATCCTGCACTTCGCCGAGTTCGGCGTCGTGCTGATGCTGTTCCTGATCGGGCTGGAACTGGAGCCGCGCCGATTGTGGAGCCTGCGCCGGCCGATCTTCGGTTGGGGCAGCGCCCAGATGCTGGGGTGCACGGCACTGCTGTGCGCGGCCGCCATGGCAACTGGCTTGACCTGGCAAGTCAGCCTGGTGGCCGCGCTCGGCCTGGCCCTGTCGTCCACGGCCAGCGCCTTGCAGACGATGGGCGAGCGCAACATGCTGGCCACCTCGAGCGGCCAGGCCGGGTTCTCGATCCTGCTGTTCCAGGACGTCGCGGCCATCCCGATCCTCGCGCTGCTGCCCTTGCTGGGCGGCTTGGCCGACACCGTCACCGGAGGCAGCCGCTGGCTGGAAGCGGCCAAGATCCTGGCCGTTGTCGCGTCCATCGTCGTGGGCGGCCGGCTGCTGCTGCGACCGCTGCTGCGCTGGATCGCCAAGAGCAAGACTCCGGAGATCTTCACCGCCGCCGCGCTGCTGCTGGTGCTGGCCATTGCCGCCTTGATGCAACTGGTGGGATTGTCGATGGCGCTGGGCGCCTTTCTTGCCGGCGTGCTGCTGGCCGAAAGCGAATACCGGCGCGAGCTCGAGACCGACATCGAGCCGTTCAAGGGCCTGTTGCTGGGACTGTTCTTCATCGCCGTGGGCATGAGCATCGACTTCGGCGTGCTGCGCGAGTCGGCCGCGCTGATGGCCCTGCTGGTGCTGGCATTCCTCACGCTGAAGGCCTCCGTCATCTGGGGGCTGGCGCGGGCCATGGGTTTGCCGTCCCAGGAGCGGCCGGTGTTCACACTCCTGCTGGCGCAAGGCGGCGAATTCGCGTTCGTGGTGTTCCAGGCCGCGGCCGGCGCCGACGTGCTCGCGCCCCAGACCGCGTCGTTGCTGATCGGGGCCGTCACGGTGTCGTTGCTGCTCAGCCCGCTGTTGCTGGTGCTCGTCGACAGGCTGGTGCTGCCCCGCTACGCGCGGGGCCGCAGGACGCTGGAGGAGATCAGCGAACCGCAGCAGGCGCCGGTCATCATCGCCGGCTTCGGCCGCTACGGGCAGATCGTCGGGCGCCTGCTGGCGGCCGAGGGCATCGCGGCCACGGTGCTGGACCACGACGCCGACATGATCGAGGCCGCCCGGTCCTTCGGCTACAAGGTGTTCTACGGGGATGCCTCCCGGCTCGACCTGCTGCGCACCGCCGGTGCCCATACGGCCAAGGTGCTGGTGATCGCCGTGGACGACACCGCGCAATCGCTCAAGATCGTCGACTTGGCGCGCGAGCACTTTCCGCAACTCACGGTGGTGGCCCGCGCGCGCGACGTGACGCATTGGAACGAGCTGCGCGACCGCGGCGTGATGCGGGTGGAGCGCGAGCTGTTCGAGTCCAGCCTGCGCAGCGGCCGCACGGTGCTGGAAGTGCTGGGTTTCGCGCCGCACGAGGCCCGGTCACAGGCCATGCGCTTTCGCCGCCACAACCTGCAACTGTTCGAGCAGATGTACCCGCATCACAAGGACCGGGCCAAGACGATTGCCGTGGCCAAGCAGGGACGCCGGCAACTCGAGGAGCAGATGGCCCAGGAGCGCGCCGAACGAGAAGCGCGGCGCGGCAGGGAGGGAACCTGAATGCGGCACGCGACCGACCACCGCCCTTGAGCCTTCGCACACTGCAACCGTTTGCCGACTTCCATCCACATGCCTGTCGCCCCCACGACCATCCTTGAAACCGACGTCCTGATTGCCGGCGGCGGGCCGTTTGGCCTGATGCTGGCCATCGAGCTGGGACGGCGCGGCATTCGCAGCCTGCTGGTCGACCCCAAACCCGGCACCGCGTTCAATCCGCAGGCCAATGCCACGCAGGCACGGACGATGGAGCATTTCCGCCGGTTGGGCTTTGCCGCCGAGGTCCGCGCCCAGGGGCTGCCGCCCGACCATCCGACCGACATCGCCTATTTCACCCGCTACGCTGGCCATGAGTTGGCGCGCCTGCGTTTGCCCACGGCCGCGCAGGCCGTCAGCCAGGTCCGCTCGCTGACGGGATCGTGGAGCGCCGCCGAACTGCCGCATCGCGTCTCACAGAAGTTCGTCGAGGCGATATTGCTCAGGCATGGGAGATCCTTCGACAGCAATGACATTCGCTACGGCTGGCGCCTCGTCGACTGTTCCGAGCAGGGGGACGGAGTGGATGCGTCGGTGCAACCGGAAGGCGGCGGCCCGCCAGTGGCCGTGCGTGCGCAGTATCTGGTCGGGGCCGATGGCGCCCGCAGCACGGTGCGCAACCGGTTGGGCATCGCATGGGCCGGTGCCACCGGCGTGCGCCGCGACTTCATGGGCGGCCAGATGTTCGCCGTCTACCTGCGGGCTCCGTCTTTCCACGATGTCATGCCGCATGACCGCGCCTGGATGTATGTGTCGGTGAACCCGCAACGGCGGGCCTTCATGGCATCGGTCGATGGCCGCGCCGAATTCGCGTTCCACGCTTCACTGCACCCCCATGAAGACGGCGAGGCCTGGACCGAGAGCGATGCCCGGCGTGTGTTTGCCCAGGCGCTGGGGCGCGCGATCCCGCTGGAGGTGATTTCCTTCGGCACCTGGACCGCGGGCCACTCGCTGGTCGCGCAGTCGTTCCAGAGAGGCCGCGTCTTCATCGGCGGAGATGCCGCACACCTGTTCACGCCCACCGGCGGGCTGGGCTACAACACGGCGGTGGAAGACGCTGTGAATCTTGGCTGGAAGCTCGCCAGCGTGGTTCGGGGGACCGCGCCTGCGAAACTCCTCGACAGCTACCAGGCCGAGCGCCAGCCCCTAGCCTGGCGCAACACGGCCTACGCCCGTCAGTTCGCGGATTCGGTGGGCCTCTTTCCCGCCACGGCACTGCTCGAAGACGACAGTGGTGCCGGTGAGGCGGAGCGCGGCCGGGCTTCGGAATACCTGAACGCGCACGCGCGGCTGGAGTTCAACATCCCGGGCGTCACCTTCGGCGGACGCTACGACGACTCGCCTGTCATCGTGAGGGATGGCACCCGACCGCCACCCGATCACCCCAACGTGTATTTGCCCACTGCCAGCCCCGGCGGGCGGCCGCCGCACGCCTGGCTGGAAGACGGCCGCTCGTTGTTCGACGCGTTCGGCCGGGACTGGACCTTGCTGGCGCTCGGGCCCGATGCGCCCGAGGTCGACCCATTCATCCGGTCCGCGCGAGCGCTTGGACTGGACCTCGCAATCGTGCGGCTCCCGGCGTCAGCACTGCGCGAACTGTACAGCGCGCCTTTGGCGCTGATCCGGCCTGATCAGATCGTCGCCTGGCGCGGCGATCGCGCCGACGTCGCGCAGCAGGTGCTGGCCCAGGCCACGGGCCGGTGAGCCCGTCCGCACAAACGTCCGATCAGACGCGCTCCAGGATGACCGCGATGCCCTGGCCCACCCCAATGCACATGGTGCAAAGGGCGTAGCGCCCTCCGATCGCGTGCAGTTGGTTCACTGCCGTGGTGGCCAACCGCGCGCCGGAGGCCCCGAGCGGATGTCCCAGCGCAATGGCGCCGCCGTTCGGGTTGACCCGCGGGTCATCGTCCTGCAAGCCCAGCAGTCGCAATACCGCCAGGCCCTGGGCGGCGAACGCCTCGTTGAGTTCGATCACATCGATCTGCTCGATCTTCATGCCGGTGAGCGCCAGCACCTTTTGCGTGGCGGGTGCCGGGCCGATGCCCATGACGCGCGGCGGCACGCCGGCGGTGGCCATGCCGACGATCCGGGCCTTGGGCGTCAACCCATTTTTCGCCGCCGTCCCTTCGTCGGCCAGCAACAGCGCGCAGGCGCCGTCGTTGACGCCGCTGGCATTGCCCGCGGTCACGGTGCCGTCGGGCTTGACGATGGGCTTGAGCTTGGCCAGGGCCTCCATGCTGGTTTCGCGCGGATGCTCGTCCTTGTTGACCACCACGGGCTCGCCCTTCTTCTGCGGCAGCGTCACAGGCGTGATCTCGCGGTCGAAGTAACCGGCCTTCTGCGCCGCCACGGCCTTGAGCTGGCTGGCCAGCGCCATCCGGTCCTGGGCGTCGCGCTCGATCTTGTGTTCGGCGGCGACGTTTTCGGCCGTCTCCGGCAT
>JAANCK010070789.1_pt1 | contig 29350 bp, 34 predicted proteins | sample 7277841 | NCBI WGS metagenome assembly JAANCK01 (sample SAMN14222788, study PRJNA588281) | permafrost metagenome | isolation source: Arctic cryosol methane SIP | place: Canada:Nunavut | collected 2015-07 | reverse complement strand
GTAGAAGAAGTAGCCGATGTTGTGCGCCTTGAACACTTCGATCAGGCGCGCGTATTCGCGCTTGTTGGCTTCCAGTGATTTCAGCTTGAAACGGCAGGAACCGAATGCACCCGACGGCGTGGTACGCAGCGCGGCAATCGCCGCATCGGTTTCCTTGCTGGTGTCGATCAAGTCTTCGGTCAGCGCGCCGATGATGCCGTTGCGGCCGGCGTAGACTTTGTCGATTTTATCTTTGTGCTTGCGCGCGGTTTCGATCACGCCGCACGCCGAGGCGTTGATGACAGCGGTGACGCCACCGGACTGTGCGTAAAAGGCATTCTTTTTAGCCACTTTTTAATCTCCTTGTCTGAAAGCAAATACAAAAAAGCTAGCGTCGGACTGAATCAGTTCTGAGCTGGCCTTTTATTCAATTGTTACCGCTGGCTGGCACTTCTGCCAGACGCTTGGCTTCTTCGTCAGCCTGCATTTTCAGCAGCGTGGTGACGCAGTCGCCGATATCGTCGTATTCCTCGCGGCCGGTGCTGAAGCGATCCCGGATACGGTAGAAAAACATGCTGCGGTAGCGTGAGTCACCGGTTTTTGACAGCACGAAATGACAGCCGCGCTCGAGCCAGTAAAAGCCTGGGCACAAGGTCAATTCACGGTCGTCAATATGCAGGCGGATTTCAGTTTCGACGTCCTGAACTTCGACGTCGTGGCCGTAGCGTTCTTTCACCGCGCCGGAAACAATCCAGCGCTCGGTGTCGGTCATGGGCGAAATCTGCTGCGGCATCTTCGCTGCGTTTAAGCCAACGCTGCAAAAATCGAATCGCGAATGCCGTCCACTTTGCCGACGCCGGCGACCTTCACATACTTGGGTGCACCGGCTTCGCCGCGTGCTGCCCAGTCGCCGTAGTACTTCACCAGCGGCTCGGTCTGCGCGTGATAGACGTCGAGACGCTTTTTCACGGTGTCTTCATGATCATCGTCGCGCTGGATCAGGTCTTCGCCGGTGGCGTCGTCCTTGCCAGCCACTTTGGGCGGGTTGAACACGACGTGATAGGTACGGCCAGACGCCACGTGTACGCGACGGCCCGACATGCGCTTGACGATTTCTTCGTCGGCGACGTCGATCTCGACCACGTAATCAATCGGCACGCCAGCGGCCTTCATCGCCTCAGCCTGCGGAATGGTGCGCGGGAAACCATCGAACAGATAGCCGTTTTTGCAGTCGGCTTCGGTCAGGCGTGATTTCACCATGCCGATGATGATGTCGTCGGAGACCAGGCCACCCGCGTCCATGATGGCTTTGGCTTGCATGCCGAGTTCACTGCCGGCCTTGATCTGCGCACGCAACATGTCGCCCGTGGAAATCTGTGGGATGCCGTATTTTTCCTTGATGTAATTAGCCTGGGTGCCCTTGCCGGCGCCAGGGCCGCCCAACAGAATCAAACGCATTGCATGTCTCCCTTAAGTTTTAAGTGTGTCAAACCGCGTTAGCCTAAGGCAAGCGCGGTTTGAGCAACACTTAAAAAATTTTATTGCGGGATTGAAGTTGTTTGAAACAGGCCACGAACCCGCGCCAGGTCTTCCGCCGTATCGACCCCCGGAGCCGGTGCAACGGGCGTAATCCCGAGGCTGATGCGGTAGCCATGCCATAACACGCGCAATTGCTCGAGCATCTCGAAGCGTTCCAGCGGCGAGGCCGCCAGGCTGGCATAGGTACGCAGAAATCCGGCGCGATAGGCGTACAAACCGATGTGGCGCAACGCGCCCAGATCGTGCGGCATCACCTGTTTTAAAGCGAAGGCATCACGCGGCCAGGGAATCGGTGCACGACTGAAATACAGCGCGTAACCCGCTGCGTCGGCCACGACTTTGACGACATTGGGATTGATGAAATCAGCATGATCGTGAATCGGATGCGCCAGCGTCGCCATCACCGCATCGTCGTGCAGCACCAACTGTCGCGCGACTTCGCGGATCAGCGCCGGATCGATCAGCGGTTCGTCGCCCTGCACGTTGACCACCAGCGTGTCGTCATCCCAGCCCAGGGTTTCGGCCACTTCGACCAAACGCTCGGTGCCGGATTGATGCTCGGGTGAGGTCATGATGACCGGATGGCCCGCCGCGGCCACCACCTGCTGCACGCGGCAATCGTCGGTGGCCACCACAACTGACTCGGCGCCTGACTGCAACGCGCGCTCCACCACATGCAGCACCATTGGACGTCCGCCGATATCCGCCAGCGGCTTGCCCGGCAAGCGGCTCGACGCATAACGCGCAGGAATGACGACCCGGAAGCGCATGCTCAGCCCTTGCCGTGAATTTCGTCCACCTCAAGCGGGCGCGCCTCTTCCGGCAGCATCACCGGGATATCGTCGCGGATCGGATAAGCGATGCGACATACCGGGCACACCAGTTCATGTACCGGCTTTTTCCAGGTCAGCGCGCCTTTGCAAACCGGGCACACGAGGAGATCAAGAAGCTTCGGGTTCATTAATCAGGTTCCTGTATAAGTACTGCGCCTTGGCCTCACTGGGCTGCTGCGACTTTTTTTGATAAAGATGGATATCCGCAATCGACAGCAGGGTCACCAGGTCATGGCCATCCTGCGGTGCGTGGCTGATCCCCAGGCTCACCCCCATCGGCAAGCCGTTGCTCTGACTCCAGGCTTGGGTGCGCGCCTCGATGCGCTCAAAAATCTGCTGCATCGCCACATCGCTGCGCACGGGCAGGATGGCGACAAACTCGTCTCCTCCCCAACGGCCACAGATGCCCATTTCAACTGATTCGCTGAAAATTTGCGCAAACTCGGCCAGCACGCGATCGCCCACGCCGTGGCCGTAGCGGTCGTTGACCATTTTGAACTGATTGAGGTCGGCAAACAGAACTGTGGCGGGATGGGCTTCGTTGGTCTTGTCGAATATGTTGTCCGCCGCTGCCAGTAACCCATGGCGATTGAGCAAGCCGGTGAGCGCATCGAAACGGCTGCGATAATCCAGCTGACTGCGCTGTTCTTCGATCCGCCCCATCAGGATGTAGGCGTACAAGGCCAGCGCAAGCCAGAACACCCCGAAAAACACGTCGCCCGCGCTGATCTCGAAACCGCCCATGCGATAACGGAAAGCGAATAACACCGCCATTCCGAGAAAGGCGCCGCCGAGCACTTCGGCGAACAGACGCATGCCGTAGCGCATGCCATTGCCCAGCAATACCATCAGGAACGCCAGTGCAGACGGCGGAAGGGGATTGGGATCATGGATCACGCACAGGGTGACGATCAGCAGATCGGCGGCCATCGCACCCCGGATGTTTTGCAGCGTGACGCCATGCAAGGCCTGGCGAAAAAACCAGCTGTTGAACATGAAATAAACGCCCAGCGCCATCAGTAACTGCTCGATGCTGAACAGCACCGGCGACACGCTGTCCAGTGTCGAGAAATAAATCACCGCCAGCGCGAAAAACAGATAGCGCGTAAAAAACTGGGTAACGATTTCCGAGCGATCCGGCATCCAGAAACCGGCATCGCCTGTCTCGGCCTCCCAGCGGCAAGGATGGCGACGATCGCTCCAGTCAGACTTTTTCATCCCAAACCTCCCTGCGCATGCGTGAGTTATGGAGTTGTTTGATGCGTGCGCTTAACCAATCGATGAGTCCGGGTTCCGGAGCGACGTCGAGTTGCACCGCCCACCAATCTGTTCCCGCAAACGTGAGGCATTTTACCGCGTCTTTTTCGGTCATCATCACCGAACCGGCGGCGGGAATATCCTGTGGCTGGAAAGCATGATGATCGGAAAAAGCGCGCGGCTTGAAGCGAATGCCCGCTGCCAGCAGCATGTCGAAAAATCCCTGCGGACGACCGATCCCGGTTACGGCGAGCCAGTCTTGCGCCGGCAGCTCACGCAGTGGCCGGGTTGCCTGGGGTGCACGCAGGCGATAAACCGGGCCGGCGGTGTAATCGGCACGCCAACTCGTCACGGGCAAGTCAGCACGCGGCTGCGCGGCCCCGCGCACCACCTGAATCACCGCATCGACCTGGTTGAGGCGACGGACGGGTTCGCGCAGCGGCCCGGCCGGCAGCGGCCAGCCATTGCCCAGCCCGCTCGCTGCATCCAACACCGCCAGCTCAATATCGCGCTTCAAGCGGTAATGTTGCATGCCATCGTCCGACACCAGCACATCCACCTCCGGGTGGCGCGCCAGCAGGGTCTGCGCCGCGGCCACACGGTCACGTCCGACCACCACCGGGACATTGGTTTTAAACCGGATCAGCACAGGCTCGTCGCCCACGTCGCTTGCCAGGCTATCAGCCTGCACGTCGATGCAGCCGCGCGTCGCCCCCCCATAGCCTCGACTAATCACGCCCGGGCGATACCCCTGGGCGCACAGCCAGTTCACCAGCCAGATGGTCAGCGGGGTTTTACCACTCCCGCCCGCCGTAATATTGCCGACAACGATCACCGGCACTTCCACGGCAACTGAAGCCAGCCAGCCGCGCCGATAGGCCAGACGACGCAGCCCGGATACCGCGGCAAACAATAAAGCCAGAGGTGAGAGCAGCACCGTGAACACGCTGGTGCGCGCCCAGAGATACTGTAAGGAAAACACAGGCGTCCGCTCAGGGAGCGGTTTGGGTGGCGAACGTAATGCGGACGAGGCCCACCTGACGCGCCGCCTCCATCACGTTGATCACCGACTGATGCGTTGCGCGCGCGTCAGCGTTGATGACCACCACAGGCTCGGGCAAGTTGCCGGCGGCCTGCTTTAATGCTGCAGCCAGCGCGCCCACCGACGCATCGCCAATCGCGGTGTTGTCGATCTGGTAGCGGCCATTCTCGGCCACCGCTACTTCGATCTGCTTGGGCGGGTTGGGCGTCGGCGCGGCGCTGCTGCTGGGCAGATTGATCTTGAGTTCGGCAAAGCGCGCGTACGTGGTGGTGACCGCGAGAAAAATCACGATCACCAGCAGAATGTCGATGAACGGAATCAGATTGATTTCCGGATAGTCTTCCCGCCGGCCGCGACGAAAGTTCATGGCTTACTTCCGGTCGCCGTGGACGATTTCCACCAGCTTGATGGCCTGTTGCTCCATGTCGACCACCAGCGATTCCACTTTGCCGCGGAAGAAACGATAGGCAATCATGGTCGGGATCGCCACGATCAAACCGAATGCGGTGTTGTACAGGGCGATTGAAATGCCGTGCGCCAGCTGGCCCGGATTAGTGCCGCCACCGGTCTGCGCACCGAAGATCTCGATCATGCCGATGACCGTACCCAGCAGACCCAGCAAGGGCGCCATGCTGGCAATCGTGCCGAGCGAGGTCAGAAAACGGTCGAGCTCATGGGTCACGGCACGCCCGGATTCCTCAATCGATTCCTTCATCACTTCACGCGAGTTATTCGAGTTCTTGAGCGCCGTCGCAAATATCCGGCCGAGCGGCGAACTGTCGTTTAACTGCTTGATCAGTTCGGAGGGCACGCCACGTTCCTGATAGACCTTGATCGTCTCTTGCAACAGGCTGGATGGCGCGACTTCCTGGGTGCGCAGGCTGTAAGCACGCTCGATAATAATGGCTACGGCTAAAACAGACGCCAGAATCAGCGGGAAGATCGGCCAACCGGCCGCCTCAATGATGGCAAACACTGAATACCACTCCTAATAAAACAACAGACGAAATGTAGCGCCCGCATACCCATTTCGGCAAGCACCAATTATTCGGGCAGATGCGTTGTCGAAGGAGTCGAGTTCTCCACAATTGATGTGGATAAGTCTGTGAGGAACCACCAGCCGGACACGCTAAACGCCCGCCCACAAAGGAAAAAGTGCTTCGGCACAAAAAGTAACCAATTACCTTACCTGTTAAATTTCAATAGGTTACGATAATCCATTCAACGTCAATAGGGTTTTAAACATTATTTTCGTGAAAGAATGATGACTGTGAATGAACCGTGTCGAACGTGAACCCGTTATCCTGCGCGCCATGGATTTGATCGACGACCACATTGGCAGCGCGCCCACCCTGCCCGTTCTGACCGTAAGCGAACTTAACCGTATGGCGCGCCGTGCGCTGGAGTCGCAGCTGCCGCTGCTGTGGGTGGAAGGCGAAGTGTCCAATTTCATCCGCGCGGCATCCGGCCACTGGTATTTCTCGCTCAAGGACGCGGGCGCCCAGGTGCGCTGCGTGATGTTTCGCGGTCGTAACCAGTTTGCCGGGTTTACGCCAGCCAACGGCGATCACATCGAACTACGCGCCCTGCCCTCGCTGTATGAAGCGCGCGGCGAATTCCAGCTGGGCGGCGAATCGATACGCCGCGCGGGAGCGGGGCGTTTGTTCGAGGCTTTTCTCAAACTCAAGGCCAAGCTTGAAGCAGAAGGATTATTCGACCCGCTCAACAAGCGCGCTTTGCCACGGTTTCCACGCTGCATTGGTATCGTCACCTCGCCGCAGGCGGCCGCCCTGCATGACGTGCTCACCGCGCTGGCGCGCCGCATGCCGGGCTTGCCGGTGATTATTTATCCCACGCCGGTGCAAGGCGCGGCGGCCGGCGCACAGATTGCCGCCGCCATCCGCGGCGCCGGACGACGCGCGGAATGTGACGTGCTGCTGGTGTGTCGCGGCGGCGGCTCGCTGGAAGACCTGTGGGCGTTCAACGACGAAGCCGTGGCACGCGCGATCGCCGCCAGCCCGATGCCGGTGGTAAGCGGAGTCGGCCACGAAACCGATTTCACCCTGGCTGATTTTGCCGCCGATCTGCGCGCCCCCACGCCCACTGCAGCCGCTGAGCTCGCCAGCCCAGTGCGCCAGGACTTGCTGCAACAAATCGGGCAACTGGCTCACCAACTCCATCACCAGTTTGCGCGCAGACAGCATAACGACATGCAGCGGCTGGATTACCTGGCGCGGCGGCTGATCCATCCGGCCGAGCAACTACGCCAGCAACAGCTTGGCCTGCGACAGCTGGCGCAGCGCCTCGGCCACAGCATGCGAAACCAACTCGCGCACGAACAGTTACGCATGGCACAGCTCAGCCAGCGCCTGGTCACACCGCGTCACCGCATTCAACACGAACAACTCAATCTGAATGCCCTGCAAACGCGTGCCCAGCGCGCAGCGCAAAACCAGCGCCAGCAGCGTCTATCCAACCTGGCGCGACTCAGCAGCAGCCTCGCCCATCTCAACCCGGAAGGCGTGCTGGCGCGCGGCTACAGCATCGTCCAGCGACAAAATGGTCACGTGGTACACGACGCGGCGACCCTGCGCACGGGCGACACCCTCAACATCCGGTTTCACCGTGGGCAGGCATCCTCCACGGTCAATTCGGCTCAGGTCGATTCACCGCCCACGCCCGAGCCCAAGTGACGCTCGACCTCGGCGAACGCCTGTATCTCCAGATCGCCCGCCAGGCAGTCCAGCGTCACCGCATCCGGCCATGAGCGCAGCCAGGTCAGCTGCCGCTTGGCGAGCTGGCGCGTGGCAGCCAGCCCCTGCTCGCGCAAACCGGTCAGGTCGATTTCGCCGTTGAGATAAGCCCACGCCTGGCGATAACCAACCGCCCGCATCGCAGGCAGATCGGCCGTCAGCGCAAATTTCCGGCGCAACGTTTTCACTTCCTCGATCAGCCCATCGGCCAGCATCGCGTCAAACCGCGCGGCGATACGCTGGTGCAACGCCGCACGCTCGGACGGGATCAACGCGAGTTGCAACACCCGATAGGGCAACGCAGTTTGCGCCTGATCGAGCAAGGCCGACATCGGCTTGCCGGTCAGCTGAAAAATCTCCAGCGCGCGGCCGATGCGTTGCGCATCGTTCGGTGCCAGCCGGGCAGCCGTGGGCGGATCGATCCGCGCCAGATCGGCATGCAATGCAGGCCAGCCGCGACTGGCCGCCTCAACCTCCAGCTTCCGCCGCAACGCCGCATCGGCACGCGGCAAATCGTCAAGGCCATTTAACAGCGCGCGGAAATACAGCATGGTGCCGCCCACCAGCAGCGGCACCATGCCGCGCGCCACAATGTCGCTCATCAAGCGCAGCGCATCGTTGCAAAACGCCGCGGCCGAATAGGCCTCGGTGGGATCGCGGATATCGAGTAAATGATGCGGCGCCCGCGCCAGCGTGGCGGCGTCGGGCTTGGCCGTGCCGATGTCCATGCCGCGATACACCAGCGCCGAATCGACGCTGATGATTTCAAGCGGAAAGCGTTCGACCAGACTGACCGCCAGCGCGGTCTTGCCGGAAGCGGTCGGGCCCATCAGGAAAATGGCGGGAGGGAGAGGTACAGGCATGGCGGCCGATTATGCCGCAGCCGTCCGGACGGCAGGCGAAAAAACAGCGGGAACGCCCCGCCGTTTCGGGATACGTTCAGATATAGCTTTTTTGCACGCTGCGTTTGCCGGGCAACTTCTTCAGAATGACCACGCCCTTGGCCACGTCGATATCTGCCACCGGGATATTTTCGTACACCGGATTAAGCGGTTTCAGCATCCAGCCGTCATCGTGTTTCACGATCTGGCGAAAGATGTATTCGTCGTTCACAAAAGCCACTACATACGAGCCATCCTTCACCAGCCCGGACGGCTCGACCACGATAATCTCGCCCTCCGCGAATTCCGGCAGCATGGAATCGCCCAGCACCATCAGCGCATAAGGCTCGGCGCTGGAACAGTTGCTGGCTTCGTTGATATCCTGAATCGGGATGGTTTTGCGTTCGGTGCGTTCGTTCATGGCAGTCTCACTGGTTCGATCAGGCAAAGCTTATATACAAAACGCCCCTGCGCAAAATGAAACCGGCCACAAGAAACCGCTATCCATTCAAGGGTATTGCCCGGTTTGCTGCGAGCATGGCAATGACACGGGGTTGTCGCGTCTGCGTGCTAAGGTCTGCGCGCCCCACTCGCTGGCCTCGCAGCGGCCGGTTTCCGCAAACCCACCCTGAAAATCGCCCATGCCAGAACCCGTTTCCCTTACACGCCGACGCACCCTGCAACTGCTGTCCGGCTTGCCGATGCTGCCGCTGGCCCCAATGCTGGCCGGCCTGCCGCTGGTTGCCGAAGCCCGGCCGGATGGCAAGCCAGTGCGCTACAAGTTCGGCGCAATGGCAGCGCCGTCACTGGCCAATCCCGCACAGATGGCAGAGACCTATGTCGCCTCGACCCTGACCACAGGCAGCGGGCGCGATGCCCGAACCTACGCGCTGGCTTACGAGACTTTTTTCCTGACCGGCGACACGGTGCCGCGCACAGGTGGCGGCAGCATTCTCGCCGGCGGCTACTTCGACATCCGCAACGCGCCCATCATCGATGCGAGTTCGCCTAGCCTGCGCCAGTTCTTTTCCGACTGTCCTGATGGCATGACCTTGTTGAACCTGCAGAAGGCGCGCTCACCGCGCCGCGGCTACCAGCGCATCTTCGCGGTGGTGCAGTTCGAGTACACCAGCAGGAACGCCGCCGGCGAATCGATGTCGCGCCTGTTGCCCTCGCCGATCGCGGTGCTGACGCTGAATCAAAACAAACGCAGCGGCAAGCTGAGCCTGGTCAGTTATTCCAACGTCGACACCCGCAGCGTGAACGGCCTGTGGATCACCTGCGGCGCCAGCCGTTCGCCCTGGAACACCCACCTGTCGAGCGAGGAATACGAGCCCGACGCGGTGACGATCGCGGGCAACGTCAAATTCAGGATCTTCAGCCAGAACCTGTACGGCGATCCGCACCAGGCCAACCCCTACCACTACGGCCACCTCCCCGAAGTGACCGTTCATCCAGACGGCACCGGCAGCATCAGGAAGCACTATTGCATGGGCCGCATTTCGCATGAGTTGGTGGAAGTCATGCCCGACGAACGCACCGTGCTGATGGGCGACGACGCTACCAACGGCGGCTTGTTCATGTTCATCGCCGACCGCGCGCGCGACCTGTCGGCCGGCACGCTGTACGTGGCGAAGTGGCTGCAGAAGACCGCCGAAAACGGCGGCTCGGCCGACCTCAACTGGATCCGCCTCGGCCACGCCAGCAGCGACGAAATCAGGGCGCTGGCCGACAGCCGCACTGCTGCCGACATCGTCGACGTCAAGACCAGCGACCCGTCCGACCCCGGCTACACGCCCATTCCGTTCGGCGGCACAACCCAGTGGGTCAAGTTCACCGCCGGCCAGGACAAGGCCTCAGCCTTCCTCGAAACCCACCGTTACGCTGCGTACAAGGGCGGCAGCCTCGGCTTCACCAAAATGGAAGGCACCACGCTCAACGCCCGCGACAAGATCGCCTACTCCGCGATCAGCTACGTGCAGACGGCCATGACCAACGGCTCCGGCGGCATCGCGATCCAGGGGCCGCAGGCAGGCATGGTCTACGCGTGGACACTCGACGGCGGCCAGTCCGACGACAGCGGCGCGCGCATACCCAGCGTATGGGTGCCCACCCGCGGCGCGCCCCTGCTGCTCGGCGAAGACCTGGCCACGCCAGATGCACTGGGCAACCTCGCCCATCCCGACAAGATCGCCAACCCGGACAACCTGAAATTCTCCGAAGCGATGCGCACCCTCTTCATCGGCGAAGACAGCGACCGCCACGTCAACAATTTCCTGTGGGCCTACAACGTCGACACCGGCACCCTGTCACGCATCCTGTCGTGTCCGTCCGGCGCCGAATCGACCGGGCTGCACGCGGCCGACGACATCAATGGCTTTTGCTACATCCTGAGCAACTTCCAGCACCCGGGCGACTGGCTACTGAAAAAGGACGCCAGCGGCAACGTCACCGGGGGGCTGCACGCCAAAGTGTACGCAAGCCTCGATCCGATCGAGTTGGCCCACTACAGGAACAAGTTCAGCGCCGCAGTGGGTTACCTGACGCTCACAGGGCGCGTTCCGAGGTCCTGACCCCGTGAGTAATGCAAGGCCGCGATGCCCAAAATGTATTAGTCGCGTTCCGCAACAAAACGCGCAATGAATGCCCCCTCATAGCCCGCTGGCAGGGGAATGCTGACACGATGGCCGCTACCCGGTGCGACGTCGACCGGGATGCTGTTTTTGCCGTGCATGCATGTAATCGTCAGTTCCAGATTGCCCCTGGGGTGGATGAGTTCGATGCGGTCGCCGACTGAAAACCTGTTCTTGACGTCAACTTCAGCCAGACCTGCCGCGTCATACGCCATGACGTCGCCGACATACAGGCTGCGGTCCGACTCGGAATGGCTGGTCAGGTAGCTCTGGTATTCGCGATCCGGATGGCGTTCGTAGAAACCGCCGGTATACCCCCGGTTGGCCAGACCGTCGAGCTCGCGCAGCAGGGTCGGATCGAGCGGACGGCCGGCGACGGCATCGTTGATCGCCTGGCGATAGCTTTGGCAGGTGCGCGCCACATAGTAGGGCGACTTGGTGCGGCCTTCGATCTTGAGCGAGTCGATGCCGATTTCCGTCAGCCGCTGCACGTGCTCAATGGCGCGCAGGTCTTTCGAGTTGAGGATATAGGTGCCGTGTTCGTCTTCTTCGATCGGCAGGTAGCTGCCGGGGCGTTCCTTTTCTTCCAGCAAGTACACGTCGCCGTCCGGCGCGACGGTGGCGGGCTTGACGTCGTACTCCCAGCGGCAGGAATTGGTACACGCGCCCTGGTTGGGGTCGCGGTGGTTGAAATAGCCCGACAGCAGGCAGCGGCCGGAATAGGCGATGCACAGCGCCCCATGGACGAAGACTTCAAGTTCCATGTCCGGGCATTCCTGGCGAATCTCGGCGATCTGATCGAGCGAGAGTTCACGCGACAGAATGACGCGCTTGATGCCGAGTTTTTTCCAGAACCGCACTGCCGCGTAGTTGACGGTGTTGGCCTGTACCGAAAGGTGAACGGGCATGTCAGGCCAGGTTTCGCGGATCATGTCGATCAGGCCCGGGTCGGCCATGATCAGCGCGTCCGGCTTGAGGGCGATGACCGGCGCCATGTCGGCCAGGTAGGTTTTCAGTTTGCTGTTGTGCGGGGAAATGTTGCTGACGACATAGAACAGCTTGCCGCGGCTGTGCGCGTATTCGATGCCGGTGCCCAGCGCAACTTCGTCACGGAAGCTGTTGTTGCGGACCCGCAGGCTGTAGCGCGGCTGACCGGCATACACCGCGTCTGCGCCAAAGGCGAGCGCCGTTTCCAGCATGGTTTGCGAACCGGCGGGGGCCAGTAACTCGGGGCAGTGGATCTGTGAGGGTTTCAAGTGGGATGACCGGTAAATGAAAAGGGCGAGTCTTTCTGCGACTACTCAGCGCCCGCGCATGAACATCGCATCCAGCTCCTTGAGGCTGACCTGAAACCAGGTCGGACGGCCGTGATTGCACTGTCCTGCCCGCTCGGTGACTTCCATTTCACGCAGCAGGGCATTCATTTCGGGCAGCGCCAGCTGGCGGTTGGCGCGCACCGCGCCGTGACACGCCAGGGTGGCCAGCAGTTCGTTGCGGCGTTCGGCGAGCAGGCGCATCACGCCGAATTCGGCCGCTTCGTGCAGTACGGCGCGGGTGAGTTCGACCGGGTCGGCATTTTTCAATAGCCAGGGCACCGAGCGCACCGCGACCGAGGTGGGCGAGGTGATCGACAGTTCAAAACCGATGTCGCGCAAGGCATCCAGATGCGGGCTGATTTCGGCCGCGTCGCGCGCATCCACTGTCAGTGCGACCGGGATCAGCAGGGTTTGCGCGGGCACCGCGCGGGCATCGAGCGCGGCCTTGAGTTTTTCATACACGACACGCTCGTGTGCGGCGTGCATATCGACCAGCACCAGCCCCTGGGCGTTTTGCGCCAGCACGTAAACGCCATGCAATTGTGCGATGGCGTATCCGAGCGGCGGCGCGTCGCCGCCTTCAGGCAAGGGCCGCGCTGCAGGCGCGACACCCATCCCTGAATCCTGGCCCCCGAATCCTGACCCCTGAGCCAAGGGCGCGCCACTTGATGGATGCGCCGCAAGCGGCGCATAGAACGCCATCGCCTCGTTGACCTGCAACGGGCTGACCTGCAGCGGCATCGTCGTTTGCCAGGGTGTAGTCGCGGCAAAGGGCGACACGGCCCCTTCTGGCACGGGCAACACGGCACCGGCCTCACCAGCCGCTGGTGCCGCCAGCAACCGCTCAACGGCATGAAACAAAAACTGGTGCACGCCGCGGCTTTCGCGAAAACGGATCTCGGTTTTGGCCGGGTGCACGTTCACGTCCACCCCGTCCGGCGGCAGGCTGATGAACAGGCAATACGCCGGGTTCAACTGATGGTGCAGCACGTCGCGGTAGGCTTCTTTCAATGCGTGGACGATCAGCTTGTCGCGCACGTAGCGGCCGTTGACGAACACATGCTGGCTGTCGCGGCTGGCCGTTGCCGCGCCGGGGCGGATCACCCAGCCGGCCACGCGCAACGCACCCGCCGCCGCATCGACCGCAACGGTGTTGGACTCGAACGCCTCGCCCAGCACCTGGCGCACCCGCGCGGCGGCGGTCGCCACGTTGAAGCGCAGTAGCACCCGGCCGTTGTGGCTCAGGACAAATGCGGTATCCGGATGCGAGAGCGCTTGCCGCCGCACGGTCTCGGCGCAGTGGGCGTATTCGGTCGCTTCGGTTTTGAGAAACTTGCGCCGCGCCGGGGTATTGAAAAACAGGTCCTGAATGTCGAGCGTGGTGCCGATGCCGCGCGCGACGGGTGTCGGCTCAGCCAGCTGGCCGCCTTCGACCTGCAGCGCCCAGGCGTGCTCGGCGCCGGGATGATCAGAGCTGGCGCTGCGGCTGCTGAGCTGCACCCGGGCAATGGCCGCGATCGAAGCCAGCGCTTCGCCGCGAAATCCCAGGCTGGCGACCTGTTCCAGGTCGGCCAGGCTGGCGATTTTGCTGGTGGCGTGGCGGGTCAGCGCGAGTGCGAGTTCATCGCGCGGGATGCCGCAACCGTTATCGCTCACGCGCATGCGCTTTACGCCGCCCTGTTCCAGTTCGATCTGGATTTCGGTCGCGCCGGCGTCGAGGCTGTTTTCGAGGATTTCTTTCAGCGCGGCCGCCGGACGTTCGACCACCTCGCCGGCGGCGATTTGCGAAATCAGCACATCGGGTAAAACGCGGATGCTCACAATGAACCGGAAAAAGGCACGCCGCGCCGCGCCGCCATGGCTCGACCCAGACGCTCGATTTCAGCCGCGCCTAGCACCTGACGTGCCAACGGCAGCACGTGGGTGTTTTCAAATTCGAGGTGACTACGGTTCATCGAGATAAAGCGTTGAGCCAGTGCTTCATCCAGCATTGCTGCCGTGCCGGCTTCAATCGACTGCAACTGCACCTGCAACCGCCGCCACAGCAGCGCCAGTTCGTCGTGCTCCAGCGTCAGGGTTTCGACCAGATCGCAGGCGCCAGGCGCATTCGCCTGTTCCAGCAGCGGGAACAGATTGCGTTCTTCGTCGTCGTGGTGATGCACCGCTGCGCTATCGAAATACGCCAGCACCGCGCGTGCGGCTTGCTGTGCCTGGCTGTCCGCGCCATGTGCGGGCAGATACGCCAGCAGCTTTTCGAGCGTGTCGCACTGCCTGGCGATGCGACCGTGACAGGCTTCCAGCACGTCGAGCGGGCGATCGAAGCCCGGTGCCGCCGCGCCCAGCAAACTCATCATGGATTGCGCGTCAGCCGGGACGGCGCAGTGATCGGGTGCTTGGCGAAATAGGCTTTGACGCCATCGACGATGGCCACGATCAGCTTGTCCTGGTAATCGGGATCGTTGAGGCGCTTTTCTTCTTCCGGATTGGAGATGAACGCGGTTTCGATCAGGATCGAGGGAATATCGGGCGCTTTCAGCACGGCAAACCCCGCCTGCTCGACATGCGATTTGTGCAGCGTATTGACGCCGCCAATTTTCATCAGCACCGCGTGTCCCAGTTTCATGCTGTCGTTGATGGTGGCGGTCTGCGACAGATCGATCAGGGTGCGTTTGAGGGACGGGTCCTTGACGTCGATGTTGAGTCCGCCGATCAGATCGGCATCGTTTTCCTTCTTCGCCAGCCAGCGTGCCGCCGCCGATGTCGCGCCGCCCTCAGACAGCGCAAACACCGATGAGCCGCGCGCATCCGGCCTGATGAAGGCGTCGGCGTGGATTGACAGGAACAGATCCGCCTTCAGCGCGCGAGCCTTGACCACCCGCTGCCCCAGCGGCACGAAATAATCACCATCGCGAATCAATACGCCGCGCATGTTTTCCTGCGCATCGATTTTTTGCTTGAGTTTCTTGGCGAGGGCCAGCGTGATGTCTTTTTCATGCGAACCGTTGGCGCCGCCCGCGCCGGGATCCTCGCCACCGTGGCCGGCATCAATCGCCACGGTGATCAGGCGGGCATATTGGGCCACGACTGGACTGGCAGGCCTGACTGGCTTGGCTGATTCGACCATGCCTGGGCTGGAGGGTTTGGCCGAATCGACCCCGGCTGGCGTAGCCGGTTTGACGGGCTCAGTCAAATCGGAAGTGACGGGCTTGGGGGCTTCAGACACGTTGGGCTGCGATGAAACGACCTGCCTGTTTATCACATCAGCCGCCGCGACCACCGGATACAGATCCACGACCAGGCGATAGCCGTACTGCCCCAGCGGGGCCAACTGAAACAGTGTGGGTTTGATCGCGGTCTTGAGGTCGAGCACCAGGCGCATCACCCCGGGGCGATTCGTGGCAATCCGGATCGCGCCGACATAGGGATCTGTCGCGGTCAGCTGGCCAGCCAGTGCGTCAAGCACCGCGCCCGCTTCCACGCCTTCGAGGTCGATCACCAACCGGTCGGGATTGCTCAGAGTGAAGAATTTGTACGCTACCGGTTGCGCCGCTTCCAGCGTGATACGGGTGTAATCGGGCGACGGCCACAAACGGGTCGCGCTGAGTTGCACGGCCTGAGCCATGCCCGACGTCAGCGCACAACACAGCAGCAGAATTTTTAACAGGATGTGCAACATGTCTCCAGATAACGGGTGCCGCGCGAGCTGCGGGCCAGGCATTCAACGTCACGACTGTCGTCGTCGATCAGCAGCCGGATAATCACGTCGGGCGCCGGCAGCCAGCCTGCGGCCTTTTCCGGCCATTCGATCAGACTCACCGCCTGGCCACTGACATCGCGAAAACCGGCGTCCAGCCATTCGCGCGGATCGTGCAAACGGTACAGGTCGAAATGATACAGCTCAAACGCTGGCAGGCTATAGCTTTCGGCCAATGTGTAGGTCGGGCTTTTCACGCGCCCGGTATAGCCCAGCGCCCTTAGCAGTCCGCGCACCAGGGTTGTCTTGCCTGCACCCAGATCGCCCTCAAGGTAGAAGGTCATACCGGGCACAAGTTCCCGCGCCAGCCGCGCGCCAAACGCCAGCGTCGCCGCCTCGTCGGGCAGATGGCAACGGCAGTGCACGGTATCATCGTCCTTATGCATGAAGACTTAGCGCAGTTGGCACAGCAAATCAAACTCTGGGGACGCGAGCTGGGCTTCGCCGCCGTGGGCATTGCGGACGGCGAATTGAGCGCCGCCGAAGCAGGCTTGCAGGAATGGTTGGCGCAGGGGTTTCATGGCGAAATGGATTATATGGCGGCGCACGGCGTGAAGCGCAGCCGCCCGGCCGAACTGGTGCCCGGCACCCTGCGCATCATCAGCGTGCGGCTGGATTATTTTCCGCCGGCATCCGTCGATCCCCACACAGTACTGGCCGACCCCAACGCGGCTTACGTCGCACGCTACGCGCTGGGCCGCGATTACCACAAGGTGCTGCGTAACCGCCTGCAAACCCTGGCCGAAAAGATCAGCGGCGAAGTCGGCGAACATCGTTTTCGTGTCTTCACCGACAGCGCACCGGTGCTGGAAGTCGAACTCGCCACCAAGTCCGGACTTGGCTGGCGCGGCAAACACACCCTGCTGCTGAACCGGCAACACGGCTCGTGGTTTTTTATCGGCGAAATCTACACCGACCTGCCCTTGCCGGTGGATATGCCCGAAACCAGCCACTGCGGCAGCTGTCAGGCCTGCATCGACATCTGTCCCACCCAGGCCATTGTTGCGCCCTACTCGCTCGACGCGCGGCGCTGTATTTCCTATCTCACCATCGAGCTCAAAGGCAGCATCCCGCTGGACCTGCGGCCGCTCATGGGCAACCGCATCTACGGCTGCGACGACTGCCAGCTGGTGTGCCCGTGGAACCGCTTTGCACAGACCGCCGAACTGACCGATTTCAGCGTGCGTAACGGCCTCGATAGCGCCGGTTTGATCGAGCTGTTTGCCTGGAACGAGACCGACTTCAATGAACGGCTGGCGGGTTCACCGATCCGTCGAATCGGCTTTGAGCGCTGGCTGCGCAACATCGCGGTCGCGCTGGGCAACGCACCGTCGTCTCCCGATATTGCGACCGCACTCGGCGCGCGCCTGGAGCATCCATCCGCGTTGGTGCGCGAGCATGTTGCGTGGGCGCTGGCGCAGCAGAAGACTTAGTCGCTTCGCAACTCCTCGCGCGCGTGGCGAATCACCGACGCGCCCGAACTCAGCGCCAGTCCGGCCAGTACCAGTGCCACCGCAATATCCGGCCAGCCTTGTTCCGTCGCCCATACCCCGGCCGCCGCGCCCATCACCGCCAGGTTGCCCAGCGCGTCGTTGCGCGAGCACAGCCACACTGAGCGCGCCTGCGCGTCGCCCTGGCGATGCGCATACAGCAGTGCCGCCACGCCGACGTTGACCGCCAGTGCCAAGAGGCTCACCCAGCCCATGATGAACGGCTCCGGCACCACGCCGGCCGACCACTGCCAGGCTGACTTGGCGAGCACAAACACGCCGTAGCCCACCATCAGCCAACCCTTCCACAACGCGGTGCGCGAACGCCACACCGGCGCCAGCCCGAGCACGAACAGGGCGACACCGTAGTTGCCGGCGTCGCCCAGAAAGTCGACCGCATCGGCCAGCAGCGACACCGACTGCGCCTTGAAGCTGGCGACGAGTTCGACACCGAACATCAGCGCGTTCAACACCAGCGCAATCCACAGTGCGCGCCGGTAGCGCGGATCGGGCGGAGCCGCGTCGCACACCGAATCGCAAGCGCATCCGCTCATGCCGAATGCCGTCTCAGGTGACCCTGCAGGTAAAATGCCATCTTTCTCATCGTGCCATCCTGCCCCCCATGTCCACGAATGTACATTCCCCCATCGGCGTATTCGATTCCGGCATCGGTGGGCTGACGGTCGTCCGCGCGCTGATGGAACGCCTGCCCTACGAAAACATCGTGTATTTCGGCGACACCGCACGCGTGCCCTACGGTGTGAAATCGGTGGAAACCATCTCCCATTTCACCACCCAGATCGCGCAGTTTCTGCTGGAAAAAGACGTCAAGATGCTGGTCATCGCCTGCAACACCATGGCGGCGGTGGCGGCACAGGTGGTCAAGGACTTGTCGCCGGTGCCGGTGCTGGACGTGATCGACGCGGGCGCGCAGTCGGCGCGCGGCGGCAAGAAAATCGGCGTCATCGCCACCCCCACCACCATCAACAGCAACGCCTACGCGCGCGCCATCCACGACTACGCGCCCGATTCGCGCATCCACTCGCAAGCCTGCGCGCTGTTCGTGCCGCTGGTCGAGGAAGGCTGGCTCGACCACGAAGTCACCCGCCTCACCGCACAGGATTACCTGAAGCCGCTCATGGCCGAACACATCGACACCCTGGTGCTCGGCTGCACCCATTACCCGCTGTTGAAACCGCTGCTGCGCCAGGTCGTGGGCGACGACGTCGCCCTGGTCGATTCCGCCGAAGCCATGGCTGAGCAGGTCGCCAAGCTACTGGCTGAAAAGCATCTCGCCAATCCCGGGCCGGCCCAGCCGCGTTATGACTTCTATGTCACCGACGTGCCGCTACGCTTTCAGACCATCGGCGAACGGTTTTTGGGACGCACGCTGAACAACGTGCATGTGGTGAAGTGGTAAGCATCACCCCAGCATGATCCGCATCAACCCCCAGATCGAACTCGACGAACGCGAAATTCAGGAAGATTTCGTCCGCGCCTCGGGACCGGGCGGGCAAAACGTCAACAAGGTATCGACTGCGGTGCAACTGCGCTTTGACGTGGCCCGCTCGCCCTCGCTGCCCGAGCCGGTGCGCGCACGCCTGGCCATCTTGGCGGGCCGTCGCCTCACCCGTGACGGGGTGCTGATCATCGAAGCCGAACGCTATCGCAGCCAGCGGCGCAACCGCGACGATGCGCTGGAACGTTTGATTGAACTGATTCGTGAAGCCTGCGAAGTCGACAAGCCGCGCCGCCCCACCCGCCCCACGCTGGCCTCGAAGAAACGCCGACTGGAGAGCAAGCAGCGACAGGGGGAAACCAAGAAATTACGGGCGTTGAAACCAGGGCGGGACAGCTGACGGCGTAACCGGGAATCAGTGTCCGGATTGCCCGATCTGATTCTGCGACGGACTCACCCCCGCCGACACCAGATAATCGCGCACATTGCGCAGTTCCTGTTTGGTGCAGGTATTGCTGTTGTGCGGACGGTGCAAGAACCCTTCCACGTCATTCAATACCACGCGAAAACTGGCACCGTGGTGCGGCTCAACTTTGGCGCCCAGATGCGTCAGCATCGACTCCACCTCGCGCCAGTGAACATTCGCGCTCACCGGCCCTTCGAAAATGGTATGCAGCAGACTCTCGTGTTTGTGGCTCATATTGCCTCCCATTCAGCATCCATTTCCAGAATAGGGCTTAAATCGCCACCGCGCGAATCGTGTTAGTCCATTTCGTCGATCCACGCCATCTGGATCGCTTCGAGGATTTTTTCGCCGGAGTGCTCGGGGGCATCGTCGAACTCGGGCAATTCCATCACCCAGCGGTGCAGATCGGTAAAACGGATCGTGCGCGGATCAATTTCGGGATGGGCTTCGGAAAGCTCGATCGCAATGTCGAGGGTGTCGGTCCACTTCATGTCAATGTCCTTCTTTCACCATGTTGATGGTGTACTTGGGGATTTCGATGACCAGGTCGGCTGCGTTCACGCGTGCCTGGCACGACAGGCGCGATTGCGGCTCCAGACCCCAGGCCTTGTCGAGCAGATCGTCTTCTTCTTCGGTGGAGGCCGCCAAAGAATTGAAGCCTTCGCGCACGATGACATGGCAGGTGGTGCAGGCGCAGGATTTCTCGCAGGCGTGCTCGATCTCGATGCCGTTGGCAAGCAAGGTATCACACAGGGTGTCACCGGATTTGGCGTCGATCACGGCGCCCTCTGGGCAGAGTTCGACGTGGGGCAGTACGATCAGTTGGGGCATGGTTTCTTAATAAACGACTCAGTTAAATGCGGTCAGGCCGCCCGGGCGTGCTGACTGGGCAATGCTTTTAACACACCGTCCCAGAAAAGCAACCGGGCATTGACGGCAGCCTCCGCTGCGGCCTCGGCTTCACGCCATTTGCCGGCATCGTCGCCACACAAGGCAGCCAGCAGACGCAGCGACATCGGCGCATGAAAATCCTCGTCCAGATGGACATGGCGGTTGAGGTAGTAATGAAAGCTCGGCGCTTGCGCTTCCGTCACTGCCATGCGCGACAGAAAGGCGCGGAACATCGACGGGATCACATGCTCGCGTCCGAGCGCCAGCGCGGCGGCTACGCGATGCGACTTGCCACTGGCGAGAAAATCAAAGGTGGTGCGGGTAAACGCGGCGGATGGCGCCGGGGCCAAACCTGCGTCGAGCGCCGCAGCGATTCCCAGCTTGGCCACGATCTGAACAAAGCGCGTCGGCGTGTCGGCATCGGCGCCGATTTCGCGCATGGCTGCGAGATACAGCATGTAGTGGCTGGTATGGCCGTCCTGGCCCGGCAGTGCGATGTCGGTTTCCTCTTCCAGCACCAGTTCGTTGATGAAGCGCTGCACCGACGCATCGCCGCCGGGGGTCCACGGCCAGCGTGCGGGTGCGATTTCGTTTTGCAGGTATTTGATCAGCGACATGAAGTCCCACACCGAATAGACATGGTGCTGCATGAAGACCTGCAGATCGTCGAGGGTCTGGACGGCCGCGTAGATCGGATGGGCTTCGAGCCGCTCGCGCAGCGTCTCAATAAAGGCGTCGTTCAACATGGGGGTCAACCCGCTCAACCAAAGGTTTCCAGTTTTTGCCCGGCCATCGCGCGCCGCACATTCTGGTCCATGCGGCGCTGGGCAAAATCAGTGGTGACCGTGTTCAGCGCTTCGATGCCGCGCTTGATGGCCAGATGATCGGAACCGCTCAGCAACTGTTCAAGCGTACCAATACTGGCTTCAATCGCGGCGGTTTCAGTGGCATCGAGCAGCGCGCCATCGTCCTGCATCGCAGCGCGAGTGGCGGCAATCAAACCCTTCGCATCGACGATCTGCTCGTTTAGCGCACGCGCGAACATATCGTCCTTGGCGTGGGTGAAAGCGTCTTTCAGCATCCGTGTGATGTCGTCGTCACCCAGGCCATACGAGGGTTTCACCACCACACTGGCCTCGACGCCCGTGCTTTGCTCACGCGCGGAGACCGCCAGCAAACCGTCGGCATCGACCTGGAAGGTGACGCGAATGCGCGCAGCCCCTGCAACCATCGGCGGAATGCCGCGCAATTCAAAGCGCGCCAGCGAGCGGCAGTCGGCTGCGAGTTCGCGTTCGCCTTGCAGCACATGCACGCTCATCGCGGTCTGGCCGTCCTTGAACGTGGTGAATTCCTGCGCGCGTGCGGTGGGGATGGTGGTATTGCGCGGAATGACTTTCTCGGTCAGTCCACCCATGGTTTCGAGTCCCAGCGACAGCGGAATCACGTCGAGCAGCAGCCAGTCGTCGCCTGCCCGGTTGCCCGCCAGCACGTCGGCCTGCATCGCCGCGCCCAGCGCAACGACCTTGTCGGCGTCCAGGTTGGTGAGCGGCGTCTGCTTGAAGAATTCGGCCACCGCCTGGCGCACGCATGGCATCCGGGTGGAGCCGCCAACCATCACCACGCCTTTCACCTCATCCACGGCCAGGCCTGCATCGCGCAGCGCCTTGCGGGTGGGGGCCAGGGTTTTATTCAGCAGGCTGGCCGTCATGGCATTGAATTCAGCCTGGGTCAGCGTCGCATCCATCATTTCGCCGGTGGACAGCACAGTGGTCACGCGAACTTCGAAATGTTCGGTGAGCGCTTCCTTGGCGTCGCGCGCCTTGGTCAGCAACAGCCGCATATCGCTCGCCGACAGGGGCTGGAAGCGGCCTTTTTCGACCATCCAGCAGAACACGCGCTGGTCGAAATCGTCGCCGCCGAGCGCCGAGTCGCCATTGGTGGCGAGCACTTCGAACACGCCTTTGGACAGTTTCAGGATGGAGATATCGAAGGTGCCGCCACCCAGGTCATACACGGCATACACGCCTTCGGATGCGTTATCGAGGCCATAGGCAATCGCGGCGGCAGTGGGTTCGTTCAATAGGCGCAGGACGTTGAGCCCCGCCAGTTGCGCGGCGTCCTTGGTCGCCTGGCGCTGGGCGTCGTCGAAATACGCCGGAACGGTGATCACCGCGCCGACCAGTTCGCCACCGAGCGCGGCTTCAGCGCGCGCACGCAATACCTTCAGAATTTCTGCCGAGACCTCGACCGGGCTTTTGATCCCGGCAACCGTCTTGATCTGCACCATGCCCGGCGCATCGACAAAGTGATACGGCAAACTGGAGGCATCGTCGATATCCGGCAGCCCGCGTCCCATGAAGCGTTTGACCGACATCAGGGTGTTGTGTGGATCCAGGCTTTGCGCCTGCTGGGCGGAATAGCCTACCTCCACCGAACCATTGGCGTGATAGCGCACCACCGACGGCAACAAGGCATGGCCTTCAGCGTCGTCAAGGATGGTTGCCAGGCCAGAGCGCACACAGGCGACCAGTGAATTGGTCGTACCCAGATCGATGCCAACCGCCAGCCGGTGCTGGTGCGGCGCAGTGGACATGCCGGGTTCGGAAATCTGCAACAGAGCCATGCCTAGCCTTCGAGTTCTTCGTACACATCGCCGACTTCGCCGATGAGTTTGTCCATGAAACGCAATTGGCGCACGGCTTCGCGCGCGCCCTCAAAATCCTGTTTTGCATCGAGCAGTTCGACCAGCTGTGTCTCGATCCGGCGGTGGGCAAGGCGCAACTCATCTGTCAGCGCATCGAGCGCAGCCACGCTTTTGGCGACGCGTGCGTCGTCTATCGCCTCGCGCCATTCCATCTGCTGCATCAGGAAAGCAGGCGCCATCTGCGTGTTATGGGCGTCGAGCGCATCGATCCCCTGCAACTGCAGCAGGTACACGCCGCGATCAACCGGGTGTTTCAGGGTGCGATACGCTTCGTTTGCCCGGGTCGCCCATTGCATGGCGACGCGCTGCTCGGCTTCGGGCTGTGCCGCAAAACGGTCCGGATGGACCGTGTTTTGCAGTTCACGATAAGCCGTGTCGAGTTGGTCACGATCCAACGCATAGGTCGGCGGCAAGCCAAATAGCGCAAAGTGGGTTTGGGTGAAGTCCATTGTCAGGAGTCAGGATCCAGGGGTCACGATTCAGGGGGCTTTATGCTGAGCGATTTTTATTGGCGCGGCCAAAGGCCGCACAAAAACCCTGAACCTTGGCCTCTGAATCCTGACCCCTGCCAATCAAACGTTAAACGATTCCCCGCAGCCGCACTCGTTCTTCACGTTCGGGTTGTTGAACTTGAAGCCTTCGTTCAAGCCTTCGCGTGAATAATCGAGTTCGGTGCCGTCGATATAGGCCAGACTTTTCGGATCGACGAACACGGTGACGCCAAAGCTGGTAAACACCTCGTCACCTTCCGGCACTTCGTCGGCAAACTCCAGCTTGTACGCCATGCCGGAGCAGCCCGTGGTGCGCACACCGAGACGGATGCCAACACCCTTGCCGCGTTTGGTCAGATAGTTCGTGACGTGTTGCGCTGCGCGCTCGGACAGAGTGACCGCCATGATGCTTACACCAGTCCCTTTTTCTGCTTGTAATCGGCGACCGCAGCCTTGATGGCGTCTTCGGCCAGAATCGAGCAGTGGATCTTGACCGGCGGCAGCGCAAGCTCCTCGGCAATCGCCGTGTTCTTGATTTCCATCGCCTGATCAAGCGTCTTGCCCTTGACCCATTCGGTCACCAGCGAGCTCGATGCAATCGCCGAACCGCAACCGTAGGTCTTGAACTTGGCATCCTCGATGCGGCCATCGGCCCCCACCTTGATTTGCAGCTTCATCACGTCGCCGCAGGCGGGCGCGCCCACCATGCCGGTCCCCACGCCTTCGTCGTCCTTGGTGAACGAGCCGACGTTGCGGGGGTTTTCGTAATGGTCGAGTACTTTTTCGCTATAAGACATGGTGGTTCTCCTTCAAACTTGATCTAACAAACCCTGACTAAACAGATCATTACGCAGCAAGTTGCATCGTATTGATCAATGTGCGGCCCACTGAACGGAATTCAGGTCGACGCCTTCCTTGAACATTTCCCACAGCGGGGACAGTTCACGCAGCTTGCCGATTTTCTCGTGCAGCAGCTTGATGGCGTAATCCACTTCTGCCTCGGTCGTAAAACGGCCAATCGAGAAACGGATCGAGCTGTGCGCGAGTTCGTCGCTGCGGCCCAGGGCGCGCAGCACGTAGGATGGCTCCAGGCTGGCCGACGTACAGGCCGAACCGCTTGATACGGCCAGATCCTTGATCGCCATGATGAGCGACTCGCCTTCGACGAAATTGAAGCTGACGTTCAGGTTGTGCGGCACCCGGTGCTCGTAATCACCGTTCAGATGCAGTTCTTCGATGTCCTTCAGGCCTTCGTACAAACGGTCGCGCAGCATGCGGATGCGCTCGTTCTCGGTCGCCATTTCTTCGCGGGCGATGCGGAAAGCTTCGCCCATGCCGACGATCTGGTGCGTCGCCAGCGTGCCCGAACGCATCCCGCGCTCGTGGCCACCACCGTGCATCTGCGCTTCCAGACGAACCCGTGGCTTGCGCCGCACATACAGCGCGCCGATGCCCTTGGGACCGTAGGTTTTGTGCGCCGAAAACGACATCAGATCGACCGGCAGCTTGGCCAGATTGATCGGCATCTTGCCGGTTGCCTGCGCCGCATCGACATGGAACAGCACGCCTTTTTCACGGCAGATGTTGCCGATCGCCTCAAGATCCTGGATCACGCCGATTTCGTTGTTGACCGCCATTACCGACACCAGCACGGTGTCGGGGCGAATCGCAGCACGCAGCACGTCCAGGTCGAGCAGACCGTTTTCCAGCACATTCAGATAGGTCGCTTCAAAACCTTGGCGCTCCATTTCACGCACTGGATCAAGCACCGCTTTGTGTTCGGTGCGCACGGTGATGATGTGCTTGCCCTTGGTGCCGGCGTAGAAATGCGCCGCGCCCTTGATCGCCAGATTGTTCGATTCAGTCGCGCCGGAGGTGAAGACGATTTCTTTCGGATCCGCTCCAACCAGTGCGGCGATCTGGGCACGCGCCTCTTCAACCGCCTTGTCTGCCGTCCATCCATACGGATGTGAACGTGACGCCGGGTTGCCGAACTCTTCGGTCAGATAAGGAATCATTTTGGCGGCCACGCGCGGGTCAACCGGGGTGGTGGCGGAATAGTCAAAATACAGTGGTTTCATTGAGATAGCCTTGTTTCTTAATCTGATATCAAGCCGCCAGCGGCGTCATCTTGGACGCACGACGATCCTGCATGACTTTTTCCTTGCACGCATCCTGCTTGGCGACCAGTGTCGCGAGCGAGACGTTGCCCAGATAATCATAAATATGGGCATTGAGCCCCATCCACAAGTCATGCGTCAGGCAGCGGTGCTCATCGTGGCAATTTTCTTTGCCGCCGCACTGGGTGGCGTCGATCGGTTCATCCACTGCGCGAATGATGTCGGCAACAGTGATGTTGTTCAAGGTTCGGGCAAGATAATAGCCACCGCCGGGACCGCGCACGCTTTCCACCAGTTCATGGCGGCGCAGGCGGCTGAAGAGCTGTTCCAGATAGGACAGGGAAATATCCTGGCGCTCACTGATGCCAGCCAGCGTGACTGGATTCTTGCCGCCACGCAGCGCCAGATCCAGCATCGCGGTCACAGCAAAACGACCTTTTGTGGTCAACCTCATATTCGCTTCTCCTGAAAGACACCCGGGTTATTAATTCCCGAGCGATTCACTCAACTATTCCTTACCTTACTGTTTTAGTCAACTATTTTGTTCAGATAACTGGCATCGAAATCATCCGGCTTATCCTGCCCGGCGGGCATTTCCGCGCCGAGCTTGCGTAGCTGCGCAAGAATCCGCTCCAGCCGTTCGTCGATATGGGCGGAGTGATCAATCAGGCCATGAATCGCCTTCACCACCGGATCGTTCATGTCGGCCGAAATGGCGTAAGCCGAAAAACCCAGTTTTTCGGCTTGCTGCCCCAGATTGGCCATCTGCTGCTGACGCTGCTTTTCCGTTTCGCTGTCGAGAATGCGGGCAGGAATGCCCACCGCCGTCGCATTGTCCGGCACCGCTTTCACCACCACCGCGTTGGAGCCGATACGCGCGTTGGCGCCAATGATGATGGGACCGAGGATTTTGGCGCCCGCCCCCACCACCACGCCCGGCTTCAGGGTCGGATGGCGCTTGCCCTTGTCCCACGAGGTACCGCCCAGCGTGACGCCGTGATACAGCGTGCAATCGTCGCCAATTTCCGCCGTCTCGCCCACCACCACACCCATGCCGTGATCGATAAACACGCGGCGGCCGATAGTGGCTCCCGGGTGAATTTCAATGCCGGTGAGCCAACGCCCCATATGCGAAATAAAGCGCGCCAGCCATTTAAACCGCTTGAGCCACAGCCAGTGCGCCAGCCGGTGGATGACGATGGCATGAAAACCGGGATACAGGGTGACCACTTCAAACGTCGAACGCGCTGCCGGGTCACGGTCGAACACGACGGCAATGTCTTCCTTGAATTGGCTGAAAAGGCTCATGCGTTGAAGGATGCTATTTCCGAGTAATTTAGTCAACTATTCCGTGCCAGAATGTCCGGCCTTGCGCGCGCCCCGTTTGGCCGCCTGCGCTGCAGTCAAAATTCCGCGCAGGATATTCACTTCTTCTTTCGCCAGCCGGGTGCGCGCAAACAACCAGCGCAGCTTCAGCATCAATTTCCCAGGCGAGCCGTGGTTCAGGAAATCCAGCTCGATCAAGGCGGTTTCAAGGTGCGCGTAGAACCGCTCGACCTCATCTCCCGTTGCGGCATCCAGTTCGGGCTGCGGCCAGACCGGATGGCCCAGCCAGGCCTGGCGGATTTCATAACTCAGCACCTGCACCGCCGCCGCCAGATTGAGCGAGCTGTAATCCGGATTGGCGGCGATCGTCACCAGCCCCTGACACAGGCTTAGTTCCTCGTTCGACATGCCGCTGGTTTCGTTGCCGAATACCAGCGCCACCGGCGCGGCCTGCGCTTCGGTCAGCAAGCGGGTAGCGGCCTCGGGCGGGGTCATCACCCCGGTCACGATATCGCGGCGGCGCGCCGACACGCCCAGCACCAGCGTGGTATCGGCGAGCGCTTCTTCCAGCGTGGCACACACCCGGGCCTGCGCCAGCAGGTCGGTCGCCCCCGCTGCCATTGCATCGGCCTGGCTATTGGGAAATACGGCGGGACTGACCAGATAAAGCTGCGACAAGCCCATCGTCTTCATCGCCCGCATCGCCGCGCCGATATTGCCGGGATGGCTGGTGTGCGACAGCACGATACGAATATTGTCGAGAAGTTTTGGGTTAGATAGCGTCATACATCTAGTAAAATGGAGGCTCGTTCTTTGAATTTGTAGCCAGACATCATGCATCCCATGCTCAATACAGCGGTGAAAGCCGCTCGCAAAGCGGGGGCGATCATCAATCGCGCCTCGCTCGACCTCGACCAGCTCACCGTACGGAGCAAACAGGATCGCGATTACGTCAGCGAAGTCGACCAGACGGCCGAACGCGCCATTATCGAAACCCTGCTCGACGCCTATCCGAACCACGGGATTTTAGCAGAGGAGTCTGGCGTAACCGAAGCCAAGAACAACGAGGACTATCAGTGGATCATCGATCCGCTCGACGGCACCACCAATTTTCTTCACGGCCTGCAGCAATATTCGGTCTCGATCGCGCTCAAGCAAAAAGGCCAGATCACCCAGGCCGTGGTCTATGACCCCGCACGTAACGAACTTTTCACCGCCACGCGCGGCCGCGGCGCCTACCTGAACGAGCGCCGCATCCGCGCCAGCATGCGCAACAAACTCGCCGAATGCCTGATCGGCACCGGCTTCCCCTACACCGACTTCCGCTTCGCCGACGCCTACCTCGGCATGTTCCGCGACATGATGCACGCCACCTCCGGCCTGCGCCGACCCGGTTCCGCCGCGCTCGACCTCTGCTACGTCGGCTGCGGCCGCTACGACGGCTTCTGGGAAATGCACCTGAAGCCCTGGGACCTCGCTGCCGGCAGCCTGATCGCGCAGGAGTCCGGCGCATTCGTCGGCAACTTTGTCGGCAACGAAGGCTTTCTCGACTCCGGCAACATCGTCGCCGCCACGCCGAAAATATTCGCGCAGATGCTGCAAATCATTGCCCCGCATTTGCCGCCTGAACTGAAAGTCTAAACAACCACCCCGTTCGTCCATGTCCAGCAGCAAGGAAACCGCCGCCCATACGCCGATGATGGTCCAGTACCTCGGCATCAAGGCGCAAAACCCGGACATGCTGCTGTTCTACCGCATGGGCGATTTTTACGAACTGTTTTTCGACGATGCCGAAAAAGCGTCGCGGCTGCTCAACATCACCCTCACCACGCGTGGCGCGTCGGCGGGCGCGCCGATCAAGATGGCCGGGGTGCCCTACCACAGCGCCGAACAGTATCTGGCGCGGCTGCTGAAGCTGGGCGAATCGGTGGTGATCGCCGAGCAGATTGGCGACCCGGCCACCAGCAAGGGCCCGGTCGAACGCCAGGTGGCACGCATCGTCACACCGGGTACGCTGACCGATTCGGGCCTCTTGGACGAAACCTGCGACACCCTGATTCTCGCGATCGCTCCCGACGCTGAAAGCGTCGGCGTCGCCTGGCTGAACCTGGCTGCCGGCCGGTTTCAGGTCAGCGAAATCCACGCCAGCGCCCTGCCCGCCTTGCTGGCGCGCGTGCGCCCGGCCGAGATCCTCGCGCCCGATGACTTCGCCCTGAGCGGCGCACCCTGCGCGGTGCGCCGCCTCGCGCCGTGGCAGTTCGACGCCGACAGTGCGCACACCCGGCTGGCACAGCAATTCGACAGCCGTGACCTCAGCGGATTCGGCGTGGCCGACTTGCCGCGTGCGCTGGCAGCGGCGGGCGCGCTGCTCGATTACATCCAGACCACGCAGCGCACCGCGCTGCCGCATATTCAG
>JAANCK010624079.1_pt1 | contig 29402 bp, 25 predicted proteins | sample 7277841 | NCBI WGS metagenome assembly JAANCK01 (sample SAMN14222788, study PRJNA588281) | permafrost metagenome | isolation source: Arctic cryosol methane SIP | place: Canada:Nunavut | collected 2015-07 | reverse complement strand
TGTCGGGGCTGGAGCCGTTCAACGTCGGCAAGGACTCGCTGTTCGTGAACGTTGGCGAGCGCACCAATGTCACCGGCTCGCGCGCGTTTGCCAAAATGATTCTCGAAGGCCGCTACGATGACGCGCTCTCGGTCGCGCGCCAGCAGGTTGAAAACGGCGCGCAGGTCATCGACATCAACATGGACGAGGGCATGCTCGACGCCGAGGCGGCGATGGTGCGCTTCCTGCTTTTGATCGCGTCGGAACCCGATATTTCCAAAGTGCCGATCATGCTCGACTCCAGCAAATGGAGCGTGATCGAAGCCGGGTTGAAATGCATTCAAGGCAAAGGCATCGTCAATTCGATCTCGATGAAAGAAGGCGAAGCCGAATTCATCGAACGCGCCAAACTCTGCCGCCGCTATGGCGCAGCGGTGATCGTGATGGCCTTCGATGAAGACGGCCAGGCCGATACCTACGCCCGCAAGACCGAAATCTGCGCGCGTGCCTACAAACTGCTGACCGAAACCGTCGGCTTCCCGGCCGAGGACATCATCTTCGACCCCAATATTTTCGCGGTCGCGACCGGCATTGAGGAACACGCCAACTACGCGGTGGACTTCATCGAGGCCACCCGCTGGATCCGCCACAATCTGCCGCACGCGCACATCTCCGGCGGCGTGTCGAACGTGAGCTTCTCGTTCCGCGGCAACGATGGCGTGCGCGAGGCGATCCACACCGCCTTCCTTTACCACGCGATCCAGGCCGGGATGGACATGGGCATCGTCAACGCCGGGCAACTGGGCGTGTATGCGAACCTTGACCCGGAGTTGAAGGAACGTGTCGAGGACGTGTTGATGAACCGGCGCGAGGATTCCACCGAGCGGCTGGTTACGTTTGCCGAAGGGGTCAAAAGCGGCGCGAAGGAAAACGTTGTCGATCTCGCCTGGCGGCAATTACCCGTAAGCGAGCGCCTCTCCCACGCGTTGGTGCAGGGCATTACCGAATTCATCGTCGAAGACACCGAAGCCGCGCGGCTCGAGTCCGTTCGCCCGCTGCACGTGATCGAAGGTCCGCTGATGGCCGGGATGAACGTCGTCGGCGACCTGTTCGGCGCGGGCAAGATGTTCCTGCCGCAAGTTGTGAAATCGGCACGCGTGATGAAACAGGCGGTCGCGCACCTGCTGCCGTTCATCGAAGCCGACAAACAGGCCGGCGACGCGCAAAGCGCGGGCAAGATCATCATGGCCACGGTCAAGGGCGACGTGCATGACATCGGCAAGAACATCGTCGGCGTGGTGCTGGGTTGCAACGGCTATGAAATTATCGACCTCGGCGTGATGGTGCCAGCGCAGAAAATTCTCGACGCTGCGCGCGAACACAAGGCCGACATCATTGGCTTGTCCGGCCTGATTACGCCGTCGCTCGAAGAGATGGCGCATGTCGCCAAGGAAATGCAGCGTCAGGGGTTCACGTTGCCGCTGCTGATCGGCGGCGCAACGACCTCGCTCGCGCATACCGCGGTCAAGATCGAGCCCAACTACGAACATCCGGTCATCTACGTCAAGGACGCCTCGCGCGCCGTTGGTGTTTGCACCCAACTGCTGTCGAACGACCTGCGCGACGCCTTCGTCGCCGAGGTGAAGGCCGATTACGCCATTACCCGCGAACGCCACCTCAAGCACAAATCCGACACCGTGCGCCTGAGCGTGAACGAAGCCCGCGCCCACAAGTTCGCCATTGACTGGGCAGCCTACACGCCACCGGTGCCCAAACAGCCCGGCGTACATGTCCTCAGAGCCTACGATTTGCAGAAACTGGTCGACCTTATCGACTGGACACCGTTCTTTGCCTCGTGGGAGCTGCACGGCAAATTCCCGAAGATTCTCGACGATGAAGTCGTCGGTGTCGAAGCGACAAAGCTCTACGCCGACGCGCAGGCGATGCTCAAGAAAATGGTCGCCGAAAACTGGGTCGAAGCCCGCGCCGTGTTCGGCCTCTTCCCCGCCAACACGGTGAACGACGACGACATTGCCGTCTACGCAGACGAATCGCGCAGCGAAACCCTGATGGTCTGGTACAACCTGCGCCAGCAAATGAAAAAGCCCGAAGGCCGCGCCAACCTGTGTCTGGCCGACTTTGTCGCGCCGAAGACCAGCGGGCTGAAGGATTACCTCGGTGCGTTTGTCGTGACTGCAGGCATCGGCGAGGACGAACGCGCCAAAGCCTTCGAGGCCGCCCACGACGACTACTCCGCGATCCTCTTCAAGTCGCTGTGCGACCGTCTCGCCGAAGCCTTCGCCGAACACCTGCATCTGCGCGTGCGCCGCGAATTCTGGGGCTATGCCAGCGAGGAAGCGCTCGCTAACGATGAATTGATCGGGGAGAAATACCAGGGCATCCGTCCCGCTCCCGGCTACCCGGCCTGCCCCGAGCACAGCGAAAAAGCCGCGTTGTTCGAAGTGCTCGACGCGACGAACAAAATCGGCGTCGTGCTCACCGAAAACTTCGCCATGTGGCCGGGCGCGGCGGTGTCAGGCTTCTACCTGTCGCATCCCGATAGCCAGTACTTTGCGGTGGCCAAGCTGGAAAAAGACCAGGTCGCGGATTACGCGCGGCGCAAGGGCTGGGATATGGCGACGGCGGAACGCTGGCTGGCGCCGAATCTGGCTTACCAACCCGCCTGAGCCTGAATGGCAGGGCTTACCAGCCCTGCTGCTGCATCTTCTCCAGCCAGAACAGCCCGATCACGGTCTTGGTTTCGCAGATTCGGCCATCGCGCACCCAGTCCATCGCTTCGCCGAATGGAAGGCGGAATACTTCCAGAAACTCGTCAGGGTCGCGCGCATGCTCGCCCAGCGTGAGGCCGCGCGCCAGAAAAAACGCCAGCCGTTCATCGGAATAGCCGATGCAGGGGTAGATGGTGGTGACTTCGCGCCATTCGCTGGCGGTGTAACCGGTTTCTTCTTCCAGTTCACGTTGCGCGCACACCAGGTCGGCTTCGCCGGGGTCGATCTTGCCGGCCGGGAATTCGATGAAGTCGCGGTGTAGCGGGTAGCGGTGCTGGCGTTCCAGCAGGACGTCGCCGTTGTCGAAAACCGGCAGGATCACGACCGCCCCGGGATGGATGATGTATTCGCGGGTCGATTCACCGCCGTTGGGCAGGCGCACATGGTCGCGCTTGACGTGCATGAGCCGACCCTGAAAAACGGTTTCGCTGCTTAACTGGGTTTCGGTGAGGGAGGGGGAGGCGGGCGTTTTCATGCGCCCCATCATACCCAGCGTGGACAAAAAAAAGCCGGGTTCTTGCGAACCCGGCAAATTGAGGAGACTGGCCCCTCAGCGGAGAACTTCTGCCTGCAGTGCAAACCACAAGCAGAGCCATCCTACGAATACTTGCGAAACTTTGATATACAACTTTAGTTGTAGGTTCACGTTAACGGATTGTTTATATTGATTTAATTGTTTCGCGCAGCGCGGAATACTGGCGTCGGCTTACCATTAATCGCTCGTCCAGGCCATCCAGGCGCAAAAAATGACCGTCTTCGTCGCCGGGCAACTTGCCGATTTCACGGATCCGCGCACGGGCGACCAGGCAGTTGCGGTGGATGCGCAAAAAAACCGGGTCGAACTCATTTTCCAGATAGGTCAGCGATTCCTCGATCAGGAATTCGCGGGCGGGCGTGCGCACGGTGACGTATTTCAGTTCCGCCTTGAGATACAGAATGTCATCCACCGGAATCAGCACGATGCGGCCTTTTTCGTTGAGCGACAAATGGCTGCGGGCTTTGGGAAGGACGTCGCGCAACTGGTCGAGCGCGTGGTGACTCAGGCGATGCGCCCGTGACAGTGCACGCACCAGCCGTTCGGCGCGTACCGGTTTCAGCAGGTAATCGACCGCATTCAGCTCAAACGCCTGACAGGCATAGGCATCGTAGGCAGTGCTGAAAATGATGGCGGGCGGAGCGGTCAGGCGGTTGATGTGGGCGGCACATTCAAGTCCATCCATGCCGGGCATGCGGATGTCGAGCAGCACCACGTCAACCGGCTGCTGCTGGATCAGCGTCAGCGCATCGACTCCATTGTCCGCTTCAGCGACGATATCGACCGCGAGCTGATCCGCGCAGTCGGCCAGCACGTCACGCAGGCGATGGCGTGCGGGTGCCTCGTCATCGACGATGAGGACGCGCAGCGGCGGGCTGGGTGGTGTGTTCACGGGTATACGGAATAACGATGCTTACCTGGTAAACGGTGCCCAGCGGTTCCAACTTGAGTTGCGCGTCGAGGTCGAAATGCAGCAGCAGGCGCTCGCGGATGTTCGCCAACGCGATGCGGTTGCCCTTGTGGTGGCTGGCCTCTGCGGCGATGGGGTTGCGCACCACAATGTGCACCTTGTCGCCGCTGCGATAAATGTTGAGGCTGATTTCGCCGCCTGTGGGCTGCGGCTCGATGCCGTGATACACCGCGTTTTCGACCAGCGGCTGGATCACCAGTGGTGGAATCAGCGCCTCGCCCGGCATTTTGCCGATGTGCCAGACGACCTGCAGGCGGTCACCCAGGCGCAGCTGTTCCAGCTCCAGATACGCGCGGGTCAGCGCGACTTCATCTTCCAGCGGCGCCAGCTGGCGGGCATCGTTCATCAGCGCGCGGAACAGGTCGGCCATGTTTTCCAGCGCGTGCTCGGCGCGGCGCGGGTCGCTGCGAACCAGTGATAAAACGGCGTTGAGGCTATTGAACAGAAAATGCGGGCGGATACGCGCCTGCAAGGCCTGCAAACGCGCCTCGGTGATGGCGGGCGACAGCGCGCGCGCGCGCAGGTTGAAATACGACAACAGGCCGGCGCCGATCAACAGCGAAAATACCGCCACCCCGGCAGGCGAAAAATACACCAGCCCGCTCAGCAAGGGGTCAAGCCACAAAAATACCCCCACCGGTACCGTCATGCCGATGGCCAGCGTCGCGCCCGTGCCCCAGCTATAGGGCTGGTTGCGCAGCCAGCGTCCCGCTGCGCACAGCGCCAGCAAGGTCAGCAACAAGGCCGGCTGCGCCAGGGCCGACAGCGCGATGAACTCCGTCCAGAATGTCGTTGCGTTAGACGCACGCGCCACCGCACCGGCAACCAGCGCCGCTTCCACCGTCAGCGCGATGCGCAGGTTGACCCCCAAATGGCAGAAGTTCGGTAATTCAACCTGCCGGTTGTTATGATTCCTTCTTTTCATTCCCTGCTTTTTCCCCATGAGCACGTCATCGACGCCGCCGGTCAACGCCGCCAACGCACCTGCCGCCTGGTCGGGTCGCTTTTCCGAGCCCGTGTCCGAGATCGTCAAACGCTACACCGCGTCGATCTCATTTGATTATCGGCTGGCCGAGTTCGATATTCAGGGCTCGCTCGCGCACGCCGCCATGTTGCATCACGTCGGCGTCCTGTCCAAGGAGGATCTGGCGGCGATCCAGCGCGGCATGGCGGAACTGCTGAGCGAGATTCGCGCGGGCGGCTTTGCCTGGTCGCTCGACAAGGAAGACGTCCACCTCAACATTGAAGCCGCGCTCACCGCCAAAATCGGTGACGCAGGTAAGCGCTTGCATACTGGAAGATCACGAAACGATCAGGTGGCAACCGATATCCGCCTCTATCTGCGCGACGCCATCGACCGCATCGTCGGCGGCCTCAAGGCCTGCCAGACCTCGCTGGTCAACCTGGCCGAGCAGCACGCCGACACCGTGATGCCGGGCTTCACCCACCTGCAGGTCGCGCAGCCGGTCACCTTCGGCCATCACCTGCTGGCGTATTTTGAAATGCTGGCGCGCGATGTTGAACGCATGATTGACTGCCGCCACCGCGTCAATCGTTTGCCGTTGGGCGCTGCTGCGCTGGCGGGAACCAGTTACCCGATCGACCGCGAATATGTCGCGCGCGAACTCGGCTTCGAAGCCGTATGTGAAAACTCACTCGATGCTGTCTCCGACCGTGATTTCGCCATCGAATTTACTGCCGCCGCCGCGCTGGTGATGACGCATCTGTCGCGCCTGTCGGAAGAACTGATCCTGTGGATGAGTCCGCGCTTCGGCTTCATCGACCTGGCCGACCGCTTCTGCACGGGTTCTTCCATCATGCCGCAGAAGAAAAACCCCGACGTGCCCGAACTGGTGCGCGGCAAGACCGGCCGCGTCAATGGCCATCTGGTTGCGCTCCTGACCCTGATGAAAGGCCAGCCGCTGGCCTACAACAAGGACAATCAGGAAGACAAGGAGCCGCTGTTCGATACCGTCGATACGCTGAACGACACGCTGGCGATCTACGCCGACATGCTCACCGGCGTCACCGTCAAACCCGAGGCGATGCGTGCCGCCGTGCTGCAGGGCTTCGCCACCGCCACCGATCTGGCGGATTACCTGGTGAAAAAAGGCCTGCCCTTTCGCGATGCGCATGAAGTCGTCGCGCGCGCGGTACGCGCGGCCGACACCAGCGGACGCGATCTGGCTGATTTATCGCTGGCCGAACTGCAGGCGTTCAGCCCGATGATCGGCGATGAGGTCTACGCAGTGCTGACGCTGGAAGGTTCGCTGGCCGCTCGCGACCATGTCGGCGGCACCGCGCCCCGGCAGGTGAGGGCGGCAATTGCGCGGGCGCGGTTGCGGATTTAAAGACGGCTAGCTTACGGTGTATCCGGGGTGGATGAGTGCGCGGCGCTATAGCGCGCCTTGGATGCCCGGATTCATCCAAAGCGGACTGTCATTACCACTTCTTGAACGTATGCTCTGACGCTGAATACAGACCTTCCGGTGCAATACATTCCGCTATTGTTTCCAATATCTCCCAAGCTGATTTCGGGTGATTGGATTCAAAACAGTCAGCGCCATTGTTGAAACTCGCACTCGACTACCTCAACGCAACACTGGGACGCCCGTTTTACAACTACGCGCCTGGGCAGTTCTGACTTACCATGGCCTGACGGCATCAGGCAAAAAGTGCGTGATGGTGAAAGCAGATATTAATGACCGCTATCGACCACTTCTCGAAAACTCCTTGATTTCGCGGTAGAGGCCGTTAGCATTCCGGCATGCTGCGCGACAAACAAATGTACAAGGATGCTGCGAAACGCCTGAAGGCCATGAGGGAGGCAAAGGGCATTTCCGTTCCGGCATTTGCCGACAGGCTGGGCGTGAGCACCGCCCGTTATCGCACTTGGGAGAAAACCTTCGGCCCGCTGCCGCAACGCCAGTACGGCGATGCGATCAACCGGATTCTCGAAGATTGGGAGCCCACGGCCCTGCAGCTTGACGATCCCTCATCCCACGATGTCGATCAGCTCGATTACGCCGAGCTGGGCAATCGCGCAGCCGAGCGCCGAAAGTCCATGGGCCTCAGCCGGGTATTTGTCGCCGGCCGCATTGAAATCGGCTACACCACGTTTTGCGCATGGGAACTTTCGCTTCCACGCCACTACCATGGCGGCCATGAGGATGCTTGGGAAAATGCGCTGGAAGTCCCCCGTGGTTGGCTTCGACATCCATCTTGGCCCGCGCCCGACCTGTCCGCCGGAACGCTTGACCTGACAATGTCCGAAGTGGGCTCCGTTGCCGACGAAATTCGAGCAGTCGGTTCATGGCTGACCCGGAAGCACCCTTCCGGGCGAATCCACGAATTCAGCGAACTTTCCGAGCAGGAACAACGGCAGGCCATCATGTTCGCCGACCGCTATGGTGTGTGCGGAGAAAACAGGACAAGCCTGCAGGTGATCGGTGACCAGTTCGGACTGACACGGGAACGCGTGCGCCAGGTAGTCGAAGCCATGGCGGAACGTGCGCGCGACATCCATTTCACCCTTCCGAAGCTCGAGGAGTTGAAGGCGGCTGCGTCCGGCAAGGAAATTCAGACGGTGACCAGCTTCGAGGAGTTGCATCGGGATCTTCTCGGTGGAGTATCGCTATCTGACGCCGATAGGTTTGCGCGCGAAATCCTCGGGACGAGCATTGCCGCCATCTCAGACCGAGCCTTCGCACATGGTGTCAATTCGGTGCAGCCCATGATTATTGATCCGGCCGTCCAAGAGATCGTGATCGAGGTGCGGACAGCATCCCTGCGAATGGTTCGCAGTTGCGGCGCCGCCCACACCATGTTCGTGACGGGATTGGTGAGCGAGGTGATTGGCAAGGCTGTATCCATCGCAGACGTGCGGTACGCCTTAGTCGCGATTGAAGGCATGCAATGGCTGACGCCGGATGAGGACTGGTACTGGCTCGGGCCGGATACGCTGAACAACCGAGTTCTCGAAGGTGTGCGCAAGGTGCTTGCAACTGCTTCGCGCAAGGTCGATGTCGAGGATCTTCACCAAGCAGTCTGTCGAAGTCGACGCGCCTACTATAAGGGCGAAGTCCGGTCTCAGCCGCCAGAGATAGAGGTGCCGCAGGAAGTGCTGCGAGAAATCCTTTCGCGGGTACCCTGGCTCACGGTGATCCAGATGAACGACTTCGTCCTCGCAGAAGAGATTGCAATCGAGGACGTGCTAAACAGCAGCGAACTCAAGGTCGTCAGGGTGATCGAGGAGCACGGCGGGGCAGCCACCAGGAACGTATTCAACAACCGGTTCGTGAAAACAGGGATATTTTCGATTCCCAATCTCCAGATCGTGCTCAACAATTCGCCGGTCATTCAGCCACTTGCCTTCGGTGTTTACGGCATTCGTGGGAGGGAATTCCCGGAAAAGGCGTTTTCAACGGCACATGCCAGCACGTCCAGATCCAGCATTCCGGTCAACATGACCGATGACGGTTGGTGCGAATTCCAACTCACGATTAGCGAACCGGGCATGCGCAATGGGATCGTTGACATTCCGATAAGAGCAGCCAAGGCTCTCACGCCGGGGGTCTACACGACGGAAGGGCTGGCGAAAGGCACGATTTCGTTGGGTACAGTGCAATCCGTACCTGCACGTACAAGCGGGCTCACGGTGCTGTTGCAGAAAGCCGGCATCCAAGGCGGCGAGCCACTGAAGTTCAGCATCCACCCAGAAACCATGCGCGCCATGATTTCGCGGGCAGAGCGGCTGGAGCCTAGCGAATAACCCCAAGCGCCGAAGCCAGGGTCAAGCCCCACCTTTTGCCATGTTCCTGGCTTGGCGCCCAACTTGACGACTAACGCCAAGTCGCGCTAACCAACCCTAATCAATCTCCCCGCGCCTGCTCTGCGCGCGCCAGTTCGCGCAAGCCATCCAGCGCCAGCTTCAGCGTGGCGTGATCGCTGTCGCGCGGGAACACCATATAGGCGGGCAGTTTGAATTGCGGGGCATGCGGCACGCGCCACAACTGCCCTGCTTCGATATAACGCCGCACCAGGCGCTGCGGAAAATAGCCGCTGCCGCCGTAGGCCAGCAGTTGCTGCACCCCCAGCCAGCCGATATTCGCAATCAGCGCGGGCGGGCCGGCCTCGGTGAAGTGATCGCTGAACTGGGCATGGAATTCCGGCCCCCAGTCGATATGGATGTAGCCGGCATCGGGCCAGCCGCGCTTGAGGTCGCTGGTGACCAGCAGCAGGGTTTCGTCGAATAGGGGTTCGACCACCAGGCCGGGACGCGAGGTTGGCGTGTACATCACGCCGATGTCGACCGTGCCTTCGATCAGGCTTTGCATGATGTCGGGCTCGAAGCCGATTTCCAGCCGCAGTGAGACATCCGGCGCAGCCTCGCGCATCCACGCCACCCAGTGCGGCAGGAAGCCTTCCCAAACGGCGATGCGCCCGGAGAGCGTCAGCACGTCGCGAAACCCCTGTGGCAGGCCGACGTCGTGATGCGCCTGCTCGACGGTGCGCACCAGATTCTTGGCGTGGCGCAGGAAACGCTTGCCCGACGCGGTAAGTTCCGCGCCGTTGCGCCCGCGCTGGAACAGACGCGCGCCGAGCGACGTTTCCAGCGTGTGGATGCGCGCGCTGACAGTCGATTGGGTGACGTGCAGGCGGCTGGCGGCGGAGACGAAATTGCCGGTGGAAGCGACCATTAGAAAGGTGCGGGCGAGTTCGGTGTCCATGGCTTATCTATCGGATTATTCGATATTAGATAGCAAAATATATCGTTGGATGGATGATTAGGGAATCCCTAGACTAGGCTCATCGTAATTTTAGGAGCCTGCCATGACGGAAATCATCAACTCCGCAGCTTTGATGCCCGAGCGCGATGCCGAGGGTTATCTGGTCGAACCCGGCGACTGGAACGAGGACGTGGCGCGGATCCTGGCGCAGGACGAAAACATCGAACTGAACGACGACCATTGGGACGTGCTGCGTTTCATGCGCGAGTATTACGAGGAGCACCAGGTTATCGCCGATGCCCGCTTTGCCATCAAGCATCTGGCCGAGCGCATGGGGAGCGATGCGAAAAAGCAGCTGTCCTTGCTGTTCCCTTACGGCTACGTCAAGCAGGCCTGCAAGATTGCCGGCATGCGGCGCCCGCGCGCGTGGAGCACCGGTTGAGGCCGGCGTGCATGTGTAGCTTCTGCGTTATCCATCAACCGGGCGTTTGAAAATGGTACGTAAACTGGCTTACTCGGTCTCCGAGCGTGAACACTGGATTTCAGCGGCGGGCGGCATGGTCGGTATTCTCGCGGTGTTGTGGGTGAGTCACGCCCTTCTGGGCAACCATGTCGGGACACTCGCGGTGGCGTCGATGGGTGCATCGGCGGTGTTGCTGTTTGCCGCACCGCACGGTGCGTTATCGCAACCGTGGCCGGTGGTGGGCGGGCACCTGATTTCGGCGGTGGTCGGCGTCACCTGCGCGCAGTGGATCGCCGAACCGATGCTGGGCGCTTCGCTTGCGGTTGCCGCGTCGATCGGCCTGATGTACTGGCTGCGCTGCCTGCATCCACCCGGCGGGGCAACCGCGCTGTTCGCCGTAATGGGGGGTGAATCGATCCACGCGCTGGGTTATGGCTATCTGTTTGTGCCGGTGCTGCTGAACGTCACGGTGCTGTTGATCGTCGCGGTGCTGTTCAATTTCCCCTTCGCCTGGCGGCGCTATCCACAGGCGTGGTGGCGCGAGACGGTGGAAGCCAAAGCCGCGATCGAGGCGCTTCCACCCGAAGCGGCAGAACGCATGATTCCCCACAGTGATCTGGTCTACGCGCTGTCTCAGCTCGACACCTTCATCGACGTCAGCGAAGAAGACCTGCAGCGGATTTACGCCCTGGCGATGGGTCATGCGCATGCGCCGCAGCTTGCGCCGGAGAATCATATGGAAGCGCAACCCGGCCTCGCCTGACCCGGCGCGGGCGCACCAGCGCTTCGCGCACTTGGGGGCATGCAGTACAGTGACCTGATTCCCGTCATTTCCCCTTCGCAGGTTTGGAGCCCGTCCCATGACAGCCCCCAGCGGCCACGCCCCCGGCCAACCCGGCCTTGCACCCACCTGGACCTCCAGCGACAAGGATCTGGTCGGCACGGCAATCGGTTCGTCCCGCCTCTGGTACACCCTCGGCCACGGCATCGTCAACGAGGTCTATTCGCCCCGCATCGATATCCCGCAAATCCGTGACCTCGGCTTCATCGTCGCTGACGGTGCGGGCTTTTGGGTCGAGGTTAAACGCCAGGCTGACTACACCCTGTCCACACCCACGCCCGGCGTGCCGCTGCCGACTATCGTGCACCGCCATCCGCGCTTTACCCTGACCCTGCGCCTCTGTCCCGACCCGAACCGCGAGGTGCTGCGCCTGGAGGTGGAACTCGAGGGCGATCCGGCGCTGCGCCCCTACCTGCTGCTGGCGCCCCATCTGGGTGGCACCGGCTGGCACAACCAGGCCTGGGCCGGCATGCATCGCGGGCGGCGCATGCTGTCGGCGCGGCAGGGGTCGTTTGCGCTGGCCTTGCTGGGCGTTGATGCGGATTTTCATGACGCGCTTGGCGCCCTCTCGGCCGGCCATGTCGGCGAGAGCGACGGCTGGCAGGACTTCGCCCGCCACGGCTGCATGCGCTGGAATTGGGGCGAGGCGGGACCCGGCAATGTCGCGCTGATCGCTGAGTTGCCACCCCGCACCAGCCTGGCGCTGGGTCTGGCCACCTCGCCGCAGGCCGCTGCTACCCTCGCGCTGTCCAGCCTGGCCGAGCCCTTTGCTGTGGTGTGGGAACAGCAGCGAATCGCCTGGACTGATTGGCACGCTGCGCGCGAGGCGCGTTGCCTGTCGTTCGATTTGCCCGTCGCCCTGGGCGAGCAACTGCGTAGTTCTGCCCAGGTCTTGAAGACCCATTACGATAAAACCTTCCATGGCGCCATGGTGGCCAGTCTGTCGGTACCCTGGGGCAACCAGGGCGACGAGCGCGGCGGCTATCACCTGGTTTGGCCGCGCGATCTGGTCGAATGCGCGCAGGCCTTGCTGGCCCTGGGCGGAGAGGTCGAGGCGCGTGCCGTGCTCGGTTACCTTATGGCTACGCAGAATCTGGATGGCCACTGGTATCAGAATCAGTGGCTGGGCGGCCGCCCCTACTGGTCGGGCATGCAGCTCGACGAAACCGCCTTTCCGGTGCTGCTCGCCGTCAGTCTGGCCGAGCGCGATGCGCTGGGCGGCATGCCGGTAGCGGACATGACTCGTCGCGCGCTGGCTTTTCTGATCCGCGAGGGTCCGTCCAGCCCGCAGGATCGCTGGGAGGAAGATGCAGGCGTCAATCCCTATACCCTGGCTGTGTGCATCGCGGCCTTGGTGGCCGGCGCCGAGCTGCTGCCCGAGGCCGAGCGCGAGCTGCCGTTGTTGCTGGCCGATTTCTGGAATGCGCGTCTGGAAGACTGGTGCGTGGCGCGCGACACTGAGCTGGATCGCGCCCATGGCATCGCCGCCCATTACGTGCGCGAGGCGCCGAAGGAGATTCTGGCGTGCCCGACTGCGCTGCGCCGGCATCTGGCGATCAAGAATCGCACCGATGATCCTTGCCTGGACGCCGCCGCGCAGGTGGGCGTCGATTTCCTGCAACTGGTCCGCCTCGGCCTGCGCCGGGCCGACGATCCCTTGATCCTGGACAGCCTCAAACTCGTGGATGCCCTGCTGAAAACCGACACTCCAAGTGGCCCGGTCTGGCATCGCTACACCGGTGACGGTTACGGCGAGCACGCCGACGGCACGCCTTTCGATGGCACCGGCCAGGGACGCGGCTGGCCGCTGCTGGTGGGGGAACGCGGCCACCATGCGCTGGCGCGGGGGGAGGATCCGCTGCCTTATCTGGTTGCGATGAATGCCATGGCCAGCACCGGCGGATTGCTGCCAGAGCAGGTATGGGATGCCGCGCCCCTGCCAAAATGTGGCCTGCTGCCGGGCCGACCGACCGGCTCTGCCATGCCGCTGGCCTGGGCGCATGCCGAGTTTGTCAAACTGGCCGCCTCGCACGCCTTGGGGCGGGTATTCGATCACCCGGCAGCGGTCTGGCAGCGTTATGCGGGTAGCCGGGCGGACGCCGCCACCTGGGTCTGGACGCCTGGCGCCCAAATCGCGCATGTGGCTGCCGGGCGCGATCTGCTTATCCTGCTACCGCGTCCGGCGGTGTTGCACGTGGGGTTTGACGGCTGGGAAGAAAGCCTCGATCTGCCTACCCTGCCACTGGGGCTTGAGTTGCACGGGCGGAGGCTGGCTGCAACGCAACTAGACGGACGCCGCATGCTGGATTTCACCTGGCAATGGCGGGAGGGGACATGGCTGGGCGAGGACTTCCACCTCGACCTGACGAACTGATTCCGGATTGCCAGCAACAGCGCTGGAGCGGCGGTAGCGGCAGCACCGTATAATCCGGGCATCCCTCCGTAGGCCCACCCCGTTGTGGGCTTTTTCAAGTGGAACAGGCGGTCAGGGAACTATCCACCCGCTTCCTCATCCATCTACCCGTACTGTTTACCCCCCACCCTGAAAATGAAGATGATCGCGCTTAAACCCTATCTGCGCGCCGCGCCGCTGTTGCTGGGTGCCTGCTTGATGCTTGCCGGTTGCAACTCGAAGGAAGACACCCACCCCGGCCAGCCGGTGACCAAACGCCGCGCGCTGTTGCAGGAAACCCTGCGTACCTTTGAACCGATGGGCCTCATGGTGCGCGGCAAGAACCCTTACGTTGCCAACGACTTTATTGCCCGGGCCGACAAACTCCAGGCCTTGAGCACGCAGCCGTGGGTGTACTTTCCACCCGGCAGCACCTACGCACCCAGCCGGGCCAAGCCGGCTGTCTGGGAGCAAGCCGCCGAATTCAAGCAGGCGCAGGACAAATACATCAAGGCCGCGGCCAATCTCGCCAGCGTCGCCAAATCGGGCAACCTGGACCTGATTCGCCCCGCCTACGATCAGGTGTCCGATAGTTGTGCCGCCTGCCACAAGGTCTTCCGCGGTCGGTCGGTGATATGAAACCCGGGAGTGCCACGCCGGTCAAGGTCAAAGTATGGGCTCTGCCGGTGCGGCTGGTTCACTGGCTGCTGCTCGCATTAGTGGGGTTTTCCTGGTGGAGCGGTGAACAGGGCGGCGACTGGATGGAGCGACACAGCTGGTCGGGTTACGCCATTCTCACGCTGCTGCTGTTCCGTATCGGCTGGGGATTCATCGGCAGCGACAGCGCACGCTTTGCAAGCTTCGTGCGTGGCCCGCGCGCCAGTTTCGCCTACCTGCGCAGCGTGCTCAAGCGTCAGCCCAAGGCCTATCTGGGCCATAACCCGCTGGGCGGCTGGATGATCATGGCGCTGCTGCTGGTGTTGCTGGTTCAGGCCGTCACCGGCCTGCTGGGCAATGACGACAGCGACTACGAAGCCCCGCTGGCGCACTGGCTCAGCCACGACACCAGCAGCCTGATGAGCACCCTGCACGGCTACAATTTTGACCTGCTGCTGATTCTGCTCGGCTTGCATGTTGCCGCCGTGCTCACCCACGTCGTGCTGCAACGTGACGACCTGCTGAAGGCGATGTTCACCGGCGTTAAAACCCGCCTGACAGGTGAAAACGCCGGACGCATGGCGTCGAACTGGCGCGCGCTGTCCATCGTGGCGGTTGTCGTGCTGGGTGTATATGCGCTCATCCGCTTCGGCTAACGCTGCAGACGTTGGCGCAGAATTCGGTCGGCGAAGCGCCGCCGTATTTTTGTTGGCGGCTTGATCCAGCGAGCAGTTCGAAGCGGGTCTTTTAGTTCCGGGATGTGGCGATCGGCATGGGGCGCCGCGCCGTGCTGTCGACGTACATCTGGATCATCGCCCAGGCATGCGCAATAAATCGCGTCAGCGCCTCGCATTTTTCGGGGCTGGCGCAGTTTTTATTCTCGATCAGCCGCGATACAGTCACCGCGAGCGCATCGCATGCATTGGTCAGACGGACGAAACCCGCCGCGCTGGCGCACTCGCGTAGCGTCAGCAGCGCCAGGGCATAGGCCGTAATGCCGTCCTGGGTCAGCCTGTCCGGATGGTCAAAGCATTCATTCGCAAGCACATTTTCCATGCCGTCCAGGGCACCCATCGCCGCCACAAGCCCGTCCACAGACACCGCCAGACGTTGACTCGGCGCCCGCTCCATGTAAAACGGCGTCACCGCGTCGATCGAGTGCTTGGCATTCAGATAGTGTATCGTGCGCATGGCTGATCTCCCTGTCATTGAGAAGGCCAGCGATTTGTGTGTTTTCGGTGCCGGCAGACCTGTAACGACAGGTGCCAGCAAGACTTTAGTTTTGTACCAGTGAGAATGGTTGATTTGTACCAGCATCGAGGTAGCCCTTCATGCGCGGGCATCGAACCAATGCGTCTTGTAATTCAAGTTTGATGGATCTGGCCATCATTCTGGTGCTGATGGCCGTGATGTTTGAATTCAGGGCGGATCAACGATTAGCCGTTTGATGCCTGAGAAAATCAAGTCGGACCTCACTCTTTGATACCCGTTTGCCGCCAAACAGCGCCAGCATGGGCAGCAACAGCGTAGCCAACCATAAGGTCGAGGGTTCCGGTACGGCAAATACACCAGCTCGCGGCGCGTTGAGGGTGATGTCGCCTCCAGGCCACTCTTGCAGCGCACCGGGCGGGAGAGGGAGACGCCCCAATGGGGATCCTGGAGGTCCGCAGTCCACGATACTGAGGCAAAGGTTGCCGCTGGCCGCGCTGGTGCCCATGCCCAAGTCACCGGGCCGCGATGCAAGCGAAATGCTGTCTGCCGTGGTGATCGATCCCGTGAGAACTAATCGTCCCAGCGTTTCCAACGTAAGGTTGATTCCGGGGGCATCGATCTCACCGGCGATCAGGATGTCACCCAGCGACAGTAGCGTCACATCATGCGTCTGGGTATCGAAGCGCACGGTGATGCCGTTCCCAATGTTGATCGAACTAAAATCAAAAATGCCGTCGGCGCGGTAGGGTAGGGTGTAGTCAGTGACTGGCGCAAGGCTTCCATCGACGCCGGTAATTATGGAAGCCATCGACGGGAGGCTTGCGCCCAGAGCAAGCGCCAACGTCAGGGTATGAATCCATTTGCGCACGGCGGTTTTCTCGTCTGTAAGGTTCGGCGAAACTTACAGGCCGATCATGACAGCGTGAAATTCAGTGATGGCCCGTTTGACTCATACCATACCGGCTCAGCGCAGCACCACCCGCTCCACCACAAACAGCAACGCCGAAATCAGGCCGACGACCAGCGCGAAGCGCAGCACGCGGAGGAGGGTTCCGAGGTATTTGCGGTTGCCAGTGAAAAGCCACGCTAGCCCGAGTGCCCCCACCGCGACGAGCAGGACGACGATCAGCAGGCGAATGACAATCATCAGGCAATGAGCGGATGCAGGCGGGCGAAGGCTTGCGGAACGTCGGCGTCGTGTTCGAAGCTGACGAATTCCCAGGAATCCTGATGCTGCAGCAGTTCGCGCAGCAGGGCGTTGTTCAGCGCGTGGCCCGACTTATAGGCTTCGAAGGCGCCGATGATGGGATGGCCCAGCAGGTAGATGTCGCCGATGGCGTCGAGCACCTTGTGTTTGACGAACTCGTCGTCGTAGCGCAGGCCATCCTGATTCAGCACGCGGAATTCGTCCATCACGATGGCGTTGTCGAGCGAGCCGCCGAGCGCGAGGCCGTTGTTGCGCAGATATTCGACCTCGTGCATGAAGCCGAAGGTGCGGGCGCGCGAGACTTCTTTCGTATAGGCCGTGTCGGCAAAGTCGATGCTGACGGTTTTGCCGCTCTTGTCGAATACGGGGTGTTTGAAGTCGATGGTGAACTCGACCTTGAAGCCGTTGTGCGGAACGAAGCGCGCCCACTTGTCGCCGTCGCGTACTTCGATCGGCCGGGTGATGCGCACGTAGCGCTTGGGCGCATCCTGTTCGACGATGCCGGCGGATTGCAGCAGGAACACGAACGGCGCGGAGGAGCCGTCCATGATGGGAATTTCGGGGCCGGTCAGATCGACCAGCAGGTTGTCGATGCCGAGGCCCGCGAGGGCGGACATCAGGTGTTCGACGGTGGACACCTTGGCTGCGCCCGATTCGAGCATGGAACACAGCCGGGTGTCGGTGACGAGATAAGGATCGGCCTTGAGTTCGGCCACAGGATCGAGATCCATGCGGCGGAACACAATGCCGGAATTGGGGGCGGCCGGGCGCAAGGTCATCTCGACCTTGACGCCGGAATGCAGACCGACGCCGGCCGCCTTGACCGGCGATTTCAGGGTGCGTTGCTTGATCATCCTGTCATTTTAACCGCTTGGGACGGACGACCGTAAGCCGGCACGCCACGCGTGCCAAAGCTTGCGGCCATCTGCTCCGCTCTACCCGCAAGGGGCAGGCCGTGGTTGTAAGCCGCTAAAGCGGCAACAACCACGCTCAGTCCGCCTGACGGCGCAGGAAAGCCGGGATGTCCAGGGTGTCGACGCCGGAATCGCTCATCGCCTGCACGGTGCGGTTGCGGCGGCTCGACATCACGCTGGGCAGGTCTTCGCTTTCGCCGGCCATCATCGGGGCATCGTCGGTGCCGGTGCGGATGATCTGCATCGGACGCTGGGCGTGCTTGGCAACAGGGCTGCCGAGGCCGGTAGCGACCATGGTGACGCGTAGCGCATCTTCCATGCTGTCGTCGAGCACCTGGCCGACGATGACGGTGGCTTCTTCCGCGGTGAAGGCCTTGATGGTGTTCATCACTTCATGTATTTCACGCATCTTCACGGTGGACGATGCAGTGATGTTGACCAGCACGCCGCGCGCGCCTGCCAGGTTGACGTCTTCCAGCAGCGGGCTGGCGACGGCTTGCTCGGCCGCAATGCGCGCGCGGTTTTCGCCGCTGGCCTGCGCCGAGCCCATCATTGCCATGCCCATTTCGCTCATCACGGTGCGCACGTCGGCAAAGTCGACGTTGACCAGACCGGGGCAGTTGATGACTTCGGCGATGCCGCCGACCGCGCCGTGCAGCACGTTGTTGGCCGCCTTGAAGGCGTCGAGCATCGAAACGTCGTCGCCCAGCACCTGCATCAGCTTTTCGTTGGGGATGATGATCAGCGAGTCGACGTGCCTCGACAGCGCCTCGATGCCGGCGTTGGCGGCGCGCACGCGCTTGCCTTCGAACATGAACGGCTTGGTGACGACGGCCACGGTGAGGATGCCGAGCTCCTTGGCGACTTCGGCCACCACGGGGGCGGCGCCGGTGCCGGTGCCGCCGCCCATGCCGGCGGTGATGAACAGCATGTCGGCGCCGTCGATCAGCTCGGCGATGCGCTCGCGGTCTTCCAGCGCGGCTTCGCGGCCGATGTCGGGGTTGGCGCCTGCGCCCAGACCCTTGGTCACGCCATTGCCCAGCTGCAACTGCAGCTTGGCCTGGTTGCGATTCAGTGCCTGCGCGTCGGTGTTGATGGCGATGAATTCCACGCCGGTCAAACCCGAGGTAATCATGTGATCGACCGCATTGCCGCCGCAGCCGCCGACGCCAATCACCTTGATCACTGCATCCTGGGTATCTACATCCATCAGTTCAAACATTTTGCTTCCTCCTTATTGCCAATCAAAAACCCAAATTCATTAGCGTGTCTGCCGCGATGGATTTAATCCATCGGGCACTACCGCCAAATCCCGTTTCAACGTCGCGCGAGTGTCATCACCCGGCGCCGTCAGAAATTCCCTTTGAACCAGCTCTTCATGCGTTCCAGAATGTCCTTGAGGCTGTTGCCCGACAGCTTCGGCGCATCGCGCCCGCGCGCTTCCAGCCCGGCCAGCAACAGCCCCATGCAGGTGGCGTAGCGCGGGTTGTGCATCACATCCGCCAGCCCGCCGGTGTAGCGCGGCCAGCCCATGCGCACCGGCATGTGGAACACTTCTTCGCCCAGTTCGACCATGCCCTGCATGCCCGCCGAGCCGCCGGTGATGACGATGCCGGACGACAGCAGTTCCTCGAAGCCGCTGCGGCGCAGTTCCGCCTGTACCAGCGAATACAGCTCTTCCATGCGCGGCTCGATGAATTCGGCCAGCGTCTGTTTCGACAGCGTGCGCGGCGGACGGTCGCCGATGCCGGGCACTTCGATCATGTCGCGCGCATCGGCCAGCTGGCGCAGCGCGCAGCCGTACTGGATCTTGATGTCCTCGGCCTCTTTCGGCGGCGTACGCAGCGCCACCGCGATGTCGTTGTTGACCTGGTCGCCGGCCACCGGAATCACGGCCGTGTGGCGAATCGCGCCGTCGGTGAACACGGCGATGTCGGTGGTGCCGCCGCCGATGTCGACCAGGCAGACGCCAAGTTCTTTTTCGTCTTCGGTCAGCACCGCCATCGCCGAGGCGAGCGGCTGCAACACCAGATCGCCGACCTCGATGCCGCAGCGGCGCACGCACTTGATGATGTTCTGCGCCGCCGACACCGCGCCGGTGACGATGTGGACTTTGACTTCGAGCCGCACCGCGCTCATGCCGAGTGGATCGCGCACGTCTTCCTGGCCGTCGACGATGAATTCCTGTGGGATGGTGTGCAGGATCTGCTGGTCGGTCGGGATGTTGACCGCGCGCGCGGTATCCACCACGCGGTCAACATCCATCTGGCTGATTTCCTTGTCCTTGATGGCATACATGCCATGCGAGTTGAAGCTCTTGATGTGGCTGCCCGCGATGCCGGTGTAGACCTCGCGAATTTTGCAGTCGGCCATCAGTTCGGCTTCCTCCAGCGCGCGCTGGATGGCGTTGACGGTGGCCTCGATGTTGACCACCACGCCACGGCGCAGCCCACGCGAGGGATGGGTGCCCATGCCGATGATGTCGAGCGTGCCCTCGTCATTGATTTCGGCAACGATGCAGACGATCTTGGAGGTACCGATGTCGAGACCGACGACCAGGTTTTTGGGGTCTCTGGGTTTGCTCATGCTGCGCTCATGTTGGATTCGCTTTAAAAGGGGATACGCCGTTGGGCATCCGCACGGCGAAACCGTCGGCGTAACGCAAATCGACGGTGAGGGGAATAATCGGGGCGACGGGCTTCCGGGCCGCCACCGGCGTATAGGATGACGCGTCGGCAACGGCAGGGGCGACGTGTGTCGCCGTCTGCGCGCCGATCAAGCGGGGGTAAAAGGTGACAAAGCGCGCTAGCCGCGCATCGGTTTGCTGCCGTCCCAGCGCCAGCTGCATGCCGTTGTCCAGGCGTATCGACCAGGCGCGGCGCGGCGACAGCCGTAGCTCGGCGATGTGCATGCCGAGCGGCGCCAGCGCGGCCTGGTAACGGCGGAAAGCCGCCACCACTTCGACGCTGCTGTCTTCCGGACCCGACAGGCGCGGCAAGCTGCCGGACGCAGCTGCGACAAACACCTCGCCTTCGCCATTCACCAGCGCGTTATCGTTCCAGCGTGCCAGCGGCACCTGCTCGACCAGTGACACCACCAGGGTGTCGGGCCAGCGCCGCTCGACCCGTGCCTCGCGCACCCACGGCAGTTTTTCCAGGCTTTCGCGCACGCGTTCGAGATCGACGGTGAAGAAGGTGCCGCGCACCCGGCGGTCGGCCACCAGGCGGATTTGCGCCTCAGTCACGTGGGCGACCGGCGTTTTGACCTCCAGCGTGGTCAGCGCGAACCACGGCCGCGCCACCAGCCAGTTGGTCGCGCCATACGCCAGCAGGCCAAGCGCGCCCCAGGTCAGCACGCGGGCGACCTGGTTCAGCGGATGGTTGGCGAGTTCGGCGTTCATGCCAGTGTCTGCTGCAGGATGGCCAAACATAGCGCATCGAAATCCAGCCCCGCCACCCGCGCGGCCATCGGCACCAGGCTGTGGTCGGTCATGCCGGGCGAGGTGTTCACTTCCAGCAAATAGGGGTTGCCGAGGCTGTCGCGCATCACGTCCACGCGGCCCCAGCCGCGTCCGCCTACCAGGCGGAACGCGTCCAGCGCCAGTTGGCGCAAGGCCTGTTCGTCGGCATCCGGCAGGTCGGCCGGGCAGTGATACTGGGTGTCGTTGCGGACATATTTCGCTTCGAAATCGTAGAAGGCTTTGTCCTTGGCGGGTTCCAGACGGATCAGCGGCAAGGCGCGGTCGCCGAGGATGCCGACGGTGAATTCCGGGCCGTCGATAAAAGTTTCGGCCAGCACCAGCGGGTCGTGTTCGGCGGCGGTTTCATAGGCGGCCTTCAGCGTGCCCGCCTCGGTCACCTTGCTCATGCCGATGCTGGAGCCTTCGCGCGCGGGTTTGACGAAAATCGGCAGGCCGAGCTGTTTTTCCACTGCGGCAAAATCGCTGTCGGCGTCGAGCATCGCCCAGTCGGCGGTCGGCAGGCCGGCGGCGCGCCACAGCAGCTTGGTGCGCCATTTGTCCATGCCGAGCGCCGACGCCATGACGCCGCTGCCGGTGTAGGGCATGCCCAGCACTTCGAGCGCGCCCTGCATGCAGCCGTCTTCGCCCAATCTGCCATGGAGCGCGATGAACACGCGGTCGAATTCGCCGCTGATGAGATCGCCGAGATTGCGGTTGGCCGGATCGAATGCATGCGCATCGATGCCCTGACGCTGCAACGCCGCCAGCACCGCGGCACCGCTGTTGAGCGACACCGGACGCTCGGCCGAGGTGCCGCCCAGCATCACTGCCACTTTTCCGTAGCGCTTCATTGATTCAGGGGTGCTCACTGCCGTTCTCCAATAATCCGGACTTCGCGAATCAGCCGCACATTGGTGCGCGCCTCCACGCTGTCTTCCACATGTTCGATCAGGCGTTCGATATCGGCGGCGTAGGCGTGGCCGAGGTTGACGATGAAGTTGGCGTGCTTGTCCGACACCTGTGCATCGCCGATGCGAAACCCTTTGAGGCCGCACATTTCGATCAGGCGTGCGGCGTAATCGTCGGGCGGGTTGCGAAACACAGAGCCGGCGTTGGGCTGGTTCAGGGGCTGTGCCGCGATGCGTTTTTTCAGCAGCGTCTTGATGATTTCGCGCGAGGCCGCGCCGTCGCCATGCTCGAGCCGGAACCAGCCGCCGACAAACCATTCCTGCTGCGCCTGCTTCAAGGCCACATGGCGGTAGCTGGTAACGTATTCGCCCGGCAGCCGCTCATTGAGCTGCCCCTGGCGATTGAGCGTCAGCACCTGCACCAGCTTGTCCCAGGTCTCGCCGCCATAGCAGCCTGCGTTCATCGCAATCGCGCCGCCGACGGTGCCGGGGATGCCGGCCCAGAATTCGCCGCCGACCAGATTGTTGTTGGCGGCGAAGCGCGCCAGCTTGGGCGAGGCCACGCCCGCCTGAGCGAAAATCAGCGCGGTGTCGCGGCCAGTCGGCGCCGGTGGCATGCCATGGGTGCGGGATTCGATGGCGAGTTTTTTCAGTACGCCGTGCAGCAAGATCACCACGCCCGCGACGCCGCCGTCGCGTACCAGCATATTGCTGCCGAGCCCGAGCATGTGGATTTCTTCGTGAGCGGGCAGCGAGCGCACCAGCCAGGACAGGTCGTCGAGGTCGGCCGGAATATAGACGCGCTGGGCAGCGCCACCGGCGCGCCACGCCACGTGCCTGCCCATCGGCTCGTTGTAGAGGAAATGCCCGCGCAGCGCTGGCGTGCCGCCGCCCGCCATGTCGATGTCGCTCATGCGGTAGTCATGTCGCATGGCTGCCCCCCAATGCTGGCGCAACCTGGCCGATGCTGCCGGCGCCCATCACCAGCACCACGTCGCCCGCCTGCGCCAGATCGCGCACGGCCGCAGGCAGGTCGGCGACGGCTTCGACGAATAGCGGTTCGACCTTGCCGGCTACCCGCACCGCGCGGGCGAGCGCACGGCCATCCGCTGCAACGATCGGCGCTTCACCGGCGGGATAGACCTCGGTCAGCACCAGCAGGTCGGTTTCGGACAGCACCTTCACAAAATCTTCAAAGCAGTCGCGGGTGCGCGAGTAGCGGTGCGGCTGGAACACCAGCACCAGCCGCCGTCCCGGAAACGCGCCGCGCGCGGCCGCCAGCGTGGCGGCCATTTCCACCGGATGGTGGCCGTAGTCGTCGATCAGGCAATACTCGCCGCCGTCCCTGGCGGGCAGTTCGCCATAACGCTGGAAGCGCCGGCCGACACCATGGAATTCGGCCAGCGCCTTGACGATGGCGGCGTCGCTGGCGCCGACTTCGGTCGCCACCGCAATCGCCGCCAGCGCGTTCAGCACGTTGTGCATGCCGGGATGATTCAGCACGATGTCGAGATCGGACACGCCTTCGCGCTGCACGGTGAAGTGCATCAAACCCTGTTCGAAGCGCGGGTTGATTGCGCGCACCTGCGCAGCCGCGTCGAAGCCATAGGTAGTGATCGGCTTGGTGATGCGCGGCATGATCTCGCGCACGTGCGGGTCGTCGATGCACAGCACCGCCATGCCGTAGAACGGCAGCCGCTGGCAGAAGTCGACGAAGGCGGTTTTCAGCCGCTCGAAATCATGGCCATAGGTGTCCATGTGATCGGCGTCGATGTTGGTGACGATCGCGATCACCGGCGTCAGATAGAGGAACGACGCGTCGGACTCGTCGGCCTCGGCCACCAGGAAATCGCCCTTGCCGAGCCGCGCATTGGTGCCGGCGGCGGTGAGCTTGCCGCCAATGACGTAGGTCGGGTCCATCCCCGCCTCGCCGAGAATGCTGGCGACCAGGCTGGTGGTGGTGGTCTTGCCGTGGGTGCCGGCAATCGCGATGCCGCGCTGCAGCCGCATCAGTTCGGCCAGCATCAGCGCACGCGGCACGATGGGGATTTTCTTTTCGCGCGCGGCGATGACTTCGGGATTGGATTCCTGCACCGCCGTCGAGGTGACCACAGCATCGGCGTCGGCTATGTTTTCGCTGGCGTGGTTTTGGTGGATGCGCGCGCCCAGGCTCGCCAGCCGTTGCGTCACCGCGTTGTCGGCCAGATCGGAGCCGGATACCGCATAGCCCAGGTTCAGCAGCACTTCGGCAATGCCGCTCATGCCGACGCCGCCAATGCCCACGAAGTGAATGTGTTTGACGGCGTGTTTCATTGGGCCAGCGCCTCGCAAATATCGGCGACGCGCGCGGTCGCATCGGGTTTGGCCAGTGTGTGTGCCTTGTCCGCCATCGTCGCCAGTTTTTCACGGTCGAGCCCGCCGATCAGCATTGCCAGTTTGTCCGCGGTCAAATCTTTTTGTTGAATCAGCCAGGCTGCGCCAGCCTCAGAGAGGAATTCGGCGTTGCCGGTCTGGTGGTCGTCCACCGCGAACGGGAACGGCACCAGCACTGCCGGCACCCCGGCGCACGCCAGTTCGGCCACGGTCATCGCACCGGCGCGGCAGATGGCGAAGTCGCACGCTTGGTAGGCGGCGGCCATGTTTTCGATGTAGTCGCGCACCTCGGCGTCGACGCCCGCAGCGGCATAGTTCGCGCGCAGCCTATCGAGGTGCTGGCGGCCGGATTGGTGCACCACCCGCGGACGCTGGTCGGCAGGCAGCAAGGCCAGCGCCTTCGGTACCAGATCGTTCAAGGCTTGCGCACCCAGACTGCCGCCCACCACCAGCAGGCGCAGCGCACCGCTGCGTTCGGTTTTTGCCGCAGTGCTTATATCGGCGCGTACTGGATTGCCCACCCACTCGGTCGTCACGCGACGGCAAGGAATCGGTTTGTCGTGCGCGTGGGTGAACACATTGGGGAAGGCCGTCAGCACACGTTCGGCCAGACAGGCCAGCACGCGGTTGGTCAGCCCGCCGACCGAGTTCTGTTCGTGGATCACCAGCGGCTTGCTGAGCAGGCTCGCCATCATGCCGCCGGGAAACGCGGTGTAGCCGCCCATGCCGAGCACCACATCGGGCCGGCGCTTGAGAATGGCCGCGAGGCTTTGCCAGAAAGCGACCAGCAGCATGGCCGGCAGCAACAGCTTTTTCAGCCAGCCCTTGCTGCGCACGCCGCTCATCGATACCCACACCATGTCAATTCCGGCGGCGGGCACCACCCGCGCTTCGAGGCCGTTTTTCGTTCCCAGCCAGAACACGTCCCAGCCGCGCGCGCGCAGTGCATCCGCCACCGCGAGTGCGGGATAGACGTGACCACCGGTGCCACCGGCCATTACCATCAGGGTGCGATTCGCGGCGGCCATCAGAAGGTTTTCCCCCGCATCATCTGCCGGTGTTCCCAGTCGATGCGCAGCAACAGCGCGACTGCCAGGCAGTTGGCGATGATGCCGCTGCCGCCGAACGACAGGAAGGGCAGGGTGAGCCCCTTGGTCGGCAGCAGGCCGACGTTCACCCCCATGTTGATCAGCGATTGCACGCCGATCCAGATGCCGATGCCCTGCGCCACCAGGGCGCAGAAGTTGCGCTCGAGCTGCGCGGCGCGATGGCCGATCACAAAGGCCTTGATGATGAGCCAGGCGAACAACCCGACCACCACGGCCACACCGACAAAGCCGAACTCTTCGCCGATGACGGCGAGCAGGAAATCGGTGTGCGCTTCCGGCAGGTAGAACAGTTTTTCGACGCTGCCGCCGAGACCCAGGCCGAACCATTCGCCGCGGCCAAAAGCGATCAACGCGTGCGACAGCTGGTAGCCCGCGCCATAGGGATCCTCAAACGGCCCCTTGAGGAAGGTCAGCAGGCGTTGCAGCCGGTACTGCGAGGAAAAAATCAGCGCAGCGAAACCGATCACCAGCATGACGATGAGCCCGGCGAATACTTTCCAGTTCAGTCCGCCAAGGAACAGGATGCCCATGGCAATCGCCACGATCACGACGAATGCGCCAAAGTCCGGTTCGCTCAGCAGCAGAATCCCGGCCGCCAGCATGACCCCCGCCATCGGCAGAAAGCCCTTTTTGAAGTCGTGCATGAAGGCGGCCTTGCGGGTGGTGTAGTCGGCGGCATAGACCACGGCGAGAAACTTCATCAACTCGGACGGTTGCAGGTTGGCAAAGCCGAGCGAAATCCAGCGGCGGCTGCCTTTGACTTCGTGCCCCACGCCGGGAATCAGCACCACCACCAGAAACAGCAGGCCGACGAGGAAGAGGTAGGGTGCGATTTGCTGCCAGACCCGCATCGGCACCTGAAACGCGCTGATGCCGACTGCCACACCCGCGGCAATGAAAATGCCCTGGCGGATCAAATAGTATTCACCGTTGTGACCGGTGTATTTGGCCGCCGCGGCAATCTCGATCGAGGCCGAGTACACCATCACCCAGCCCAGTGCCAGCAGGCCGAGCGTCAGCCACAACAGGCTGAAGTCGAGTTCGGCACTGGGCCGGGGCGCGCGCGCAGCGTACAGCATCAGCCCGGGCCCCTTTGCGCGGCAAGTTGATGCACGGCCTGAATAAACACGTCGGCACGATGCGTGTAATTGCGGAACATGTCGAAGCTGGCGCAGGCGGGCGACAGCAGGACGGCGTCGCCGACGCGGGCAAGGCGCTGGGCCTGTTCCACCGCTGCCGGCAAGCTGGCGGCCGGGTAGGTTTCGACGACGCAGCCTTCGATCGACGCCGCAATCAGCGGCGCGTCGCGGCCGATCAGCAACACCGCGCGGGCGTTGGCCTCGACTGCGGCCTTGAGCGGGCTGAAATCCTGACCCTTGCCGTCGCCGCCCAGAATCACCACGGCACGGCGCTTGCCCATGCCGTACAGCGCGGCTTCGGTGGCGCCCACGTTGGTGCCCTTGGAGTCGTCGTAATAGGTGACGCCTGCAATTTCGGCCACTTTTTCGACCCGGTGCGGCAGCCCCTTGAAATGGGCGAGCCCGCGCAACAGGGTTTCGGTTGGCAGGTGCAGGGCATGGGTCAGCGCCAATGCTGCGAGGGCATTGGCAGCATTGTGCAAGCCGTTGACCTGCAGTGCGGACATGGGCATCAGCATGTCGCCCCCCAGGCACAACTCGTCCTCACACAGGCCAAAGTTTTCCTCGCGCGGACAGCGATCGAGGCCAAAGCTGATGACGTGCCGCCCGGGCAAGGCCATGGCCAGCGTACGCGGGTCGTCGCGGTTCAGAACCTGTACGCCGTCGCCGCTGAAAATCCGTGCCTTGGCAGCGGCGTAAGCGGCAAGATCGGCATAACGATCCATGTGGTCTTCGCTTACATTGAGCACAGTCGCGGCGGTGGCGTTCAGGCTGGACGTGGTTTCGAGCTGGAAGCTGGACAATTCCAGCACCCACACCTGGGGCACGGGGGCGTTGTAGGACTCCACTTCAAGCAAGGCGTCGAGCACCGGCAAGCCGATATTGCCCGCCACGCAGGTTTGCAGCCCGGCGATGCGGCACATCTCGCCGCACATGGCGGTGACGGTACTCTTGCCGTTGCTGCCGGTGATCGCGAGCAGCCGCATCGGCCCGGTGGTTTCGGGCGCTGTGGCGCGTTGAACATTGATCGCGGCAATGGCGCGGGCGAACAACTCGACGTCACCCACCACTTCAACGCCCGCAGCGATGGCGGCGGCCACTGCCGGATCGGCCAGGGGGACGCCCGGGCTGACTACCAGCAGGTCGGTCGCCTGCAAGCGGGCCGCGTCGAAAGGCCCCGTGAAGAGTGCCACGCCGGGCGCCAGCTCGGCCAGCCGTGAAGCCTGCGGCGGCGCGTCACGGCTGTCGGCCACGCTCACCCGCGCGCCACGCGCCAGCAGCCAGCGTGCGCACGACAAGCCGGTGTCGCCGAGGCCGAGCACCAGGACATTTTTGCCGGCGAGGTTCAGGCTGTCGTAGTTCATCTGAGTTTCAGGCTCGACAGCCCGATCAGCACCAGCATCATCGAAATAATCCAGAAGCGGACGACGACCTGCGTTTCCTTCCAGCCCTTGAGTTCGAAGTGGTGGTGCATCGGCGCCATCAGGAACACCCGCTTGCCGCGCGTCTTGAACGAGGCGACCTGGATCATCACCGACAGCGTTTCCATCACGAATACGCCGCACATGATGAAGAGCACGATTTCCTGGCGTACGATCACCGCGACCACGCCGAGCGCAGCGCCCAGTGCCAGTGCGCCGACATCGCCCATGAAGACTTCGGCCGGGTAGGCGTTGAACCACAGGAAGGCCAGCCCGGCGCCGGCCATCGCGGCGCAAAACACCGCCAGTTCGCCCGCGCCGGGAACGTGCGGCACGCCGAGATATTTGGAGAACACGGCATTACCGGCAACGTAGGCAAAAATCGCCAGCGCCGACGCCACCATCACCGTCGGCAAAATCGCCAGACCGTCGAGGCCGTCGGTGAGATTCACCGCGTTGCTGGAACCGACGATGACGAAGTACACCAGCGCGATGAAGCCCACAGCGGACAGCGACAAGGTGGCGTGCTTGAGGAACGGAATGATCAGCTCGGTGTGGGCGGGCAGACTGGCGCTGTGCCACAGGTAGGCCGCGACCGCGAGACCGATCACCGATTGCCAGAAATACTTCCAGCGCGAGGGCAGACCGCGCGAATTTTTTTCGACCACTTTGCGCCAGTCGTCGGTCCAGCCGATGACGCCGAAGCCAATCAGCGTGGCGAGTGCGATCCACACATAGTGATTGGACAGGTCCGCCCACAGCAGGGTGGTGACCGAGACCGACACGAGAATCAGCACGCCGCCCATGGTCGGGGTGCCGGCCTTGACCAGATGCGTTTGCGGGCCGTCGCTGCGCACCGACTGGCCGATTTTCAGCGCGGTGAGTTTGCGGATCACAGCCGGGCCGACGATGAAGGAAATCGACAGCGCAGTGAGGGTGGCCATCACCGCGCGCAGGGTCAGGTAGTTGAAGACGTTGAAGGCGCGGATGTCCTGGCCGAGATGCTGGAATAGCCACAAGAGCATGTCAGTGTGCCTCAATAAAACTGTTGACCACGCGTTCCATCTGCATGAAACGCGAGCCTTTCACCAGCACGGTGGTGGCGGGCGTCAGGGCATTTTCGAGCTCGGCGAGCAGTTCCTGAATGCGCTCGAAGTGCATCGCGCCGGAACCAAACGCAGCAACGGTTTCCTTTGACAGATCACCCAGCGCCAGCAGCCGGTCGACGCCGGCAGCGCGCGCGGCCAAACCGATTTGCGCGTGCATCGCAGCGGCGTCATTTCCCAGTTCGCCCATGTCGCCCA